>WNFP01026089.1_pt1 | contig 16969 bp, 14 predicted proteins | sample 5400201 | NCBI WGS metagenome assembly WNFP01 (sample SAMN13153355, study PRJNA577476) | soil metagenome | isolation source: 115 cm saprolite under Madrone tree | place: USA:California | collected 2016-06-14 | reverse complement strand
GCGCTGACCGCCGGATGGACGTCGCGGCCGTCCGGCCCTTGACGGTGCGGCCGCGACGTGGCCTGAAGGCCGCATGAAAGCCATCCGGATCGAGTCTCCAGGCGGCCCCGAGGTGATGAAGCTCGTCGAGCTTCCCACGCCGAGTCCCGCCGCCGGTCAGGCGCTGGTGCGCGTCGAAGCGGCGGGAGTGAACTTCATCGACATCTACCAGTGCAGCGGCGTGTACACGGTTCCGCTGCCCTTCACTCCCGGACAGGAAGGGGCGGGGGTGGTGGAGGCCGTGGGCGAAGGAGTCGTCGAGGTCCGCCCCGGCGATCGCGTCGCCTGGGCGGGACCGCTCGGGTCCTATGCGACCCACCAGCTGATCCCCGCGGCGCGCCTCGTCCCGGTGCCCCGCGGGCTGGAGAGCAAGAGCGCGGCCGCCGCCATGCTCCAGGGAATGACCGCGCACTACCTGGTGACCGATACGTTTCCGCTCCGTCCCGGCCACACCTGCCTGATCCATGCCGCGGCGGGCGGCGTCGGACAGCTCTTCTGCCAGCTCGCCTCGCGGGCCGGCGCGCACGTGATCGGGACCGCGGGCAGCCCGGAGAAGGTGCGCCTGGCGAAGCAGGCGGGCGCGCACGAGGCGATCGACTACCGCACCCAGGACTTCGAGGCGGAAGTGAAGAGGCTCACCAACGGGACCGGGGTGCACGTCGTCTACGACTCGGTGGGAAGGGACACCTGGGAGAAGTCGCTGCGTTCCTTGCGGACGCGCGGCATGCTGGTCCTCTTCGGGCAATCCAGCGGGACCGTGCCTCCGATCGATCCACAGCTGCTCGCTTCGGGGGGCTCGCTGTTCTTGACCCGGCCGACATCTCAAGCTCACCATCGAGGACGCGTTGCCGCTGGCGCAAGCCGCGAAGGCGCACGAGCTGCTCGCCTCGCGCAAGACCACCGGCAAGCTGCTCTTGCTGCCATGATCGTGCTCCGCCGGGAGGAGGTGGCGGACCTCCTCGACCCGGATTCCCTGATCGAGGCCGTGGCTTCCGCTCTGCTCGACGTGTCCGCCGGGAAGGCTTCGGTTCCGCCCCGCATCGCCTCGTTCACGCCCGCGGGTCTTCTGGGAGCGATGGTCGGTTACGTGCCCTCGCTCGACTCGCTGGCGGCGAAGCTCGTCTCGGTCTTTCCCGGCAACGTCGGACAGCCCACGCACCAGGCCCTGATCGCGGTCTTCGATCCGGCCACCGGTGCTCCCATCGCCTTGATGGACGGAGAGGAGATCACCGCCCAGCGGACCGCGGCTGCGTCCGCGCTCGCCACGCGGCTGCTGGCGCGCGAGGACGCCAAGGTGCTCGCGATCGTCGGGACCGGCGTCCAGGCCCGTTCGCACGCGCGCTATGTCCCGCGCGTCCGGAAGTTCCGCGAGATCGTGATCGCGGGCCGGAACCCGGCCAAGGCGGCGGCGCTCGCTGCCGAATTCGGAGCTCGTTCCGCCCCGATGGAGGACGCGGTGCGCGCGGCCGACGTGGTCTGCGGGACTACGCACGCGCAGCAGCCGGTGATCGAGCTCTCCTGGCTCCGCCCCGGCAGCCACGTCAATTCGGTCGGGCTTCATCCGCAGGGCCGTGAGCTCGGCCGCCTCTCGGGCGTGCGAGTGGCCGTCGAGTCGCGCGCTTCCGCGTTCGCTGCGCCGCCGGCCGGCGCGACCGAGCTCCGCGACGTCCCGGCAGCGGACGCCGTCGAGCTGGGCGAGCTGCTCTCCGGTGCGCGTCCGGGGCGGACCGCCGCCCATTCGATCACCGTGTACAAATCGGTGGGCATCGCCGCGGAGGACGCGGCTGGGGCTGCCCTGGTGCTCCGCCGGGCGCGGGAACGGGGGGTCGGGACGTTCGTCGGACTGTGAGATAGCGTCCCCGCTCAGGGTATTTCCCCTTTTCGGGCGGCGCTTCGTCGGTGATCCGCTCCGCACCCGTCCGTCGGGGCGGGCATCCAATAGACTCCATCATCCATGTGGATCGTCCGTCTCGCGCTCCGGCGCCCCTACACGATCGCGGTCCTCTGCTCGCTGATCGCCATCTTCGGCGTGCTCACCGCGAGCCGGATGAAGACCGACATCCTGCCGGCGATCGACATCCCGGTGGTGATCGTCGTCTGGAACTACCCCGGTCTCTCCGCCGAGGACATGGAACGCCGCGTGGTGTTCATCAGCGAGCGCGCCATGTCGACGACGGTGAACGGCATCACCCGCATCGACTCCCAGTCGATGAACAGCCTGGGCATCCTCAAGGTCTACTTCGAGCCGGGCAGCGACATCGGCGGCGCCATCGCCCAGATCGTCTCGGTCTCCCTGACCGCGAGCCGGATCATGCCGCCCGGGATCACGCCGCCGAGCATCATCCGCTACAACGCCTCGAACGTCCCGGTGGCGCAGCTGACCATCAGCTCGAAGACGCTCTCCGAGCAGGAGATCTTCGACTACGGGCTGAACTTCATCCGGCTCCGCCTCTTCACCATCCCCGGTCTCGCCACCCCGGCTCCGTTCGGCGGCAAGAGCCGCCAGATCATGGTCGACATCGATCCGGCGCGCGTCGCCGCCAAGGGTCTGTCGCCCAACGACGTGGTCCAGTCGGTGCTGCAGAGCAACGTGCTGGTGCCCGCCGGGCCCGCCCAGATCGGCGGGACTCGGTACGACGTCCTGCTCAACTCCAGCCCGGACACGGTGCAAGCTTTCAACGAGATGCCGGTCAAGGCGGTGGACGGCGCGACCGTGCTCCTCGGCGACGTGGCGCGCGTCCACGACGGCTACGCCGTGCAAGAGAACATCGTCCGCCTGAACGGCCGCCGCGCCACGTACCTGGCGATCCTCAAAAAGGCGGATGCGTCGACGCTGGCCGTGGTGGAAGGGGCGCGCGATCAGCTTCCGATCATCAAGGCAGCCGCGCCGCAGGGGATGGAGCTGAAGATCGACTTCGACCAGTCGGTGTTCGTGCGCGCGGCCATCCAGAACGTGCTCCACGAAGCGGCGCTGGCGTCGATCCTCGTCTCCCTGATGATCCTCTTCTTCCTCGGGAGCTGGCGCGGCGCCGTCCTGGTGATGACCAGCATCCCGCTCGCCATCCTGGTCGGCCTGCTCGGGCTCTTCTTCTTCGGCCAGACGCTGAATCTGATGACGATGGGAGGGCTGGCGCTCGCCATCGGCATGCTGGTGGACGACGCCACGGTCGAGGTGGAGAACATCCACCGCAACCGGCACATGGGGAAACCATTGACGGTGGCGATCCTCGACGGCGCGCAGCAGATCGCGGTGCCGGCGCTGGCGGCTACGCTGACCATCTGCGTGGTCTTCTTCCCCGTGGTGCTGCTCGAGGGGCCCGCCCGCTTCCTCTTCACCCCCCTCGCCCTGGGCGTGGTCATCTCCATGCTCGCCTCCTATCTGCTCTCCCGGACCCTGGTGCCGACGCTGGCCCGCATCCTGATGGAGAAGGAAGCGCTCCATCCGGAGGGCGAGAGCCTCGGGGCGCGATTCAACCGCTGGCGGGATCGGGCCTTCGGAGCGTTCCAGGAGGCGTACGGGCGCACGCTGGAGACGGTGCTGCACCACCGCGCCATGGTGCTGGTCTGTGCCGGCCTGGTGCTGGTCTGTACGGCGTTCTTGCCCTTCGCGGTGGGGCTCGACTTCTTCCCCACGGTGGACGCCGGCCAGATGCGACTCCACTTCCGCGCCCCGATCGGCACCCGGCTGGAGGAGACGGAGCGGCTGGTGGCGCGGCTGGAGCGGCGCATCCAGGAGATCGTGCCCGCCGGCGAGCTGGACACGATCAACTCGATGATCGGGATGCCGATCTCCTACAACCTCGCCTTCGTCCAGACCGACAACACCGGCAGCCAGGACGCCGACGTGCTGATCGCGCTGAAGCCGAAGCATGCCCCTACCGAGAAGTACATGGAGCGGATCCGGCGCGAGCTGCCCGACGACTTCCCCGGCTCCACCTTCTACTTCCAGCCGGCGGACATCGTCTCGCAGGTGCTGAACTTCGGCCTCACCTCTCCCATCGACGTGCAGATCGACGGCCCGGACGTGGAGGCCAGCTACGCCGTCGCGCGCGAGCTGGCGGCGAAGATCCGCGCCATCCCCGGCGCCGCCGACGTGCGCATTCCCCAGGTGCTGGCGTATCCGGCACTGCGCGTGGACGTCGATCGGGCGCGCGCCGCCCAGATCGGCATCACCGAGCGCGACGTGGCGAACAACCTGCTCGTCTCGCTCGCCTCCAGCTCGCTGGTGGCGCCGTCCTTCTGGATCAATCCGAAGAACAACGTGAACTACACGGTGGTGGTGCAGACGCCGTTGCGCCAGATCGACTCGGTGCCTTCGCTCCTGGGGATGCCCCTGGGACAGGGAACGCCGCTGCAGGGACCGTCCCTGAGCTCCTCGTCCGTGCCCGCTCCGGTGGGAACACCTCCGGGCGGCGCCTCCTATCTGGGCGCGGTCGCGCAGCTCCGGCCCACCACCGGCCTCTCGATGATCAACCACGTCTCGGTGCAGAGGGTGGTCGACGTCCAGGCCAGCGCCAGCGGGCGCGATCTCGGCGGGGTCACGCTCGACATCCAGAAGGCGATCGCGAGCGTCAAGAACCTGCCCAAGGCCACCCGCATCACGGTGCGCGGCCAGAGCGAGAGCATGTTCGCCGCCTTCAGCCGCCTCGGCTTCGGGCTGATCCTGGCGATCGCGCTCGTGTACCTGTTGCTGGTGGTGCTGTTCCAGTCCTTCCTCGATCCCTTCATCATCCTGGCCGCCGTCCCCGGCGCCCTCATCGGCGTCCTCTGGATGCTGGCGGCCACCGGCACCACCTTGAACGTGGAGTCGTTCATGGGAGCGATCATGGCGGTCGGCATCGCCAGCTCGAACTCCATCCTGCTGGTGAACGCGGCGAACGACGCCCGCGTTCACGAGGAGGGACTCGGCGTATCGGCGAAGGCGGCGAGCAGAATGCGCCGCTCGGGCGGGCGGTGATCGGAGGGCTCCTGGTGGCGACGTTCGTGACCCTGTTCATGGTACCTGCCGTCTACACGCTGCTGCGCAAGGCGCCCCCGAGCGCGCACCAGCTCGACGCACAGTTCGCGACCGAGAGCCGGGGAGCATCGGAGGCGTCCCGTGCCTGAGACCCCGAATCGCAGCCGCATCGTCGCGGCCAGCAGCATCGCCGCGGTGCTGGCGGCCGCCGCGGGGACGGCAGCGCTGTTCGCGCGCGAGCACGCGGCGCAAGCGCGCCAGGAAGAAGTGCTGAAGAAGGAGCTGGAGCAGGGGCCGCTGGTCCGCGTCGTCAAGGTGGCGGTGGCGCCCGCCGACCGGGTGGTCTCGCTTCCCGCCGAGGTGCGCGGCGAGAAGCAGGCGACGCTCTACGCCAAGGTCAGTGGATACGTGAAGACGGTGTCGGTCGAGCGGGGCGACAAGGTGCGCAAGGGCCAGGAGCTGGCGGTGCTCGAGTCGCCCGATCTGGACGCGCAGGTGGCCTCCGCGCGGGCCGAGCTGACGTTCCGCAAGCAGTCCCTGGCCCGGGTGGAACGGCTCGCTTCCTCCGGCCGCGTCTCGATCCAGGATCACGAGGCCGCGGTGGAAGGCGTGACGGTAGCCGCCGCGGCGCTGGAGCGGGCGCTGGTGCAGCAGTCCTACCAGGTCCTGCGGGCGCCCTTCGACGGCACGATCACGGCGCGCTACGCCGATCCGGGTGCGCTGCTGCCGGCGGCGACCGGCAGCACCTCCTCGGCGCAGCCCTTGCTGGAGATGGCGCAGCTCGACCGCCTCCGGGTGGGGTTGAATCTCGGCCAGGACGACGCGGCCCGCGTCCGCGTCGGCGACAAGGTGCAGCTCCAGACCTCTCCGGAGCAGCCCCCGTTCGAGGCCCAGGTCTCCCGCATCTCGCAGGCCTTGGAGCCGCGGACGCGCACCATGCGGTGCGAGATCGACCTGGCGCAGCCGCCGCCCGGCCTGTATCCGGGCGCGTTCGTGCAGACGCGCCTGCCGCTGCATGGACCGCCTCGCCCGCTGATCCCGACCGACGCCCTCCTCGGCCGCGGCGGCCAGCTCTACGCCGCCCTGGTGGAAGACGGGCGGGTCCGGCTGCAGCGCGTCCGTCTCGGCACCGACGACGGCGCCAACGTGGAAGTGCTGGACGGCTTGCGCGGCGGCGAGCTCGTCGCCCTCAATCTCGGTCCGGAAGTGGCCGACGGCTCACCGGTGCGGGTGCAGCAAGAAGCGCCGCGCGAGGGCCGCTAGGCCCGGCCACCGGAGGTGGCTTGGGGCCTACGGTTGAGCGTGATCATTCCGACGTCGGTCGTGAGACGTGTTCTAGTCCTCCACTTCGACCGACGACCCTCCCGAAGTCGCGGCCCTCGCCCGCGCCCCTCCGCGGACATGAAGCTCCGACCCGCCGGACAGGCTCCCGCGGATGCGGCCGTTGGCCCGGAGCTCGCCCTGCGATCCTCCGCTGGCGTTGACGTCGACGTCTTTCACGGAAAGGTCCGACCCGTGCAGCTGCGAGCCGCCCGAGAGGTCCAGCTTCAGGGCGTCCGCGCTCCCCTGGACGGTGAACACCGATCCTCCCGATCCGCGCAGCGACAGCCGTCCCGCGTCGATTCCGCGCGCGCGGACGTCGCTCCCTCCACTCGCCTCGATCCCGCTCTCGCCGCCGCGGGTGAACGTCGCCCGCACGATCGAGCCGCCGCTGGCGGACACCGCCCGGAGCTGCGGCGTCTGGACGGTGACCTGCACCCGGTGCTCGCCGCTCCAGCCATTGTGGGGCTTGAAGCCGATGTGCAGCGCGCCGTCCTCGACCCGCGTCTCCAGGACCGAGAGCGTCTCGTCGTCCGCCTCCACCCGCACGGGCCTGCGCGGGCCGATCTCCACGGTGACCCGGATGCCGGACGCCACGCTCACCGCATCGAACTCCGGCACCGAGCGCTCCTCGGTGCGCGCCAACGCGGCCGTGGAGACCAGCGACAGTACGGCGATCAGATTCGCGCAGCGCGGCATGGGCGCCTCCTCTGTCTTTCCCAGGGTGATCGACGCCGGGCGCCGGTTTCAGCGAGCGTAGCAAAAAAGGTGCGGGGGCACGCCACCTCGGCGAGCCCCCGCACGGTGCAGCTTGCGGCGATCGGGTTCTTACAACCCGAGGAACTGGTAGCCGACGCCGGCGGTGATCATCATCGAGTCACCGGCGTTGCCCAGGTCGTGCGCGTGCAGGTTGATGCGGGCGTTCCACTGCTTCATCGCCCAGCCGATGCCGACGCCGCCGCCGAACTTCACCTCGCTGCTGCTGGCGGAGTTGCCGCCCGACGAAGCGCTGGCGAGCAGGTCGAACGCGCCGAACTCGACGGCGCCGAACAGGCCCTCACGGCCCGGCATCAGGTAGTACTTCGCGCCCACCAGCACCGGGATGCTGTTCACGTGCGCGTCGACACCGAGGACGCTCTTGTCCGAGTGGTACTGGAACCCGATGCGGGCCGTGGCGCTCAGCACGTCCATCAGCGGGTACTCGCCGACGAGCAGCAGGCCGCCGCCGACGCCGTTCACGTCCGAGTAGCTGCCGATCGGAAGCGCGAAGTCGCCGTCCACCCCGAGGAAGAACTTCTCATGGCCGCCCGACATCGAGGTCGACCGACGCGAGTTGTCCGCGCGAGCCGCGCCAGCGACACAGAACAACAGGACCGCCACCACACTGATCAGTTTCTTCATTTCGATCTTCTCCTGGAGCGAGACGTTCGGCGCACCGTGCGCCCGTGCGATCGCTCGGTTGATTGCGTTGACGATACGGGGACATGGAATGCGCCCTCAACGCGCGTAAGTGCTCTGCGCGGCGCTCGGCGCGCCTGCTCTCGCACCCGATGCGCGAGCGCGATATCGTCGCCGCGTGAGCGTCGCGATCGTCACGCATCCGGACTGCTTGCTGCACGAGATGGGACCGGATCACCCCGAGCGGCCGGCGCGGCTGCGGGCGATAGACGACGGAATCATCGCCTCGCGGCTGGATTACGTCACCTCGCGGCACGAGGCCCCGCTCGCCACCCGCGAGCAGATCTTGCGTGTCCACGAGCCCGCATATCTCGACGAGCTCGAGCGGCTCGCGCCAGCGTCCGGCTACGTCCAGCTCGATCCGGACACGGCGATGAATCCGCATACGTTGCGCGCCGCGCTCCGCGCCGCCGGCGCCGCGGTGCTGGCGACCGATCTGGTGATCGAAGGAAAAGCGCGCACCGCTTTCTGCCCGGTGCGCCCGCCCGGACATCACGCCGAGCGCGGGCGGGCGATGGGCTTCTGCTTCTTCAACAACGTCGCGGTCGCCGCCGCGCACGCGCTCGCGCAGCATGGGCTCGAGCGCGTCGCCGTCGCCGACTTCGACGTGCATCACGGCAACGGGACGGAAGACATGTTCCGCGACGATCCCCGCGTCCTGATGGTCTCGATCTTCGAGCACCCGTTCTACCCGGGCAGCGGCGTCGAAGGCCGCTCGGAGCGGATGGTGAACGTGCCGCTCCAGGCGGGCGCCGGCACCCGCGAGCTCCGCGAGGCGGTCGAGCGGGAGTGGCTCCCGGCGCTGCATCGGTTCCGCCCGCAGATGCTCTTCGTCTCCGCCGGCTTCGACGCGCACCGGGACGACGGGATGGCCTTCTTGCGCTTCGCCGACGCGGACTATCCCTGGGTGACCGGGCAGCTCACCGCGGTGGCGGCGAAGCACGCGCAGGGACGCATCGTCTCCCTGCTCGAGGGCGGCTACGACCTCGACGTGCTGCGCCGCTGCGGCGCGGCGCACATCGCCGCGCTCAGCGCCTGAGCGGTTACTTGCTGCCGACCTGGCGGATCGCCGGGCACTCCCGGTCGGCGACGCAGTCGAACTTCTCCACGTCGACGAACTGTCCCTGCACGCGGAAGCGCGCCAGCCGCGCTGGAGAGCCGGTTGTTCCTCATCGCGTGCACGGTGGCGAGCATCACGGTCATCGCGGCGTCGTAGGCGGCCGCGTCACGGAACGCCGGGACCTGGCCGGTGAGCGCCTTCAGGTCGTCGCTGAACACCCGGGGCGAATTGCCGTCGCCGAGCACCGCCTGCGAGGTGCCTTCCTGGCCCTCGACCGCGCTGGAGAGCGCCTCGAGGACGCGGGCGGCGCGGAAGTTGTGCGTGTGCAGCAAGCGGACCTTCGTCTTCGACTCCAGGTACGCCTTGGTGAAGTGGACCTCGAACTTGGGGAACGAGATCGCCACCACCGCGTCGGGGATGCCGTCCACCTTGCCGCTGCTCATGTTGTGCTTGTCGGTGAGCTTGGCGACGTCGGCCGCCCAGTCGTACTCGGTGGGGACTGCCTTGACGTCGTGGAAGACCTGCTCGACCACCGCGTGGGAGGCGAACTGCAGCACGTCCTTCCTCAGCGCGTCCGAGAACCCGTGGCCGTAGGGGTCGTCGCTGGCGTAGATCGCCAGCTTGAACTTGCCGTCCCCGTTCACGTCTCCCTTGGCGCCGGCCGCGACCAGCATGTGGGCGACCACCCGCGACTGGTACGCGTCGCTCATCGTGGTGCGGAAGTTCCAGCCCTTGGAGTTGCGCAGGGCGGCCTGCTTCATCGGATCGGCGTCGTTCGCGGACGGGTTGTTGATGTTCGGCGAGGTGCAGGCCATGCAGACCACCGGCACCTCCAGCGCGTGCGCCGGGTCGCCGTCGTAGGCGAGCATGTTGATCCCGATGTCGTCCTGACTGGAATCGGTGATCACCGCCTTGGCGCCCTGCGACTTCACCACCTGGATGGCGCCGGCGCGGGCCATGTCCGGCGCGTTCCCCGAGTTCGCGTCCACCAGCGCGAACCGCAGGTCCGTCCGGCCTGCCTGCTTCAGCGCCTGGTTCGCGGTGCCCGCCGCCAGGCGGATCGAATCCGCCCAGCTGGGAGTGGCGATGGACCCGCTCCGGTCGATCACCTGGCCGATGTTCACGGTGACGGTCTTCGCGCCTTCGGGCTTGCAAGCGGCGCACAGGACCAGCGCGACCGCGACCCGGGACATTCTCGTCATTTCGTCTCCCCTGCGCGTGGAATCGCGCCCCCCGAGCGACTGTCCTGCGCGGTCGAGGCGGGGTCAAAAAAACGTCGATCGGGGGAGACCCTTTCAGGGCATCGTGCCGGCGACCGCGGGCGGCGCTCTCTGTGCGCCGGCGGGGGCCGCCATCAGCCCGGCGGCGCCGAGCGCGAGGATCGCGAGCGCGATGGCCAGGGCCCAGGGGCTGCGCAACCGCATCTCCGGATCGTGCGAAGGCTTCCACCCATCGTCGCGTGCATCGAACTCCATGGCATCCCCCCCTCTACAGTCCCAGAGGATTGCTACACGAGGGTGCGGGTGGGAGCTCAAGCTCCGCGGCTGGGAAGATCGGCGCATCCCTGACCCGAGGTGTGCGGCGGTCTCACGAAGCGCCACCTTCTCCCGCCCGTGGCAAGATGGGGGCTGGTGGGGCCGGAACGAACGCTGACGCACACGAAGAAGCCGCGCCGGGAGGGGGCCGCGGGGCAGCCGCACCTCTTCGTCGTCTTCCGCTGCGATCGGCCGCTGGACGGGGGCGCGCGCATCTCACTGGCCGGCGTCGATTCCGTCAGCCTCGGCCGCTCGCCGCGGCTCTCTCTCGAGCGGGTGAGGGAGGCCGGCGGCACCGAGCTCCGGATCGGCATGCCCGATCCGAGGATGTCCGCCGCCCATGCCCGCCTGCAGCGCGTGCTCGGTTCCTGGGTCCTGGCCGATTCCAGCTCGAAGAACGGCACCTGGTGCGACGGGGAGCGCGTCGACCGCGCGCAGCTGCCCGACGGCGCGCTGCTGGAGATGGGGCACACGTTCCTCCTCTTCCGCGAGTCGCTCGCCGGCGCCGGCCCGGACGTTCTCGAGGGCGGCGATCACCCGCGTCCGCCGAAGGGATTCGTCACCCTGGTTCCGGGCTTCGCCGCCGAGCTCGCCAAGCTGGAACGCGTCGCCCGCTCCCCGATGCCCGTGCTCCTCTTCGGCGAGACCGGGACCGGCAAGGAAGTGATGGCCCGGTCCATCCACGCGCTCTCCGGCCGGAGCGGTCCCTTCCAGGCCATCAACTGCGCCGCGATCGCGCCCGGCCTGATCGAGTCGGAGCTGTTCGGGCACCGCAAGGGCGCATACACCGGCGCGGTGGACGATCACGCCGGCGCCGTGCGGTCCGCGCATCGGGGGACGTTGCTGCTGGACGAGATCGGCGACCTTCCGCTGGCGGCCCAGGCGGTCCTGCTGCGCGTGCTCCAGGAGAGCGAGGTGAAGCCGCTGGGCTCTGATCGCGCGGTGGCCGTCGACCTGCGGGTGGTGGCGGCGACCAACCGCGACCTGGGCGAGCTCGCCGCGGCGCAGCGGTTCCGGCCGGACCTGCTCGCGCGCCTCTCCGGCTACCGGTGCACGCTGCCCCCGCTGCGGGAACGGCGCGAGGACTTCGGATTGCTGGCCGCGGCCGTGTTGGAGAGGATCGACGCCCAGGCGCTGACGTTCAGCGTGGAGGCGGCCCGCGCCCTCTTGAGGTACCGCTGGCCGCTCAACGTCCGCGAGCTGGAGAAGTGCCTGCATGCCGCCGCCGTCCTCGCCGACGGCGGGCAGGTCGAGCTCGAGCACCTGCCCGAGGCGCTGCGCCAGCCGCGAACGCAGCCGCGGACGGTCGTCGGACCGGAGGAGGGGCCCGACGCCGAGCGCCGCGACGAGCTGGTCAGGCTCCTCCGGGAGCGCAGCGGAAACGTCACTGCCGTGGCGCGCGATCTGAAGAAGGCGCGGACGCAGGTCCAGCGCTGGCTGCGCCGCTTCCGCATCGACCCGCTCTCCTTCCGCCGGTAGCGCTGGCGCGGCGCCACCTGTTGCGATCGGCCCGAGGGCCGCCGCTTGCGGTCCCGTCCCCGCCCGTGGCGTGGCACGCACCGTGCTCAGTCGCCTCCTGAGAGGAGGTCGATGGCATGGACAAGCTGCGTGAATGGGGTTTTCCGGTTGCCCTGATCGTCGCCTGGATGATCGCGGCCGCCTACACCGTGTCGTTCCTGGTCGGGCCCATCGAGCAGTCCGCGCCCGACCGCGGCCCACCGGATCTGACCGACCCGGTGGTCGTCTCGCAGCGGTGAGGTCGTCAGCTCTTGCGCGGGTCGCGGGCCGCGGTCGCGTCGGCCGGCTGCGGGTCGGGCGCCGCCGGCTTGTCGCAAGCCGGCGCGCTCTTGCCGGCCCGGAGGCGCGGCGGGCTCCTGCGCCGTGCGCAGATCGCTCTCCGTCTTCGCCGTGCCGGTGCTGGTGGCGGTGGCCACCGCCGAGGGAGGCGGCTTCTTCGCCGCTTCGCCGAGCGCGGTGATCATCTTGTCGCTGCTCTGCTCGAGGAACTCGCGATCCTTCTCGGCCGCCGTCCGCAGCGCCTGGCGATCCTGGCTGACGTCCACCAGCCGCGACTTGAGCGCGTCGTTCTGCGCCTCGAGCCCGAGCGCGGATGCCGCCTGGCCCATGCAGGTCTTGGCGATCTGCTCGTCGGTGTCGGGCGGCGGAACCGGCTCGCCGCGCGTCCAGGCCAGCAGGGCCCGGTTCTCCCAGCGGTAGTCCGCCTGCGCCATGCACTCTTGGACGAGGCGGGCCAACCGGTCCTCGGCCCACTCGGGACGCGCCTTGCCGCAGAACCCGACCTCCTCGGTCGTTCCCCCCAGGGTCCGCGAGGTCTGCTTCACCCAGCACCCGTCGCGCTGGACCATCTTCACCGACGTACAGGCGGAAAGCGCGCCCGCCAGCAGCAGAAGTTTCCTGATTCCCGTCATGTGCCCCTCCCGTCCTCTTCCGAACATGGCGACTGCGGCACGCGGGCGCACGCTCTTCTGTAGGAGAACGGACAGACTGCGTCGGGCGAGCGCCCGGCCCATCGCCCGCGCGAGCGGAGGCGAGCAAGTCCCGTCGGACTGTGAGATAAGGACCACTTCAAGGACGCCCGTCCTCTATTGAAAGGTCCGGATGCTTCGCTACCGCGCAGACCGCAGGACGCTCGTCTACCTCGGCGTGACCGCAGCACTGACGGTGCTGAACTGGCAGATGGACCGGGTGAATCCGGCCGTCTACGCGGTGACGCTGTTCATGTTCTTCACCACCGCGGTGATCAGCCACAACCACAACCACCTGGGGATCTGGCGATCGAAGGCGCTCAACCTCTTCACCAGCTACGTGATCGCTTTCTTCTACGGGCATCCCGCCGTCGCCTGGGTGCCGACGCACAACCAGGTGCACCACAAGCTGAACAACGGGCCCGGCGACAGCTCCCGATCGCCGAAGTGGTTCCAGGGAAACCATCTCGCCGCGCTGCTCGTCTACCCGGTGCTGACGAACTTCGAGCAGACCAAGGACATCAAGGCGTTCCTCAAGGATCTCTGGAAGCGCGATCGGCCCTCGTTCTGGTCGGCCGCGTCGGAATACGCGGTCTTCTTCGGCTCCATGGCAGCGCTGCTCGCGCTGGATTGGCGCAAGGCGCTGCTCCTGGTGGTCGTGCCGCAGCAGATCGCGCTGTTCTCCATCCAGGTGGTGAACTATCTGCAGCACATCGAGACGGACGCCTCGAGCGAGTGGAACCACTCCCGCAATTTCGTCTCGCGAACGCTCAACACTCTCCTCTTCAACAACGGCTATCACACGGTCCATCACCTCAAGCCGGGCGTGCACTGGTCCGAGCTTCCCCGCTTGCATGCCCAGTACTCGCCGCGGATCCATCCCTCGCTCCTACAAAAGTCGTGGCTGCGGTACATGGGCTACACGTATGGGCTGCGCCCGTTCTCGCACGCCAAGGCTCCTCTGCTCTCCCCCGACGCGGCGGGCCCGGCGCCGGGTGCGTGAACGTGCGCTGAGAGATCCTTTACAGCCCTCCTGCAACGAACGACTATCTGAAGAGCGGCCTCAGCCGCATGCCGCACGGTCCTGACCGCGAGGTGCCGTTCGAGTGGTGCGTTCCCGCAGGCACGATCCCGAGTTGTTCCCCGAAGTCCGGCAAGCGCTCGAGGTGCTGGTCCCGAAGAAGCTGCGCAAGCGGATCACGCCGCAGGCTTCGATCCTGGCCGACCTGGGGCTGGATTCGCTCAAGGTCGTGGAGCTGACCACGCTCCTCGAGAAGCAGCTCGGGCGTCCGGTCTTCCTGCCCGAATGGATCGCCAGCGTCGAGGACCCCGCCGATCTGACGGTGGAATCGCTGGCGCGCTTCCTCGCCGAACAGCGATGACCGCCGGCTGCGCCGCCGCGCTGCGGGGCGGGATCCTCTACCTGACCCTCGACAGCCCAGGCTCGTCGGTGAACGTGGTGACGCCGGCCTTGGCCGCGGAGCTCGAAGCCCGGCTGGCGCGCGGTCTGGCCGCGGGCGCGCGCGCCGTGGTCCTCCAGAGCGCCAAACGGGGCAGCTTCGTCAACGGCGCCTCGCTCCTTTTGGCCGCCTCCACGCGGCCCGACGCTCCCGGCGCGCAGAGAGCGTACGGGTTGCGGCGCGCCTACGCCGCCCTGGCCGCCGCGCCGGTTCCCACCATCGCCGTCGTGGAGGGGAACTGCTACGGCTGCGGGCTGGAGCTGGCGCTCACCTGCGATTACCGGATCGCGCGCGACAGCTACGACACGCACTTCTACATGACGGAGCTGCGCGACTACGCCATCGTTCCCTTCTTCGGCGGCACGCAGCGGCTCCCGCCGCTGCTCGGGCTTCGGACGGCGATGGACGTCCTGGCCGGTGAGCGCGTCGATGCCCGGCGTGCGTTGCGGATCGGCCTGGTCGATCGCCTGGCGCCCATCTCTGGCGTGAAGAAGGAGCTGCGTTCGCTCCTCTCTTCGCTGCGCGCGCGGAAGTGGCCGAAGCGCCCTCCCGGGCATTCGCGCGCCTCTCCGGCGCCGGATTTCGCCCGCCTTCCCGGACCGGAACGGCCCTTGGCGGCGGAGTACCTGCGCCTCGCCGGGCTCCCGTTCACGCGCGGGTACCGGCTGGAGGAGGGGCTGCGGGCGGAGAACGAGAGCTTCTGGCGGACCGTCGCCACCGACGAGGCGCGGCACGCGATGTCGTTCTTCTTCGTGCGGCAGTCGGCGAAGGCGCACGCGATCGGCAGCGCCTCGTACGCGCGGCCCGAGCGGGTGGCGCTGAGCATCCGCGGGAATGGTCCTGCGCTGCGCAAGCTCGCGCGGATCCTCTCCACGCGCCGCCTGCCGGGGGTCGAGTTGAAGGCGGCCGGCACGCTGGCATTCGCCGCTCGACCGGTCCGTGGCGCCTTCACCTGCATCCTGGGGGCGGGTCCCCGCCCCGGCGGCGATTGCGCGGCGCTCCTCCCTCTGCCGGGCGAGGCGGTTCCGCTGATCGAGCTGGTTCCCGCCGGAGACGAGATGCCCTGGCGCCGGGGCGCTGTGCTGTTCCAGGTGCTGGAGCAGGCCGGCTTCGCGCCCGTGGTCACCCGCGCGAGGGACCGCTTCGTCAGCGAGCGGCTGATCGACGCCTTCCGGAGTGCCGTCGGGTCCCTGCCGGCACGGCAGGACCTGCTCGACTTCGGGTACCGGGTGCCACGGCCCCTCGCGCGGACGCTCGGCGCGGGCGGCGCGGGGAGCGGAATCGCCGAGCAAGTCTCGGCCGCGCTGGCGAAGGAATGCGTTCGCGCCCTCGACGAGGGCGCCCTGTCCCATCGATCGCAGGCGGACCTGCTCGTCCATCTCTTGTTCGGTTTTCCAGTCGGCCGCGGCGGAGTCTTGCGCCACGTCGCCGGCGGGGACTCGGCAGCGGCCGCCGGCGCCGCCCGGGTCCTCGGCCGCCTTCAGCGCTGAGCGGCGCGGCGCCGGGCCACGAAGCGGAGGACTGCCTTGCGCGCGGCGCCGACCAGGCGGACCGGGAGCATCGCCCGGAGCGCCTCCGCGCCGGCGAGCTCGCCGCTGAGGTAGCGATCGCGGGCGTCGCGGCGCATCAGCTTGCCGCTCGACGTCCGGGACAGCGAGCCGGGCTTGAGCAGGCGGACGTCCGCCGGCACGAGACCGATCTGTTCGGCGACTTCCGTCCGGACCCGCTCGGCGAGATCCTCCAGCTCACCCGGCGTTCGCGGCTGCACTTCCGCCACCACCACCAAGGACTCCGTGCCCAGCTCCTGGTCGGGGATGCCGAATGCCACCGACCGGCCTGACCGCACGCCGTCCACCGCCTCCGCTACCCGCTCGATGTCCGAGGGCGAATACGAGCGGCCGGCGACGATCACCAGGTCCTTCAGGCGGTCGACGACGTAGAGCTCGCCGTCGGCGAGGTATCCCACGTCGCCGGTTCGCAACGAGGTTCGGCGCTCGGGCACCGGCTGGTGATGCTCGAAGTACCAGGGCGAGATGCTGGGACCGCGCACCCAGATCTGCCCGAGTCTCCGCTCGGGCAGCTGGACATGGTCGGGTCCCACGATGGTGATCTCGTGGCCGTCGATCGCCCTCCCGACGGAGACCAGCGGCAGCGTGCCTGGTCCGGGCGGCGCCGGGACCGCGCGGCCCTCGGCCAGCTCCTGGCGGAGGACGTTGTCGATCTTCAGCCCGCGCCCGAGCGGCGGGAAGGCGACCGAGAGCGTCGACTCCGCCAGGCCGTAGACGGGGAAGTAGCTGGTGCGCTTGAAGCCGCAGGGCGCGAGCCGGCGGCAGAACTCGTCGGCGATGACCGGATCCACCGGCTCGGCGCCGTTGATGGCTGCGCGCAGCGTGGAGAGATCGAGGCCCTTCAAGTCGTCGTCCGTCACCTTGCGGGCCACGAGTCCGTAAGCGAAGTTCGGCGCCACGGTCAACGTGGCCCGGGCCTCCGAGACCGCTTGCATCCAGCTCGCCGGCCGCAGCATGAACTCCAGCGGCGAGAGCAGCCAGCAGGCGGCGCCGTGCGCGATCGGCGCCAGCAGTCCGCCGATCAAGCCCATGTCGTGATACAGCGGCAGCCAGGAGACCACGCGGTCGCTCTCGCCGAGGTCCAAT
>WNFP01002737.1_pt1 | contig 16980 bp, 16 predicted proteins | sample 5400201 | NCBI WGS metagenome assembly WNFP01 (sample SAMN13153355, study PRJNA577476) | soil metagenome | isolation source: 115 cm saprolite under Madrone tree | place: USA:California | collected 2016-06-14 | reverse complement strand
AGATGTGGAGCACTCGTCGCTGCGCCGATCACACCCGGCGACATCGACTCGCTGCCGTTAAAGAACTCGACATGAATGCGCTCCGGTGCCACGCCCAAGGTTGCAAGCGCCTCCTTCATGTCTGCCATGAACCGAGGCGGCCCGCACACATAGACATCCGCCTCTGGGGTCACTCCGACTTGATTGAAGACTGATCGCGACAAGTGACCGACGGCGTCGAAATCCTCACCGATCTTATCGCTTGAGCTAGGGCTGCTGTAACAAACGTGGCTGCGACCATGTGTGAGCGCGAGCATGAGGTGGCGGACTTCTACGGCGAATGGGTGATATTGCCGGTCGCGAGCCGCGTGCAGCCACAAGACTTGTCGTGTCGAACGGGCTGCTGCCAGCGCGTGCAGCATGGCCAGAACCGGCGTCGCTCCGATCCCTGCACTGAGCAGCAACACAGGACGCTCTCCAGATTGCAGAATGAAGCTTCCGCGCGGCAAGCTGACGTCGAGAGCATCGCCTACCCGGAGATGGTCTCGCAGGTAGATTCCAGCCGCACCATTCGGCTCGATCTTCACGCTGATTCGATAACGCTCCGTCGAAGGTGGGCCCGAGAGCGAGTAGCTGCGAAAAAGTGCCGGGCCACCGGTAACGGGCTGAAGACGCACAACAACGTACTGGCCTGGCATGGCCTTTGCGAACTGACTGCCGTCCGCGCTTCGCATCGTCAGCGAGAGGACGTCCGCGGACTCATGACTGATCGCCCCTACTGTAAGCGGCCGAAATCCGGGTGCGACCGGATGCGCGGCGGCTGCTGGCATGAGTCCGGCATTGCCACCGGCAGCGACGGTGCTTTGGCTCTGCAGTAATGCCTCAAACGACCCGCGCCATCCGGGCGAAAGCGCTTCGATCCGCAGCGCTCGTTCCAGTCGATCGCGTGGATGGTTGCGCGAATAGAGAAGCGCGTTGACCTCGGCAACGGTCATTCGCTCCTCCGTCTCTCCAACCTTCACGATTTCGTCGCCCGCCTCCACCTCGCCTTCACGCAGGACACGGAAGTAGAACCCGGGGCGACCACTGGACGTCAGCAATGCCGGCATGCGGGGCTCGTTCATCCGAATGCCGACGCGATAGCAGGTCACGCGAGGTTGAGTGACTTCAAACAGTGCCCTGCCGATCTGATAGCGATCGCCGATACACACGGCATCGTCGGCCAAACCTTCGATCGTGAAGTTCTCGCCGAACTGTCCGTGGACGAAGTCGGTCCTATTCAGTTGCTTTTGCCAATAGCGATGGGATTCGATCTGGTATACGAAGACGGCTCTCTGCTCACCCCCGTGCCCGGCCAAGTCACCTTGACCATCTCCCTCGAGATTCAGCCGGCCGACGCGACAACGACCACACACCGGATTCTTCCAGATCCCGGTATGCACAGTGCGCCCCTTCCACGTGATGTCGCGCGGAAGTCCCACGTTCACAGATAGAAGTCGAGCCATCTCGCTCGGAATTCCTCCAAAACGTTCGCAAACAGATCCGGCCGCCTGTAGATGGCCTCGTATTGCGAGTTGTCGCCGATGCACTGATTGGACCGAGAAAAGCGTATCCGTCCCTATCTCCTCCTGGTGTTCTACTGCGCCGAGCATGTCGTCGACGTCAGCAATCTTCCACACTACGTCACGAATTGCGGTAGCCCCGTTCCTGTAGCACCCAGCTGTTGCCATCCGGGTCGGAGAAGTTGGCGAAGCTGGCATAGTCTCCGCGCGCGGGGTCGAGTCCGGGTGCGAAGCCTCCGTCCCAGGCCCCAATGGGGGTCTTGTGCTGGATCTCACCGACCTGGACTCCACGTTCGAACAGGCGGCTCCGCGCGGCGTCAAGGTTCGTGACGACGAGATAGACGTTGCGAAGCGAACCAACTGGCGCGTCGGTGAGTCCGTTACCGAACTGGATCGAGCAGTTGGAACCCGGCGGAGTGAGCTGAACGACGCGGAAGGTGTCGTTTGGCGAATAGTCTACGTCGAGCATGAAGCCGACCTGATCGACATAGAACCGCAACGCTCGCTCGACATCCCTCACCGGCAGCGTGATCACTTCGACTGAAATCGTTGGCGTTTTCACGGTTACGTCTCCTCTGTGCCTGCCACCATGAAGGTCCCATCGTTGCTTCTGTCATGGAATCTCACTATCGACGCAGGTGTGCCTCGGCAACACTAAGCTCGCGATCCGGGCCGTGCGGAATTACCGCCTGACCCGGCTCAAGGTGGAGTTGCGTGCCATCGAGTTGCACGGAAACTACGTCCGGTTCAAACGACACTAGGCCGGAGATACGGCCAACTTCGGGATAGGCCTCATGATACGACCACGCCGCCAGACGTGCTTCACCGATGTCGTAGTAGCTGCATAGGCCTTTGTATGGGCAAAAGGTCTGATGTTCCACAAAGGTCAGCGCGGACTCATCGATGTCGGCGCGCGGAACGTACCACCGGGGCGCGAAGCCGGACTCGTAGAGCACAATCGGCCGCTTGGTCTCTGCGATGGTGCGGTCACGGTGGCGGACCACCAGGCTACGGGAAGACTTGCGGATATCGATGCGGTGGTAGCTATCGGCGGCGTGGCCCATGATCCGTTCGTCTTCTTCGAAGAACGCGTCCATGGCTGGCCAGGCGAACGCAACGCGCCCCTGCAACTCGCTCGCGTAGGCCGGCAGCTCGATATGCTGCCACGCCGCACGAGGTGCGTGCTTCTCGCCTGCACGGACGGTGTACCAGGAGGTGAGCCCAAGGTCGAGATGTCGAGTGCTGTGCTCGTTTCGTTCCAGCGTTTCTGAAGAGAGGTCGGTCTCCGGAAAGTAGGCTACCGGATACCGGCCGGGTTCAAAGAGTAGGAGGGCGTGTTCGCTGTCAGCAATCCAAGCTCCGCCGAACCGCACGCGCATTCGCCGCCGCAACGCCTCAGCGTACAGAAGTCGTTTGGGCAGCGGTTCGGGCATCAGAAACCTGCCGATTGAACCCGGCGAGAGCGGACCTTGTTGCCAGGAAAGTCCCATGAATCACCTCCGAAAGTTTCACGTCAGAATCGGAAATAGACCTAAATCTCTAATGGACAGTCTGGTCCCGCGTCCTGCTTACCTTGCGACGGTCCCGATCTCTTCGCGACAAGTCTGTTTGTCGCCTCATTGGGCGCACGCAGAGGCTCGGGGCGCAGATAGACCGGTAAAGCGCAACAGATCAGCCCAAAACCCACCGAAGGAAACTTCAGTGAAACCAGCATCGCAATAAAGAAGGTCCCCAATGTGAATAACGAGCGCGTTCTTGCGAATCGTCGGGTCCTGGACGCTATCTCCTGCTCCGACGCCGAAGTCAATGCGCGCCACTCGAACGGTATGTACGCCAGGTTTACAAGTACAAAGATCGCCGCGTAGACAAACACAGGCACTGCTGCCAACTTCGTATCCGCGATCCATGCCGTCGAAAAAGGAACCAGCGACACCATGAATAGGTGTACGAAATTTATCCAAATGAGACGCGGGTTCGCATCCTGGCAAAACCTCAGCAGGTGGTGGTGATTCAGCCAGACAATTGCGATGAAGTAGTAGCTCACCACGTAGCTCAATGCAGTTGGCCAAAGCGGCAGAATTGAACCAAACGTGCTCTGCTCGGGCGGCGGCTTCAGTTCGAGCACCATGACTGCGTCCGAAAAAAAGCCTAATCGCTCCGCGCTCGCTGTTCGTTGAACCACAAATCCTCCAACTCAATGTGAGACCGTCTTCTGCTTGCGATCTGTGCAACTATCCTTGATTGTCGATTCCGCTATCGCGGCGTGGGCTTGCTCTACGGCATGTGTTCCTAGTGATTTTGTGACGCCTCCGTCGGTCTCAGCGCCGCGGCTCCAAAATTGACGCTGAATCGTTTGCACCATATCGACACTGCGCGGTATTTCGTCAGGTCCAAGGTGCTGTCAAGCGTGTAGTTTTGGTCGCCGATGTTTCCCTTGATTACTCCCAGATCAACGAAACCGGCCTTTTGCACGGTCGCCACATCCTTCGCGTCGTCGGCCGCGACCATGTAGACGTGCACGTCAGGACCGTTGGACGTACTGAAGCTCGTCAGGCGAAGAACACGCGTACCATCTCCCATCTGGTAGATGGTTGCGGTACCTTCCGTCGGGTGCAAAATGCTGTAGAACCGTCCTGATTCCAGAGGCTGTGCCGACGACCCTCCTTGTGCGGCTGGCATTGCTTCGTCAACTTGGCGATTGACCACAAGCCGCTCCGGTCGAAACGCATACCATGCGACCACAACCGCGACCGCCACAATTGGAACGGCAACTTTTGTCCACGTTTTCATTTCCGTAACTCCTTCGCTTCACGTATCAGGCGCTAGTCTCTTTCGAAAAAATGACTCCGCCCTAAATGCCCTTGATCTCGCCGCCGTCCATACGCACCGAAGCCCCTGTCATCCACTTCGCCGCAGGGGACACGAGATAGCCCAGCAAATCGGCAATCTCCTCCGGCTTTCCAAAGCGGCTAATTCCAGCTTCCTCCGGAAACTTCTGGACTGCCTCGTCCACGGTGAGATTGTGCGCAGGTGCCCAGCTCGCAAAGAAGGATCGCCGTCGGGTAGTCATTACAGCGCCCGGCACCACGCTGTTGACCTGAACTCCATCTTTGATTCCTTGCTCCGCGAATGCTTTCGCGAGTGCAATGATCGCCGCATTGATGGTCGCCACCGCCGCAAATCCAGGCTTGGGATCGAGAGCCGCGCTTCCAGAAATCAACACCACCGAACCCTGCGAAGCCTTCAACGCGTCCCAAGCCCGCATCGTCAGTCGGCGCGCGCCGTGCAGCTTGAGCGCCATGCCTTCGTCCCATTGCGCGTCCGTCATCTCGAACAAATCAATCTGCGGTACTGCTCCCGCAATGTTGAGCAAGGCATCGATCCTGCCAAAGCGTTCCAGCGTGCTAGATACAATGGCCTCTGCTGCTCGCGGCTGGCGTAGGTCAACATCAAAAACCATCGCTTCGGCGCCAGCCGATTTCACTTCGCATGCGGTACTTTCGAGCTTGTCCTTGTTTCTAGCCACAAGTGCAACGGCGGAGAAATCCCGAGCGAGACGAAGGGAAGTAGCCTGTCCTATGCCCTGACTCGCACCAGGAACGATGGCAACGGATTTCTCACTCATAAAATTCCCAGTTCAAACAGGTGCAAGGGCATTATTGGGGAGGCTTTCTCGAGCCGCCTCCAAAATCACGTCAATCACCAGATCGGTCGCGGTGTACATCGGGCTATGGTCCACGCGGCTCGAGCGGATCTTCGCACCCATTCGACGAGCCATAAATTGCTGCGTCTTTGGATTGATCATTCGGCCCTCTTCGGCAACCAGAAACCAGGACGGCCTCGCCTTCCATCCCGGCGCCGGCGCTGCCTCTTGAATACACTGAACAGAAATTGGTCGCTGCACTGCGGCCAGGATTCTGGTGTGGTCGGTCGCAGCCTTGTGCGCGACTGCCCGGCTGAATCCGTCTTCCGGCATCCAGATAAAGCCGTGCTTGTCCGGAGCCAATTTCGGCGCTTCCGCATGCGGTTCGTCACGGTAAAACATCTGTGCGACGGTTTCGCCCTCGTCAGGCGCGAGCGCTGCGACAAATACGAACGACTTAACTCGCTCGTAGCGTATCGCTCCAATTACGGCCCCTCCGTACGCATGGCCAGCTAAGACCACGGGGCCACTTGTTCGTTCGAGTGTATGAGTCAACGCAGAAACGTCTTCACTCAAAGAAGTAAGCGGGATGGGAGCACACGTGACCCTAAGACCCTGGCGCTCTAACGGGAGAATGAGGTCCTTCCAACAGGAACCGTCGGCCCATGCTCCATGGACTAAAACGATCGTGGAGTTCTGGGCTGAGGAATTCATCGCGCATCCGTACTTTCTCCACTCTGACGCCTGACGCCGTTCGTCTCGAGGAAGTCCTTCATAGCGGAGGCAATTTCTAGAACGTGTGTCTCTATCGCAAAATGTCCGGTGTCGAGGAACTGAACCTTCGCGCCGGGTATGTCCTTCTGGAAAGCTTCCGCTCCTGCGGGAACGAAGAAAGGATCGTTCTTACCCCAGATCGCAAGCAAAGGGGGCTTCGATTTACGGAAATATTCCTGAAATGTGGGATAAAGCTTTACGTTCGACGCGTAATCCAGGAATAGATCTAGCTGAATCTCTTTGTTCCCCGGACGCTCAAGCAGCGCCGTATCCAACGCGTACGACTCAGGCGGAACACTCTCGGGATTTGCTACGCCGTGGGTGTACTGCCAGCGCGTTCCTCCGGCGGTCAAAATACTTTGGCGAAGGATGTCCCTATTTTCTGCCGTGGGTGCCGCCCAGTACTTTCGGATCGGGCCCCAAGCTTCACCAAGGCCTTCTTCATATGCGTTCCCGTTCTGCGAAACGATCGCTGTAACCCGGTCGGGATGGGCCATCGCCAAGCGGAAGCCGGTTGGTGCGCCATAATCGAATACGTAGATTGCGTAGCGGTCGATATTGAGTGCTCGCGTGAAGGCCTCCATCGTGAGAGCCAATCGATCGAACGTATACGAATATTGGCGTTCAGGAGGGACCTCAGTGAATCCGAAACCGGGAAGGTCTGGTGCGATCACGCGGTAATCGTCCGCCAGGCGCGGAATAAGTTCACGGAACATGAAAGAAGAACTGGGGAATCCGTGCAGTAAGAATATGGCGGGCGCGTTTGCTTCGCCTGCGGTCCGGTAAAACACGTGAACGCCGTCGACCTCGACCTTATGGACGGATGTAAGAGGCGCGCCGATTCGGGCAAGGTCCGGGCTTGGCGCTGCACGTTTTGTAGCCGCACGTGACGTCGCATCACTCATAAAGTTCTCTCCTCACTTCGTGGGTAACGCAGGTGGGATGCCAAAGCAGCGAAACTCACTTGAAAGAAGAACAACCCGCGCAAATCATTCTGACAGTTGAAGTTTTGTAAGGAAGAATGCCGATATTTCTTGAATTTTACCTGACAAATCTCCGACGGATGTCCGCCACTGACGAGTTTCCGTCGGATTCACTGCCACTGATGCGATGGCGGCTTGGAAAACTTAGTCGTCGCCAGCCGCCGCGCTGGCGCTTCGTTTCTGTGGGACCGCGCCAGGTCGAATTATGCGAAGCTTCTTCATCCTGTAGACCAACGACGTTCGCTTCATCCCCAAGCGCTCGGCCGCACCGTTCCGCCCGCCAATCACCCAGTTGCTCGCTGCCAGTGCACGAAGGATATGATCCCGTTCTACCTCCGCAAGACCATTCATGGGGACATTGGATTCCTTGGGAGTCTGGAATGGGCCCAGCTCGGAAGTTGGCGCGCGTAATGTCGACTGCGGGGAGAGAATCACCGCGCGTTCGATAAAGTTCTGCAATTCGCGGACGTTTCCCGGCCATTGGTATCGCACTAACGCATCCATCGTCGCCGGAGGGATTACGTCAATTCGTTTGTTCATGCGTTGAGCGTAGAGCGCTGTGAAATGATGCACCAATCTCGGAATATCCTGCGTGCGCTGTCGCAGGGGCGGGACGTGGATCGGAAATACTTTCAGCCGATAATAAAGGTCATCGCGAAATGTTCCTTGTTTTACCATCGCGGGCAAATCTCGATGCGTGGCTGCGATCAGCCGTACGTCAACCTTGTGCGTACGGTTGCTGCCGAGCCTCTCGAATTCCTGTTCCTGCAAAACGCGTAGGAGTTTCGCCTGAAGTTCCAGAGGTATATCGCCAACTTCATCAAGAAAAAGCGTGCCTTTGTCGGCGAGTTCGAAGCGCCCAGTTTTTTGCGCGATGGCGCCGGTAAATGCTCCTTTTTCGTGGCCGAACAGCTCACTCTCAAGAAGTCCAAGAGGAATCGCGGCGCAATTCAGTTTCACGAAAGCCTTTTGGCTGCGGCCGCTTAGGTTATGTGTCGCGCGCGCGATGAGTTCTTTGCCGGTTCCCGTCTCTCCCAGGATCAGCACGCTGGAATCCGTAGGGGCCACCACAGACACCAGACTCAATGCGGTCTTCAACGCTGGGCTCTCTCCGACAATTTCACCAAGCTCGGCGCGAATTTCGTCCTCGAGATAGCGTCTTTGTTTTGTCTCCTTGTCTCTGTCCACGATTGCCGTTTCATAGTCCAACGCATTCTCAACCGCAATGGCCACTTGACGGGATACTTGTTCGAGAAATTCGATGTCCTCTTTTTCGAATGCCCTTTCCGACCGCTTAAGGGCGCTCAACACACCTAGCACCCCGCTTCTGCCGATGAGCGGGAGATCGCAACCCGACTTCAAGCCTTCCGCCATGATCCGTTCGTAGAAAAGTTGGCCGACCTCAGTACCGAAACTTTCGGGGTCATCGCGCACCTCTTCTAAACTGTTAAAGTGTTGACGCTTGCCGGTCCGAAAAGCTTTGCCACAGATCGAACCATGGAGCGGTATGCTCGTTCCGTCGCATATGAACCCTCGCGAGTCTGGGTTGTAGAGGATCGTCAGGCGCAATTCCCCGCTATCGCCATTCGGTAGAAGCATGGCGCAAAAATCGCTTCGCGTTACTCTCAACAGATTCGTGGAAAGCACATCCACCAAACGGCGAAGGTCTAGCTTGGATGTCATGCTATTCGTGATTTCGAGAAGCAAGCGAAGCCGGTCGCGCTCGCGCCGCAACTCCTCTTCGTTCATGTGTCGCTCAATTGCGATCCCGGCGATGTGGCTGGCGTTCTCAATCAACTGCAGGTCGCTGCTGCCAGGGCTACGCGCTTCACGATAAAGGATGGCGAAAGTACCGAGGGGCTTACCTTCGCTTGTAAACAAGGGACGCGACCAAACTGAGCGAATCCCATAAGGCAGCACAAGGTCACGATAGCCATCCCAGATGGACTCGGTAAGGATGTCGGCCACATACACCGGCTCCCGCCGATAGACGGCTGTGCCGCAGGACGCGCCTTTCGGACAAACTTCCATGCGCCCTACGCGAGCGCTAAATCCAGGAAGACTGGGCGCCGCTGCGCAATGGAGATACTTTCCGTCCTCATCGGGAAGCCAGATAGTGCACAACATGCCTTCGCTTTGAGACTCGGCCAACCGAGCAATGATCGTGAGTACCTCAGCGAGCGGAGAGCCAGAAAAAATCAACTTGAGAATGCCAAGTACAGACTCGCTGGAAAAGAGACCGGACTCGTTCTGCGCCCGTTTGACTCCGGATAGGATTTGCGCGGGAGATTGCGTTGCTCGCTCCATGGACCATCTACCTTAGCGCCATGAAATTCAACCGCTCGACTGTTGCTACGAGTGCGGCGTGAACATGGATGGCGTCAGCGAGAAGGCCCACGATTTTCTGCGATTTCTGAAGAAGGTCTGAGGGTGCGTCTTCTGCAGATGCCGATTTCATAGCTCCAACTTCCGGCAGGGTCACACACTACTTTAAGCCGGAACGGGCGAAACTGCTACACCCTAGAGGGATGGGCGCGGTTGCAATCGGGGGAACGGGGCAATTTTGGTGCACAGTTGGTGCACAATAATTTGCAAATGAGATCGATGGGCGCAACTGAGAGCGCTCTAAATCACTCGAAACAAAAGAAACGTGGTGAGTACGAAGAGGGCAGGAAAAATTAGCAAACCGCCGACCACATTCTTCATCGGATTACGAGCATCGGGACGAATTGAGACGGCCAACCTCTCCATTAATTCTATGGTAAATAGAAGAACTCTGAAGGGATGTATCCCATTGATTTAAGGATATGTTGTGCGAAAGGCGAAACGTACGAAGTAGAAATTTTCCACACTCCTAGTAAGGTTTGGTAAATGGTCGCGAAATGTAGCAGATTTGTAGCAGTAGACCGCGTAAAACGATGGGGCAAATCCCAAAACTGAAAACGTCGTTATCTTGCAGCTGGCAAAGGGATTAGGTGAATTTTCAACAAGATAGCGAATGACCGTTTTTATTTTTCAAGACGGCCGGTTTCAACCACTCACCGACTCCTCCGTTCTTAATTATAGCTTGCCAAGTGCGTTTAGGATTTATCGCATTTGACCCGCCATTGGAGCTTTGCCCCAAGGTCCATCAGCGGATGACATGGATCCGGAGTCCCAGTTTCAGGCTCTTCCACGATTTGTCCGCCGTGTAGACTGGAGCGCTTAATGCAAGTCCGAGGGCTAAACAAGCCCGGTCTCCCAATGACAAGTCAAGTGCGCGGGTTTCGACAATAAGGTTTCCGGCGGTCATAGCGTGCTCGGCAGTGAATGCTGTAGCCTCCCGGATCGGGCTAAGGGTAGCTTCCCACGCCTCCTGCGGACTAAGACCGCGGTTCACGAGTTTGCTTTGCACTTCGGCCAAATTAACAGTGCTGCTAGTAGCGACGTTGAGCAGTTGCGGAGTCAGTTTGTCCGCACCTGGTTCGCGATTAAGCACCGCAAGAAGCACAGAGGCATCAAGGACGATCCTATTCATTTCTGGCGGTCTCGCGCCGTTCTGCAATCAACTCATCGACCAGCGACGTACCCGGTTTCACGTGCCGACGGACAAGGCGCTGCGCTCGCTCGACGCGCCGTTTCAGCGTGGTGATCCGCAACTCGTCATCTTCGATCCGTAACACGATTTCATCCCCTACATTGATGCCAAGGGCCTTGCGAAATGAGGCGGGGATGACCACTCGGCCGTTTTCGTTGACGCGCAGGCGAGTTTCTGAGTTCATGTCACTCCTCTCGTAATGTGGCATAATTATATCATTGTGTCATATCGTTTACAAGCTGGCAAGCTCATGGCACTCATGGCGGGGCCGCCGTTTGCAGGAAAGAACGTGCTGCGTGTCGTTTTATGCGTTCTCGCATACGTTCCCGAACATATTCCATTGGAGATGGAGACCGATGTCGGAGGGGCAAGCCGCTGGAACACACTGCGCGCTGTCCGAGTCCCGCGTTGGTACAACAACTCAACGTGTTCGTTGTGACTTGGGCGTGCTCGCGCTATGACTTGGGTCAGAAAGTTGCCGCGAATTTACGATTCGGAGCGGATTACGCGCCGCTCGGAGATCCTCTCCGGTTGGCCGACCATTCTGAATCAAATCGAACACAACAACGATGTAACTCGCAGCACCTTGGGAAGATCGGCAAAGTGCCGTAGATTGTTCCGAAGGCGGTCGGGGCTGCGATCGCAAAGGAGACATTGTTCCCGAGCGACGGGCAACCCTTCCATAATCCAGTAAGGCACGGGTTGCCGACACTCGTCCAGAAGCCTACCATGCTCAACAACGGAAGCAGGGTCTGCTCGACCAGCACGCCTCTGACGTGAGCGATCGCGTACGCCACCGTACTAGTCGTTGAGGTTCAACGTCACCCCTTTGCGTTCTCTACCACTTTGATCCCCCTAGGGTCGAGCGAGGCGTCGGCGGCGTATTCGTCGTGCCAGTTCCACCACTTGTAAGGTGGAGTCTGGGGGTAGCCCTCCGGCGAGTCCTCCCACTCCTCCTGGCGCCCGAGCGCAGTTATGTCGAGGTAGCTCCAGGTGCTCCCCATCGCCTCGTCGCCGCGGTTGTTGATGAAGTAGGTGCGAAACACACGCTCGCCGTTGCGGAAGAACACGTTCGTGCCGTGCCACTCGTCCACGCCGAAGTCGGTGTCGAAGCTGTCCCTAATGGTGTACCACGGCATCTTCCAGCCCATTCGTGCCTTCAGGCGCTCGATGTCAGCCTGCGGCGCACGCGAGACGAACGCGAGGGTGGCGTCGCGGGCGTTCAGATGGGCGAGGTGGGCGACCTGGTCGGCTCCGAAGGAGCAGCCGCGGCAGGCATGCTCGGGCCAGCCGAACACGCCGGGCTCGAAGAAGGCGCGGTAGACGATCAGCTGACGGCGGCCGTCGAACAAGTCAAGCAGGACCGCCTTGCCCTTAGGCCCGTCGAACTCGTACTTCTTCTCCACGGCCAGCCACGGCATCCGCCGACGCTCGGCGGCCAGCGCGTCACGGGAGCGGGTCAAGGCCTTCTCCTTCACGAGGAGCTGCTGGCGCGCAGCCTCCCATTCCTGTGGCGACACGATCGGTGGTGTGTTCATTGCTGGATGCCCTTTCCGGCGCTCCGTGTCTCTCTCCTTGCTTGTTGACATTTTATTTCTCCTTGATTTTCTGGAACAGACCGAGACCATTCGCCCTGAAAAATTTTCTGAATTTGCCGATGCACACCGCCAGAATTCCTCCCGTGGATCCCGCTCCGGCGGCCATCACTGCTGCGCTTGCGATACATGCTGGGCACATATTTCCCCCTCTGAACTTCTAAGTCGGCCGCGCCTCAGTGGGGACGCGGCGCTTCCGCTCGCTGACGCATACGCTCGTGCAAGTGTGCCCAGCCATTCTTTGCGTTTCTGTACTCCTCCAGCACCAGACCAAACGATTGGTGCCGAAACGTAATGATCGTCACGCCGTCCGATTCCTTCAGCCGATATTGAAGATTCGTTATCACCGGATTGGACATAAACAGTGGCCCGCAAATTTCCAGCAGCGTCGGCTTCTTGATCGCCTGCACCGTTCCCCAGTAATGGCCGTTGTTGCCTCCCAGGTCGCGATACCATCTGCCGTCTGGCCATGCTTCCAGCTTCATCGGCATTGGCCTGTCTGCTTGAGTCTCGTTGTACGGTCCAAGCTGATCCAGCAGCGCGGCAAACGTCACCTCGATCGACACGCGCACTTCAATCTCCTCCACTATATGGATCGTTGTCGCTTCCAGCGATAGTGCGGGTGAACTCACGATTTCCTCCTCGTTTGAAATTCCACCAGACTATTGTTTCTGTGCATTGTTGGCCTCGGCCCGTTCCTTGATTCGCAGCAACTGGTGTTTCCACAGCCGCTCGAACGTGCTCGTCCATTCGTGCAACGGCCGGATCGCTATAGCATTCACCTTATAAAGCATCTGCCGACCCTCCCTCCGGACCCCCACCAGGCCAACCCCTTTCAAAACTTTCAGGTGCTTCGAAACCGACGGCTGCTCCATTTCCATTGCGTCCACAATCTCGGTGACGGACCTCTCCCGCATCGCTAGATAGTTCAGGATGTCCCGCCGCCGGGGTTCGGCCACCGCATTGAACGCGTCCGAGGTTGTCGCCGCCCTTGCCATGCTCTCAATATATTCCCATATAGGAATATGTCAAGCCCTTTTTTACCTGCCTTTCCGCCACCCTTACCCCTCTGCTGTGTGCCGCTCCAAATGGGTTTGTCCCAAGTGACGGGGTAACCGGAAACTCTCCGACTGGCTGCAGTTGTCGAGCTTTGACCGCGCACAACCAGCTCTCTATACTGTGGTGCCCCACTTCTCTTGGGAACCAACCGAGGCTCCGTGTATCTGGAAATCACAACCAAGCTGCGCGACGCGCTCGCGAAACATATCCGGGCGAAATATGGCGTCGAGCTGCCCATTGTGCTGGAGCGACCGCCGAAGATCGAGCTAGGCGAGGCGGCTTCGCCGGTATGTTTTGAACTGGCCAAGCGGCTGAAAAAGGCCCCTCGGCAGATTGCCCAGGAAATTCAGAATGCGCTGCCGCCTGTACCCGGCGTCGCGAAGTTAGAGGTGGCCGGGGCGGGATACCTGAATGCGTATTTTGATCGCGGGTTATTTTGGGAAGCGGCGAGGGACCAAGCAGCAAGGGCAATTCCTCAGGGGCTGAAGCCCGGAGAGGCAGTGCCGGCTGACGTCGGACCTAAAGGTCCGACCCCCAACCCCCCCACACAGAAGGACAGCCAGGATTGGCTGTCCCGCAAGATTATTGTGGAGCACACGAGCATCAATCCGAACAAGGCGGCGCATATTGGACATGTGCGGAATGCCGTGCTGGGCGACACGATGGCGCGCACGCTGCGGCACGCGGGGCACAACGTGCAGGTTCAGAACTATATCGATAACACGGGCGTGCAGGTGGCCGATGTGGTCATTGGTTTTTTGTATATGGAGAAGCGTACTCCCGTCGGGGTGAAGATACTGGCGATGGAGACTACTGCTGGGATCTGTATGCGAAGGCGACGCAGTTCTTTGCTGCGGACAAGGAGCGCGCGGCGAAAATGCGTGGGGAGACGCTGAAAGCGATAGAAGAAGGGCGCGGCGAGGAAGCGGAGGTTGGACAAGTAGTGGCGGACGCGATCGTGAGTTGCCATTTGCGGACCATGGCGCGGCTGGGGATTTGTTATGAATTGCTGGCGCGCGAGAGCGAGATTCTGCATTTACATTTCTGGGATTTGGCGTTCGCGAAGCTGAAGGAAGCCGGAGCGATTCAGTACGCGCGGCACGGGAAGATGGCGGGTTGCTGGATCATGCCGTGGGGAAGCGAAGAAACTTCAAGAATTAACACAGAGGGCACGGAGAGCACAGAGGACACAGAGACGAACGAAGAGGAGAATACGCAGGACAAGATTATTGTGCGGTCGAATGGGACGGTTACCTACGTTGGGAAAGATATTGCTTACCAGCTTTGGAAGTTCGGGCTGTTGGGGAAAGATTTTCACTACGCGAAATGGCCGCAGGCGCCGGAGGGAGAAGAGGTTTGGGCGACAACGAGCGGCAAGAATGATCCGAAAGCGCCACCGTTTGGAGCGCCGGCGAAGAAAGTCTACAACGTAATCGATGCGCGGCAGGCGTACTTGCAGGACGTAGTGGCGCAAGGCTTGCGGGGCCTGGGGCATGTCGAAGCGGCGGAAAATTCGATTCATTTGTCGTATGAGATTGTTGCGCTTACTCCGCGCTGCGCGGCGGAGATGGGATATGACCTGTCGCCGGAAGAGACGAAAAAGCCGTATGTGGAGGTTAGCGGGCGCAAAGGCTTTGGTGTGAAGGCGGACGATCTGATTGACCGGCTCGAAGCAGCGGCGCTCGCCGAAGTGCAGCAGCGTCACACGGACATGAGTGCGGAGGAACAAAAGCAAACGGCGCACGCGATTGCGGTGGGCGCGCTGCGATTTTTCCTGCTGAAGTTCACGCGCAACGCCATTATTACGTTTGATTTTGCGGATGCGCTGAGCTTTGAGGGCGAGACCGGACCTTATTGCCAATACGCCGTGGTGCGCATCCGGGGGATTCGCCGGAAAGGCGTGGATGCCGGTGCGGCGCGCGCGGCGGTGGCCGAGGAAACCGCGCAGAAGCTGTTAGCCGGAGCGGAAGGCATTGGACTGTGGGAAGTATTGCTGGCCGCGGGATCGCTGGATTACGCCGCGGATGCGGCGATTGGCGCGCAGGAGCCGGCGTTTGTGGCGAAGTATGCGTTTCAGTTGGCGCAGGCGTTCAACAATTTTTACCACAAGCACCATATCCTATCGGAAGCGGATGAGCAGAAGCGGGCGTTTTTATTGGGATTGACGGAATTAGTGGAAGCGCAATTGGTGCGCGCGCTGGATTTGATGGGGATTGAGGCGCCGGAGAAGATGTGAGGGAAAAGAGAGTAAGGGAAGCAAGGGACGGCGGATTACTTTTCGAGGTTGAGCTTACCGTGAGATCCTTCAGCTATCCTCGTCGGATAGCTTCAGGATGACAGTTGCTTGCTTCTCGAAAAGGTGAGGAGTCTCAGAAAGCGTGATCTACTGCCCTACTGCGCCCCAGTCTAGCGAGATATGTACTTGACTCAAGCTTGACGGTGCGCCAGAATCCGCGCTATTCAACGCCGAGCAAACCCCTTTGGTCAACGCCGCATCCTCGCCGGGCCGATCTTTGTCGCTGGAAAATTATGTTCAGCCAACCCTTGCCCACGGGTTGCGCATTTGGTGGGCCTACTATTGGCCGACCTCGCTTGTCTCGCTCTGTGTCATAGGCATTCTCACTTTTCTCATCCGCAAGGCATATGAAAACGTTCTAATTTCTGGCCATGTTGCTTTGTGGTCGAGTAGGATCTTGCCGTACGTAGTCGTGTATGGTATTTCGGTATTCACAATCCGCTATGTCCTAGGGAGAAGCTTCCGAACTTTCCGGGTTGCGCTGCTGCCCCGTGATCCATTATCTGGTACTGAAACCATGTCGCGGTCCTTTCGGCGCACAATTCGTGTGTGGTGGGCATTCTGTTGGCGCACGGTCGTCTATTCACTCATCGTGAGATTTGCGGGCAGTGTTGCTTTAGGTTTTACGATCGGGATTTTAAGCTCGATGAGTCGAGCCGCAGCCGCGTGGGTACCTCTCGTCGCTCAAGTAGTCATCGATGGCACCGTTGGCCTGTTTGTGATTTATTCGGCGATCTTGGACGAGGAGTTCGCAGACTTCAGGGTGGCTTTACTTCCACGAGAGCCTGCTCCAGGAACGGTTCCGGTCACCCGGGCAGATTTTCTGGCGCATTGATTAGTACACACGTAAATTCGGCAGGCGGCTTCGCCCCCGCGAGAGGCCGTCAGTACGACATTACGAGATGAATCAGCGTACGAAGGGCCACGCCGGTCGGGCCTTTGGCGAGCCAGGGCTTGGCGTCGTCGTTCCAGGCGGTGCCGGCGATGTCGAGGTGAATCCACGGGGTGTCGCCAGTGAATTCCTTGATGAACATGGCGCCGGTGATCGCGCCGCCGCCCTTGCCGCTGCCGATGTTTTGGATGTCGGCGACGGTGCCCTTGATGAACTCGCGGTAGTCGTCGTCGATTGGCATCTGCCACATTTTTTCACCGGCGGCTTTGGCGCTGGCGAGCAGCTTATCCGTGAAAGGCTGGTCGGAGCCGAAGACGCCGACGTTGATGTTGGAGAGCGCGACAACGATCGCGCCAGTAAGTGTAGCGGCGTCAACTAAATGCGTCGCGCCGAGCTGCTTCGCATAGTGGACGCCGTCGGCGAGGATCAGGCGGCCTTCGGCATCGGTATTGAGCACCTCAATAGTTTTCCCGGACATGGCGGTCTGGATGTCACCGGGCTTCTGCGCACGCCCACCGGGCATGTTTTCCGTGCTGGGCACGACGCAAATCACTTTGACATTGGGCTTTAGTGCCGCAAGTGCGCGCATAACGCCGAGCATGGTCGCGCCGCCAGCCATG
>WNFP01015520.1_pt1 | contig 16982 bp, 20 predicted proteins | sample 5400201 | NCBI WGS metagenome assembly WNFP01 (sample SAMN13153355, study PRJNA577476) | soil metagenome | isolation source: 115 cm saprolite under Madrone tree | place: USA:California | collected 2016-06-14 | reverse complement strand
AATGGGCACAGGTGCTTCGCGGTCTTGAGGCATTGCAGCAGGTCGAAGCCACTTTCCAGGACAAACGCTTTCTTCTTCGCAGTCAGCTTACCGGTGAGGCCTCCGCGGCTCTGCGAGCTACCGGAGTCGGCGCACCCCCCAACGTTGCGCGAGTTGTCCTAACCCGTCAATCTGGCGAAAATGTAGTGCCAAATCGTTTTCGCACTTTTATAAGTATCTATTTCCGAGACACTTATATTTTTGCGGTGTCGAAGATCGGTTAGGGATTGTCGTTTAGTTTGCCGGTTTTGGGGAAGCGAGTTCGAGTTTGCGATCACGCTCTGTGAAGATCTCGAGGTGGCGGCCGGCTAGCCGCGGACGCAGTGCCTCCGGCTCTGCCTGCCGGTAGAAGGTCCAGCCAAAGACGAGCTCGGCAGAGCGATAATGTTCAGCAGCTATCCGCCCGAGGCAATGGTTATAAGTGTCGACTTGCCGACGCCAGCCCAGGCGACGATTGTAACCATGTTTTACGTATCAAAGTGGCCTCAAACCGGGCAGCCGGCCGCATCTCCATTGGGATGAGTGCTTCATTCGGTCCGGCGTTCCACCAGTCGTGAGGAGTTGCGGGCGGGGCGATTAGCTCAAGCGCCCCGGCTCCGCGATCGCCACCCGCCCTGCAAGCCGAAACCCAACCTGACCGCGCAGCACCGGCAGACTGTAAATCTGCTGGCTTTACGCCTTCAGTGGTTCGAATCCACTCCTGCCCAGGGCTGCTTCTAGAGCCGATCTTCAGCTATCAGAGCCGGTCCGCTGACAGCAGACGAATTTAAATGATCACCATTCATTATATCCATAACGTCCCATAATCGGTGTGCAGAGTTCGGATTCTTGATACAATTTGACACAAAATCAGGAATGAAGGCGTCTTCTTTGCCGAGAAAATCTATCTAATCAGCCAAAACGTCCGAGGTCGCCCGAGGAACGACCGCGAACATTTCATGTTTAAACTCAAGCCTGAGGTCAGCGACATGCTTTGGCGGCTCAAAGACATCGAAGGAATGTCCCTAAGCGAAATTGTCGAGCGAGCGATCATTCGGCTCGCATGGCGCAGGGGCATTGACCAGTCGTAAAGGCAAATGCCCAAAAGAGGCTCTCCTTCATCGAACCGATGAAGGTGCTCCCGGTTCAGGAGCTGCCGGAAGGCGACTGGCTGCGTTTCTCGGTCTGAACTCCCCGTAGTAGGATTCCTCAGCAGTGGCTCTTGCCTGCGTTGCTGTTTCAAAGCTTCCGTAGTAGTCCAAACGAATTTGGTGCCCTTTGAATGAAATGTCCCACTTGCCGTGGTCTTTTTTCCATCTCACGCCAACTCTGCCTGAAGTGTTCCTGGGATGCCGACCATGATTGCAACGTTGACGAGAAATGCTGGCTAGCCGCAGATTTTCAATTCGATTATCCAGGGTGTCACCATTGCGGCGGTCAATTTGATGACCGAGCGGGATTTCTCCGTTGATAAATACCCAGGCTAGCCGATGAGCCATATAAGACCTTCCATGGATGCGGATTACCCAATAATCAAAGCCGTCGCCCTGGGGCCACCTGCCACTAGCGATTTTGCCAACCTTCGTTCTTCCTCCAAGGCTTGTCTTCCAGCGAAAGACGCCGGTTGAAGAGTCAAAATCCATGATCTTCCGAAGATACTCTTGGTTTGGCTCAAGATTCTTAATCGTATTCGGCGAACAGTTTGTTGTTGTGTCATCCACCGAGGAAAGCCAGGAGCCGGTTTTGGACGTGCCGTCTGCATAGACTTTGGTAACCGTGAAAGTGTGAGCTTTAACCGATAGGACGCTGGCTCCCATCGCCGCCGGTCTGGCAATCGAAGGCGTCGTTTAGTTATTTCTGATAGTTCTGTGTCCCTAATCCAGCGCGAGATTCTTCCAGCGGCTGTCGCCTGCCGCGACACTAATGCATTCGGCCAAAGCGCTGTGTAGCTCCAATCGGTTACGCTCGATGATGCGTTGAAGTAATCGAGCATCATCTGCCAGCCCGATGTCCGGAAGGTGGTCCGGAATAACGTCAAATCCTTTCAAAAGATACTCCGCTGCAAATGCGACCTCTGCCAACCAGTTTGGCAACGGATCTTTCACTTGCCGGGCTGCCGGTGATTCCAGAGTTTGAACGATTACATAAACAGCTTCCCGCAGCCCAGGATAGTCGTCGGCATTCTCTCGCTTCACCTTTTGCAGCAGGCGACCACCAAACCCCGCGAGCACACAGAGGTCGATTGCATCTACGCGTTGACGCTGATACTCAATAAACTCATCAATTGTCAGCGTTTTACCAGATACTTTCCAAGCGCCACGCGACGCGCGCTCGCGTGCGGGTTGGATTGATTCCCCCGGAGTTCCAATCGGTTCAGTTGATTTTCTTTGCAGTTTCATAACTTGTCGCAGACATCCAGGATCCGCACCGTTGCCCAAAAGAACAACTCCATTGCTTCCGCCCCTGGTAAGAAGCGGCATCGCAGATGGCTCGAATTAATCCTAAACGAACTTATGCTAAATCGATGCTTGGTATTCGACCAATATGAATAATGGAATTTAAACTTCCATTTATATTATCAATATTTTCCCGAAATCGCCTCCGGTTTTTATGTTCTTCGATCAACAACTCAAGCCGATCGCGAAGATCTAGACCCTAACGTTTCATAAAATCATGCCTGGAGAAAGCGGAGAAGCGCATCTTGGACAGTCGGATTAGCGTTAAGGTTAATTTACCCTGAGGGCGCGTGAGGCGGCCCGCCCGGGCAATGATGGTTCGACGCAGCGTATCGAGTCCCTCTGCAGATGCTGGAGAAACTGTCTGTGGAATTGGTAGACGGGTCGCTTGTCTTGTCTTTTCAGCCAAGATTCGTAGGCAGGAATGTTGTACATGGCGCCGAATTGATCGCTCATAAAGGTGTGGCTCATGATCGCAATGCACTCTTGCGGATGATCAGCGGAGGGTGGATGGATTTTCTGAAATTCCGGAGCCAAAAGATGAAAGCAGTCCAGCCTTCGCTTCGCTCGCTTGATTCGACCTTTCTGGCCGAGCGATGGCGGTGGCGAAGGAAACATCACTTCCCAGGTTGTTGGGGTAGAGAACGCGTCGTGGTCCTGCGCAAGAAGGCCGTGCAATAACGTCGTCCCGGTGCGTGGCAATCCCACGATGAAGAGGGGCGCGACAATCGCTTCCTTGCTGATCCGTGGCCAGTTGTGGCGGTCGCGCTGAATCTGCAAACGATTGATGAGAAGTTGTAGTATGTCTTGAGTTAAAGCGAGTTTGCCGATGGTGTTTAGGCGGGCCTGGCTTTCGCAATAGTCTAGCAGCCGACGCAGCGGTTCGCGAAATGTTTCATCTCCAAAGTTGTTTAATCTCGCCCGACGCCGCGCCGCGGCAATCAAAAGCTCTGTTTCCAGAGGCTGTTTCATCAACCCCGGCTTGTCCAAAATGCGGAGCGTCCAGCTTAACGCTTTGAAATGCAGCCGGCGGCGAATTAAAGGTAAATTAGGTTTTAGCATCTGCAGCGCTTAGCGTTTCGCCCCGCCCTTTCGACCCGCCCGAAAGCATGAGGTTCGGAGCGATAGTTCGCTATCCACGGTAGTATCAGCTTTTTTGTGTGTAAGTCGTGATCAGAGGGGAACGCGCCGGTCCTTGACCAAGGAAAGCTATATCACGCTTTGCTTTTAGACTATTACGAATAATAGAAGTGATTATTCGCCTTTCTCTAACAGTTCTCGACGACCTCTGGCCGAAGCGTTTGATCATCTTGCGGCAGTTCCGCTAGCTCCTAAATCGCGAAGGTTTTCACAATCGAAAGGCGCCCATTCAGCGGTCACGATTGCAAACCACGGCAAAGTGCCGACGGCGGTAGCTGCTCGGCAATCAGCCTGTCCAAGTCGGCAACTGATAGGGACCTGTGGTCGCTTCTTTGTCAGGCTTCCTTGAGCAGGCCACTAGAAAGTCTCCAGACCGCATTGCCGAAGCCAAGCCGATCGCTATGCTCCGGCGCCTACATCCCCTTACAAAGCGAGCATAAGATGAAAGGCACTGTGTTGATTGTTGATGACGAGAAAAACGTGTGCGAGTCGATAGCCAAAGTCCTGCGCAAGGAAGGCTACGAGCCGCTCATGGCTGCCGATGGCATTGAGGCTTTCGAGCTCTACAAACGACGCCTGCCCGACCTTGTCTTGTTGGATCTGAACATGCCGCGACAAAACGGCTGGGCCACTTTTGAAAAAATTAGCGAATTCAATCCGCTTACCCCGATTATCATCATCACTGGTCGGCCGGATCAGCCTGGATTGGCTGCGGTCGCGCGCGTCGGGGCCCTGATTGAGAAACCATTTGACGTGTCGCTGCTCATCGAAGTGGTGCAGCAACTGATTGAAGAGCCCATCCCCAAACGGATTCACCGACTGTCACACGGCTACCCTCGCGCAATTTATCCCGGCTCCGCAGACGAACGCCAATAGTAGCCAGCCATGGACGCGATCAAAAGGTCTTTCGGACGGAGTGGAGGCGCTGAAATAGATGATCATTAGAGCCTGGCGAGGGCCACAATTCTAAGGACGTTTCAAATGGTTTATAGCCAGGCCGATCAGTTGTTGTTCGGTGACGGTCAGTCCCTGACCGGATACGTGAGTTTCTCAAGGAGAACGTGTTTTTCAACCTGCCGAGAATCAGAATGGGGCACCGGACTCTCGTCGCTTGGCATAGGCAGTGCTATGGGATCAAAGCGTTGTCGCAGAGCCTTCTTAGCGGGCAGCATTATGCAGGAAGAGACGCGGACAACAGGCGCCGCCTCGGGCTGACCAGCTACGAAACGCTGGCCTCCGGGGTGCCGCCGGTCGAGCCTGGCATGAGGAAGAACCCGGCGTGTTGTGAGGAAACCGAAATTTCGAGCAAGAGATTCAGCCTGGCATCCCTACGCGGGCATTTTGTTCGCCGGTTTTGGGATGGCACTGATCTGTTTGGGGGCGTTGGATACCGTGAGCCTTTGGATCCGTGCGCTAGCTTATCTAGCCGCATGGGTATTGTGTCTTGGAGCACTTTTTCTGATCTGTAAGGAACCGCTCAGGAATGCAGCTTTGGAGGATAAACCGGCGATAGAACCTAAATCGACTTGCCTGGGTAGGTTTTATCTTAACGGCTACTGTTTCGAAGCTTACGAGCGGGAAACGGATTTCGGTGGCAGACAATTTCGACTGCTGTCATATCCTTCGGTGAATGCTGATCAAGAAGCGGCCGTCATCCGGTACATGCTTCACGAAGGACTCATCGAAACAATGTGGCCGCAGATGAGCGAGAAGATTCAGGAGGAAGCTCACTGGGCGTTTTTCCAATAAGTGACCATTTGATCGTTCTCGTGCGCGTAAGATTATAAATGATCCATGAGCGGTAGGTCCTCTATCAGGATTCGGCTGATCGCATTTAGTGTAGCCATAGTTGGCATCGCAGGGCTGGTCGCCTGGGCAGCAAAAACAAGTTGGGATCAATTCGAGGCATTGCACCAAAGGATGCAGGAGGAGAAGCTGGGGAGCTTCCGTATTGCCGCCGAATTTCAGGCGAACATTTACCGACTCAACTATACGTTGATACGTTTTGGTACACGCGAAACCAGCGCGGAACTGGAGCGTTTCCGGCGGGAGAGTCAGGAACTCTATACGTGGCTGGAACAGCAGAAGACTCTGGCCACTACGCCGCGCGAACATGCAGTGCTCGCTCAAATTGAGCACGCTTATGACGCTTACCTAGTCGCGGCCGAAAAGGTCATCGCCGCAGCGCAACAGGCCGATCACCATAGATTGATGTTCGAGGCCCTAGAAACCGCCGCAGAGTCTTCCAAGCCGCTGCTCGATCTCGCGTCAGCGCTGGTGCTGGCGAATCATGAGGCGCACCAGCGGTGGCGCGAAGATTTCCGCGAGTCGGTAGATTGCAAGTGGTAATTTATTGCTCGCTGTTCTGCCTGCTCGCCCTTGGCGCGGGCACGAGCGTTTTCGTTTACTGGCAATTGATTGCGCCGCTGCGCACGCAGCTTACCGAGAGCCGGGAGCTAATGGCACGCCAGGAGAAGCTCGCCTCGCTGGGCGTGCTGGCCGCGGGTGTCGCGCACGAAATCCGCAACCCGCTTACAGCGATTAAGGTGAGATTGTTCGCACTGCACCAAGAGCTGGCTGCGACAGGGCTCGGCGGCGAAGACATGAAAGTTATCTCTGGCGAAATCAACCGGCTGGAGCAGATCGTGAAGGACTTTCTGTTCTTTGCTCGTCCTACGGAGCCGAAGCTGGAGACGCTGAGGGCATCCGCTGTGGTTTCAGAGGTTCACGAGCTTATGCGGACCGAGCTTGCGAAACTCGATCGACCTCAAGCTTGAAGACTCAACTGAAGCGTACATCCGCGCCGACCCGCACCAACTTAAGCAGGTGCTTATCAACCTCGTGCGCAACGCGGCCGAGAGCATCGTCGATGCAGGTACGGTGAGTCTGCGGATCCGCGAAGCTGCTGCTGTAATCCAAAACAAACGCCAGCCTTGCGTTTTCATCGACGTTGAAGATACAGGCACAGGAGTCCCCCCGGAGCTGCAACAGCGTCTATTCGATCCGTTTTTCACCACCAAAAAAGTCGGCACCGGACTTGGTCTTTCGATCGCGGCGCGCATCATCGAGCGGCATCGTGGTGTTCTGAAATTTCAAACACGAGTGAAACAGGGGACCATTTTCAGTATCTTGCTGCCCCTGGCTCAGAGGTGAGTGACGTTTCAAAAATTCTGCTTAGCGAGGCGCTCGAGCCGAGCAGCGTGTCACTCAAACTTGAATTGTACGGACGAGCGATAGACGTTGAGCACCAAGCTCCACGAAACAATTTTCAGCATCTTGCTACCCGCTAGCTACAATGACTGATACTCCGAAAATTTTGCTGGTCGAGGACGACGTAGTCCTCGCCGGCAGTCTCAGGCGCGTCCTTGTTCGCAACGGCTATCATGTCGACATACTCACGCGCGGGGACGAAGGATTGGAGCGGGCACAACGTGAACACTTCGATGTTGTGCTGACCCATTTCAAACTGCCTGCTCTGGATGGGCTGGAACTTGTCGAGCGATTGCACGCACTCAGGCCGCTGCTTCCTGTAATTGTAATAACCGCGCACGGCACTACAGAAAGTGCTATCGAAGCGACCAAACTGGGCGCTTACGATTACGTGCTGAAACCGTTCGAAGTTGAAGAGCTACTGAATCTTGTCAATAAAGCTGCTGCAACCAGCAGGCTCGCATCCGAACCGGTGGAAATTGGTGCACCGGTTTCTGCGCGCGACGCAATCATAGGCATCAGCCGCGTGATGCAAACCGTTTACAAGGAAATTGGACGGATCGCTGCTAAACCGGTTACCGCTCTGATTCGCGGAGAGACGGGCACGGGAAAGGAATTGATCGCCCGCGCCCTCTATCAGCACAGCCATCGCGCAGGCAAGCCGTTCATTGCCGTCAACTGTGCCGCGATTCCCGAAACGTTGCTCGAAAGCGAACTGTTCGGTCACGAACGCGGTGCATTCACCGGAGCTGACGCGCGGAGAATCGGCCGCTTTGAACAGGCGCACGGAGGAACGATCTTTCTTGATGAGATAGGCGACTTAACCGCCAGCACGCAAAGCAAGCTACTTCGCGTACTCCAAGAAAGATCAATTCAGCGGCTCGGCGGCAAAGAAAACATCGCGCTGGACATCCGCGTTATTGCTGCGACTAATCGCGACTTGGAGCAGGCCATTATAGATAAGACATTCCGTGAGGACCTCTACTACCGGCTGAGCGTCATCGTCATTCGCGTACCCGCGCTACGCGAACGTCCGGAGGACATCCCCCCACTCATCCAGTATTTTCTCCACCGTTACGCCGGTAAACTGGGTGCGACAAACCCGTCGATGAGCGTCGAGGCGACTTCCTTTCTGGCGGAGCAGCCGTGGCTGGGCAACGTCCGCCAACTCGAAAACGTCGTTCGCAGAGCAATGCTGGTTGCGCGGGGATATGCGATCGGCCTTGATGACGTGCGAAAAGCGCTCCAAAAGCCCGAGATTTTTGCATCAGCTACTCGCCAGTCCATTGGCAGCTATGTTGGTGAAGTCTTGCGCGCTGCTGTACGCGGCGAGATCACCGACGCTCGTAGTAGTTGAGCGAGAGATTTACGCGCAAGCAATCAAACAGGCAGGTGGGAACCTAACAAGAGCTGCCAAATGGCTCGGCGTCACGCGCCTAACCATGCGCGAGAAACTCAACGCCTTCGGGCTCCGCTCCGAGCCGGATGTAGAGTAGCGAACCGTCGCGCCGGCTCAAGTGCGACTAACCTACAAGCGCGAGAGAGTGCCAAACAGGTGCGTACGTGGTGCCTGTGCTCGCAATAGACTCCTTCCATTGCCGACGCGCTGAAATTCGACGTTGCTTATTCACTCTGCTGAGAGCTTTTCGTTGCGGTTAGCTGCGGCCGGCTGTGAGCCGCCCAAGTAGCGGAAGATCGTAGGAATCGGCGGAGAGCAGCAGGGTGCTACGTTTGCCAACGAATTCTTCATAGGCCTGCAAGCTGCGCACAAAGCTGTAGAACTCTGGGTTCTTGCCGTGAGCTTGAGCGTAAATCTGCGTAGCGGCGGCGTCGGCTTCGCCGCGGAGCCTCTGTGCCTGCTGCTCAGCACTGGCCAGAATGATGGTACGCTGCTTTTCGGTCTCGGCTCGGAGCTTGGCTGCTTCTTCTTCACCCTTCGCTCCGGCGAAGGTGTGACTGGCCACTTCACGGCGCAGCTCGGAAAAGACCAAGTCGTCGAGCCGGGCCCGAGCGCCAGACTCATCGCGCACGGTTTTATAGAACTTAAGCGGATCGGCGATCCGCCACCGAGTGACCGGGTCGGCCACAAGACGCTTTTTATCCTGGCTTAGATACTCCGCTTGGGGGGCGTGGGTCGCCAGCACTCGCCGATCGAACCGCGTAACCGTCTGGATAAATGGCAGTTTCGTAGCAAGGCCAGCCTTGTTGATGGTGCGGACATATTCGCCAAACTGGGTGACGATCACCTGTTCGCGTTCATCCACGGTGAAAAAGGTTTGCAGCGTTAGGATGACAGCGACTACGAGCACGACTGCGCCGCTAACTTTTAAGAGCCCTTTGGTCATCATGTTTACCTCGGTGTTTCAGGCGGCGCCACGGGCGGAGAGATGTTTGCAGGCGGCGTAACTACGCCTCCGAAAGCCAGCAGCGGAATCAGCCTCTGGCCGATGTCGCCGTCCACGATGAGCTTGTCAATCTTGGGCAGAATCCTCTCCACCGTCTCCAGGTGGAGGCGTTCGCGTGTCACCTCTTTTGCCTTTTCGTATTCGGCTAGCACGTTCAGGAAGCGAGTTGCCTCGCCGTGCGCCAGCAAAACGCGCTTTTCCTTGTATCCCTCGGCCTCACGGAGGATTTGTTGGGCGGCACCGCGGGCGCGTGGCAATAAGTCGGCTTGATAGCCCAGGGCCTGGTTGATGAGCCTTTCGCGGTCCTCGCGAGCGCGTACCACGTCGTGGAAGGCGTCCTTAACCGCTTCGGGCGGGTCGGCGGCCTGGAGCTTGACGTCAGTGATGACCACTCCGGACTGGTAGGCATCCATCAGGCGCTGCACAAAGACACGGGTTTCGTCCTGCACCTTGGCACGATTCTCTATCATCACCTCGTCGATGGTCATGCCACCGGCAGTGCTGCGCAGTGCCACCTCGGTAGCAGTGTGCAGTGTGGCCTCTGGATCGTGCACTCGAAAGAGGAACTTGGAGGGATCAGCTACCCGAAATTGTACGACCATTTGCGCCTCAACGATATTCTCGTCGCCAGTGAGCATCAGCGCCTCCTCGTAGACACGCATCCCCGAGCGAAAGCCCACCTCGATGCGGCGGACTTCCTCGACACTAACGAAATCCGTGTGCTGAAAGGGCCAAGGGAAGCGGTAATGAAGACCGGGCTCGACGCGGGCGGTTTCTTTGCCAAAAGGTGCGCACCACGCCGACGTGGCCTTGGTTCACCATATAAACGCCGGAGGCAAACCACAGCACCACAATGACTGCTAGCCCGATCAACAAAATCCTCGACAAGCGTTGCATAAGCCAGCCGTGCGCACGTTCTAGCTCACGGATTACCTTCTCCTGATGCGGATCATAATCTGGATACAAACTCATACCTAACCGGTCCTTTGGCCTCGCCGTGCCCGCTGGGTTACGTGTTGTCAGTGTCCAGCCACACCTAAAAGGCATTAAGGAAACCGGCTTCACACTGCAGCAGACCTTATGCCACAGCGTTTCATCATCGCGTAAACCTCACGATTTCAACCGAAACTCTGATCAACGAGCATCACCAAAACCTCTTCCGGGTTACCAAGAAAAACGGCCCGCTTGCGCTGGTCACTGCCAAGAGCTCAACCAGAGCGCCTAGAGTAAGCGTAGGCAGGAAAGTAAACCCCGCGGGCGACGATCAAGGCGTTTGCTATGCACTAGCCAAATAGCCGGCTTGCGCGACGCGGACCACCGCCAGAACCGGTCAGGGACTGACCACTGCCGATCATTAATCGACCGATAGGTCGACCAAACGCCACCGGCACGGCCACAATGTCCTTGATGGCCGCTATTTCAATAGCGTGAGCAATAAACGCAGGAACAAAAGATGTAGCATTCGTAAGATTCTAGTAACAAGCACCTTACAAATGCTAACTATCGCCATTTTAAGGCGTTGGTTGCTCGCCCGAAACAGCTAATGAAGCAGCTTGGCGAGCGGTCGAGACTGGCCAGAAACGAGACTGCTACGTCGCTGCCGTTTGCCTTCTATTGCTCTTTTCCAGGTCTTTCTGGCCGACTTGACCAGTATGACCTCTGTTCGGGATACCTGTTCGGTCAAGCTGCAGACACGCAAGTTGCCGGCCTGGAGTTCATGTCTTAGGTACGGTTATGGATTGTCTGGGGATTCTGCCGTATTTCGTCCTGCAGGAGCTCGCAGGACTGCACACTTGTGAAGTAATCCGTTCGGCTCCCGAAGAGCCGGTTCTGGTCGAGAAACCAAAACTGCTCAGACGTTTCCAAAGCTCGACAGAAAGATTAAGGGACCCCCAGACGCATCGTTGTTTTGGCCGGGTGGTCCGATTTCTGATTCTTGCTAAGTGGTGGCGTGATGTGGTTCAGGCAGCGAGCCTTGCTCCGGTGGAGGATCACGTTTTGCGCCACTGCTTGCCGCAATTCCCTAGGGACTGCCTCAGCATCATCGCCATGGACGCCGAAAAACAGTTCTGGACACTTGCGGATATAGCACCGGTCCTCATCGGACCAGTAGACAATGTGCTCGTAGCGATCAGCGATTTTTTGAACATCGGATTGCATCTCTGACTGCTTTTTCCCGGTGGTGCTTTGCATCGTCACCGAGTACTTAAGTCATAAGTCGACGGCTGACCCCCACGGCTGATCCCAAGCGCTTTTAAAGGAGCTTGCTCCTTCCAATACGGGGTTTTGCGTGAAAATTCGATTTTAGCACTTGCTACAACACTTAGCCAGGTTCCCGAGTTGTCCGGTCCGATGGGCCGAAGTACCAGAGAACCAGCGGACCATTGAACCGGCAAGCCGAACGAAGCTAAAGTCCATCACATTCCGATCGTTCCTTTTCTCGCTCTCTTTAGCGGAATGGCGCTATTTGCACGAATAGGCCGGTGACCCCAGGTTGAGGTTGGGATTTGACACGTCCCAGGTAAGCCTAATGATAAAAGCGCGAATTTCGGGTTAAGGAAAAGGACCGCTGATGAATTTAGTTCCGGCGGTATCTGGCGCCAAGGCTCGCCTTGCACTCTCGGCTCGCTCGGAGTCTAACCTGGCTCAAGTTGCCAAGGGAGGTCAGCGACTCCCGCCGCGCGGTGAAATCACCCCACCAACACTCCTAAACCTATAGGAAACTGATCTGTTTTCTAGAAAGTTTGGACGGGTTGGTGGGATAACGCCGGGCTCGGGGAGAACGGGCTTCTTCTGCGAAAATCTTCAAATTTAGATGCGTGCAGACTGTGAGCGACGGGTATTTGCCACCGTCCTTCTAAATGATTTCGGGTGTATTATTTTATCGGGTTCTTGCGCTGTTAAATCGAAAACATGACCATAAGGACATCGGTTTTCTTGCTCTTCGCATTCGCCGGCTCGGCATTTGGCCAATTGACCTGGGAAAATCCTGAACAAACGTTCAATGCTAAACCCGACGAGCAATCCATCGTGGCCAAGTACCGGTTTACCAACAACGGCAAAGGGCCCGTTCGAATCGAGGAAGTCAAAACTTCATGTGATTGCACGATGGCCGTTTTGACGAAAACGGAGTACGCTCCAGGCGAGTCGGACGTGCAAACAGGAAAGGAAATCCGACGATTCGAGGGGCACAGAAAGGCGTTCGCAATGGGTGTCCTCAGCTTGGCGTACTCGCCAGATGGGCGTTCGATTGCCTCCGGGGACCATGACGGGACCGTGCAGCTCTGGGATGTGCAAACGGGAAAGGAGATCCGACAATTAGAGGGACACACGAACAGCGTGATGAGCGTAACGTTCTCGCCAGACGGTCGCTGGATCGCATCAGGGGGCTGGGACGAGACCGTCCGGCTCTGGGACAGGAAGGCGCGCCCGCCGGACAGCGCCTACAACGACGTTGCGAACAGCGTGGCGTTCTCGCCGGACAGTCGCTTGATCGTATCAAACGGCATTCCCGGAATCGTCCTGCTCTGGGATGCGCAAACTGGCAAGGAGATCCGGCGATTCAAAGGGCATACGGATATTGTGAGGAGCGTGGCGTTTTCGCCGGACCGGTCTCCTGATCGCCTCTGGGGGTGCTGACAGAACCGTCCGGCTCTGGGACGTGCAAACGGGAAAGGAAATCCGACGATTGGAGGCGCACACGGGCTTTGTGTACACCGTAGCGTTTTCGCCGAATGGTCGCTGGATCGCTTCAGGATCCTCAAAGGGAGAATTGTTTTTCTGGTCAGCGGCGAACCAATGACGGCGGGTAAAATGTCGTCGTGGGCGAAATTGAGAAGACGGTTGTCGAGATGGCCTTTATTAGTGGGATTTTCACTCGAGACCCTGAAAATTACCCTTAATGGGCGTAATTTAACATTTTTGCTGCCCTTAATCACTGGACATTTTGGTGCCCTTTATCGCTGGACTCTCCCTCAGGCATCGACCAAGTAGAATGGAAGTTCTGCTCTGTCGGGTCAGGCTCCTTCTGTTGGACCGTGGGGGCAGCGCGAGGAAACAACAATGCTCTCGCCTTTAAATACGGGCACACTAACCATTAGCACCAACTAACATGACGCCAAAGGAACAGTTTCGTTATTCCGTTTTGTCGGCCATCCACGACGAAGCACTCTCCATCTCTGATGCCATCGACCAAGCGTATGGTGAGCACGTTGCTGGCAAAGACGCGGAGATTGAGAGGCTGCGCGCCCGTAGCACCAAATTTGAACAGCTGCTTTCGGAAGCGCTTAGGCAAGGCTGGCTGGACGAGAGCAAGACTTCACCATCTTGGTTACAGGAGGCGCTCGCTGCGGTCGCGAAGTGAGTAAAAGAGCAGGCAAATTTCGCTATGGATATTCGGACCTGCGGAAAACCTGAACTCGATGCCTTGAACGATCGAGCGAAAGTGTGGCGGGAGCAGCACTCTCCGAATCCGGACGGAATTAAAGACCAGTCGGCCAGACCGCCGCAGGACCAGCAGGCGCCGGCGAAGGATCTAAGCACGCTTTCACCAACTGGCCAACTTCTTCTCTTTTCGGTTGAACCAACGATCAGATCGAAACCGCCAAGCGCGAGGCGAAGGAGCTCGCCGCCCGACAAGTGTTCGAGCGAGAACCTGGCACTGGACGAAATCCACCTGCCGCCAGGAACCTATTATACTCCAATGGGATGCCTGTGATTCTTTCTTGTAGCCTCACCCCTCTATAGGGCAGATGTCTTTTCTGCCATGCCAAGCAAACCAGTCGCCAAAAAGCCAATCCCCAGCAAACCCCAAGCCGTCAAACCCGCCGCTATGTAGTCTGTCTCAATGAAGAAGAGCGCCGTAAGGATGCGCACGATCGAGAGGCAATTGTTGCGCAAATCTACAGCGACGATTATAATCCGGCCGGACCGCAGATATAGTTGTTATTAACCATTTGCAGCAATGCTTCCCGCCAACCCTTCCGTTAGTCACCCTCTAAATTTCCCTCGATTTTCCCGAAAGCATCGCCATCGACTACCGAGCTCGCTCTCATATACGTTTCGACACTTCATCAGTGGTTCACTTTCGTTCATCTCTCTGTCACCTATCTGATCCGATCCATTGCCGGACCTTTTCCTTCCGTGCTCACGACCGTGGCTTTTGACCACCGCCGCCGAAGGCGATTTGGGACCCGTTCCTGCCAGCCGGTCCCGAGGGGCCTTTTCTTCCCTCATCGGTTGTGCAGTTGCGCAACGGACAAGACACATCTCTTCGTCCGCTGCTCGTGGCGCACCGTAATCCGCATACTTGCTGACCACCGTATCGATGACAACCCGATCACTAGCTAAGCCTTTCTCAATGATCCGAACCGGCGCTGGCGCGCACTCAACGCCTTGTTCTTCACAGTCTTTGCAGGCACGCTTTTCGCGCTTGGTCACCACCACGAAGTATTCGGCCGGCTTCACATCCAGCTGCTCGCTCTTCTCGTAACCGATAATACTGGTTTCTTTCCTAACGACTGGCGCAACAGCTCGATACCAACGCGGGGAAGATTATTATCAACGTTCTCAACGAAATTTTACCCCATTTTGAACAAGGTAAAAGCACGGTCAAACTTCGTGTGATCAGAATGTATGAGGCGCACAAAGACAATGACGCTTTAGTACAAGTTGACCTTGAGAAATTGTTTCACGAAGTCCGAAGCGCATCGAACTTCAAACGTCGCTCAGTTAAGACAAGTCCACCGGCGGTTTGAAACGCGCCAAGAAATCGCCGGCCAAACCGCGAGCACGCGCCAGGTTTAACACCGGGGAGCGTGTACACAGGTCGGGCAAGGCGCAACCGGTTGCAAGTGGGTTTGGCATTAAGCAAGGATCCGGCGATCAAGCGCAACGGCGCCAAAGACGTCCAGGCGCTGGTGTTCAGCGAGAACATTGCACGGCGACATCTGAGTCCTGGTCGGCTAGCGATGGTTGCTGAGAAGATGTGGTCGTAAATCTTCAGAATCGCACATTTTCACACAACAAGAAGTTGCGCAGCGTCTCGGAATCAGACCAGCAGACATTAACAACATCGGCGACGAGCGGCCTGCATCTTTTCCAGCGCTGCCTTTTGCTCAGCTAGCCTGGATCGCGTGGCTTCCAGTGCAGCCGCTAGATCTCGCTCCATCTGCGTCGCCGAATCGACATAGCTCTTGTCGTGCCCAGCTGGACGGTGGGGTTTCTTGACTGGTGGCTTCGGGCGACTCATGCGGAACCAGAACTGTATTCTCAATAAATTTATACGGCCTTGAGGTGCCGAACTTTAACGGCGCTCGCCACACCGGGAACGGAGCGCTTGCACGCCTACAGTCTCGTGGGAACCGCGTTTTTATCGGAAACGTCCGAGCCAACATCTCGACGCTGACGACATTTCGCCCAGACGTCGCGCGGCTAAAAACCCGCCTTGCGCTGCAAGAGTTGCCAGCCCGCTGGATTGCCAATTGTCGTAAGACTCCCCTCTTGACGATGAAACCGGCGTTGCGCTTTGGCCCGAGTATATGCAGCTTTGGATTCTTGAACGACAGATTGCCTCACCCGCGTCGATGGCTGAGCGCCACGCTCTTGGCAGGACTGTTAGTAATGGCAACTACGGGTGCGTTGTTCGTGTACCTTGCCGACGAGATCGGTGAACAGGCGTGGCTGACGCAGGTCGATCTTGCCGGCGCAGAGTTTTTCCATGACCACGGCACCTCCTGGGCCGTGCGCTTGTTCGAAGCCATCACGTTTTTCGGCAACGCATCCACCTTGGGCGTAATCGGGCTGGTTACAGCTCTGGTGTTGTCCTTCCAGCGAAGGTGGTTCCTGTTGCTGGGCTGGGTAGTCGCGCTGATCGGCGCCGGCGAGCTTAACGTCATTTTAAAAGGAATCTCTCAGCGTCTTCGTCCCCAGCTTCCGGATCCCTGGGTGACGCCGCCGGGCTGGAGTTTTCCCAGCGGGCACGCCATGGGATCGTTCGTCACCTATGGTTTTTTGGCTTACCTGCTTTACCCGGGTACCTCGGGCCGATTTTCCACGGCGGACCGCCGTCGCCTTACTTGCGGTTCTGGTCTTGCTCTGCGAGTGACCGACCGGACGCAAAGAAGGTAGAACATCCGCAGCGCACGCTCACCGGCACCACAGCGGACCACGGCGACCGTACTTCGACCCAAGAAACCACTTCAGCTCGTCCCGCCTATCCCGGACGGTCAAGCCGCTAAAACCAATCAAGCCAGGCGCCAGGAAACGGTAGGCGTCAGTAGCCCGTCAAACGTTGCTTGATTCTGGCAGAACACCAAACGCTGACGAGTTCGCTAGACGTGAGGGTTGCACCTAGCGTAGGTCTTGATTCGGATGAAAGTAGGACCCTACGTCGCATGGGCTGTCTTGGTCATGGTGTTCACCAGCGCCATGCTCGGGATGCTGATCCGCCGAAAATTGCCCGAAAGTCACTTGAGTGATGAGACCAAGAGCGTGGTCACGCTGTCTATGGGAGTGGTAGGGACTTTGACGGCCCTAGTCCTCAGCCTGTTGATCGCCACGGCGAGCAGTACGTTCAATACCAGGAATCAGGAGATCACGGTGATAGCCGCCAAAGTAATCCAGTTAGATCGCCTGTTGCGGCGCTATGGACCGGAGGCAGACGACGAGCGTGATCTGCTGCGCCGTTATATGGCGATGAGGTTCCAGGACCTTTTTCCTCAGGGCAGCGCTAAACCCGTGTTACAGAATCCTA
>WNFP01001761.1_pt1 | contig 16991 bp, 13 predicted proteins | sample 5400201 | NCBI WGS metagenome assembly WNFP01 (sample SAMN13153355, study PRJNA577476) | soil metagenome | isolation source: 115 cm saprolite under Madrone tree | place: USA:California | collected 2016-06-14 | reverse complement strand
ACTTGCTGCCGGAAGGGCTGACTTGCAAATAGAGCCCCATCCCGTCACAGTAATAGCCGGGCTTGGACTTGTTTTGAACCTGCTTAGGAGAGAGTCTGTTGTGTTTTCGTGCCATCATTTACCCCCGTTCCTACCCACACATTGTGATAGGATGTTGCGGGATTATGCTAGACTTGTCAAGACACTAAGCTATGTTCTGCCTCTATGAATGGCTCATGTATTGGATTTACTAGGATTGCTTGGGATGCTATCTAGGCGGACGCCCCCTCCGCCAATTCACTGTTGGGTTCGGAGGGTTTTCGTGGTTTCTGGGGAATTTTAACCTCAGGAGATTAACCATGCAAAAATGGCAACAGCAGTTTTCTATCGGCTATTTCGTGGTCGCCTTGGTTTTGCTTTTTGCGTTACAAACCTTTTTTGCCTCGCCTCGCGTCGAAACGATCACGTACAGCCAGTTCAAAGCATTGGCAAGGAAGGGGCTGCTGTCAAATGTGGTCGTTGGCGAAAAGGTAATTCACGGGGAGATCAAGCCGGAAGGAATAAAGGAGGTCCTATCCGCCGATCGTCTAAAGTCTTTGAAGGGCGAAGGCAAAGAAGCGAAGACCCCGCTGCCGTTCACCGTCGTGCGAGTGGAGGACCCAGAATTGATCTCCGATTTAGAGAAAGGCGGCGTACCGTTCAAAGGCGAGGTCACCAACGAATGGATTTCCACGGTGCTTTCATGGGTTGTCCCGGTGGTGCTGTTCTTTCTTTTGTGGAGTTATCTTTTCAAAAGAATGGGTGCCGGCGGCGGCATGATGCAGATCGGTAAGAGCAAGGCAAAGGTCTATATCGAAAAAAAGACCGGCGTTACTTTCGGGGACGTTGAGGGCATTGACGAGGCAGAGGAAGAGCTGATGGAGGTGGTTGATTTTTTGAAGAATCCGCAAAAATACCAAAGGCTGGGAGGGCATATACCCAAGGGGGTGCTGCTCGTGGGGCCGCCGGGGACCGGCAAGACGCTGCTGGCGCGCGCCGTGGCGGGAGAAGCTGGCGTGCCGTTTTTTAGCATTTCCGGCTCAGACTTTGTGGAAATGTTTGTCGGTGTCGGTGCCGCACGAGTCAGGGACCTGTTTGCGCAAGCCGCGCAACACGCACCCAGCATTGTCTTTATCGATGAGCTCGACGCGTTGGGCAAAGCCAGAGGCATGAATCTTCTCGCCAGCCATGATGAGCGAGAACAGACGCTCAACCAGTTGTTGGCGGAGATGGACGGTTTCGATCCTAATCAGGGTGTTATTATTATGGCGTCAACGAATCGACCGGAAATTCTCGACGCCGCGTTGTTACGCCCCGGCCGATTCGACCGGCAAGATTTAGTGGATCGCCCGGACGTTAAGGGAAGGGAGAAGATTCTTCGGTTGCACGCGAAAAAGATCAAGCTATCGCCAGCCGTCGACCTGGCCCAAATCGCCTCGAAGACCCCTGGATTTGTGGGGGCCGACCTGGCGAATATCGTCAATGAGGCAGCCCTGCTGGCAGCGCGTCAAGGAAAAGACGCAGTCGAAATGGCGGACTTTGACGAGGCGATCGAACGGGTCATCGCGGGGTTGCAGAAGAAGAGCCGTGTCATGAATCCGCGCGAGAAAAAAACAGTTGCCTATCACGAAGCGGGCCATGCCTTGGTCGCTGAATTAGTGCCCGGTGCCGACCCCGTGGCAAAGATCTCTATTATTCCACGGGGGGTAGCAGCCCTGGGCTATACTCAACAACTTCCCACGGAAGATCGTTATCTGATGACACGATCCGAATTGTTGACGCGGATTTATGTGTTGCTTGGCGGTCGTGTAGCTGAGGAGATGATATTCGGCGACGTTTCCACGGGTGCGCAGAACGATCTTCAAAAAGCGACGGAGATTGCTCGTACCATGATCACGCAGTTTGGCATGAGCGACCGTTTGGGGTTAGTCGCGTTGGAAGGTTCGCGGACACCGATGTTTTTACCGGTGCCGACGCCGGGACCAAAAGAGTACAGCGAGGAGACCGCCCGCATTGTCGACGAGGAGATTAAGAAAATACTCTCCGAAGCTCATGCAAAGGTGCGTAATCTTCTCGCCGCACACAAACAAGCGCTGGAAGAACTTGCGAAGTTGCTATTGGACAAAGAGGTTGTAGAGCGACCCCAGTTGCAGGCGATTCTGAATAACAGCAACGGAAGCCGCCTTAGCGAAACGGGAAAATTGGCCGGGCAGGATCAGCCTGAAGTGGCGACGGATCACAAGCTCTAGCGCGTAATGAGGCTGAAGAAACGTTGCCTTGTGCTAATTCTGCCGCTCTCGGTCGCCAAGAGCGGCTCATTATCACAACCGTCAGCGCTGTTTCGGAGCTGCCCGAAAAGTAGATTTGCTGCCCAAAGTTTCAGCATGTTTTGTCTTCGCGCCGCTATTCGTTTGACCGGAGCTTACCAACACCCGTCTCGATTTTGTGTTTTTCCATAGAAATAGAGTAATCAGACTTACAAGCTGGATTCATTTGCTTGAGGTTAAGGACTGGCATATTCTTTGCCCGTAGGATAGTGGTTCAGTCGGAATTGCAGCCTGCTTTTGAAAGCAACATTCCTCGCTCCCGCTCGGAAGGAAAAGTGAACCACTCCGGCCGGTAAGTTTCTTGAACGTGAGTCTGGTTAAATTTGGCAGCAGCTGAATCGTCGGCTCGTCAACAATGGAGATTGTACCTAAAGCATGGCTATTTTAAAGGTCGAAGGGCTGATCAAAGCGTTCAAAGACGTCAAAGCCCTCGACAATGTCAGTTTCGAATTCGAAAAAGGCATTCTTTCTTTTTTGGGACCCTCCGGTTGCGGCAAGACCACCTTGTTAAGATCGATTGCCGGCCTCGAAATCCCGGATGCGGGTGCCATTTCCATTGCAGGTAAAGTTCAAACCTCTGTCGAAGATGGCATCCTTGTTCCGCCCTACGCCAGGGAAATCGGCTTTGTGTTCCAGAATTATGCGCTGTGGCCGCACATGACGGTCTATAACAATGTTGCCTTCGGGCTTAAGTTGCGAAAGCTCGAGAAGGAAAAGATCAAAGAAAAAGCTCTTGCGTCATTGGAGTTGGTGGGTTTACAGGGCCGGGAAAACCGTTATCCATCGCAATTGAGTGGCGGGCAACAACAGCGGGTCGCCTTGGCTCGTAGTCTTGCGCTCGAGCCTCGGCTGATATTGCTCGACGAGCCGTTAAGCAATCTCGACGCTAAGCTGCGCGAGGAAATGAGAGTCGAGCTCAGAAAGCTGATCAAGAAAGTCGGGATCAGCGCCCTCTACGTTACCCATGACCAAGAAGAAGCCTTTACGATTTCCGACGCCGTCATCGTGATGGAAGGTGGTAAAATCCGTCAATACGCTGCACCGGAGGATATTTATAACCATCCGGCGCACTCTTTTGTTGCCTCCTTCATCGGGCACTCGATGCTTTTTGACGCGAAAGTAGTCAAAGTCGAGGGAAGCAATTGTCTGGTCATAGTTCCAGAATTAAATGATGCGACACTCATCTTGCCGGCCTCTCAACATGCCGCAACCGGGGGCGCTTGCAAAATCGTCATTCGAACGACCGAAATTAGGTTGAGCAATGAGAAATTCCCGGACGGCACAGAGAATGTCCTCGAGGGTTTGATGACGAGCCGAGAGCATAGAGGCGGGCTGACGGACCACCGCGTGCAAGTAGGCTCGAAAGAACTCGTCGTGACCTCGCATAAGCTCTGTCCGATGATACGAGTCAATGGCGATGGCGGAAAGATGTTCTTATCCATCGACAAGTCTGCTATCAGCATTATCATCGACTCGTGAGACTTCTGCCCCCATCCCCGGTCCAATCCTAAGGAAGTAAAGCCACGGCTAACTGGAAATCGATCAAACTCGCTTACCGGCAGGGCACGATGGTGCCTTTGTTGGCGAGTGTCCTTACCGGTACGGCGATTATCACGCCCGTCATCATTGTTTTGTTGAGGAGTCTCACCACAGGCAAGTTGGGTGCCTCTGTCGGTCTCACAATGGCCAATTACCTCAGAGTGTTCGGCGACCGAGACATGTTGCCGATGCTCAACAATTCCATTCTTTACGCGGCGGGGTCGGCCATATTGGGTACCGTTCTCGGGGCGTTACTTGCCTGGATTGTCGCGCGCACTAATACTCCAGGGAAAACCTTGGTGGAGCTGATGCCCCTCTATCCCATCCTGATGCCGCCGATTATGAAAAACATCGCCTGGATTTTGCTCCTGGCGCCGAAATCAGGCATCCTCAACAACTTACTTCAACAATATTTCGGCATTGAAACACACATTTTTAATGCCTTCAGCATGGCAGGCATGGTGTGGGTGTTTGGTCTGGCCTGTGTGCCGCTGGGTTATCTTTTTCTACTTCCGATCTTTCTATCTTTCGATCCGTCACTGGAAGAGAGCGCTTATATCGCCGGCAGCCGGCCGGTCCATACGACGCTGCGCATCACGTTTCCGCTTGCACTGCCGGCATTTTTGTCGGCCTTGGTGCTTAATTTTCTCCGTGGCTTGCGGTCGTTTGAAACCCCCGTGCTTCAAGGAACGCCGGGAAATATCAACGTCTTCGTCAGCCGGGTCTACGATTCGATGGCGTTGGAATTCAATACCGGTCTGGCCACAGCGTACAGCATGATCCTGGTGGCGCTTTCGCTCATTACGTTGATCTTCTACGTACGCGCGACGCGCTTTTCCGAGCGCTATGCAACGATTACCGGGAAAGGCTACAGAGTCAAAGTTTTAGATATCGGCGCCTGGAAGTACGTTACTTTTCTGGCGGTATTCCTGTACTTCTTGGTAGGTATCGCCATACCGTTTGCGGTCTTGATTGTTGTGTCGATGATACCCTATTTCGACTACGACACCTTCATGAAATTTCCTTCCAATATGGTCCTGTCCAATTACTACAAGGTGATGAGGCATCCGAGTTTCGTTAGCGGCCTCTACAACTCTTTGGTTTTGTCTACCGTGATCGCTGTGTTCACCGTACTGGCGGGAATCGTCATGGCGTTCACGATTTACCGGACGAAAACCTACGGTGCAAAAGTCTTCGAATTCATCGGCACATTGCCGCTGGCGTTTCCGCCGTTGGTTCTCTCGGTGGGGCTGGTTATCGTGTTTCTTGGCACGCCTCTGTACAATAGTCTTTGGGCCCTCGGTCTCGGTCTTTTCGTGGCTTACTTCCCATACGCGTTCAGGAACGCTTCGGGATCTATTGTAAACATACACAAAGAACTGGATGAGGCCGCGTGGGTCCATGGAGCGAAATGGCGCCACGTCTTCTTTAAAATCACACTGCCGATATTGAAACCTGCGGTGGGCGGGGCGCTGTTTTACATCTTTATAGAGGCGATCCGTAACGTGGACGTAGCGGTGCTGCTCACTTCGCCGGGAAATGAATACGGGCCGGTTACGCTGTTTGAGTATTTTCGGGTGGGACAGTGGGCCGAAGCCGCGGCGGGGGGCGTGATTTATCTGATTATCTTGATTGCCGCCGTCACTATCGCCAAGTTTGCATTCAAGATGAAGTTTAGTCTCTGAAAGAAAACTCCATTACTTAACGTTGCATGACAGGGGGAAAACGGGATGATAAGGAAAACTTCGATCGCAATGGCCGCCGCTTTTGTCGCAGTTCTTTGCGCGTGGGGAAGCGGAGAAACGGCTGAAGATACGCTGAAGAAAGCCGCGGAAAAGACGCAGAAGGCCGTAACGCAACCGGCGCAGAAATCCGGTCAAAACGAGACGGCCGCCGCCGAGGCCGCGTTTCAGAAGGTTGCTAAAGAATTGTATCCAAAGGCGCAGAAAGAAGGTGCGTTGATTGTTTACTCGGTGTGGGACGTGGAGCACCTTCGCACTATCACGGACGCCTTTATGAAAAGATATCCGGGAATCAAAGCAACTTACTGGCAGGGAACAAACCCCAATATTGTTACCAGGGTATTGACGGAATTCCAAGGCGGCCAATCCAGCGTCGATGTGATCCTGTCGGATAACGCGCCGCCGGTATTACGCGCCGCGGGGGCCATCACTCCGTACGAAACCGTGCAGAAAAACGTTTTGGTGATTCATGACCCAACCATGGCGACTGTCAGTTTGCAAATACAGGCGTTGACCTACAATACGAAAAAAATGAAACCGGCAGACTTGCCGAAAAGCTGGGAGGATGTTGCCAACCCGAAATATAAAGGCCTTGTGGCATTGGATGACCCTATGAGAGCGGGGCCCTTGAGTTCAATGCTGGCGGGACTAAAGGAACAGTGGAAGGACGACACACGGTTTAACAATTTCGTCAAAGGTCTGAAGTCGCTGAATGTGCCCGTGCACAAGAGCACAAGCGCCATGTTTCGCTTAGTTATCTCTGGCGAATACGATATTTGCATGCCGGCTCTTCTTCATGACGTCATGGAAGAAAAGGAAAAGGGGACACCGATCGACTATGTAAAGACAGTGCCACCCGTCGTCTTCCCGCGTCAAGCAGGTATTTATGTCAAAGCGCCAAATCCCAATGCCGCGAAACTCTTCGCCGAGTGGGCGATTTCACAGGAAGGGCAGAAGGTCATCGATTCCATAGGTAGAGAGTCTTCCCGGAAGGATTTCGCATCGAAGACATCGATTGAGCATGCTTTTCCCAAAGGCACAAAAGCGATACCGGTCAATGACAAGGCATTTCTCGAAGATCCGAAAAAATGGCTTGACACGTACGTGAAACCAATTTGGGAAGGATAGACCAAAGCAAGACAGGTTTTTTATTTTGGGGGGGACGGATTCCATTCATGGCTCCGATTTCCCCCATCATTTTTTTCGCGTCCACGGAGCCAAATCTTTGAAGCGTGTTGGAGTTATTACGAGGAACAATTGTGGAAAACCGAATCCTCGTATGCTAACGTGTGAAAACTCGAGGAAGGATCTTACTTCGCCCATTGAATTCCAGACTCGGGGGCAACTCCATAGGGTTCGCAATGTTTTTGGCGGCTCAAGCCAGAAACTTCAATGTCATTGTTATCACGGAGAGATGGCCGAGTGGTCTAAGGCGCACGCCTGCTAAGCGTGTGTACCCCAAAAGGGTACCGAGGGTTCAAATCCCTCTCTCTCCGCCATTATTAGTTCCCGCGCCCGTAGCTCAATTGGACAGAGCACCAGACTACGGATCTGGGGGTTGGGGGTTCAAATCCCTCCGGGCGCGCCAGGTTATTTAGGCACTTACGCATAGTCCGGTCTTCCGTCCAATTGATTTGTGACCATTTTGTGACCAGTCTCGATAGGACTCGCCTCAGTCTCTTCGGGGTCATTCAATTCAACCGATCAACAGCGTTTCTATTGGCTCCAGGAACCAGGTGGCCGTATCACAGCGACGTTTGAATTTAGTGAGATCCGGGTTCGTTGGAATCTCGACCGCGATCTACCAAATACACGCCGCGCTTTAACATTGCTCCCGATCAGATGTCCCGACGATTCCCGTCATTGTTCGACATAAGGGCCGCAACGAGTGCAGACCCATGCATTGGGGGTTGATTCCGCATTGGGCCGAAAACCCTTCCATCGGCAATCGTATGATCAACGCGAGAGCTGAAACATTGAGAGCACAGGCAAAGTTCAAACGTTAGATGATTTTGACCTGACTCTCTCCCATTGTCATCGACTCAATCCGCCGCCTAGCGGAATTGGATTGCAGGGTGACCCTTGGTACGTTTGTAACGCTCTTTCGCGATCACGAAAAAACCTTGCGGCAATCCGTCATCCTCGTTTTTCTCTATCTCACATCCATGCGTCTCAAGCAGCTTCCGATCGATGATCCAGATATCTGGCGGCATCTCCGAACGGGTCAATGAATCATTGAACATGACTGGGCGCCGGTGATAGTCAGTTTCTCCGGGCATAGGATGTCGAGGGGGTTCCCTTGCAACCTGTGGTGATAACCGGACTGGGACTTCCCCCAAACTTGGCCGCCCGACGCTGATCATTGCTACAGCTACTGATCATCTTTTTGCTTTGCAGCTTAAGTTCCAGTGGGCCATAATAGGTTCGGTCTGAAAGAAAGATATGTTGCTTTTACTTCGATATTTCCAAATCTCTGACTCTTATGACACGCATCGGTGACATGCAAGCAGCAGATTGCCTAGCTGAAAGACCCACTGAAAAGAAGAGGGATCCGTAACTGTGCAAAGACCTGTAACTTGCGAATACGTCCCGTGGAAATTCGTCATTGGAGTACTTGATGAACAAGTCTTCTGTTAAAGTTCAAGATGACGCAACAGCTGGACTTTTGAGTAGGAACGCTCTCAGTCCTGTAGTGGGAGCATTGGCACTTCTCGGGTCGTGCATGCTTCTAATATCAACGCGATGGGGCATCGGTGGTTACCCGGATTCACTTGTATACATTGGTGTCGCTCGGAGCATTCTAAACGGTAGCGGAGCGCGCTTCTTCAACAATATGGGCGAATTTGCACCTGTAACCCAATATCCTCCCTTGTATCCTTCGATGATGGCAGCTTTTGGGATCATGGGATTTGATCCTCTGATCGGATCTCGATGGATCAGCGCGCTTTTATTTGCAGGGAATGCGATTCTCGTAGCCTATATTATTTATCGTATTACTTTGTCGCCGGGCGCGTCTCTCATTGGATCTTTTTTTGCTCTGAGTTCATTTCCGATGGTCTATATTCATTCGATGGCTATGTCCGAACCCTTGTTTATTTTTCTTGTTTTTTTGGGCTTCTCTTTCTTAGCGCTTTATTTGCAAGGATCAAGCCCTTCGATGCTCTATCTGTCCGCACTCACTATCGGATTGAGCTGCCTCGCGAGATACGTTGGGATCGCTTTCTTATTGACGGGACCTGTGGCGATCTTTTGCCTTGGCGACCGCGAATGGAAAGAAAGACTTGCTGACGCAAGTAGTTTTTTCATCTTGGCTTCCTTCCCGTTGGTCAGCTGGGTTTTTAGAAACTTATGGCTTGCGGGAAACGCCGTCAACCGAACCTTCGGGTTTCATCCTCCGGCGATCAAAGATCTACTGCCTTCAATTGATACTATGTCCCTTTGGCTATTCCCGGAAGGGATAGTTGACAGTGCCCCATGGTTGTGGCGGTCCATTTTAGCCATTGTTTTTCTCACACTATACTGGCTCGCACAAAAGGGGAACCTTTCGAGATCAGGGTATATCCATTTGGTCGGTTTTTGCCTCTTAGGTTACGGAGGCTTTTTGCTTACGTCGTCCTCGCTTAACGACCAGCCACTCTATTTCGATACTCGTACATTAGCGCTGCCTTACGTAGCAATAATGATTCTTACGGTGTCCATCACGACGAATTGGCTCAAAGCAACTAGGTTAGAGGCGAAATCATGGAGGTGGTTCATCTTCGACTGTTTGATCATCACTGTTTCCGCAGTCCAGATGGTCAACGGAGTTCTATGGTTGAGACACAGCTATCTTAACGGTTTAGGTTTCGCGAGCGAATCGTGGAGAAATTCTGCGCTCGTAAAATTTGCCAAAAATACCAGGTCCTCAATCCCGATCTTCAGCAATGCTCCAGATTTTATCTATACACTCACGGGCAATCGCGCCCTCATGATCCCCAACAAGGTGAACCCTTATACCCGGCTGCCGAACGAAATGTATCCAACTGAAATTGCTACGATGAAGAAACAACTACAGGACAGAAAGGGGGTGCTAATCTATTTTTTCGCGGAAGAGAGGCTGTGGTATTTACCGTCACAAAATGAACTGGAAAACAAAATGCCTTTGCAGATTGTAAAGACGGCGACCGACGGAATGATCTACAGAGCCAAAATTAGCTACGCTAACAACCGCCGTCCGTAAACAAGGCTATTAACCACTATTATTTACCGCTTGGTAATACTGCCGCAAACCGTGGGCGTGAATGTCAAAAATTCGAAATTTTGCCAAATGCCACTTTTGCAGTCTAAAGCGAATCGATGTCCAAAGTACTGCGAATCCATACCTCACACTCCGGCGAAAGTTGATCGATGAGGCCTCGGGAAAATAATGGGTAGGACAGGATATCTCTCCAATACTATAGCCGAAATAAATCACCTGCGCCAAAATCTCATTGTCGAAAGCAAAGTCATCGGAGTTTGCCAATAGAGGTAAAGAGAGCAAAACGTTTCTTGAGAATGCGCGATACCCTGAGTGATATTCGGATAACTTGGCCCGTAGAAAACAATTTTGAACCAGCGTCAGCGCCCGATTGGCAAGATATTTATAAAGTGGCATACCGCCGCTCTGCGTCTTGCCGCCTAGAATTCGAGAGGCAATGACCACATCGTACACTCCCGTGGCAATCAATCCTGCCATCGGCAAAACTAAACGCGGCTGATACTGGTAGTCGGGGTGTAGCATAACGATAATGTCGGCATCCGTACGAAGGGCTTCCGTGTAGCAGGTCTTTTGGTTGCGACCGTAGCCGAAGTTTTTTGCATGCAGGAATATTCGCAAACCAAGCTTCTGTGCAACCCTGACAGTTTCATCGCTGCTGTAGTCGTCGATCAGCAAGATTTCATCGACAATTTCCTTCGGGATGTCCTGAACAGTTCTTTCGAGAGTTCGTGCCGCATTGTAGGCCGGCAAAACAACCGCGATTCGTTTACCGTACAGCATAAATTTCTGAAAAAGTAATCGTCTGCATAACACGCCGCGGCGGCGAAGCTCGCCACAACTCACGATATGACGGTCAAAGCAGAAATTGGGCGCCTGCTGCGTGGCGCGTCAGAAGTAGGATCTTCCGCTCCTCCACGAGCTTGAGAATGAGAGTAGCAACTAAGCCTGAATACCCAATCTCCATATAGATCGTATCCGCCCACAGCTTGCCAAGTTCTTCGCCCGTTATGGTCATATTGTCGATTGCTTCGGAGATTCCGTCAAGGATAAAGTACGGTGAAGGACTCAGTCTACGAGCCCGGCAAGCGAACCGGCGCGTGGGTCAAGTACAAGGTCAACCGAGGGCAGGAGTTCGTGATAGGCGGTTACACTCCAGGAAATCCGTTTGATGCTTTGATAGTCGGCTATTACGAGGGCGAGAAACTCCTCTACGCCGCTAAGGTGAGAAATGGTTTTGTCCAGCGGGTTCGACTTGAAGAGGCAGGCAGATTCAAAGAATTAGAGATCGATACTTGCCTGTTTGCAAATCTACCCGAGAAAAAACGGACCCAGTGGGCTTTGACCAAGGAAGAGATGAAAAACTGTGTATGGTTGAAACGGAGCTGCTCGCACAGATCGAGTTTACGGAATGGACCCCGGATGGTCACCTGAGGCATTCGCAGTTTGTAGGACCGAGAGAAGATAAATCGGCGAGGGAGGGGTTAGAGTAAGAGACCCTTTACAACTCGACTGCCACCGCCATAAAAACGCGGTTGAAAGTGCAAACATTTTGTTTCCATCCCGACCGTATCAACATATAATTGCGGGGAGACCACTTCGTTTGGTCGGAAATGACTTTTCTTTTCTGCACTATTGGCTGTGATTCAAGGACTAGCTGCGGATCTGGAGTTTGGCGGCTTCAAATAACTCCGAGAGCGGCAGGTTGTCAGGTTCTTGCCTGAATCATCTAATACAGCGGTGTCCTAGAACGCATTCGGTTATAGAATAATGGATAAGATAGCGCCTGAAAGTCGTCGGCTAAAAATCGGCAGAGTGAAATATGATCTGCGCTTCCTGGTGATTTTTATTATTGCCTTGTCGATTACTTCTTGCACGACGACGACTAGCACCACGACTGTGGCGCGGCAGCAACCGGAAGAGCGGGGCTTTTTCGGGGGTCTGGCGGATCAGCTGACCGAGCGGGAATGCAACGTTGGTAAATTCATTTGCCCCTACGGCTTGGGACCGGCTGGTGAGCCTTGTACCTGTACGGACCCTTCCGGGATCGTTTTGAACGGCCGCACAGTTAAATAATCTTAAAGTTGAAACGGCCGGCTATGTAGTAAAGCCAGTTTTCGATAGTTTTCGGACGTCGTGTAATTGGTGCGGATGCGATTAAACGGCGGTGTCGTCCAGATTCCCAAGAGCTTTCGTTGGTTGCTGATCTCTCGATAATAATATTGAGGTGGGGACCGATAGTCCAAAGACCGTTCTTATCGTCGATAATCAGCCGAGAGAAACAGCGGCTCTGCAGAAGCAACTTGCATTTGCCGGTTTTCGGACCGAGATTGCGACCAGGCGTGCTGGCGCTATAAGGATTGTGGAGGAGCATCCACCCGACATCGTGCTGATCGAAGCGAGCTTGTCCGACATCGACAGTGTTGAAGTGGTCGCTTTTATTCGGAGCGATCTAAGGGCTTGCCGCATGCCCATTTTAGCGATGAGTGTCTTACCCCACATGAAAGGCAGATGTCTCAAAGGCGGTTGCGACGACTTCCTCAGAAAGTCTTTGCGCTAGCCGGTCAATTTTAGAAACGCTGACTTGAGGCCAAGCCTTTAGTGCACTGGCGAGTATGTGTCAGCGTTTTAATCTACAGATCCAACACCCTTTTCGTTTAGGACCTGAAAAATTGTAGTCGGCTACTTCCCCTTCATTCCCTTCATTCTTGAGCGGAGCACTCTCAATGGCGTCGCCTTCTTCTTGGCGCGTTGGAACTGTCGATTTTTGGTTTTTTTTAGAGAAAGTACCATAGGAATTGGACGAAAGAAGGCATGTCAATGAAGCCTTGACGAGGTCAATCTGGTAGTGGGAGAATGCGCCCGGACGCCGAGGTGCCCGGAGATCATCCAGAAGTGGATTTTTAAAGCTTAAAAAAATGTGATCCTATGCATCAGTCAGGATAATTCGCCAACGGAGGTTGTTATGTCGATCGTAACTATCTCTCACGCTCCGTATAGCGGTGGGAGTGAGATTGCCGAGAAAATCGCCTCGGTTTTGAATTATAGATGCGTTGATCGCGAAGTCCTGATAGAAGCCAGTCGGCGCTATGGAATTCCCGAAGCCAAGTATGCGGAGATCCTCGAGGCAGAGGGCCATTGGTGGGAGCGATGGATGGAAAGTTTGCGCCTCTATCGGATCACGCTTCAAGCGGCCATGTGTGAAGTGGCGCAAGAGGGTCCACTGATTTATTACGGCCGAGCGGGCCAAGAGCTTTTTCCGGGGATAAGTCACGTGCTGAAGGTTTTGATCGTTGCCCCGATGGAATATCGGATGCAAGAAGTAAAGTCGCAAAAGGGCCTCGACGGGGAAAATGCCAAGCACTTTCTGCGAGAACTCGACCGAGTTCGAAGTCGTCGGATGAGGGCGCTATTCAACACCGAATGGCAAGATCCGGTGGGTTATGACCTCGTGATCAACAGTTCTAGAATAGCCACGGATAGCGCCGCGCATTTGATCAGTCAGACGGTACAGCGAGAGGAATTTCGACCTACAGCAGAATCCGAAAAAACCTTTCAAGATCTGACGACGACGGCGCGCGTACAGGCGGCGCTCATAACGTCGCCAAAAACACGCAACATTATCCTCAATGTCCGCAGCGATGGAGGCCAAGTGCATATCTCAGGTATTCTCGCCGATCCGGACCTTGAGAAGGAGATCGTGCGCATTGCCAAAGATGTGGTTGGTGTCACAGACGTCATGACCGACATTGAGCCGCCGCCCATCGAGTATATGCACCCGTAGAGCCCCGCCTCCTTATTTCTATTGCGGCCCGGTTGCGCTTCGCTTTCGTTCGTCAATTGCGCAATTCTATCCGTGCAAGAGGGTAACGGCTGAATTTTCTTCGCGTTTTGTTTGTGTTATCGTCGAATGGATTTGATGGACACTTCTCCCGCTGATATCGATCCGAAAGATGCCCGGTACATGCGGCTCGCCTTGGATGAGGCATTTAAATCCGCCGCCAGAGGCGAGGTGCCGGTGGGCGCCGTTGTCGTTTGTGAAAACGAAATCATCGGGCGAGGCTACAATCGGCGCGAAGAGCTGCGCAGCGCCCTAGCACATGCAGAGCTTTTAGCCATCGAGGAGGCGTCTCGTCATCTTGGTGACTGGCGATTGTCTGATTGCCAACTTTATGTGACGCTCGAGCCCTGTGTTATGTGTGTGGGGGCCATCGTGCAGGCGCGGATCGGGCGACTCGTTTTTGGTTGTCTTGATCCCAAAGGCGGTGCGGTGGAATCTTTGTATCAGCTTTGCAACGACGTTCGATTGAACCACCGACTGCCAGTTGTCGGTGGGACGTTGGCTGAAGATTGTTCGGCAATTCTTGGGGCCTTTTTTAGCCGTTTGAGACAGAGTAAGCGGAAGCAAACCAAAGCGGAGAGGTGGCCGAGCCCGGCTGAAGGCGCTTGACTCGAAATCAAGTTCACCCGGAAGGGTGACGGGGGTTCAAATCCCTCCCTCTCCGCCAATTAATTTCGTAAGATATCGATTATATTTAACTAAATTCAACTCTTTAGAAATTACCCACAACATTACCCACGGATGCGAGCAAATTGTTCGAGGCTCGTTCTGGCTGGCTAAGTCTTGCTTCCAACGAATGACGTTATGATTGTTTTGCTTTTCTGGTATAAGCCCTGCCGTCACCATCCTTGCGCTGTTTCGGCGTCGACTGGACTGACGAAATACAATTTGGATAGGATGAAAGACCGCCACCCAACGATTCCCAAGGCTTTTTGCAATCGATGTGCTCGACGCTGCGTTGTCGATCGCCGATAGTGAAGGTTTACAGATTAGCCCTGTTTTTCTCTAAGACCTCCTTGTATGCTCCGGCGATACCTGTACGAAACGAATCAAGTTTAGCAAGAATTCTTGTCTCGTCTACTGTTTGGACTTGCTTTTCAAGCATCACCGCTCTTCCGTCTACAAAAACCGTTTCCACAGAATTTCCATTCTCACAGAGCACCATTTGATTTATCAAATTATTCATAGGGAGAAGAGACGTTGACGGATTCAATATTGCTAAATCTGCTTTTTTACCTTCCTCAATAGATCCAACCAATTTATCTTGAAGCATTACCCTTGCACCCCCGAGGCATCCCATCTCAAAAGCCTCGGCTGGAAGGATCCAATTTTCACGGCCCCAGACAGCCCTTGGTAGCAACACAGAAAGTTTCATTTGTTCAAACACTGAGTAAACAGTCCCTGCATTTACACTGTCGGAACCCAAGCCCACGGAAATACCTTTCTCCAGCATTTTCTTAACTTGAGCGACCCCGTCTCCAAGCTTCATGTTACATGCTGGATTGTGGACAACCTTTACACCATATTCGCCGAGCAGATCGATCTCCTCATCTTCGAGCCAAATACTGTGGGCCATCGACAGCTTAGAGGTAAGCAACCCAATCTTTTTCAAATGCGTTACCATAGGCTCGCCATAGATTGTGCGGGCGGTCTCCGCATGCAATTTGGTCTCCGAAAGATGGGTATGCATGCAAACATCGAGATCTGCCGCAAGTTTTCCACAAGAAATCAGGAACTGATCGCTGCATCTCTGGGGAGCCGAAGGGGCCAACATAAAGCCAAGTCTTGACTTAAGGCCAGCTACGCGTTGTGCCGCGTCCCGGGCAAAATCTAACAAGGACGCTGGACTGGCCGGGTCAGAAAGACTTGCATTATCATTTGGGGTCAAGGAAACCGCGAGGATTCCTCTAAGCCCACTGTCCAACATTGCGTTGCAGGACGATTCCACCTTTTCCAGCTTAGAGCCTGGATTGACTGTAAACATGTTTACCGCGGTCGTAACACCATGATGTATAAACTCGATACAGGCAGCACAATGGATCGTGTAAATATCCTCGGGCGAAAAGTTAAGTCGCTTTTCTACCGCATTGGAATTGCTAAACCACGCCTCAAACGTGCTCTCATCCCACAAACCTCTTTGGAACATACCCGTGAAATGCGAGTGAGCGCTTATTAGGCCCGGGATGATTATCTTTCCTCTGCATTCCAGGATCGTATCTATATCCGCCTGGTTCAATGGTATCTCCGGCGCGATCTGTGCGATTCTATCATCCTCAATGAGTAAATCGTGGCCCTCTTTAATTTCCCTCAACGGGTTCATCGTGACTATAGTGGCGTGTCTCAGAAGGGTTCTCACTGGCCTCTCCAAAAAAACAAAAACATCATAGACGAAGCTGGATTGTGAAATGCAATCGGCTGCAGATCAAATAATTTTTTTAACTCCTTATAGCCGCCGAATTTGTCTCTAAATCATGAGCTCGCGTCTAAAGATTTTAGGGCGTAACGATCATCGCTAAAATCACCTGAAACTTTTTGGAAAACGCCGTCATCCATTTTATGATGCTCACTTGTTATCTAGTCTCGGTCAGAGTTATTTAGCCACCCGTTTGGCGTCTTCCACGAAGCGGGGCGCTACGTAACGAGAGAGGTTCAGCGACTGTATCTCCGCTTCACTTTTTCCCACCAGCCGAAAGCCGGATTGGAGAACGCTTAAATCGGCCGAAGGGAGTGTTTCCAGGTAGCGTCGAATATAAAGGTCGTAGGTTTTTTCAAGAACTTCATTATCTGTAATCCTAGTGTACTTCTTAAGAACTGCAGTGGTGTTGGCTCGGTCAGATTTCATGAAACCGATTGCCTCGACGAAACCTGCGGTTAGTTTGCTCACCAGGTCCGGCCTGTCTTGTACCATCTTCGCACGGGTAACCACAGTTGTGGCTGGGTAGGTCGCATCCATAGTAGCAAAATCAAAAAGTTCTTTAAATCCAAGCTCTAATGCCTTGAAGGTTGTCGGAGCTACCAGGACAACCGCGTCAACTTGCCCGGTCTGTAACGCAGCCAAGATTTCTGCGTTTCCTCCAAGTTGAATTATGCTCAACTTTGTTCCAGGTATTTTCCACAGTTGAAGCGCATGGCTCAGCATAAGGTCAGACAAACCCCCGAAACGTGGGATGCCCACCTTTTTCCCAACAAGATCTGATGGGCTTCGAAGGTTTGGTGAACTCATCAAAGAGGAGGTGAGCAATTTCATCGGAATTGCGACAATCTGAATATCAGTTTTCTTTTCGATGGCA
>WNFP01002613.1_pt1 | contig 17004 bp, 15 predicted proteins | sample 5400201 | NCBI WGS metagenome assembly WNFP01 (sample SAMN13153355, study PRJNA577476) | soil metagenome | isolation source: 115 cm saprolite under Madrone tree | place: USA:California | collected 2016-06-14 | reverse complement strand
CAGAGGAGAAATCACATGATCCGGACCACCAAGACCAAGAGCCAGCCCCTTGATACTCTGCGTGGCGTTGCATTGCTGGACGACCCCGCTCGGAACAAGGGGACCGCGTTCACTACCGAGGAGCGCCGCAAATTCGGGCTGGAGGGGCTTCTGCCGCGCTCTGAGGAAAGCCTCGACCGGCAGCTCGAGCGCGTGATGCAGCACCTCGACGCAAAACCGACCGATCTCGAGCGCTACATCTACCTGATCGGCCTCCTGGACCGGAACGAAACGCTTTTTTACCGCACGGTCATGTCCGATCCGGCGCGCTTCATGCCGATCGTCTATGACCCGACCGTCGCGGATGCCTGCCTGGCGTTCGGCCATATCTACCGGCGGGCGCGCGGCATGTACATCACGCGCGACATGAAGGGCCGCATCGCCGAGGTGCTGCGCAACTGGCCCGAGCGGGATATCCGCTTCATCTGCGTTTCCACGGGCGGGCGCATTCTCGGCCTCGGCGATATCGGCGCCAACGGCATGGGGATACCGATCGGCAAGCTGCAGCTCTACACGGCCTGCGCTGCGGTGCCGCCCTCATGCCTGCTGCCCGTGCTCCTCGACATCGGCACGACTAATGCGGCGCTCCGCGCCGATCCGCTGTATCTCGGCCTGCGCGAACAACCCCCCAGCGAGAAGGAGCTCGACGAACTTGTCGAGGAATTCGTCCAGGCGGTACAGCAGGTGTTTCCGGGTTGCTGCATCCACTTCGAGGATTGGAAAGGCACCGATGCGATCCGGCTTCTCGACCGATATAGGGACAAGGTGCTCTGCTACAACGATGATATCCAGGGCACGGCCAGCGTCGCGCTAGCGGGACTGACGACGGCGCTGCAGATCAAGGATGCGCCGTTGGCTGAGCAGCGGATTCTGTTCCTGGGCGCAGGCTCGGCCGGGATCGGCATCGCCAACCTGATCGCCGCCGCCATGGCGATGAAAGGCCTTTCCCAGAAGGAGGCGCGCGGCCGGATTTCAATGTTCGATGTCGACGGGCTGCTGGAGCCGTCCCGCACAGATCTGTCGGATGCGCAGAAGGTATATGCGCACGATGCACAACCATCGAAGGATCTCGCGAAAACCATCGAGACGCTGGAGCCGACGGTCTTGATCGGGGTGAGCACCAAGGGCAGCGCTTTCACCCAGCGCGTGGTGGAGGCGATGAGCAGCCTGAACGAGCGGCCGATCATCTTCGCCCTCTCCAACCCGACCGACAAGGCCGAGTGCTCGGCCGAGCAAGCCTACAGTTGGTCGAAGGGGAAGGCATTGTTTGCGGCCGGCGTGCAATTCCCGGACGTAACCGTCAACGGCAAGACCTTTCACCCCGGTCAGGCGAACAATTTCTACATCTTCCCGGCGATCGGTCTCGCGACCTACTTGGCACGGCCCCGGCGGATCACGGACGAATGCTTCATCGCCGCGGCCCAGGCGAGCGCCGACCAAGTCGGTCCCGATCTCCGCGCCAAGGGAATGCTGTTCCCGAGTCAATCCAACATCCTGGAGACGGAGCTGACGACGGCAGCGCGCGTGGCCGACTTCATGTTCGAGAAGGGTCTGGCCCAGGCCAAGCGACCGCGGGATACCCGCGCCTGGATCGAGGGCCAGCTCTACAAGCCGCTGTACTAGCCGGGGAGGACGCGCATGACCCGCTCAATGGCCGATGTGGCTCAACCGCCCAGCTCTGCGGCCGGACGACAGGATTCCGCCGATATCGCCATCAGACGTGTCGGTGTGGTCGGCCTAGGCCATATGGGACACGCCTTTGCCGTCAATCTTATCGAAGACGGTTACCAAGTGTCCGTCTATGACCGGGACCCAAAGCGGGCAGCCACGCTTACCGGCGCCACCACTGCCGCGCAACTCCGCGATCTCGCCGCCTGCGATATTGTGCTGACATCGCTTCCCGACGACGACGCGCTTGCAGCGGTCGCACTCGGGCCCGAAGGTTTGGCAACGATTCTTCCTCCGAACGCAGGCCACATTTCCACAAGCACGGTCAGCCCGGCCCTGTCCCGTCGCGTCGCCGAGGAGCATGCGCGCCATCGCCAGGATTACATCGCCGCGCCGATGCTCGGGAATCCGGACTTCGCACGGGCACGAAAGCTGTTCGTGCTTGGCGCCGGCTCACCGTCTGCGATGGAAAGGGTTCGTCCGCTGCTGGAACGCCTGGGGCAGCGACTGTTCGTCATCGGAGACGACGCCGCATTGGCAAACCTTGTGAAGCTCGCTGCAAATGTGCTGACCGCAACCACGCTCGAGTGCATGGGCGAGGTGTTGGCCTTGTTGCGAAAGGGTGGGATCGATCGACACCTCGCCTACGATGTCCTAACCGAATCGTTGTTCGATTCCAGGGTCCACAAGGCTTACGGCGGCAAAATTGTCGAGGAGCGCTTCAGCCCGCCGGGAATGGCTGTGCCGCTGGCGATCAAGGACCTGCGGCTCGCGTTGGCCGAAGCCGAGCGCACCGCTGTGCCGATGCCCGCCGCGAGCCTTGCCCACGATCACCTCGTCGCGATGATGGCTCGCGGGTGGGCCGAGCTGGATTGGTCGGCTCTCGGACTGCTCGCGGCAGTCGAGGCAGGCCTGGACGATCATCGCTGAACAGGCAGGCTGGACCGAGACATATGGAGAGGCATGGCATGAACGACAAAACACATCCCACCTTGCGCGACACGCCGATCGGCATCGACGCCACCGGCCAGCGCCACGAAACCGACTCGATGGGCGGCATCGACGTGCCGGCCGACCGGTATTGGGGCGCGCAGACGCAGCGCAGCCTCGTTCATTTCTCAATCGGCGACGACCGTATGCCCAAGCGGGTCTACCACGCCTATGGCTATGTCAAGAAGGCGGCGGCGCTGGTCAACAACGCGGCCGGGCGGTTGCCGCAATGGAAGGCCGAGGCCATCGTGCGCGCGGCCGACGAGGCAATCGACGGCAAGCTCGATGGGCATTTCCCGCTTTATGTCTGGCAGACTGGATCGGGCACCCAGTCGAACATGAACGTGAACGAGGTGCTGTCAAATCGCGCCATTCAACTGCTCGGCGGGAAAATCGGCAGCAAGTCTCCGGTGCATCCGAACGACGACGTCAACATGGGACAGTCGTCGAACGACACCTTCCCGACCGCGATGCACATTGCCGCCGTTCTGGAGCTCGAGGAGAATCTGCTGCCGCATGCCGACGCCCTGACCACGGCGATCGAGGCAAAGTCGAACGAATGGAGCGACGTCGTCAAGATCGGGCGCACCCATCTGCAGGACGCCGTGCCGCTGACGGTCGGGCAGGAATGGTCGGGCTACGCGCGTCAGCTGCGCGACGCGTTGGCGCGCGTTCGCGCGTCAGAGGCCGGCCTCTTCGAGCTGGCGGCCGGTGGGACGGCCGTCGGAACCGGGTTGAACGCACCAGCGAATTTCAGCCGGGAGGTCGCGGCCCAGATCGCGGAGCTGACCGGCCGGCCGTTCGTTACCGCGCCAAACAAATTCGCGGCGCAGGGATCGTTGGACGCCATGGTCTCCGCGATGGCGGCGCTGCGCGGCCTCGCGGTTGCGTTGATGAAGATCGCCAACGACATGCGCTGGCTCGCCTCCGGCCCGCGCTGCGGCCTCGGTGAACTGCTGCTGCCGGAGAACGAGCCGGGCTCGTCCATCATGCCGGGCAAGGTCAATCCAACCCAATGCGAGGCGATGGTGATGGTCTGCATCTCGGTGATCGGCGAGGACAACGCGGTCGCGTTTGCCGGCAGCCAAGGCAATTTCGAGCTGAACGCGATGCGCCCCATCATCATCAACAACTTCCTCCATTCCGCCCGCGTGCTCGGCGACGCCTGCGACAAGCTGCGGCGCTTTTCGGTGGAGGGAACCCGACTCAACCGCCAGCGCATCGACGAGATGCTCGGCCGATCGCTCATGCTGGTGACCGCGCTCAGCCCGGTGATCGGCTACGACAAGGCCTCCGCAATCGCGCACAAGGCCAATGACGAGGGGCTTACCTTGAAGGAGGCCGCGCTCAGATCCGGGTACATCGACGAGAAGCGCTTCGAGGAGATCGTCGACCCGCGAAAGATGGTTGGAGATGGCGTTGCCGGAAGCTGAGCACGAAAGGCGCAGGATCCGGACCCCGATTCCGTCCGTCGGCGATTCACCCGGCAGCAAGATGCTTCCAGCCGTACTCAGCGTGATTGCCGGAAGCACCGACGTCATAGGTTTTCTCGGCCTTGGCGGGCTCTTCACCGCCCACATCACCGGAAACCTGGTAATCTTGGCCGCGCATCTCGTCAGCGGCGACGAGGCGCAGATTGCCGCAATGCTGTCTGTCCCGGTATTCGTGGTCGTGCTCGGCGCGACGAGACTTCTGGCGGGCGGCCTGGAATCGCTCGGGCTCACCTCGTTGCAGCCCCTGCTCCTGCTGCAATTCCTGCTGCTGACCGGCGTTTTTGTCCTCTGCGCTACCGGAAGCTCGCGCATTGACCCAAACGCTCCGAATGGGATTCTGGCCGGCATGCTCGGCGTCGCGGCGATGGCGGTGCAGAACGCGCTGGCCCAGATTTCTCTCAAGGGGGCGCCGACCACAGCCGTGATGACGACCAACATTACGCGCTTCATGATGGATATCGGCGAGGCCCTGCTCGGACGCGATCCCAAGAGCGTGGGCGAGGCAAGCGGGCGCGCCAGGCGCACTTGGCCTGCCATCATTGGTTTCGCCGTGGGTTGCGCGCTCGGTGCGGCATGCGAGACCTCGTTTGGCCTGCGGTCTCTGGCGCTGCCGGCAAGCCTTGCCCTGCTCGCGGTTGTGATGGCCCCGATGGAGGACGGCGACGGCGGGCAGCGCAAATGAGCCGAGTTGAGCGTTGGGTCCCCGTTTTGAGCCCGGTCTCCTGGCCGGATGCGAGGCGGCTAGCAAATGCGATCCGCTCCGCCGGTCCGGCACTGCTCTTTGGCTTGCGCCTCTGGGTGGCCGTCTGTCTCGCACTCTATGTCACGTACAGCCTCGAGCTCGACAATGCGTACTGGGCTGGCACTTCGGCGGCGATTGCGTGTCAGCCCCAACTCGGCGCCTCTCTGCGCAAGGGCTGGTACCGAATAATCGGCACCGTGGTGGGCGCCACGGCGATCGTGGTGCTGACGGCCTGCTTCCCGCAAAGCCGCCTCGGCTTTCTCATGGGTCTTGCGCTCTGGGGCGCCGCCTGTGGCCTCGCGGCCACGCTTCTGCGCAATTTTGCGGCTTACTCTGCGGCATTGGCTGGCTATACGACGGCGATCCTTGCGTCTGACGAGCTCGGCGCCACAGGTGGCGCGAACGGACAGGCCTTCATGCTGGCGGTGAACCGCGCCAGCGAGATCTGCATCGGCGTCATCTGCGCCGGCATCGTTTTGGCCGGAACCGATTTCGGCGGTGCGCGTCGCCGGCTCACCGCGATATTCGGTGCCGTCTGCGCCGAGCTCACGGATCGGTTCAGCGCCACGTTGGACCGGGCAGGATCCGAATTCGTGGATACTATGCCGATTCGGCGCGAGTTCGTGCGACGCGTCATCGCGCTCGACCCAGTCATTGACCAGGCACTCGGCGAATCTTCTCAACTGCGTTATCATTCGCCGGTGCTGCAGACGGCGGTGGATGGCTTACTTGCCGCGCTGGCCGGTTGGCGCACGGTGGCGCTGCACCTCGCGCGGCTCCCGAAGGACCGGGCTCGCCGGGAGGCTGACGCCGTCCTGCGATGCCTGCCGCAAGAACTCCGGTCCGCGTCCGAGCAAGGTGGGCGAGCGCGCTGGATCGCTGACCCGATCGGTCTGCATCGGATCATCGAGACGGCGGTGTCGAGACTGAAGCTGCTACCTGCGCGCTTGCCATCGCTGCGGTTGCTGGCCGATCGGACGGCTGAAACGCTCGCCGGCCTCTCCAGCGCGCTCAATGGACTGGCATTGCTCGTCGCCGATTCGGCTCAGCCCGTTCCTCGCCGTGGCGGCTTTCGCCTCCGCGTGCCTGATTGGCTTCCTGCCCTCGTTAATGGGGCACGCGCATTCGTTGCGATTGGTGTCGCTGACGTTTTCTGGATCGTGACCGAATGGCCGCATGGCGCCTTGGCCGTCACCTTTGCTGCAATCGGAGTCATCCTCTTCGCACCGCGCGCCGATCAGGCCTACGGCATTGCCTTGAGTTTCGTCGTCGGCAGCGGCCTCGCCGTTGTTTTTGCGGCCATAGTCGCATTTGCGATCCTGCCGCAGATGGAGACCTTTGTCGGCTTCAGCATCGTCATGGGCCTTTATTTGGTACCCGCCGGTGCCCTGACGGCCCAACAATGGCAGACGGCCATGTTCACCGCCATGGCGATCAATTTCGTGCCGGTCCTGGCGCCCGTAAACCAGATGAGTTACGACACCATCCAATTCTACAATGCCGCCCTGGCGATTGTCGCAGGCACTGGTGCTGCGGCGCTCTCCTTCCGCTTGCTGCCGCCACTCTCGCCTGCGTTCCGGGCGCGTCGCCTGCTGGTGCTGACCTTGCGCGATCTGCGGCGCCTGGCGACGGGTGCTGTCCCAGGGGCGCCCGAGGAATGGCAAGGCCGTGTATCTGACCGGCTCCTGGCATTGCCGGACGAAGCCACGCCGATGCAGCGCGCACAACTCCTGGCCGCGCTGTCGGTCGGCACCGAGATAATCCGGCTTCGCCGCATGGCTCGCCGATTCGATGTGCAGGTTGAGCTCGACGCGGCGCTTGAAGCCGTGGCGCAAGGCAACAGCGTAGTTGCCACCGAACGCCTTGCCCAACTCGACCATAGGCTGGCCGCGCTGCCCGACTCCACGCCGGAAGTGCAGGTCAGGCTCCGGGTGCGGGGCAGCACACTCGCAATGTCGGAGGCGCTTACTCAACATGCCTCTTATTTCGATGCGGGAGCTCCCGGATGAACTTCACCGAGGTCGACCTGCTCGGCGTCTATGTCGCACCCATCTCGTGGATGATGGTTGCAGCGTGGCTTATCCTGATCGCGCTACGCCGGGTGGCGGACCGCTTTGGCCTATTGCGGTACGTCTGGCATCCGGCTTTATTCGTCTTTTCGGTGTACATGATCGTGCTCTCGTCGATCGTGCTTCTCGCGGCGCGCTGAGTTCGCCATGCCCGATGTCAACACCAAACCGAAGCACGATACAACGGAAGGCGATCGCCGCACCGTCCCATCTGCCGAGCGAACGACACGCGACACGACCAGGCCGCACATCCGGGTCATCCCGCTTCTGATCACGCTGGCGACGATCGCGCTTGCCGTACCGCTCGGCTGGGCGACGTGGGATGCCTATATGGGTGCCCCCTGGACACGCGACGGCACGGTGCGGGCCTATGTCGTGACGATGGCGCCAGAGGTGGCGGGACGAATCATCAAGCTGCCGGTCGCGGACAACCAGTTCGTACACAAGGGCGACGAGCTGTTCGAAATCGACCCGGCCGACTATGGGATCGCGCTTGCTCAAGCGCAGGCCCAGGCACAGCGCGACGCCGCCGCGCTCGAATACGCCCGCGCGCACGAGAGCCGAAACGCCAGACTGGAGAAACAAGGCTGGACCACAACGGATATCTACCAGCAAACGAAAAGTGCGCGGGATCAGTCCGAGGCGGCTCTCGCGGCGGACCAGGCTGCGATTGCCAAGGCGCAGCTCGATCTCAGCCGGACCGTGATTCGCTCGCCGGTCAATGGCTACGTGACCAATTTGCTGGCGCAGCGCAGCGACTATGCCAACGTCGGTCAAAACCTGATTTCCGTCGTCGACGCCGATTCCTTCTGGATCGACGGCTACTTCGAGGAAACCAGTCTTGGGAGGATCCATGAGGGCGACCCGGCAACCGTCAAGCTGATGGGCTACAGCCAGGTCGTTCGTGGGCATGTCGGCAGCGTCGCCCGTGGCATCAACGTCCCGAACTCGCAGCCGGATCGGGCAGGACTCGCCTCGGTAAATCCGATCTTCACCTGGGTACGCCTCGCCCAGCGCGTGCCCGTGCGTATCAATATCGATCAGGTTCCAGATGGCGTGCGCCTGGTGGCTGGCATGACGGCCACCGTGCAGATCGATCCTCGACCCGAACCGTCAAGCGCGGCGACGTACCGTTAGCCACGTTGAATAGGCGAGTTTCGATCGAGGGAGAGATATTCGCGATCGCGGCATGGCGGTTGTACGCAATGCTTGGGTCTTCCCGCCCCTGCCCTGCCTAAGCATATGAGACGCAGTTGAGGCGCTTGCCGGGCCGCCGCGGCGGGGCGAGAATATGGCCCATGAGTGGAACATTCCGGGGAGCCGCCCCATGTCAATCTCGGACCATGACATCATGACCGAGTTCGACGGGTTGGGCGCATTAGAAGGGCGTCGTGGACGCATAAGCGTTGGCCTAGCCATTTCCGGCCTACTCCATCTTCTCGTGGTGCTGCTGATCGCCTTCGCTTGGCAGGGAGTAATGCAACAGGGTCCGCCATCGTCTTCGCCAGGTGCGATACCCATCAACCTGGTCCAGCTCGGTCCCGAGAGAGGCACGGTGTCTGGCCGGCAGATTGGCGTCCCTACGGCGCTCGCGCCCGACGCCTCGAATCAAAGGCCGCGAAATCTGGCGCCGACACCCCAATCGCCGCCCTCGCAGAGCGTGCTCAAGCGACCCAGGAACGAACCCAATCCGAATTCGCTGGCGGCCGCAACACCACAGCCGAGCTTGAAGATTCAACCACCGAGGCCGGTGTTGACCGTCCGCCAAAGGCCCCCGAGCACGACGGGGCCAAAGATCGTGCCCGCGCCCCCAGACCTTCAGGCTGAATTGCAGGCGCTCGCGCAAGAACAGCAGACACAAGCGCAACAGGAAGGCCAGGCCAATTCCATCATGGCATTTAACGGCGGCGATGTGATGCCCAATGCTTCGGCGGTATACCGCGTGAAGGAATTCATTCGCGCCCAGATCGAGCGCCATTGGTATTTGGACCGGCCGGCAGCCGGCGCCGGGGATTTCTTCGTGTCGCTTCACCTGCAGCTGCGAAGCGACGGCGGTGTTACGAGCGCCGAGATCGTCGGCGAAGAGAGCTTCGCGGCCAGCGGCGCCTATCGCTCCGCTGCTTCAAGCCTGCGCGCGGCCGCCCTCCTGTCTTCGCCGCTTGCGCTGCCGCCAGGTCGATACGCGGAGGTCAAGGACATCGAACTTGTTTTCAGTCCCAAAGACGCCATCCAATAGCGGGCGCCTAGGGCAGAGTGCGGGCTACGCGGAAGCCGGCATAACTGGAATAGTCGAAATCGCCGCCCGCGGCATTTGCCTTGCTCCGTGTCGCGGAGCGCAGGAATTCCGGAAGATTGCTCCAGGAACCACCGCGCAATACGCGCTTGCGGCAGTCGCCCCGTGTCCAGGCCGAGCCGTCGGCGGGCGCGCCCACATAGCTCTCGTTCCAACAATCCTCAGTCCACTGCCAGACATTGCCTAGCATGTCATAAAGCCCGAATGGGTTGGGCTCAAAGCTGCCGACGGGCGCAATGAGAATGCCGTCGAAACCGCTGCCGCAGCCATTGCAGTTGGCATGCCCCTTGCCGATAGCATCGCCCCACCAACGTACCGTCTTCGTCCCCGCGCGGGCGGCGTATTCCCACTCGGCTTCGCTGGGTAGGCGATAAGGCCCCTTACTTCCGACCGGCAGGTGTCCCTGCGCCCGGACCTTGGCGTTCAGCCAAGCGACATAAGCTTCAGCATCGAACCAATTGAGGCAGACTGCCGGGTCACCGCCAGGCGGCGAATTACCGGGGGCATAGGCGATGCCCTTGGCGGGAGAACTCCACGTCAGGTCAAGGATCGGATCGCAGGGCGCTGGCTGAAAGCCGGTTTCACGCAGGAACGTCAGGAATTCCTCGTTCGTGATGTCGTAGGTGCCGAGTGCGAACGCACGCAGCGACACTTCGTGCTGCGGCGCTTCGGAATCGAAGCGTCCGCGCTCTCCCGCTGGGCTTCCCATCACGAAGCGGCCGGCCGGAATCGCGGTCATCTCCGGGCACTCCACACATTCCCGGAATGTTGTCGCCATCCCCTGCGCGACCCGCGCTTCGCCCGAGATGAGGCCCGCCGTGGCAAGCAGCAAGAACCAAAAGAGGTTTCCGAAGGTCAACGACACTTTTGAACAGTGCCGGTTCGATCCACAAACGCGTACCGCATCGTCGGTCAGTTGCTTCACCTTGCCAGGAGAAGTAAGGCGCTTTTGATCGGACTTATGGCGTTTAGCAATTGCCGATGGCCCGAAATAAACCTGATCGGCACTTATCGGAGGTTCCACACATTCGCTGTCGGCCATCGGCTCCGTGCTACACATATTCTTTGCGTGACGCCATGATGCGTTTCCAGATCATAACTCACCCGCGACCAGTCAGGCGGATCGCCTTAGCCGCTTGGCCACCTAGAGTACGCGCCGCCCAAATCGGCGAGCAACGGAACCGCGAAGCTGTACCGGATGTCGGCTACTGTCAGCACCCCGCCTAATACCCAGAACCACAAATCCGAGAAACGCCGGCTTGAGAAATCCGACACACGTAGCGGGCGCGGGTGGAGGTCTTAGGCAGCTTAAAAGTAGAGCCGTAGCGAGAGGATGAGATTGCCACTGTAAACGGGCGCCGGCGTTACTGCGAACTGATAGCCTCCGCCAAAAGCGAGTTTCAGCCGGTCGTAGAGCGGGAATGGACCGAATATTAAGCCCGGGGTCAAAAAGAGTTGCGTCATGCCCTGTCGCAGGCCGTCCGGCCACCAGGTGAAGTTAAACCCGAATTCCGGCCACACGTAATCCAAAACCTGATATTGAGCCACGACGTTTGCGAGAACAGGCTTGCCGAAATCCTGCGCGGCCTGGTTTCCCGACAACGGAAGCTCTATGCCTAGGTTCATCTGGACATCGAAGCGGCCCCATCCTTTGCCAAGGGCGAGGCCAGGCTCGAGAATGTCGGTATCGGCGCTGAAGCCTTGGCTGCCATTGCTCCCTGTAAATTGTAGGAGGGCTGTAACGGCGTAGTCTCCCTGCTGTTCATTGGCGCTCCAAAGTCGGTACTTCGCTAAGATCGATGGCCAGTCGCCGAAGCCGCTGCTGGACTGCGAGTCGGTGAGCTGCTCCCAAGGGGGGACCGCGAGGATGACCTCGATATTCGGGGTTGGAATGAATTCCAGGCCCTTGCCGCCGCCATAGTTGTTGAGATGCGATCCGTCAGGCAAGCGCTCGGACAATACGTCGTAGTGGAATGACTGGGTGAGCAAAGGTGTGGTCGCCAGAAGCGGCGTGACCCAGTGGGGTTGTTCCGCCTGCGTGCGAGATACCATGTTCAGCCACCGCGAAAAGAAATCCTCATGCTGGCTTCCGTCGTGGGATTGCGGCAGACAGGCACCTTCGGCGGTCCCGAGTCTCGCGGCCGCGGCGCGGGTTGCTCGCCAGGCCGCACGCGTCTCGGGATTTGTCTGCTGAGCGAGACCGATCAGATACGGCAGGTCGTAAACGCGCTCGGGCTCAATTGCAGCTGGAGTCGCAGTCGACCAGGCGGAAAACGCATCCAGCGTGGCCTTCGCGCCGGGAATGCGAACGGCCTCTTCCGGCGCCCATGGTTTGTTCGCGAAAGGCGGTGCGAGCGCATCCGGCTCGGTCGCTCGTTGCGGCTGGATTGCTCCGCAGGCCGCCAACAGACAGGCCCAGCCGGCCGATAGTTCACGGAGCATGGCCACGTAAACTCCCCTGTGAAGGAGGCTCACTCTGACCGCATATCAAAAACGTACAACACTGAGCGGATCTCTGTCCATCACGCCTCTGATGCGGCGAACCCAGCGGCTGAGCGATGCGTTTGAACAGGCGGGCGGTTCAGGTGGGCCGAATCCGGCCGATCGGCGAATGAGCCGGTTGCTGAGCGGCTGGCCCCGATACCCCCCGCGCCATAGGCGTGGATCGTCGATCGACCAGCATGCATGAAGAGGCATTTGAGTGACTGGCGCGCTGCTTGGGAAGCCGAAGCGCAGCCGTGCCATTTTGGAACCTGGATGACGTTCGAGAAAGACCACAAGCGCCGCCGGAGACAGATTGGAGCTTTCGCGTCCCGCTGGTGGTCCCGCAGAGGCAGCATCGGGCCGGCGCTGCGTCTAGCAACAAGGAGAACTACCGATGAGTCTGTTATCGAGGCGCAAGGCTCTTGCGTTCGGCGCCTCAATCATTCCATTCGGGAGCGCTATCTGGTGACGGCCATGAGCAAGCTCTACTCTCGCCGTTACTTTCTCGGCGTAGCGCTTGCTTCCAGCGTTCTGCCCATCTTGCCCGGTGCGGCGCGCGCCGCACTCCCTCTTCCGAAGCGTCTCGTCGCCGAAACACGCGTGCTCGAGGTGAATGGCCGTCCAACCAAGGTATTCGGGCTGATCGGTCCGGATGGACGTCCGGGCATTCGCCTTGGCGCCGGTGAACGGTTCCGCGTGGACCTCGTCAATAAAGCCGGCACGCGCACGCTTGTCCATTGGCATGGGCAGCTGCCGCCTTGGGCGCAGGACGGCTTTCCATGGCCGCAGACCCCGCCGATCGCAAACGGCACGGTTCAAGCTTATGACTATGTCCCGATTCCCGGCACGTACTGGATGCACTCGCATCACGACATGCAGGAGCAGAGCCTGATGACCGCGCCGCTCATCGTCCATGACGCCGCTGAGCTTCGCGAAGATCGGCAGGAAATCGTTCTCATGCTGCACGATTTCACCTTCCGAACGCCGGATGAGGTGCTGGCCGGATTAACCGGCGCGAGCGCAGCCGCAGCCCAAGCCATGGCGCAAAGGGTCGAGGATGACCCAGGTCGCAAAGGCGCCAGCAACGCGCCGCAGCCGCGCACGGGCCGTATGGCTGTCGACGTGCCCGACATGGCCATGCCGGGAATGGCCATGTCGGGGCCGGGCGGCATGCAAATGGATCTGAATGATGTTCATTACGATGCCTTCCTCGCCAACGATCGAACGCTCGCCGATCCGGAGATCGTGCGCGTCGAGCGCGGCGGCCGGATGCGGCTCCGTATCATCAACGGCGCATCCTCAAGTCAGTTTTGGGTCGATCTCGGCGAGCTCGTCGGCCGCGTGGTCGCGACCGATGGCCATCCCGTGCATCAGGTGGCGGGCAGCCGTTTCCCGATCGCGATGGCCCAGCGCCTTGACATCCTGCTCGATCTGCCAAGGGCCGGCGCCTTTCCGATTCTTGCCCGACTCGAGGGCACCGGCCGGCAGACGGGAATTTTCCTCGCCACGGCAGGTGCGCGAATTCCGAGGATAGCCGATAGCGCGCAAACTGCGCCGCCGCTCGACAATTCGCTGGAGACCCGGCTTGCGGCAGTGGAACCGCTGCCGCGACGCCCTGCGGATATTGTCCGGACGATCGCTCTCGGCGGCGGAATGAAGCCTTATGCGTGGTCTATGAATGGCGAGTACTGGCCGCAGGTCACGCCGCTGATGCTTCGCCAGGGGCAGCGCGTCGAGATCGATCTGGTCAACCGCTCCATGATGGCGCATCCAATGCATCTGCACGGCCATGCGTTCCAGGTGATCGCGATCGACGGCCGGCCGATCCAGGGGGCGGTCCGCGACACTGTCCTGGTCACGCCGATGGGCCGTGTCCGGATCGCGTTCGACGCCGACAATCCGGGGCGATGGCCGTTCCACTGCCACAATCTCTATCACATGGTTACCGGCATGCTGACGGAGTTCAGATATCAGGGGATTGCCACCTGACGATCTGCTCCCTCGTCGTTATGCCGCGCGTCGACGACGGTCTCTGGCAATAGCTCGCTCGCTGTGGAGGACACTGACATGATGCTCGATTGGAACGGCTATCGCAAATGGAACGCCTATCGCAAACAGCTGGCGGCCGGCGTGAAGGAAGTTGGCCAGCGGCTGGCCCCGATACCCCCGCGCCATAGTCGTGGATCGTCGATCGACCAGCATGCATGAGGAGACATTTGAGTTCAAATGTGCGGAGCGAGTGGCGAGCGCTCGTATGGACTTCACCCGCGGAGCTTGGCCGGCGCCATACGACGATCCAATCCGCACCAGCGGGATTCCGCTGACTGGCGCGCTGCTTGGGAAGCCGAAGCGCAGCCGTGCCATTTTGGAACCTGGACGGACCTTCGAGAAAGACCACAAGCACCGCCGGAGACAGATTGGAGCCTTCGCGTCCTGCTGGTGGTCCAGCAGAGGCAGCATCGGGCGGGCGCGCAGAGGCAGCATCGGGCGGGCGCAGCATCGAGCAACAAGGAGAACGATCGATGAGTCTGTTATCGAGGCGCAAGGTTCTTGCGTTCGGCGCTGCCGGCGGCGTCGCCGCGGCGGCCACCGCTGCCCATGCGGCTTCCTTTGGCAATCCCGACGCGCCGCCGCAAGGGGCGGTGAACGCCAAATTCGGGTTGAGCGATCCGGGGCCGCAAAATCCCGCTCTCGCCAGCCAGTTCCCGCAAACCCAGAACCCGCCGGCAACGGATGTCGGCGACCTTCCTCAATTCTGGTCGTCCTTCAACATCGCCCATAAGCGGATCCAGAACGGCGGCTGGGCACGCCAGGTCACGCAGGCCGACTTTGCGATCTCCGAGGAGGAATCCGGCGTGAACATGAGGCTTTCCGCCGGCGGCATCCGGGAGCTGCATTGGCATGTCGCAGCGGAATGGGGCTACATGACCTACGGCGGCTGCCGGGTCACGGTTCTCGACGAGAGGGGCCGCGCTTACGTGGAGGATGTCGCGGAGGGTGACCTGTGGTACTTCCCCGCCGGCCAGCCCCATTCGCTGCAGGGGCTCGGGCCCGATGGCTGCGAGTTCCTGATCGTTTTCGACGACGGAAAGGCCTCCGAATTCAATACGCTCCTATTCACCGACATGTTCATCCATACGCCGCCGGAGGTTCTGGCCAAGAATTTCGGCGTGCCGGTCGAGGTCTTCAAATCGATTCCCCTGAACAACCTGTGGATCTTTCAGGGAAAGGAGCCGGGACCCCTTGAAGCCGATCGGGCTGCGGTTCGCTCGGGCGGCCTTCCTCCGAATCCATTCACCTGGTCCCTGAAGGGGTCGGAGCCCGTCAAGCAGTCGCGCGGCGGGGTCCTCCGGGTGGCGGACAGCACCACTTTCAAAGTCTCGAAGACGATTGCTGCAGCCCTTCTTACGGTGAAGCCCGGCGGCATTCGGGAGCTGCACTGGCATCCCAACGCCGCCGAATGGCAATACTATCTGGCTGGTCAGGCGCGGATGACCGTCATCGGCGCAGGGCCCAGAGTTCAGACGGCCGATTTCAGGCCTGGCGATATCGGCTACGTCGAAAAAAGCAACGCTCACTTTATCGAGAATACGGGTTCGACCGACCTGACCCTTCTGGCCGTTTTCAGGGCTCCCGAATATGCCGAGGTCAGCCTTTCCGATTGGCTGGCCCACACCCCGCCGGCCCTCGTTGCGCAGCATCTGAACATCGACCCGGCGGAAGTGGCGAAGTTCCAGAACGGTTGGGGCTTCATGCCCAAGTGAGTAGGGCGGCGGCGGCTGTCCGGCGCTGCCGCCAGTCTACGCGCCCGAACCTGGTTACGGCGGGGCAAGCAGGAACTTAGCCCTCTTCTGGGCTGCGGGGCCGGTCTTGCTGCCTGCGACGTTTGCCAAGGCTTGGAGCGCATTGCCGATCTGCTCACCGAGACCCTTGAACCCCGACAGGGCCTGCCGTGTGACCGGCTTGCCGGGCAAGAGCCAGAGTGAGACGACGGCGCCGATAAGTCGCCGAACGCTAGTGACCCAACAACGCGCGGACAAAAGCGGCATGTCCATCACTCTGCCCTGGCTTCGCACCACCATCCGGAATCGGACAATTGAACTACGGCTATGCGGCCGGGTGACGGTAGCCGCCCTGGCGACCTATGCGCTCGCAGAACTCCTCTGGCTTCCACTCGCGGTTTGGGCCGTATTGACGGCCATCATCGTGACCCAGCTCAGCGTAGGCCGGACGCTGCAAGCGACGATCGATTATTTCGTTGGCACGCTCAGCGGTGCCGTTTACAGCGGCCTCGTCGCTACGCTGATACCGCAGGCGAGTGAGCTTCGCGTCTTGGCGGTTTTGGCCATCGCCCTGGCGCCGCTCGCCTTGCTGGCGGCAATAAGGCCTAGCTTCGCCGTGGCACCTTTCACCGCGGTGATGGTGTTGCTGGTGCCGACGCTTATCCAAGGCAGCCCCCTCGAATCTGCCTACCATCGTGTGATCGAGGTGGCGCTTGGCGGCATGATCGCCATCGCGGTGTCGTTCCTGGTGTTCCCGGAGCGGGCGCATGGCCTGGCGATCGAATCTGGCGCCCGCCTGCTCCAACTCATGGCGACAGCCCTCGGCGAGCTGCTCGACGGCTTTACCCGGAACCTCGATGCGGAATCGGTCCAGCGGATGCAGGACGGCATCGGGGAAGCCGTTGTGCGGCTCGGCGTGACCGAAAGCGAGGTCCGGCGGGAGCGGCTGCCATATCTTTCCGCGGAGTCCGATCTGGCACCGCTGCTGCGCACGCTGCTCCGCCTGCGCCATGACCTCGTCATGATCGGGCGGGCGGGCGCCGTACCGCTCCCTGACACATTCCAGGCGCGGCTCGGACCGGCGCTCGCCCGTTTCCGCGAGGCCGCGACCGATTATCTGCGGCAGATCAGTGCCGCGCTGATCGCGTGCCGCCCGCCGCCCGCGCTCGACGCCCTTGACGAGGCCCTTGGCGGCTACACCGTGGCAATAGAGGCGCTTCGGTCCGAGGGCCTGACGCGGAATTTATCGGGCGATGTAATTGAGCGCATCTTCACCCTCCACTTCGCGTTGGAGCAACTGCGCCAGAATTTCCGCGATCTCGAACGTTGCGTGGCGGGGTTTTCCCGCTCGCCCCGGGCCGCCACTCGCAATCCCGCAGCTTAGCCATCCTGGCGTTGACATGTCGGCGCCAGCAATTGGGGGCTCGTCTCGAAGCCTTTTTGA
>WNFP01004320.1_pt1 | contig 17007 bp, 13 predicted proteins | sample 5400201 | NCBI WGS metagenome assembly WNFP01 (sample SAMN13153355, study PRJNA577476) | soil metagenome | isolation source: 115 cm saprolite under Madrone tree | place: USA:California | collected 2016-06-14 | reverse complement strand
GGGCCAAAGGGATTTTGCAGCGCGATTTGCAGCTGAGTGAAGAAGAGGCCTACCTGACGCTGCAGAGGCAAAGCCGACAGATGAGAAAGTCGATGAGGGAGATTGCGGAAGCGATTGTGCTGAGCGAGGAGATCAAACGAGCGCAGGGAAAGCCGGGGACTGCCTAAAAGCGGAGAGCGAAACTGGTGGTTGATTCACTTACTTTGAGCTTGCTTCGCAGGAATAGGCTTCAGGTATTTGGAAAGGTCGACGGATTGCCACTCGCCGCGCTCGATGCCTTCGCGGATTTGCGCCGAGGTTTTGCCCTTGCGGGACTGTTCGTAAGTGTAAAGAGCTTCGCGGATGCAAGTTTTGCAGCCGGAGCCGTGCTTGCTGGCGAAGCAGTCGAGGAGACTGCCATGACCGTGGCTGCGGTCACAGTAGCAGTAGCAGGGCTGCTGGTAGAGAGCTTTCTTGACGCGCGCGGCCACGACGTAGGCGTTCCTGATGACGGGATCGGTGAAGAGGCCGTGGCTCATTGTCGGTGGAAGCGGGCCTTCGGGAGGCTGCGCGTGGTAAGCGGGCACGGGATCGACGCCGGGAATTTGCGGAGAACTCGAGGCGGCGCGTTGCGGCGCAAATGCCCATAGGAGCGCGAAAACGGGGAAAGTTGCGCACAGTAGAAATTTGTGGATCACACGGAGCGACTCCGCACCGCGCGGGCGAAGCTGGGAAGAGCACCGCGGCGGGACACTACTACTCTACGGGGAAGAAACGCGAAATTCCACTTCCGTGTTTACGGAAGGTGCGCAACCGCGATGCACACGGGCTCAAGCGAAGGTCAGACGGCGGCGGCCGGAGACGGGACGCAGGATGTGCCGGGAGCCGGTTGCGAAGACTTCGCGGCGAGATGCTCGGAACGGAGATGGCGCTGAACGCGGCGCCCCCACGCGCGCACAAAAGAAAAATTCAGCGCTCCGCCGATGGCGGAACTGGCAAAGGGAATCATTCGCCCGGCCCACTTCTCGGCGGTTTCCTGGCCCAGCTTGACCGCCAGCCGCTGCGCAATGCGCGGCGCGATTTTTTCGAGCACTTGCTTTTCAACAAGGTCTTTGCCGTAGTCCACCCCGGCCGCCGCCGCCGCGGCCTTCCACATTTCGAGGCGTGCGTCCTGCCCGCGCGATTCGAATCCGTAGAGCAGGCAGAGGCGCTGAATAAGGCGCAACGTTATGAGCGTGAGCAGGCCGGCGTCAGGAAGAAACGTGACCATACCACCGAAGCCGAAGCCCGCGCCTTCGGCGAGGGCGAGGCGTTCGGAGTCGCGAATGAGGCCTGCTGCGATGGCGTCCAGACGTTCGAGCGGAACGTCTTTCATGCGCGCGAAATCCGGGACCCACAGGCCGTGCTTATTGGCAAGTTCCCGGCGAAAGACTTCCGGATCGATTTCGACCGAGCGAAGGCCGCGGAGAAGGCCGAAACGCAGAAAACGGCCGAAAATACGTCCCCCCGCAGATTTTTTCCTTGATGGATGTTGCCGTAACATAGCTGAGCGCATCCTACGGCTATTATAACCTGAGACGCAGCCGTGGCGTTGTATCGGCCAGGTCGTCTAGGCCGGGCGGCAGGGGTATTGCCGGGCTAGCGGCACGGGAGCTGCTGTACTACTTGACTCGGCGAAACTTTTGGGTAAACTGCGTTTTTCTATTATGGGTGACCCAGAAACGAAGCACATGGCGACGGTGCCACAATTCGTTCCCGCGGAAGTCGTGCACGATCTCGACTTTCCGCAGCGCGAGGCGGCGTTTTTCTTCGGGCTCTTCCTGCGAGGGCATTCCGCGGAGCAGCTGCGCCGCGACATCGAAGTGCCGTCGGCGGTGCTGGCGAAGTGGCACCGCGAAGCGGAACGCGATCCGCAATTGCGGGACATCTTCACGCGCATCGTCGAATACCGGCGTCACGTCCTAGCCATTTTTGACACTCTCGTGGGTACGGACGGGCAGAACCAGCGGCTCCAGTAGACGCGTCACAGGCAGAACTATTCGCGCACACAGATTCCTTAGCCCCTTCTCACTTTTGTCCCTGTGTTAGCCTCAGTGAAATACCCCTGTACGAAGGTTCAGGTCAAAAGCTGTCAGGCAACCTCTGCCCGGGGACCGGGTTCTAAGCGAATTTAGGGGACAAGTGCCACAAAATGCAGGAGATTCCGTGATGGGGGAGCGATTGACGGGGCACCTGTCCGGGGGTAGAATCCAAACGTCCTAAAGTTTAGGGGTGTATCTTATGCCACGGGCAGTTCGTCTCTTGTTTGCCTCCCTATTTTCCATAGCGGTTACGATCCCTCCGATGTTCGCGCAACAGGTGCAGGACCAAGACGCTTCTTCAGCCCCAAGGAAGCTGGATAAAGACCAGAAAAAGAAGATCAAAAAGAGTTTGAAAGAGCTCGAAGGACCCTACAAACAGTGGCTTAGTGAAGACGTGATCTACATCATTTCCCCGGAAGAGCGGTCCGCCTTCCTTCAGCTTGAGACAAACGAAGAGCGCGAGCAGTTCATTGAGCAATTCTGGCTGCGGCGCAGCGGCAATCCCGACTTGCCGGATAACGATTTCAAGGAAGAGCATTACCGCCGGATCGCGTATGCGAACGAGCATTATGCATCCGGTATTCCCGGGTGGAAGACAGACCGCGGGCATATGTACATCGTGTGGGGCCCGCCGGACGAGATCGAAACGCATCCGACGGGGGGGACCTACGACCGGCCGATGGAAGAGGGCGGCGGATCAACCTCGACGTATCCGTGGGAGACATGGCGGTGGCGTTACCTCGAGGGGATGGGGGAACAGAACGTCATTATGGAATTCGTGGACCCGACGAGTACGGGCGAATATCACCTGACGATGGACCCGTCGGAAAAAGATGCGCTGTTGCACGTGCCGGGCGCGGGCTTGAGCCAGCTCGAACAAATGGGCCTGGCGTCGAAGACCGACCGCTTCACCCGCTCGGACGGGACGTTCCTGCCGAAGACGCTTGGCGGGACTCCTGCGAGTATGAACGAATTCACGCGTCTGGAAATGTTTGCCAAGGCGTTTAAGCCGCCCGAGGTGAAGTTCAAGGACCTGGAAGCCCTGGTGACTTCGCGGCTGGTACGCGATCAGGTGCATTTCACATGGCGCACGGATTATCTGAAGGTCACGAACGACACCGTGCTCGTGCCGGTGACCGTGCAAATTCCCAACAATCAGTTGTCGTTCCATTCGAAAGAGGGTGTTCATTCGGCGACGCTCAACATCTTCGGGCGCGTGAGCACTTTGTCGGGGCGCGTGGTGCAGACGTTTGAGGATTCCGTCAGCCGCGATTTTCCGGATAGCTTGTTCCAGCAGTCCGTGAAGCTGCAATCCATTTATCAGAAGGCAGTGCCGCTGCGGCCCGGCCTGTACCGGCTGGATTTGGTGATCAAGGACGTGCAGAGCGGAAATGTCGGCGTGACCAATTCGCGGCTGGCGGTGCCGAGATTTGAAGACGAGAAGCTGGAATCAAGCTCCTTAATCCTCGCGGATCAGATCGAGCATGTTCCCGCCAAGCAAATCGGGACGGGACAATTCGTGCTGGGTTCTTCGAAGGTGCGGCCCCGCCTCGATGGCGACTTCACGACGAACGAGAAGCTGGGGATTTACATGCAGGTTTACAACCTGAAGGCTGACGAGAAGACTCACAAATCGAACGCGACTTTTCAGTTCACGGTAAAGAAGGGCGGGCAACCCGTGCCGGGAATGCAGTTCAAGGAAACCTCGGCGGAGATGAAGCAGACAGGCGATCAAATTACGATCGAACGCCTGCTGCCGCTGGCTACGCTGGCGCCGGGGAAGTACACATTGGAAATCAATGCCACGGATACCCTTTCCAATCAGACGATTTCCCGGACGGCGGAATTTACAGTGAAAGCGGCGACGGAGACAAAGTCGGCGTCGAATACTGTACCTGGGAGGTAACGCGACGTGAAACAAGGACGGCTCCGCATCCTAGGGGCTCTGGTCCTGGCCGTAACATGCTCGTCCCTTGGGGCGAACAGGACGGCGGCGCAGGCGAAACTCGTCTCCGGGAAGCTCGCCGGGGTCGTCCGCGATACGGCGGGCACTCCGCAGATGGGTGCCAGCGTGGAAGTGATTCCCGAAGCCACGGGGATACTTTCCACTGTCGACTTGCTTACGAACACGCAAGGCATTTTCCGCGGCGAGCGTCTTGCGCCGGGTTTTTACACCGTGCGCGTGACTCTCGCGGGTTTTCTGCCGACACTCGAGAAGCACGTCCGTATTACCGCTAATCTCACCACGGTCGTGCGAATCCAGCTGGAATCGATGTTCACCTCGCTCGAGCAACTGCGCCGGCAACCGTCTGCTGCGAACATTGAGACCGACGACTGGAAATGGGTGCTGCGTTCGGCTTCTGCGATGCGGCCGGTCTTGCAGTGGATCGATAAAGACGCCGTTACCGCTGCAAATGGAAGCGCTGAGACCCGCGGCGGGCAACCTCGAATGCAACTGGAATTTACGGAAGGCGCCCGGCGCCCGGGTTCGGTTTCTAATTTGGCGTCATCGCCGGCAACGGCGTTTGCGTACGACCAGAAACTCGGCGGAACAGGCAGTCTCGTTGTCGCAGGACAGATGAGTTATGAGGATGAGGCGCCAGCGGGCGGAATTGCCACCATCTGGCTGCCCTCCGGTTCGCTGGGCGCAGGCCCGCACACGGCCCTGGTGATGCGCGAATCGCGGCTGGGACCAGGGGGGCCGACATTCCGCGGTGTGCGGATTGACCAGGGCGGAACGCTGGCTCTTGGCGACCGCATCTCGCTGCGCTACGGCGGCGAATACGTGTTGGTGGGGCTGGGAACGGCAGCCTCGTCAATGCGCCCGAGGTTGGAGCTCGATACGCGCGTTTCGGAAGTGTGGCGCACCGCGCTGATTTATGCATCGCAACCGGGCACGCCGGGCGTGCTGGAACCGGAGGAAGGCGAAAGTGGCTCCCTGACGGCGGCGTTGAATGCGCTGGACGCGTTTCCCGCGCTGTTGTGGCGGGGTGGGCATCCCACGTTGCAGGGTGGCTCGCATGAAGAGATGTCCGCGGAGCGCAAACTGGGGACCAGCGGGAAGTTGCAGATCGCGGCGTTCCACGATGACAATCGCCACGTCGCGGTATTCGGCCGCGGCAACAACCTGCCTGCGGCGGATTATTTTCAAGATTATTTTTCGAATGGCTTCGCTTATGACGGCGGCTCATCCAGCAGCTGGGGCGCGCGCATCGCGTTGCGAGAAAAGCTGGACAGCGGTGTCGAGTGGACAGCGGTTTACGCGTTCGCGGGAGCTCTTACGTCCGGAGAGGCGGCCGACGGCGTGCTTCGAGATGCTCTGCGAACAGCGGGGCGGCATTCGCTGGCAGCCAGTATCTCTACCCGAGTGCCACACCTAGGCATGAAGGTGAATGCTGGGTATAAGTGGATAAACGGTGTGACTGTTTCCCGCGTGGATGGCTTCGGTGAATCTCTCTTCCAAATGGATCCGTATATGCACGTTGGGGTGCGTCAGGCGCTGCCAAAATTCGGACGGGGAAGATGGGAAGCCATCGCGGACTGCAATAACCTCCTGGCGCAAGGCTATGTGCCGGTCAACAGCCGCGATGGACGTACCGTTTTGGTACCGGCCTTCCGGACTTTCCGTGGCGGATTGAGCTTGCAATTTTAGCTCGTTTTGGGCTATCGAAAGCTGTATTGTACCTACTAGAAACTGGATTCCCATCGGATGGCGCGGCCCATGCCCTCGCAATTGATTGAAAGAAAAAGAGTTCCTCGCATGGGCTTCTACCAAACATTGGAGATGGATTTGCAGCTGATCTTTTGGAGCGGGGTCTATCCCTGTCGGCTTCGACCATGAAGCAGAACCTTCGGGTGAGTCTCGGGGCTGTCGTGCTGGCGCTCGCCACGCTTGCGGCGGTGATCTTTGCGCTGCTGAATTTTGACCAGCGGGCGCGCTTCGAGGCTCCAGACGATGGCGTGGCGTGGCTCGATACCGACCACGGCGTTCAGGCCTGGCAAGTAACGCCCAACTCGCCCGCATCACGGGCAGGGGTTCGCGTCGGCGACCACCTCATCGCCATGAACGGCGCGCCCGTGACGAGCGCCATCCAGGTGACGAAACGTTTGTGGCGGGCCAGTCTCTGGACGCAGTTGCGATACAAGCTAACACGCAATGGCGAGGAGTTCGAGACGCCGCTGGTGACCGCGCCCGCGGAAAAACCCGCTTCGATTGAAAATTATCTTCGTGCCGTCGGCTTGTTTTACCTGTTCATCGGTTTGTTTATTTTTATCCGCCGGTGGAATGCGCCGCGCGCCGTCCACTTCTACGTCTTCTGCCTTGTTTCTTTTGTTCTTTATTCGTTCCACTACAGCGGCAAGCTGGACGCCTTCGACTACGAGGTTTATTGGGCGAAGATCGCCGCGCTGCTGCTGGCGCCCGCATTGCTGCTGCATTTCGCGCTGGTATTTCCGGAGCGCGCGGAAGCGCCGAGGCGGCTGCTGTCGAAGCTCGGGTTCGTCTATGGTCCCCCGCTGGTGCTGCTGCTGATTCATGTCAGCACGGCTTTCCAGGCGCTTGGGTTTGTTCCCTGGCTCGGTTCGCGAGTGGTGCTCGATAAGATCGAGCTAAGTTACCTGGGTGCATGCTTCCTGACGGCGGGGATTGTCTTCTACAAGAGTTTCCGCGGCGCACCGTCCGGCATTTTGCGGCAGCAATTGAAATGGCTCACCGGCGGCGCCTTCGCCGGGAGCTTGCCCTTCACGCTCTTCTATATCGTGCCGTACGTGTTCGATGCGGCGCAAGGCGCGTGGATGAAATTCTCGGTGCTGAGCCTGGTGCTGATCCCGCTCTGTTTCGGTTACGCGATCATTCGCTACCGCTTGATGGATGTGGACATTATCTTCAAGCGCGGGTTGGCGTACACGGCGGCGACCGCCGGCGTGGCGGCGGTGTATTTTTCGGTAGTCGCGTTGATGGCGCAGATATTCCACGCTCAGGCCACCGGCCTCGCGGGCGGGATGATTGCCATCGTGACCGCGGCGTTCCTATTTCACCCATTCCGTGAATGGATTCAAGCGCGGCTGGACCGCTTCTTTTACCGCGACCGCCTTGACTACCGGCGCACGCTGATTGAATTTGGCAGCACGCTGACGAATGAAGTGCGCATCGATCCGATGCTCGGCTCGGTGATGGATCGTGTGTCGCAGACGCTGCTGGTCGACCGGCTGGCAATTTTCATGGACGACCCGGCCGCGCCCGGCGAGATGCGGCTGGTGCGGTCCATGGGTGTGCGGCTGGAGGAACCCATGGATCTCAGCCTCCTCGCGCCGTCGCGGCCGGAGTTTGCCCGCGGGGCGCTCTTCTTCGAATCGCCGCGTGCGGCGAGGGACGTCACGGTTTCGCAGCGGCGCACACTCGAGCAGCTCGATTTGAACTATTTCGTTCCCTGCCGGATCCGCGAGCACACCGTGGCGGTGCTGGGCCTCGGCAAGACGGTGGATGGCGACTTCCTTTCCAGCGATGACGTGGAAGTAGTGCAGACCATTGCGGGCTATGTCGCGGTGGCGCTCGATAACGCGCAGCTTTACACCTCGCTCGAGCAGAAGGCGCTGGAAATCGCGCGGCTGAAGGATTTCAGCGAAAACATCGTGGAATCGTTGAACGTGGGCGTGCTGGCCGTTGACCTCGGGGGAATCGTCGAAAGCTGGAATACGAGGATGGAACAGCTCTTCGGCGTGGCGCGTCAGGAGGCCGTGGGACGCCAGTTGAGTTCGCTGTTGCCCGAGGAGCTGTCGGCGGAGATTGCCTCACGCGGCGATCAGGAACAGATCACCGGGATTTACAAGCAGCGTTTGCAGCACCATGGGAAATTGCTGACGCTGAACGTTTCAATTACTCCGCTGGTAAGCAAATCCGGCGAGCGCATCGGACGCCTGCTGCTCTTCGACGATGTGACGCAGCGCGAGCGCATGATAGAGCAGATGACGCAGACGGAGAAGCTGACTTCGCTCGGGCTCCTGGCCGCAGGCGTGGCGCACGAAGTGAATACGCCGCTCGCGGTGATTTCGAATTATATCCAGATGCTGGCGAAACAGATGCCCGAGGGAGACCCGCGGCAGGCGATTATCGAAAAGATCGTAAAGCAGACGTTCCGCGCGAGCGAGATTGTCAACAACTTGCTGAGTTTTTCGCGGACGGGCGCGGCGGAGCTCACGGACGTGGACGTGAATCGCGTGGTGGAGGAGACGCTGTCGCTCGTGGCGCACCCGCTGAAAACTTCGCACATTCAGGTGGTCAAGCACCTGGGGCAGACAATTCCCGCGGTGCGCGGCTCGGCCAATAAATTGCAGCAGGTATTCCTGAATCTGTTTTTGAACGCGCGCGATGCCATGCCCGGCGGGGGCATGCTGGAAGTGCGCACGGGTGCGCACAACGGAGGCGTCGAGGTGGAAATCGCGGACACCGGCGCGGGGATTCCGCGGGAACACATTCACCGCATCTTTGATCCCTTCTTCACCACCAAGGGCAACGGCAGGGGCACGGGCCTCGGCCTTTCCGTAAGCTACGGCATCATCAAAGAACACGCAGGAAAGATTGACGTGCGCTCGACACCGGGCAAGGGCACGTCCTTCCACGTTGAGTTGCCCGCCGCCGGGAAAGCAGTTCATGTCTAAGGGCTCCATCCTAGTCATTGATGACGAATCGGAAATCAGGGAAGGCCTGGAGCTGTTGCTGACGGGCGAGGGGTACGGTGTTTCGAGCGCGGAGACGGGCGAATCCGGCCTGGCAAAGCTCGAAGAGCATCCCTTTGATCTGCTGCTGCTGGATGTGAGTTTGCCGGACCGCAACGGCCTCGAGCTGCTGCGGGAGATCCGGCGGCGCGATCCGCACCTTTCCGTTGTCCTGATCACGGCATACGGATCCATCGACATGGCGCGGGCCGCTTTCAAGAGCGGCGCGATGGACTACATCACCAAGCCGTGGTCGAACGATGAGTTGCTGGCGCAGGTGGCTCAGGCGGTGGAATCGCGGAGGCTGCGCGAAGAGAACGTGCAGCTCAAGCGCGCGCTGAAGCAGCGCTTCAATTTCCCGAATATCGTGGGGAAGAGCGAAAAGATGCTGACGCTGCTGGACCTGGTCACGCAGGTGGCGCCCTCGCGCTCCACGGTGTTAATCAGCGGAGAAAGCGGAACCGGCAAAGAGCTGATCGCCAAGGCGATTCATTCGGCGTCCACGCGCGCGGACAAGACCTTTGTGCCGGTGAATACGGGCTCGATTCCCGTGGATCTCCTGGAGTCGCAGCTCTTTGGCCACGTCCGGGGCGCGTTCACGAGCGCGGTCGCTTCGAAGAAGGGCCTTTTCGAAGTGGCCGATCAGGGCACGATTTTTTTCGATGAGATTGCAACCATCAGTCCGGAGACGCAAGCGAAGCTGCTGCGCGTCATCCAGGAGCGCGAATTCATGCGCTTGGGCGGCACGGAGCAGATTAAGGTGGACGTGCGCATCGTCGCCGCCTCCAACGTGGATTTGCTCACGCTCGTGCGCGAGGGGCGATTCCGCGAAGACCTTTACCATCGGCTGAATGTGATTCACTTGCAGATTCCCCCGTTGCGCGACCGGCGGGAGGATATTCCGATGCTGCTGGCGCATTTCCTGGAGCGCTACTGCCAGGAAAATGGCAAGCCGCTGCGGCAGTTCACGTCCACGGCGATGAAGCTGATGATGGATTACGATTGGCCGGGAAATGTGCGCGAGCTGGAGAACGTGGTGGAGCGCGCGGTGGTGCTCTCCACTCAGGAACGAGTGGATGCCGACCTCCTGCCGGAAAATATCCGCAGCAAGGAGATCGTCCGCGGCGTGCGGCTGCAGCTCTCCGAATTTCTTCCCGCGCTGCCCGGTGAGCCGGGGGCGCGCAGCGGGGCCGATCATTCGAAGCCTTCACTTTTTCAGATCATGGACGAGATCGAGCGCCGCGTTATCGTGGACATGCTCGAGCGCACCGGCTGGAACCAAACAGAAGCCGCGGAACGCTTCCTGATTCCGCTTTCCACCCTCAATCAAAAAATCAAGCGGCTGGGAATTGACGTGCGCCACCGTGGCCGCGGGGACGAAGCCTTTTCCGCCTCCTCGGGGAAATAGACTCATCAGGGCAAAGCAGCGCTGTTCCTGATTCGGCTATTTCATGTTGCATTAGTGGAGTGGCTAGGCAGAGTGCCGGGGGAATGCTAGTGCGCCTAACGAGTTCCGCGGCACGCCCCGTGTCCGAATGCGCAAACGCTGATTTGATTCGTCCTAGCTGTCGGTATAATCGAATTTGCGGATTCTCTAATGGCTATGGCCCGCAGGAATCAGTCAGTGAGCCGCATGACGATGAGGCTCACGCTCTAGCCGTTGACCGGCAAGGCGATCGCGACGACGATGCCGAAGTACTCTGAGGAGGCTCATTGCGTTATTTGATTACCGGCGGCGCCGGTTTTATCGGCTCCCATTTGGCGGAACGTCTTCTTGAACGCGGCGACAAAATAATTCTCCTCGACAACCTCTCCACAGGAAGCATGGAAAACATCCGGCACCTCAAGGCTTCCGGCCGGATGGAGTATCACTTGGACACCATCGAGAACCGACATCTGCTGGCCGAGCTGGTGGACGACGCGGATGTGGTTGTGCATCTTGCTGCGGCCGTGGGCGTGCGGCTGATTGTAGAAAGCCCGGTGCGCACGATTGAGACGAACGTAAACGGTACCCAGATGGTTCTGGAAGCAGCGAGCAAGAAGCGCAAATTGGTTCTGACGGCATCGACGTCCGAGGTTTACGGCAAGAGCACTCAAGTGCCGTTTCGCGAAGACGCCGATCTGGTTATCGGACCGACGAACAAAGGGCGATGGAGTTATGCGGCATCGAAGGCGCTGGATGAATTTCTGGCGCTTTCCTACTGGAAAGAGAAAAAGGTGCCGGTGATCGTGGTGCGGTTGTTCAATACCGTCGGGCCGCGGCAGACCGGGCGCTATGGAATGGTGCTGCCGAACTTTGTGAAGCGAGCGCTGGAGAACGAGCCGATCCTTGTGTACGGCGATGGGAAGCAATCCCGGTGCTTCTGCGACGTGCGCGATACAGTCGAAGGACTCATCCGCTTGATAGACAGGGATTGCGCCGTGGGTGAAGTGGTCAACGTCGGCAATACGGAAGAGATGACCAGGCGTACGAGCCGGGATTCGAAGATATGATGCGGCGCGTTCCCTCCGTGGATAAGCTCCACGCCCTGACCGGCTTTCGCCCGAAGACGCCACTCACTGAAATCATCGACCGCGTAACCGCGTACTTCCTGCACAAGAGCGACGAATCGGTTCAGACGGTGGCCACAGGCACGGCCGTCTGATAGAAACCTTCCGCCGAATGTCCATATACTAAAGGGAATGCTTCGTTCCCGGTGTGAGCTCGCACCGGGAAGTCTTGGCGCCTATCATTACCCGCTGAGGAAGGGTCGTCGGGGTGGCGGGGGACAAAGAGCTCATTCTTCGGGTGTTTCGTTCGTGGAAATGCATGGTCTAAATACGCCGCCCCGGCCTGGCGCACGAGGCAGGCGTCGTCCTGGTTTCTCCCAAAAAAAAAGAGGAACTGGGCGAGGCGCTGGTGCGCGTCTTGAGCGATCACGAGTATCGAACTTCGTTGGCTGAACGAAGCCGCCGGGCATACGAGCGGATGGCAGATTGAGACCGGCGCTAAGCCGGGAACGAGGGACTGACGAGGTTGCAGCTCGATATACACGGCAGAGGATAGCATGCCGGTACGGATAGGTTAAGTAATAAGCAGGGAACGGCGAGAATTGAGGGGTGAACGGCAATGGGGCGGGATGAACGGTGCGGGCGGCAGTAAGACGGCCAAGAAAAAGCAAAGTTAAAACCCAAGAGATCCGCCCTTGCCCCGACCCGGTCCCCGATCAGATCGGAGCAGGCGGGGTAAACGCCACCCGCAAGGATGGGGCACCCCGACAGGGTCGGGGCAGGCGCAAATTGTTTCTAACGCGATGAGGCCGGGCCACCCGCTGCTTGACGCAAGGAATTCTAAGATTGAGGTCGGGCCGCCTCCTGGCCAGGACGAATAGGACGTTGGGGTAATTGAGGTGGGTGCCCTGGCCATGGGAGGCAGCCCGATGTCACGTAATGTACAAGCATCCTTCATCAAGGCGCTGGTCGCCGCAATCGAGCGTTTATCCTCATCTCGTATCAGGTAGTTCCTCTAGTACCCCCGGGGCCTCTTTTCGATTTGGCGTTTGACTTCGACAGAATGGGATGCAAAGTCCAGTCCGAGAAGCTCCATGCGCCCGGAGGTGGGCGCCAAGAGGCCGGTGAGCATTTTGATGGTAGTTGATTTGCCCGCGCCATTGGGGCCCAGAAAACCGAAGAATTGGCCGGCCGCGACCTGGAGATTGATTTCGTCCACAGCGGTGAGGCTGCCGAAGCGCCGCGTGAGCTTGTCCGTCGAGATAGCGATAGGCGGCACGACGACTCCTCGTCGGAACGTCTAAAATTGCAGAAAAACTCTAGCACGACTCGCTTCGGCTTCGGAGATGCAAGCTCTCGCGCTGAACTTCTACTTCGCAAAGGATATTAGGAAGGCTTCGGTGGACCGGGAACAGGGGTGGCGAATTGCAGCTCCCTTGCCGGCATTGCGGCCAGGGCGGCGGGCAGTTCCACGCGGAAGACAGCCCCGCCTTCCTGGCGGTTGTAACAGAGAATCTTTCCAGCGTGTTCCTGCACAATGCCGAAACAGATGCTCAGGCCGAGGCCGGTGCCTTTCCCGACGGGTTTGGTGGTGTAAAAGGGGTCGAAGACACGGTGAGGCTCCTTGATGCCCGGCCCAGTGTCGGAGAACAGCGCGACGACGTTGGATCTATCGCGCATCGTTTTCACCGTGAGGACGCCGCCATTCGCGGCCTCCATGGCGTCGATGGCATTGCTGACAATATTGAAAAAGACTTGCATCAATTGATTGCCGTCGCCACGGACGCCGGGGAGAACGGATTCCAATTGGAGGTCGACGCGCGTCCTTCCGGAGCGCAGATCGAGTGCGCGGAGCTGCACGGCGTTGGTCACCACCGTATTGATGTCCAGAAGAGTGCGTTCCGGAGGAACCTGGCGGGCGAAACTGAGAAGGTTTCCCACGAGGGTTTTCGTGCGCCGGGCCTGATCCCGAATTTTGGAAGCGAGCCCCCGCGCTTTCTCCGGCAGCGAAGGGTCATCTGCCAGCAGGTCCGAAAAACCCAGTATGGCCGTTAATGGATTGTTGATTTCATGCGCCGCGCCAGCCGCGAGTTGGCCAAGGGATACGAGTTTTTCGGACTGCACGAGTTGCGCCTGCAGCCGCTGCAAGTCTTCGATAGATTGCTCCGATTGAGCCAGTAAACGTGAGCGGTCCACTTCCGTGAAATGGGTGCGCAGAAAGATGAGCAGGGCAAGCGGGATGGCGGCGATCAACGTCGTCAACAGGCGAAAATCACGCACTTCCGGCCCATCATGGGCGAAACGCAGCGTATAGATGGCAAAGACCGGAAGAGAGATGACCGCAAGCATGGCCATGCGAGCCGCCCAGACACTTTCTCCCCGCTGCGGATCGGGCTCCGTCTCATAATCGCTTTCCGAGGGAGCATCCAGCTTGTCGCGATTTCGATAAGCGATCAGGCCGGCCAGGCCGTACCACAAAAAGGAAGCGAGAAGCGGCAGATCATAGAGGCTGCCCGTGTAGTATTCGCCTGCATCGTTGGCGACATCCAAGGACAAACTGGCCAGCATATAGAGAGCTGCGGCTCCGAAGAGATTCGCGTAGACCAGCCGCCAGGCGCCACTCGAACGCAACCAGAAGGCCCCAAATCCGCAGACGATCAGCATGTTCTGGATATTGGAGAGGAGATTGAAATTAAAATTGTATTGACCCACTGACGGCGTGGCGTACATCCAAGGCAAAACCACGAAGAAGTAGAGATACACCCACCAGGTCAATAGAAGGACAAAGTCCAGGTAGCCAAAACGCAAGCGGAGTTCCCCGCGTTTGCGATGCGGGCGCAAAGCCAGCGCCGCTATCACGGGGATCCCGCGGATGAAGAAAACGATATCGCCTGCATAGAGTTCAGGGACGGACTTGTGCAGATAGACTTCAAAGTACGTCCACTGGAACATTCCGATCATCCAGAGCGTGCAGCCCATTGCCAGCAGCATCCAGAAAAGATTGCGACGCCAATGGGGAGTGCCTGCATTCAGAAGAAGTCCGGCATTGGCCAACAGAGGCACAACGCATTGCACCAGGTTCCCGAAAGTGACCAGAGATGGGCTGTTTCGCGGGAGTGCCAGCGAAACCACAGCATAGGTGCCGAGGACAAATAGCCAGACTCCGGCCGTCCAGCCGATTGTGCGGGAAGGAGACATGGGCTTGCGTCCATCCATTGTAGTTGCGAAGGGGGCTTTCAGACGCGAGCGTTCAACCCCGAATGGCGTAAGGATAAACGAAAAAAGGCAATTCGGAGCGGAGATAGGGAAATTCGCACTTCCTGAATCTGACAAACGCTGGCGGAGGAGGGGGGATTCGAACCCCCGAGACCCTTTCGAGTCTAACGGTTTTCAAGACCGCCGGTTTCAACCGCTCACCCACTCCTCCGGTTGTGATTTTAGCGCACTCTGTGGCTCAGGAGTGCATGGGTAAGAGTTTTTGGGCTCAAAGAGAGTTTCTGTTCAAGAAGGCGGCTGGCAAAGTTTGCAGTGTTAGATCAAAACACAAACGGTCCTCCGGGCAGACAAGTCAACTAAAGACGAACTGAAATGACCCCTCTACGCAAAGATTTTTCCCACCTGGATCCGCTTCCTACGTTACATTCTTTCGATGCATGGCCGCTAAAAATCGGAGGAGACCAAGCTGTGATGAAAGCCGCCACGAGCTTATTATTCGCGATCATCGTTCTTGCGCCGACGGCATTGTCACAAACTGCGCCGGAGCGTGGCAGCAACGAACTGCAAGTATGGACTGGAGGAGGACACGGGCTGAACGGGAGCACGTCCAATACAGGATTGTGGAACGTGGGGTTGCGTTACGGGTGGGTGTTGACCAATCCGCATGGTCCCGGTTTTCTACGGGGAAGATTTGAATATGCCGTCGACGTAGTCCCGGTATTTTTGGTGTTCCAACCAGCGGGTACTACGTACGGTTTCGGCGTCAATCCGTTCGCTCTGAAATGGAACTTGGAGAGGCGCCGCGGCGTCGTCCCCTATTTTGAACTCGGCGGGGGAACATTGTTCACGAATCACCAAGTGCCAGCGGGAACCTCGCGCGTCAATTTTACGAGCAGTGGGGCATTTGGTATGCACTTCCTCCGCAGAAAATACAATTGGAGCATTGAAGTGCGTTACATGCACATCTCCAACGCAGGCCTCTCGACGCCCAATCCCGGCATCAATACTCTCCAGGTCCGTCTAGGCATGGGCAGGTTCTCGCGGGCTCAGTAGGCGAGCTGCCGGATGGTCGTATGGAGATGTTATGGGTCATCCTGTCAGTCCGGCTAAGTGATTTGGCGAACTTCAGGCCGCAGGTTGCAGGTCACCTGGCGCATTGAAAAAAGTACAGAGTATCGCGCTTATCGTGTTCGATGCGGCGGTGGCGGCAGCGGGATATTCCATTGTACCCCGGGATAGAGGCTGGGTATGCGAAAGGCTCGATAAGCCAATTGTCCAATCACATCCATTTGCCAAACGAGCCGCGGAACCGAATCTTGTGTAACTTCTTGGACTCCTGACCCCGACGGTAGATCAGGGTCGAGGGCAATATCGAACTCAGCGTCTCCATTTTCCAACGTGTTGATGCTCCCGCAACAGAAAGAAAAAATGGGCAGCTTGTCTTGCCACAAAATCTGCGCGGTCTTGGACGTTTCGTCCAATTGGAAAAGAACCGGGCGACTGTAACACGCAGGAGCGCCCGGAGATCCACAGACGGTTCCGTTTGAATCCATAATCCGGTTATTACCGTTATCGAAGAGCATGAGCGGAAACACTCCGGAACTTTTCGCACCAGTAAGCACGGGATAATGCTGGGCGTAGTTGAAATCGGCGGGGCTTCCACCGGGAATGACGAAGTCCCCACTAGGGCCCAGCCTCCAAAGGATACTGCCATCGCCGGCGCCATCTCTATAGTTGATTTTGACTACCCAATCTTGGTTCCGCATCGAAAGAATCAAGTTTCCATCGTCAGGAGAGTCGATTATCGCGTTCGCGTGAGTCCAATCCGGAAAACTGAGAGGATGGCGATTTACGTCAAGGTGGTCGAAAGCGGACCAGACCCAGACCGGCTTTCTGTTTTGGTCAAAATCGATCAGAGCGTCGCCAAGGACTTGTGTGGTACCTGGAAGCCCCGGCAAGTTGGTGAACGAGTGAAATGTATTCGCTAGAAGGATGAGATGCCCGTTCGGCAGCGGCAAGATATCGTGGTGTAGAGCTCCAATGACAAGTTGGAATCCCGCTTGCGAAAGCGCTAAGTTGACGTCACCAGCGGAGAATTGAGAAATCGTCTCACCTGCGAGATTGATTTCACGAACCCCGTTAAAAATTCCAGTGACCACCAACAGGAAATCACCGTTCGGCAGAAGTTTGATTGGGAATGGGGAATCAAGCTCCCCCGAATCCTCCAGATCGTAGAACCAGACTAAGTTTCCCTCCAAGTCAAACGCTGAGGCGGTTACCTTCTCCGTCGCGGGAACGGGTGCAGAAAAGACGTCAATGAGTTCTATGCCGGGACTAGGTTCGAGACCATCCGGACGAGTGACGGTGACTTGCGGTATGCGTTCGGGCGGCAAACCTCCCGTATTGAAGACATGATCCGAGTCAAACGACTGTGAGCCGTCGGGAAGATTCATCCTAGCGCGCATGTGGTAGGTCGTAAACACCCGCATCCCCGCGACGAGAATGCTTACTGGGCTGCCGTCCAAAG
>WNFP01009429.1_pt1 | contig 17010 bp, 20 predicted proteins | sample 5400201 | NCBI WGS metagenome assembly WNFP01 (sample SAMN13153355, study PRJNA577476) | soil metagenome | isolation source: 115 cm saprolite under Madrone tree | place: USA:California | collected 2016-06-14 | reverse complement strand
CGAGGAGTGGGACCGCATAGGGACTAAATTAGTATTTCGGCGCCGGGTCTTCCGCAGTCGCCGCAGCTAGCCGTTCCGCCGCCAACAATGGCCGCAACGAGAAAAATTTATTCCGGCACGGCGCGCATCGCACCGCGGGCAGCCGCAGCCAGCGTCCTAGGATGGATGTCACTCCCGGAACCTTTTGAGCGGCGATGCGCCGCAACTCCAGGTTGCCGCAAATGCCGCATCGCGCACAAAAAAGATGGCGAAGCGGTATAGCCCGCGCGTGGAAGCGCGTCTCGCAACCCATGCAACGCCACGGGACAACACCCACAGCGCCAAACAAATAGTCGGAAACGGACCGCCGCCTCGATCGTCGGCAAGCGCCTGATTGACACGCTGGACAGTTCATCGAGAGATTCGGAAGGGCCTCTGCGCATGAGGATAGGGGAAGCGTCCGGTTTCGGCAAGAGGCTGTCGCCTGCAAGTCATCGAACAACGTACAATGGGAAGCGTCATGGCCGACTACACTGCCGATCACGCCCGCGCGGGCATCCAAACGAAATTGCCGAAGCTCGATACCTGGCCCAATCAATACCCCAGCTACGTCATCACGACGCGCTTTCCGGAGTACACTTCCGTCTGCCCAAAAACCGGCCTTCCCGACTACGGCACCATCACCATCCAATATATGCCCCGAAAGGACTGCATCGAGCTTAAGGCCCTCAAAATGTACCTCCTCGCCTATCGCGATCTCGGCATTTTCTATGAAAACGCCGTGAACAGGATTCTTCATGATATTGTCGAAGCCGTTCGTCCCGAATGGTGTGTGGTGCGCGGCGAGTTTACGCCCCGCGGCGGCTTAACTACTTCGATCTTCGCTCGCTGGCCGGAGCGTTCCCCAGCCCGCAAGACCGGCGGCAAAGCCCGCGCACGACAGGGCAAGCCTCGCTGACCGCGCCCATAGACACGGCGCGAGTTGCGGTAGATAATTTTACCGGCATCCAGATCCCATCCTGGAGCCATGATTGAGGAGGGGGAATGAGCATTTCTCCAAATGTGCCTAGTCCAGAAGAATCTTATCGTTACGAGTCCACGGGAACGCCGCGATGGATCCCCGTGCTCTTTGTCGTGCTGTTTATTGTCTTAGCCGCGCTCGGCTATGTGGGCTACTCCGGAATTTCCCGGCTCGAACAAAGTCTTGCCAAAGAGCAGGATCAAAGCAGGGTCTTGACCGCGCAGCTCGAGCAAGCTAACGCTCGTCTCGCCGATTTGAAGGGTCACATTGAAGTTACCGAACAAAAAATGGGGATGACCGTCGCGGAACTTGCCCAAGCCAAGAGCCGTGCGGAATCCATCCGCAAGGAACAGGTGGAATCGGACCAGAAGCTCACCGCGCAACTGTCTCAGGTCAAGAAGGAAAGCCAGGAACAAATTGGTGCGGTAGCCACTGAAGTCGGCGGAGCCAAAAAGGACATTGAAGCGACGAAAACGGATCTAGCAGACACCAAAGGCAAGCTCGAGCGCGCCACGGGCGACATGGGCGTTATGAGTGGCCTCATCGCTCGCAGCCACGACGACCTCGAAGAGCTGAAGCGCCGCGGCGACCGCAACTACTACGAATTTACGATCACGAAATCGAAGAACGGCCAAAAAGTCGGACCGACTCAACTCACTCTCACCAAAACGGACCCGAAGAAATCCAAGTACACCCTGACCGTCCTGGTCGATGACCGTATCATCGAAAAGAAGGACAAGACCGCCGGCGAGCCCGTACAGTTTTACGTCAAAGGTGCTTCGCGCATGGCGCCCTACGAACTCGTCGTTTTCGAAGTCGGCAAAAACCAAGCCACCGGCTATCTTTCTACTCCGAAAGACGTAGGCGCGAGCGCCGCTCCCCCTGCAGCTCCCGCAGCAACGCCAGCGGCCGCTCCCACAAAACCGTCCTAGCCTGAGTGTCGGCGTACGCTCGGCAGAAATCGCAAGCCCTGTTCCGTGTTCTGGAAACGTTCAGGCGGACAGGGCTTCTGTCTTTTCCGTCGCCATTCTACGATGCCAAATCGGACCATGTTTCTTTCCTCTCGTTGCCGAGCCGCTTTTTTTATCCCTTGCATCCTCTTGCTCGCGCCGCCCGCGCTTCCTCAACAACCCGTCCAATCGCCGCCCGATATTCGCATCAGTGTGGATCGCGTCAACGTGGGCGTCGTTGTCACCGACCCTCGCGGCCAGTTCGTCGGCGGCCTGCACCGCGAAGATTTCAACCTGTTCGACAACGGCGCCGAGCAACGCATCACCGATTTCCTCAGCGTTGACGAGCCCGCTCAAGTCCTGCTCCTCATCGAGGCCGGTCCCGCCGTCTACCTTCTCCAGGGCGGCCATCTTCAAGCTGTCCACGCCCTCCTCGAGGGCCTCTCACCCAGCGACCGCGTCGCCATCGCCCGTTACAACGCAGCTCCCGACCCCATCCTCGATTTCACGCCAGACAAATCTTCCGCCGCTGCAGCACTTGACCAGCTGCGCTTCAATCTCGGCTTCGCTCAATTAAACCTGTCCTCCAGCATTGCCACTGCTCTCGATTGGCTCGCACGTGTCCCCGGCAAGAAGTCCCTGGTCCTTCTCTCTACTGGTGTTGATACCTCCCCATCGGCTGCGGCGCAAAATCTTCTGGCTCGCCTAAAATCCACCGAAGTCCGCGTCTTGGCCGTCTCTCTTGGCGGCGAACTCCGCGGCTCCAATCTCCCCGAAAAAAAACACTCCAAGAAAGGCCAACCTCCTGCCGAAAAAACGCAGGCCGCTACCGAAGGCTTTGCTCAAGCCGACGAAGTGTTAAGAGCCATTGCGGAAGTCAATGGCGGCCGCGCCTATTTCCCCAGAACCATCCAGGATTTCGCCGCCGTCTTTACGGAGATCGCGCAGCTCCTTCGTCACGAATACAATCTTGGTTTCGTTCCGCCAGCGCATGACGGAAAGCTCCACTCGATAGAAGTTCGTGTCACCAATTTTCCGGACGCGAAATTCCCAAGCACGGCTTCAGACTCCCCTGCCGCTGCATCCTATCGCATCGATCATCGCCAAGCCTACGTCGCTCCTCCAACGGAGCACCCATAGCAGCTACATTTCTGTTTGCTTTTTTTTGTGCGCGCGGAAAACTCTGCCGTTAGGCACTTCTGAAGAAGTGCTACTCGAACTGTTTCAACGTCTTCGCCATCTCACCCAATTTCTCATTCATCAACCCAAAAACCGTTCCCGCTTTGATCCGGCACACGTCAAAAAATCCCTCAATCTTCTCGTTGATTCCACCAATCGCCTGAATATCCCCCTGCTGATTCATCGATCCCGTTACGGCAATGTCCTGCCGCAGCGGCATTCCGGAAAGCGCCGACGCCAGCGCATAAATTTCTGTCGAGCTCGCGCTGTCTCCATCCACTCCCGAATACGATTGTTCGAAGCAGATGCTCGCGGAGAGCGACAAAGGCTTGTCCTGTGCAAATAAGCTCCGCAAATATCCCGAAATGATGTGCACGCCTTTGTCGTGAAACCGTCCGCTCAGATTTGCTTCGCGTTCGATATTAATGACTCCCATCTTGCCGAGCGCCGCGGACGCTGTTATGCGCACCGGCTTCCCAAACGAGTACCCGCCAATCTCCAGCACGCTCAATCCGTTCACCTGCCCCACACGCTCTCCCGTCACGTCGACAAGCAGCGTACCCTCTTCGATCATCTCGCGAATGCGCGTCTCAATCAGATTGTGCCGCTCCATCTTCGAAGCCAGCGCATCGCGCACGTGGGCCGCGCGCACCACTCTCTCGCCCGCCGCCGCTGCCGCGTAGTGCGCCTCGCGTGCCAGGTCCGCAATGTCCACAAACCGCGCCGTCACCTTATTCCGCCGCCCCGCTTTGCGAACCCCGTACTCCAGCATCGCCGCAAAAGCCCCGCGATCAAAAGGGTATAGCCCTTCTTTCTCGGACAGTGTCCGCAATCTACCTGCATACTCCGCAATGACGCCGTCGCTCATCGGCATCTCTTCATCAAACTCCACGCGCACCTTGAAAATCTTCTGAAAATCCTCTTCGTACTCGTACAACATCTCGTAGAGCTGCCGGTCGCCAATCAAAATCACTTTGACGTTGATCTCCACCGCTTCCGGCTTCAAAGCGCTTCCGCCGAACGGATAGAACATCTCCAGCGGCTGAATCTCCAAACGGTTGTGATTCAACGTCCTCTTCAGCGCCCGCCAAACTCCCACTTCCGAGATCGCTTCCATCGAATACATAATCAAGAATCCGCCGTCCGCCCGCAAAAGCGAGCCGCCGCGCAAATCCATAAAGTCGCTAGTCCAGCCTCCTCGCGTGTCGTACGCCCGCTGAATCGTTCCGAACAAATTTGCGTAAGTGGGCGTCGTCTCGAAAATCACTGGCGAACCTTCATCGTCGCTGTGCGCCAAAATCACGTTCACGCCATACAAGCGGAACGGATCACGCTCCGGCCCACCCGAGCCAGGCATCTTCGGCAACCCATCAGACGTATCTCCCTCTTGCTCGCCCTCGCCCTCTCGTTCCTTAAAAGGATCTAGATTGTCCAACAGGTGATGCCGGACCTCTTCAAGATATTCCGAGACATTCGTCCCGGGATACTTCTCCTTCAATTCTTCAATTACCCCGTCCACTAGCACCGAAGCCGCTTCCTGCTCCAGATAACTCAATTCGCTAGCCAATTCCCGAGAGAGCGTCAACGTCTTCCGGTAAACGACAGTGAACTCCTGCCTAAACTGCTCGTACTTCCTCTCAATATCCTCCGCCACTGGCGATTCGAGCTTTCCTTCGTGCACCATCTTTGAAATATCTTCAATCGGCACCATCTGCCCTTCGAGCACCGGAAAAATCTCCGGCAGCGCCACAGCGCCCACTTGCATGTGCCCCAGCGCAAACTGCTCCCTCGCAATGCGCCGCGTGAAGTCGTCCATCAACTCTTTCTCACGCACCGTAAACCGTTCGACAATCCGCCCCTTTTGTCGCTGAAAAGGCTCGCCCTCAAACACTTGCGGAATCCGCCGCCGGAGAAAATCAATTCCCGCCTGCATATCCTTCTTGAACGCGTTCGCCTGTCCGCGCGGCAGCGAAAGCAGCCTCGGCCGGTCGGTAATCTTGAAATTGTTGACGTAACAACGGTCCAGCGAAGGCTTTGTCGGCGGGTGCAAATCCTCAATCATCTTGGCGATGGTCCCGCCACGGCTAGTTCCCGCCAATCCACACACAAACACATTGTAGCCCGGCGCCGACAACTCCGCGCCCATCTTCAGCGCACGCAGCGCTCGCTCTTGTCCGATGAACCCCTCTCGCAACTCCGCCTGCGCCGTCGTTTCAAACGGTATGCGCGGCAGCTCGCATCGCCAACGCAGTTTCGTCGGCGCCAGCTCCGTAGGAGTCGCAGCGGGTCTTAGGTTCTTGGAACTCATCCGAGCCGGGTACTCTAGCACACCCATGCCGCGCCGACCGTAGTTTCCCCGTCAGCGTTTCCCAACGCGAAAGCTATGCTCCCGCAATGGCCAATTTGTCCGCACTCGCATAGCATGGGGCTTCCTAGATCGGGGATTCTAAAGATCCGGAGCCTACAAATGGCGAAACCTGTCAAAGCAGCAGCTCCCAAAGGGCAACTCGATTCGTTCCTCGCCAAATACAGTCCCGAAATCGCTTCACTCGCCCGCCGCGCCCTTACCAAGATGCGCAAGCGTCTCCCAGGCTCCCTCGAAATGGTCTACTACAATTACAACGCTCTCGTGATCGGCTTCGTTCCCAACGACCGCCCCTCCGACGCCATCTTCTCGATCGTCCTGTATCCCCGCTACGTTGTTCTCTTCTTTCTTCAAGGTGCGAGCCTGCCTGATCCTGGCCGTCGCCTTCAGGGCGCCGGCAAACTCGTCCGCAGTGTAAAGCTCGAAAGCGCCGCCACTCTCGACGATCCCGAAATCGTTTCCCTCATGAACACCGCGCTTCACCGCGCGAAAGTGCCCCTCGATCCAAAACAGCCCCGCCGCCTAATCATCAAATCCATCTCCGCCAAGCAGCGTCCTCGCCGCCCGGCCGCCGATTAGAGGTATTTCGCTCTCGAGCAAATCCGTCGAAGTTAGAAGCGCCATGCGACGTTCACGCGCCCTTCGCCGACATTTCATCTCGATGCTCCATATACACGCGAAACACCCCCATCGCTGCCGCCACTATCGTCGGCCCCGCCACCAACCCCAGCAACCCAAAGGCCTGCAATCCTCCCAGAACACCGATAAATAGCAGCAGTTCGTTCAGCCTCGTCCGGTTCCGCAACAACATCGGCCGCACAATATTGTCCGCCACAGTGGATACACCCCCGCAAATCACTACCACCAGTAAGGCTTTTCCCCAATGCCCGCCGAATCCAAGCCAAAGCGCCGCAGGCCCCCAAATGAGCGCCGAACCCACCACCGGCACAAGCGAAAAAAAAGCGATCAGCACGCCCCAGAAAATCGGCGACGAAATTCCCGTCAACGCAAACGATATACCTCCCAGCACACCTTGAATCGTCGCTACCAGCAATCCCACCGCCACGCTAGCAAAAATCAGTTCCTTCGACTCCTCCAGCATGTCCGTCTGGATTTCTTCATCAAACGGCAGCAGGTGCTTTGCTCCGTGCACGATGTCTTCGCCATCGCGGAACATGAAAAACAACGCAAAAATCAAAATGAACAAATCCACAAAGAACGTAACCACATTTTTCAGCAGGCCTGTAAACACCGCTCCCAGAAATGATGCAATTTTCTCCGCTGCCTGCTGCAATGGATCGGATATGTCCATGGTTCGCCAGGATTCCGGCAGGCGTATGCGAACCCACTCTTCGGCTCTCAAAATCAGCCCTGGGCTTGGACCCTGACCGTGCACCGCTAGCTCGCTCTGCAACCGCGCCGTGGCATCCAGCGCTTCGCGCGCAGTAAGAATCAGCACCACGATCGCTGGCACAATCAGCAGCAGCGTCACTCCCAGCGTGCTCGTCATTGCCGCCGCTGTAGGCTTCATTTTTTGCGATATTTTTTGGTGCAGCGGATAAAAGAAAATCGCCAGCACGGCCGACCACCCCAGCGGCACCAGGAACGGCGCCACGATCAGAAACACGAAATACCCCAGCAGCAGAATCGCTCCGTAAGAAAGTACGGTAGTTAACTGGCTACTTGTTGTAGTGTTCGAAGGCGTGACGGCTTTCATGCGCGGTATATAATCTCACAGACCCTTGCGAAGCAGGTCTCTCTTGGCCAGTTGAGCAAACCAACTATGGCATCGAATCCCACTCCGCTAACTTCCTATCAAATTCGACTCCTTGCTGCACTTGCTTTGATCAATTTTGTCAACTTCGCCGACCGCCAGGTCGTCGTCCCGCTCCTCCCGCTTCTCCGCCAGCAGATGAACGTGACCGACGCCCAGCTTGGTTCTCTCCAGACCGGTCTTCTCATTGTTCTCGCCGTCGCCAGCATCCCTTGCGGCTTTCTCGCGGACCGCTGGAGCCGCACACAAATCATAACCGCCGGCGTTGTTTTCTGGAGCTTGGCCACTATTGCCTGCGGCTTCGCCACTTCTTTCATGCTCTTGCTCGTCGCGCGGGCTCTGATCGGCGTCGGCGAAGCTGCTTACGCACCCGCCGCCCAGTCCATGATTTCCGATTCTTTCCCGTATCAACGCCGCGCCATGGCTCAATCCATTTTCGCTTCCGGTATGCTCCTCGGCGGTGCTGCTGGTCAGGCTTTTGGCGGCATCATGGGCGAAGTCCACGGCTGGAAATACACCTTCATCCTGGTAGGCCTCGTTTGCGTGATACCTGCTCTCTTCGTCTTTAGACTGCCCGAGCCTCCCCGCAGGCCTCGCTCTGAAGTTGTCCCAATCATTAGCCTGCTTTCCGTTCCGGCTTATCTCGCAATGATTGTCGCCGGAACGTGCATTACATTCGCCAGCGTCTCGCTGCTCACGTGGGGCACTGACTTTGCCGTCAACTACAAGGAATTCAGTCTTCGCGAAGCCTCTCTCTCGATTGCTGTCGTCGCGCTTCTCTCTCTCTTGATCGGCGTCCTGACCGGCGGCTTTCTCGCCGACCGTCTCCAGCGAAAATATCCTTACGGCCGCATCATCGTCATTGCTGCCGCGTTCCTGTTCGCCGCTCCTTTTGTCCTCCATCGGCGGCTTTTTCATGTCCTGGTATCACGGCCCCGTCACCGCCGTTCTGCACGACCTCACGCCTCAGCGCGCTCACGCAACTTCCATCGGCGTCTACATGTTCGTCACGCAACTTTTGGGAGCTTTAGGACCGCAACTCGTGGGGAAAATCTCTGACGCCAGCGATCTTCAACTCGGCCTGCAAGTAGCGGTCGCTGTAATGGTTTTCGGCTCGCTCTTGATGTTTCTTGTGATCTATTTTGTTCGCCGGGATGGCCTGCATCATCCCCGGCTCGCCGCGTTCCGCGTCGAACCCGGCGACTAGACGCTTGCTGCCTTGCGCCACCCACAACTACCTAATACCTACCAACTGGATCAACCTAAGCACATCCGCCTCGGGTACGTCATACAAAGGCCGTTCATCCTCTTCCTCAAGCCTCTCCCGCAAATACTCTGCCGCAATAAAACTCGCTTCCCGGTCCGTCAAGTCCCGCCCCGTCTTCTCGCGGAATTTCACAAACGCCGTGTGCGCCAATCCCACCACGTGTGCTCCGCCCTGCACAAAAAACTTCGTATCGATCGTATCGCTATGCCGCGTCGCCACTCCATTCCACATATGCGAAAACCGGCACTGATACGCCTTGCCGCTCAATTTCGAAGTCACTTCAAACGCCCCGACAAACTGGCTCATCGCCCCAGCATTCGCTAGTACCGGCCGTGTCGTCACAATCCCCCTCTTTTTCTTTACGTCTTTACTTCCTTACTTCGTTCTTCTTCATCGACTCACCGCCGCCGCCGTCTCCGCATGCGAATAACTCTGTATCGCCGCCGTAACGCCAGCTCCCGCCGGCGCCCGGTAGCCCTGATCCTGTAGCACCTTCTCCAACGCCGAAAGAAACAGCAACACGAACGGTTTCTGGCTGCAATACCCCATCAACCCCACGCGCCAGATTTTTCCCTTCACCGGCCCGAATCCGCCCGCAATCTCAATGTTAAATTCATCCAACAACTGATTCCGCACTTTCACGTCATCGATCCCGCTCGGAATCATCACGGCCGTAACCGTCGGCAAACGATCCGCCGGATTTTTCACCAGTAAAGCCATCCCCATCGCTTCAATTCCCGCAATCAGCGCCAACTGATTCAGCCGATGCCGCTCCCACCGCGCTTCCAGCCCTTCCTCCACCACTATCCGCATCGCCTCCCGCAACCCATATATCAAGGATATAGGCGGCGTGTGGTGATACAGCCGTTCCTTCCCCCAATAATTCATCGCCGTCGTCAAATCAAAATACCAGCTCTGCACTTTCGTCTTTCTCTTCCGGAAAACTTCCTCGGCCACAGGACTCACCGTAATCGGCGACATCCCCGGCGGCGCGCTAATCGCCTTCTGCGATCCGCTAAAACAAATATCGATTCGCTCGCGATCCACGTGCAACGGCACCGCCGCCAGCGACGCCACCGTATCCACCACCAAAAGCGCTCCCAACTCGTCAGCAACCCTCCGGTACGCCTCAATCTTCGTCAATACCCCGGACGAAGTCTCGCCCTGCGCCAACCCAATCATTTTGATCTTCTTGCCCTTGCCCGCCCGCCGCACATCTTCCGCATCCACCGGCAACCCGTAAGGCGCCTCCACCTTAATCACCTTCGAGCTGCCCCTCGACGCAATCTCAAACATTCGCTCGGAGAAAACTCCATTTACTGCCACAATCGCCTCATCGCCCTCTTCGAGCGCATTCAACACCGAGGCCTCAATCCCTCCCGAACCCGACGCCGACAGCGGCATCGTCAGCCGGTTCTCCGTCTGAAAGATCTGCCGCAACAAAATCTGCGTCTCGTCCATGCACGTCTTGAACCACGGATCGAGGTGCCCCACCAGCTGCGTCGCCAGCGCCCGATATACCCGCGGGTCCACCGAAGACGGCCCCGGCGTCAACATCAACCGGTACGGTGGATTGAGTTCGCCAACCTGTTGCGTCATTGTCTTTGTCCTTGCTTTTTCTTTCACTGGATGCCGAAACGCCGCCAGAGCCGCCCGCAGTCACATTCTTCTGGGGGACACTCGGTTGCGCACCGCGAACCTCAATTTTCACGCAACGCCCCCACGACCGCAACCGACAAATTGGCCGCAGCCGTGCGTCGCAATCAACCTCACGCCGCCTGTTTCACCTGCATCAATCCGCCCGTCAGAAAAAACAGCGCCACGACCGATGACACATAGACGGGAAAGGATGGTCCCAAGAAGTGAAGAACTATTCCGGCATTCACAAACATTGTTACTGCGCAAATCAAGACAAACCGCCCTCCGCCCGCCATCGCGCTCGCCATCATCGCTATCACCGCCAGCGCCACCATCTCACCGGAAAACACCAGCCAGCAGGCTTTCAAGATCGCGTCCAGCGGCGCTTTCATCCCGCTGTCCACAATCATCTTCTGCAATAGCACGATTCGCGTCCCATGTCCGATCCCTGTCAAAAACAAAATCACGCTCCCAATCCCCGTCAACCAGCGCCCCATTTTCATCCGTTATCCTTTCCTCCTAAATCCGTATGCACCGCACCGCGCGCGCTGGATTGTACAATGCTCATTCCCGTAATGGTATTCCGCCCGTCCTCGCAAATCCCAGGTTCCGGCGTTGCAAGTTGGCATAGCTATTTCTCGGCCTCAGCTTGAGCCCACTCTTCATTCAGCCTGCACCAGCCCCATGTTCTGTCTCACGGCGAACTGTGCTGTATGACACATCTTCGCGCCGCAAACGCGAGTAGCCTTCGAGACGAAGTGGATCAACCAAGCGGAGGTGAGATCCAGCGGCCATGTATACCGTGCTAAAGCAACTCGAAAACGGCGAATTCGTTCACGTTGCATTCCGCGACGACCTCGACCAAACCGTCCACCTCGCGCAATCTCTTAGCGCGGCGTGGCCCGGCGAATATGAGGTTCGCGATTCGCATTCAAAAGTACTTCGAATTCCGTTGTCGGCCACCGGCGAAGCCAGTCCCCAAACGCCTGCCTAATCACTTCGGAGGTCCAGATGCGTCAGGTACAGATCATTTGCACCTAGAGGTTCGTCTATTCTGGAAGCGAGGCGAAGCAGCTCGCCGCCTCCGCGTCCGAAACATGAATGCCGTCCTTTGTCATGGCTTGATCAATGGGCGCGAGATCTCACTTCTTCTTCACGACGGCCACCGCTTCGATTTCCACGAGGAACTCCGGTCGGAACAACCTGGGTACTTGAACGGCCGTGCTGGCCGGTGGATTCTTAAGATTGATGTACTTGTCGCGTACTTCTCTGAATTCGGTCAAATGGGAGAGATCCAGAAAGTAGCTATTCAATTTAATTACGTCGCCGAAGTTCCCGCCTGCAGCTTCAACAGCCGCCTTGAGATTTTCAAACACTTGTTGGACCTGTGCGCGGAAGTCATCTTTTCCGACGATGTCGCCAGACTTGTCCAAGGCTACCTGACCCGCGACGAATACGATTGTTCCGCTGGTCACCGCGGCCACCTGCGAATAGCCGACGGATTTGGGCATTGTTTCAGGGATGAGTAGTTGAAAGCTGACTTCTCTGGACATGTTTTCCGTTGCTCCTTTGCCAGTTTGTTTTGTCTCTGCACGACTCCCACATCTCTTGTGAGGGCCTTACGGTTTGACCATATCTTTTTTTGGAGATATTCTTCAAATCGATGTCGTACATAAAGAACATTCACACCATGAATTTAGCTGCTCTTGATTTGAATCTGATCGTCGCGCTTGAAGCGCTCCTGGAAGAGGCCAGCGTCGGTCGAGCTGCAGACCGGCTCTCCCTCTCGCAGCCGGCGATGAGCCACGCACTGAAAAGGCTCCGAGGGCTTCTCGAGGATCCGCTGCTGGTGCGCGTCGGCGCGCGCATGCAGCTTACGGCTCGCGCTGAAGCGCTATGCTATCCGGTCCAGGATGCGCTCTCTCGGCTTCGGGATCTCCTAATCGGGGAAGGATTCGAGCCGGCGCAAAGCACGCGCACGTTTCAGTTGTTTGTTGCGGATAATGCGAGCGACCTGCTACTTCCGCCTCTACTGAAACAACTGCAGGAGGAGGCTCCCAACGTTTCTATCCGTGTTCAGCCGTGGCGCGGGAATATGCCAGACCCATTCGAGCTGGCGCGGCTCGTGGACGTTGCCATTGCCTGTGTGCCGAATCGGTTCAAGGGCTTCTATCAGCAACGTCTCTTTAAGGATCGCGATGCGTGCGCTGTACGACGTGGCCACCCGATCGCAAACCGGCTGGTGGACCCCAAGGACTTTCTGAATACAAAGCATGTTGCCGTTGTTGGGCGGGAGTTTACGGAAGATCCAGTAGATACATGGCTCCAGCAGGAGGGCCTGACGCGAAACATAGCGCTAACCGTTCCTCACTACCTGCAAGCTTTGCACGTAGTCGCGCAGTCCGATCTGATCGCTGTCATACCCGAACGCCTCATCCATGCGTACGCGGGAATCCTTGATGTCGACCCGGTCGCGGTTCCGCTGGACGTCGGGACTTTTGACGAATATATCCTTCATCCGGCTCGCAACCATGCGGACCCTGGATGTGTGTGGCTTCGGGGAGTTCTGATGGAGATCGCGAAATCGATGGCGCCTCTGGAGCCTAAGCGAGCGCATGAGAAGATCAATCGTCGACCGAGCAACAAGCTTGCGCTTAGGCGGCGGCAAAGGCTGGAAGGCAACCATACGCGAAGGCCCCGGCGCTCGCAGTAGCTCAGGGCGTGTAGAGCATCCTTTACTCTATGGGCGTCTCATGGGTAAGTACGCCCGCGGCTATGGCCACGCTTCCTTTCGCTTGGAAAAACGAGACAGTACAGGGTGTCATCGAAACGATCGCCAAACTCAGCCTGGGTATCGGGTCCAGGCGAAAAACGCAGTAGTCCACGTTTTTCCAGGTTCATTGATAGGCGATCAAGAAAATTTTCTGAAGCTGAAGATTGAAGAATTCTCCGTCAACGATACTTACATCGAGCTTGCATCTTTTAAGCTACACATGCTCGTAACCCCCGCGCGTATGGCGCAATCAGCATTGGCGCCACTGGCGACTCGAAGGTTAGCGTAGAAACAAAGCACCTTACGCTAGAAGACGCTTTGGATGCTCTGGCCGTGGCTTCCAACCGAAAGCTTTGGGTAGTGGCTTACACCGACGACATAGGCCTGACACTAAGGGGGGCTGCGCAGGACCAGGTCGCTTTGGACGGACCAGCCCATTCCCGATGAGGAGCAACCAACGTGGCATTTAGTGCGGTGGGGAGATCCCATGCCCCCTCTCACAACACCCACAAAGCAGTGAAGATCCCTAAAATCGGGCGTGCGCGTCGAGATTCTTGTCGGGTTCCGTTTTTCAAGTTTCGTATTTCTAATTTCGATTCCCCAGGACTCCGCTTTACAGAACATTTATCAAACCTGACTTATCAAACCGGAACTTATCAAACCAGGACTTATCAAACCGGGATTGACACGATCCGGGGCCTGCTGTATCGTTTCGCGCAAAGAGGCCCCAAGAGAAACTCCGCAACGAGAATTCGCTGGGTTGCATGCACCCCGCACCTTCCGAAAGTTCTCCAAGAGTTCGCGTGAAAGGAGAGAAATCAAACATGAACAGACTTCTATCGTTAGTCCTCTTTGTCCCTGTATTCAGCATCGCAACGGCGGCTTCCGACGACATTGTCAGCAACTTCAGAGCCCGCCTTCGCGGCTTGAACGAAGTTCCTCCTGTCGCAACGGATGCGACCGGATCTTTCACCGCCACGCTCAGCTCGGATGGCAGCACGCTCAGCTACACAGTCACCTACGACAACCTGAACGCTCAAATACTTTTCTCGCACATCCACTTTGGGTTTCCTAGAGAGGCCACGGGAATCATGGTATTTCTCTGCGGTCCCAATGCGGGTGCTAGCGGTGGTCCTCCTGCCGGCACTCCGCCATGCCCAGACACCACCTCGGGCACCGTATCCGGTACGGTCACCGCGGCCAATGTAATTGGACCCAACTCTCAGGGCATTGCGCCGGGCACGGACTTTGCAAAAGTCGTGCAGGCCCTGCGTGAAGGAGCGGCTTACGTCAACGTCCACAGCACCCGGTCTCCAAACGGCGAGATCCGCGGACAGGTACAGCCAGGCGCCGGAGACGACCACGACCACTAACTCTGGCTCCCATTTGAAATAAACCTCTACCGAATGCCCCAGGCGATAGCAACTGGGGCATTCGATTTTTCCCGCGCGCTTCCCGAGGCGGGTGCGCCACTTTCTTTCTGGCCCGCCGCGCTCCTCCCGATCCGAACGCAACTATTATTCTTTCTGCTCCGTACATTCAAATCCTCATCACTTACGAACGAAACGACACGGTGGATTCGCCGTTAGACGAGCCGCTCGGAACTTCCTCGCCCTGCATGACGCATATCCTTGAGTCCTACACACCATCCGAAGAGGGAGTCTCATGCAGAAAGTCTTCACTGCAAAAACGTTCCTGCTGTTCGCGGTTTTCGCCTTGTGCTGTATCAGGGCTGACGCTCAGGGGGTCCCGGGGCTGGAGAACATTAATTCCCAGGCGGAACTAGACCAGGCCATCACCACGCTGGATGCCGCCCTGTTCGACGCCTACAACCGTTGCGATTTGGAGAAGTTCAGCTCGTTCTTTGTCGATGATGTCGAGCTCCCCGAGATTCCCATATCGGCCTGCCGCAGCGACGCCACAGATTCCCTTATGCCGGGTTGCAATATTCACCCGATTGAGTGTTCCTCTTTTGTTGTCTACAAACATGTCTGTTACGTGGTCCTTGGAGTCCCGGGGCAGTTCTCAACCTAGCCTACGACGCTGATCCCCGCCAAGGTACTGTTAAACCGCCTAGGACCTGACCGCCCGCGAGCTTGCGTGCAATTCACATGTTTAATCGGGATCGCCTCTGGAGAATCGATTGATGAAACATTTGAAGCTCGTTTTGTGCCTGGCCGCCCTGGGAAATTTGCTCACGGGCCCCTTCCTTGGCTTTTCCTACAGCGCCATGCGATTGTCGATGCCCTTTGCCGCGATTGACACGACGAACTGCGTGCCCAACTCACCAGCGGTATGGTTTGCCGCAGTCAACGGGAACGACAGCAATGATGGAAAGACTCCCCAGACTCCGATCTCGGTTTATGGCGCGTCCCAGGCGGCACTGCCCGGGCATCGCGTGTGCGTGATGGGAGGAACTTACGCGGAAACGGGAACTTTTTATCCCCCGCGAAGCGGGACGCCGTCGGCGTGGATCGTGTACCAGGCCTATGGAGACGGGCCCGTGAATGTTGTTTGGACGCCCACCACGTTGGCATGTCCGCCAGCCGGGACGGCTGACTGCACCATGGTGAATGTCATACCCTCAAGTGGAAACTCGTATCTGGAGTTCCGGGGATTCACCTTCTATGGCCAGGGACTTGCCGGACACGCTTTCGGTTGTAACAATTCGCATCACCTACGATTTATCGGCAACACCGTATACAACGTTCAGGGGGCGGGCGTCGGCGCCGTTCAGTGCGATTACCTGGTCAGCGATCACAACGTTGTGTATCACAGCGGATACTCCGGGACGATTGCCAGCTGGACCAGCGGAATTTCGTATAACCAAACCAAGGCGTTTGACTGCAACGACGGGCTTCATAACGTCATCTCCAACAATATTGTGGTGGGGCAATACGATAATTCCCCGTACCACAGCGACGGGAAACGGGGGCAGGTGCGCCGAGGCACTCGAGGTGAGTTTCTTCTGGATGATGGCGAACAACAGCTGTTACATCAACAATTTGGACAACGTTAATCAGAACCAGGCGAACACTGGTTCGCTCAGCACAAATGCGGCCAATAATGGATATTTTGCGGATAACATCAGTGTTTCCTGGCAAGCGTCGAATCCACCTTACGACCAGCGAAGCACGAATATGAATATTCAATATTTCGCGAACCTGGCATGGGGAGGGCCCTGCTGGATCGATCCGAACGGCGGTGATTTTTGCGCAAATAATCCGCAGTTCATCAAAGCAGATCCGAGGTTCGCGGCCGCGCCTTACTTTGATCCCACGGCCGCCGGGCAGTACGCGCCCGCGGCGCCGCCTTTTTTGCTGGCTAACGGACTGACGCCTCAGCCGGGGAGTCCGGTGTACTGCCAGGGCGTTGACCCCACCACGCTACCGGGAGTGCCCGCGCAGGTCGCCGCAGACATGCAAAATCCCAGCAACGTTTATTACATCTATAAAGACTTCAACGGGAACGCGCGTCCCGGTGCGGGAGGCTGCTGGGACCTGGGAGCCTATCAGCACTAAGCTGACGCAAGGACTGCTTTTCAGTCGAGGGCGCAAGAAAAACCGTCGTTACTCCGCGTGGTATCACCTCGCTCTAGCACAAACCTATTCCGGGGGCAGTAAGAGCCAAATTTCGAATGAAGCAGGCCGATTTTTTCTTCCAACTCCCTAAAACCTCGCGGCGCTTCAAGGTCGAGTGGCTCCTTCACACTCCAGCGTTGTGGCACTAGACCCCTAATCCATCCCGTTGTATAAACCTCGCTGCATCCGTTGCGATTCCCCGGTTACTCAAAGGAACGTTACCGACGAGCGGCTCTCCCGCATCGTGACGCACCTGCGTGAACGGGATTGAAAACAAATGACCGTAGCAACGCCTAGTTCGAACCCCGGCCGTCATGTGTTTGGAGTGGCGGCTTTGGCCTTTGGCCTCATCACGCTGGCCTGGCACGACTACAACGACTGGCATCCCCCGCGTTACATTGTCTACACCGCCGCCGCTGCCCTGATCTTCGGCGGCGTTGCGATTCAGTTCCGTCGGACCTCGAAAAGGGGCGCAGGCGTCCT
>WNFP01004946.1_pt1 | contig 17010 bp, 12 predicted proteins | sample 5400201 | NCBI WGS metagenome assembly WNFP01 (sample SAMN13153355, study PRJNA577476) | soil metagenome | isolation source: 115 cm saprolite under Madrone tree | place: USA:California | collected 2016-06-14 | reverse complement strand
GACTACAGCCTATGGTAAGAGCGATCACCAGATAGTGCTCCCCGTAGGTCCCGCGCAGCACGTGCCAAAGAAGAATTCTCGTGACACCGATAACCCCAAGAATTGCTCCCAGTGCGATACCGGCGAGAAGCTCCCGCCGGATCACTCTCCACCAATCGCGCAGCCGAATTTCACCAAGCGCCATCGCTCGAATAACCAACGTTGTGGCTTGTGAGCCTGAATTTCCCCCGCTGCTGATAATCAATGGAATGAACAGCGCGAGAACCACAGCGCGCGAGATTTCGTCGGAGAAATAGCCCATCGCCGTTGCGGTCAGCATCTCGCCGAGAAACAGGATGGCCAGCCAGCCCGCGCGCTTTCGCACCATTTGCAGGAAGGTCACCTCCATGTACGGACCTTCCAGCGCTTCCATACCGCCGATTTTCAGAATGTCTTCGCTGGCCGCCTGCTGCGCCACGCCCGCCAGATCCGTGCTGCTGACGATGCCCATCATGTGCTTATCGGCATCTACTACCGGCACTGCCAGCAAGCGGTGTTTTGCCAGTACGTGCGCAACTGCCTCTTTGTCTTCGTCTTCCGGGACAAAAAGGTAGTCCGCGCGCATGACGTCGCGAACCTTTTTCGACCGGTCCGCGGAGATGAGCTCGCGGAAGGAAATCACGCCCACCAAATGCTGAGCGTCGTCGAGCGCATATGCGTAGTAAATCATCTCCACTTGCCCAGCTTGCCGGCGGATCTCGGCGATCGCTTCCTCGACGGTCATCTCCGGCGAGATCCGCACATAGCCTGAATGCATCAGCCCCGCAGCTTCGTCCTCCGGATACAGGGGTCTGCTGCCTTCACGACTGCGCTCGGCGACCACGATCACTTCCAGATCGCGCGCCTGGTAAAGCAATTGATCCGTGAAGTCCAGCCCGCGAAACCATCGCCTTGGCGGCTCGCCGGCTGGGCCGACAAAAATCTGCGTCACGCCATTTTTGTGCGCGTAATCTGCAAGTGTATCCGCGCGGTTTTTGCCTTGCACGACGGCCGTATCAATGTGCAAATTCGCGGCGAAATGAAAATGGCGCTCGATCGCCTGGCGTTCTTGCGCCGGCAATGTTGAAAGATCTTTCCCTCCCGACACAAAAACGGCGACGCACGCGGCGTGAAGGTAGTCGGCTACGCGCCGTGCTCGCCGCAACAACATGGCCGTTGACGGATCAGCCGTCACATTTACTAAAATTTTCTCGGCGCGCGGCTCGGCTTGCTCCTTCTTTGCCGTCGCCCGTGCTTCCAGTGCCTGCGCGGTCTGCCGGATTGCGAGCTCTCGCAGCGCCACCAGAGTCGGTTCCTGAAAAAGTCTTGCAGATTCAGCCTTCGCCCTTTCCGGAGGGTAGATTACGCCGCGCGCCAGCCGGTGAAGCAACGCCCGCGGCGTGACATCTACCATCACCACCTCATCCGCCGCTTGAAAAACCCAGTCCGGCACCGTCTCGCGCACTCGCAAGCCAGTGATTTGCCAGATCTGGTCGCTGAGGCTTGCGAGGTCTTGCACATTCATCGTCGTGAGTACGCTCACGCCTCCATCGCGCAATACCTGGACGTCTTGCCAGCGTCTCTGTCGCTCCGAGCCAGGCGCATTTGTATGCGCCAGATCGTCCACAATGCACACTCTCGGTCGACGCTGCAGGATTACGGCAACGTCCATCTCCTCGATGTAGCTTCCCCGGCAGGCCACCCGCAGCAGCGGCACCATCTCAAATTCCTTGGACCGTTCGACCAGGTCATGGCGGCCCTGCGGCTCCAAAAACGCCAGCACCACGTCCACTCCGCGCGCTTTGAGCTCGTGCGCGTCCTCGAGCATCTGGTAGGTTTTGCCAACGCCGGCGGCATATCCCAGGTAGATTTTCAGGTGACCTCGCCGCTTTTGATGACTCATGGTTGCCGCTCGCGATCTAATGAGGAAACACTCGAACGTCGATGCCTCGCGCTGCCCGGACCAAGCGGCTCACGGTGCTTCCGAACATTCGCGTTCCCAAATCCTTCTTTACGCTGTGTCCAACGAAAATTTGTGTGACGCCGTGCGAACGCGCGTATCGCACGATGGTCTCGACAGGATCCTGGCCTTCGAGCACTTCCACTTGCGCGCCGCCCTCGCGCGCCTTCGCCAATCTTTGTTCTAACAATCTTCGGTCAGCGTCGGACAGGTCCGGCTGCCGTACATACGCGGCCAACACGTCACAGTGGAAACGCGCGGCATTCCGTCGAGCCGTGGCCATCATGCGTTCGAAGTTTGCTCGTGGCGTAAGACAGATCAGGAAGCGCTCGTGTGTGCCCCAATGCTGTTCGAGCCCGTGCGAGTGCATGTAGCGCTGCAAACCCGCGTCAATCACATCGGCCGAAAGAACCAGCGCCATCTCTCTCAGCGCAGAACGCCGCTCCGTCGTCGCCTCGGTGGGCGCATCCACAATCACGATCTCGTCCGCGGTATTCAGAAACTCGCGCGGGATGGTCTGTGTCACGCGCTTGCCGGTGAGCTTCTCCACCGCGGCGCGCTGGTCCTCGATGTACTGCAGATTTACGGAAGCAACGATCGTAATTCCCGCCGACAATAATTCTTCGACATCTTGCCAACGATGTGCGTTGCGGCTGCCGGAAGGATTATCGTAGGCCAATCCATCGATGAGGCAGACGTGCGGGCGCCGTTGCAGAATTGCTTGCACGTCAATTACAGGCACGCCTTTGATGTTGATCGTGGGAATGATTTCTAGCGAAGTTAAGAGCGGCTGAATTTCCGCCGGAACTTTGAGCTGCAGTGCTCCAACTACCACATCCTGTCCACGGTCGCGGCGACGCCTGCCCTCGTCGAACATCCGGAAGGATTTGCCGACGCCGGATGCATAGCCAAGAAAAACCTTGAGGCGGCCCGGCGTTGAGTCTGACGTTCTTTCCTTGTCCGGCATAGCCCGCTGATTGTAACCCCAGCACGTCTCCTACGACATTACGGAACCATGCAATTGACTCCGGTTTTTCGCCACGCCCTATGAGAAAACGGAGTCCGATCCTTCCCAGCAAATATTTGAATGGCTTCTATTGCAGAGCTTGCTTGCGGCTACGGCCGGCTTAGCAATCGCTCTTTTCCTGACCGGAGTTGTCTCGATCCCGATCTCAAAACGGTTCATTGCGACGTCACTGTCTCGGTTTCTACTTCCTGTCGTGATGGGCGTAGAGATAGTTCTGATTCTGACCGCGTATTTCGCTTTGACGTTTAATCTGACGGCCAAGTCTGGACGATTTGTTGGTTGCATGTCCCTCGCACTGGGCCTTCAAAATGGGGCCTTCAGTCGAGCGGGAGGCAGCAGCGTTCACACCAGGTATCTCACGGGAATGGGCACGTCCCGGCTCAAAACCGAAAGACACCGTTCTCAAACAACACCAGGCGACGAGCCAGCGTCCGATAAAAAGGTCAAACTCCTTGCTGAAGTATGGCTGGCATTCGTCTTAGGCGCTACGGTTGGAGCCGCCATGGTGTTTCGGCTTAGAGCCCTAGAAGTCGTTGGAGCCGCGTTCCTGTTACTCGCAATGATGATTGATCAGTCCCGCGTCTCGACGGCAAGGCGCTGAACGGAAAGCGCATCGTTGAACGGATCGGTGAATTTGTGCAAAAGCTCCCCCACGACGCGATGGACTACCAAAGCGCATTGATTTCGACCGGCTTGCCAAGCTTTATTCGCTTGCTCCGCTATTGTGTCGTGAAGGTCTTTACCGTGCTGGTAACTCCATCGGTCGTGCCATGCGCGTCCGTCGATTCAACCTTGTAATAATACGTCGTCCGCGGTTTTAGTTCATCCAAGCGCACCCGGAAGACCATCTCAGGATGGGCGGGGGTTCGGCGGTTTGGAGACTTTGCGTCCTGGGAGAGGTGCCGAGGATCCGTTCCGTAGTGAACGACTCCATAGTGCAGAACCGTGCCTCCGGGATTCGTGGTGGTCCAACGGATGATCGCTAAAGTACCTTTTACGATTTCAGATTCGGGCCCATCGGTGAGTTGTACACCTGCGGATTTTTGCGCGGCAGCGTGCACCGGGCCGCTCGCGATATGCAACAGAAACAAACCGGTCCCACTCGATGCCAGGGTGAATGCCAGAATGATCTTCCTCACGAGCACACCTGCGGTTCTCTCGATTTAGTTTGTTTTGCGTCGCGAACAATCGAGGCGGACGTTCCTGATTCGGTCCGCCCCAATTGATCCTGCTCCTCGCTTGCTATTGCTTTGAAGGTGTGGCTGGTTTCCTAGCCAAGCTAGCTGGCGTGCTGGTGGAAGCCGACGACGTTTTGACGAAGCCGTCCGTCAGCGTCTGCAGAAACGCCACGATGTCGTCTTCTTCGGCGGAAGACAAGCCGAGATGGCCAATGGCCATGTTCTCATTGTTAGGATCTTCCGGCATCGGCCAGCAGGTCACTTTCTCGACCGTTCCCGCAGGGCACTGCCCGGAGAGCACCGGTTGAGCGAAGACGTCTCGAGTGTTGCAGAAGTGGACTACTTCCTTGAGGCTGAGCAAATAGCCGTTGTGCATGTAGGCCTTCACAAAACCCGGGTAAGGCACCTGGCCTACATCGCGAGTTGTGGAGGTTTGGAACTTGCCTTCAAAGAAGGGCAGAAATTGTCCCCAACTAAGATTGGGAGGAGGGCCGTAGTATAGTAGCCATCGAGGAAAAGGCCTACGCCTTCGTCGGTGAAGCCCGGCCCAAGCGGATTCCCCGTGAAACCGAACTGATCCGGGGTGTCTTCCGAATACCACGGGAGAATGACGTTTCTGGGAAGGCCGATGTTGTTGTACGTGAAGTCGGTGAACATCGGGGCCACGCTGGTGGCGACGCCGTAGTCGGCTCCCTTGGCCGTATTCGATCTTCCGTCCAGATGGCAGGTGTTGCATTGCGCCTTGCCGCGGAATAGGTCGTAACCGTGCTTTTCTTGCGCGGTTAAGGGAGCGTTGCCAGCCAGAAAGGCGTCGAATTTCGAGGTAAAGGGGCTAACCGCGGAGGAGATTTCGTAGGCGGCGATGGCCTGGCCAAATTCGTCGAAAGCCTGCTGCGCGCGGGTGCGATCGGAAGGGCTGAGATTCAATGGAGTGGCGTTGGTGCCGAAAATAGCCGCGCCTTTCGGAGTGCTGCACACCGTAACGACGTCGGACGGCCACGCGATGTCCAGTGAACCGGTGCCCCAGACCTGCTCGAAGAAGAACTTGTAGCTGCTGAGCGACAGCTTCCAAACGACGCAGGCCGTATCCGGATTGGCCATCTCTTCCGGGTCAACGGGTGGATCCTGGCCCTGCTCCGCAGCGGAATTCTGCAAGCGGAAGCCGGTGGCGCGGGCATCCCAGAAGTTGCCGCCATAGAAGTCACCCTGGGTGACGTTGTACTGCAGCGGTGGAAAATAGGGAGAATAGACATAGCTTTGAGGATTGCGCTTGGCAATCCGGTTGTCGGGGAAGGCTCCGTGAACGGTGATGGGCACGGAACCGGGATTGGACCCGCCGGTGAACACGCTGAGCACCGAGGAGCCGTTTGCATATCCCGCAGCGGGATCGTGGCAATAGCTGCAAGCCAGGTTACTGTTTACCGACAAGTTGGGATCGAAAATCTCGAGTTGCCCGAGAGTTTCAACCTGGTGGAATGGATCGAGGCCGCCAGCTTGCGCTGCGGCCAACGCTTCCGCTTCCAGGCCAGCCTCTTCGGCGCGGATGCGGGCTGCGTCGGGATCGTTTTTGATGAAGCACTGCAGATCGAGTCGGTTACCCGGCAAGATGCAGGGCACATGCTCAGGCGGAATGGTGAAGCCCGGCGGCAGGGACTTGACCCGCGGCGACGCGGGATTTTGCGAGAACACCTTCTGCGAATTGATTGATGATACTACGGCGACCGCACTACACATGATGATCGCGACAACAAACGCTCGTACTTTCATGCCTTACTCCTCTCCGCGAGTTGGTGAGTTGTTGTTCGGGATGGTGGGGTTGAAGGGAAGGCGCGATTACGTGGCAGGCGGCCGCTCTGTGGATACACGAATGACCAGCCAGTCGCGTTCACGGAGTTTACGGGCAGCGCAGCGTTGGATCCGGAGATTTCTGTGGGAGGAGTTACGAAATGCATTTAGAAAAAACCGGAACTCGCAGCTGAGCTCTTGCGCTATTCCGGCAGGTAATGAGGGCAGCTACCTGTGCAATTCGCATTCTCTACCTTTAACGATTGATGCGGTGAAGGGGACACGTTCAACCGCAACCCGGTAGAAAATTATGATAGTTCTGATCGCAGCGTCGCGACCCGGCGACCCGGTCAATACGTAGAATCCTTTATTAACAAGTACGGGAAAAAATTCCGGCTTCGAAACCGAACCCCGACGCATTGAAACCGAGACCGCGATTCATCTGGAGCGCTGCGAACGTTACGTTGCTGCGGTCTATAGCGACGATTAGATACAAGATGAAGAGGAAAGCAGAAGATGCCGCGTGACCTGCCTGATAGCGTCGTGCCCGTGAGCTTCTTTTGAAAGCTCAAAAGGTCTTGGAATGGGAGTTGCCATCTATTCAGACGGCGGCAATCCGAATCTCCAACAGACTGACACTGTCCAAGGAATTGACGGCCGACCGTCGCCAGATGAGGATTGAGTCCTCGCTATTTCCTCTCGTATTTTGTTTGCTACCAACATCTTGCATGAATGCCCCTGCTCTTCGCAAAACGGTACAACGCGTGCTGTCGCCCAATGTGGCAGTTGAAATCTAAACCTGCCAGAGGGCGATTCAGGATGAAACCAATCACTCCGGAAAAAAGTAAGCTCGGATTTGTCGGTATCGGCTATATGGGTCGGCCAATCGCGCGGAGGTTGCTTGAATCTGGCTTCAAACTGACCGCCTACGACCGGGACCACGGCAAAGCAGAGGAACTAGTTCGATATGGTGGTAGCGTTGCGAAAAGCGTTTCGGAACTCTTCTCCGGTTGCAACGTCATTCTCTCGTGCCTGCCGAGTGATGAAGCGGTCCTAGATATTTATAGAGGACCAGACGGCGCGTTCGCCAATACCAGTCCCGGTTCAGTGATCATCGACATGAGCACCGTGTATCCAGAAACTTCGCGGGAACTATCGAAACTGGGTTCCGAGCGCGGAATTGCAGTGCTCGATGTAACGATATCCGGGAGCGTCCCCGCCGCCGAGCAGGGATCTCTGACCCTATTCGGGGGCGGAAATCAAGAATGCTTTGACGCCGCCGAGTCGATTTTTCGTGTGCTCGCCCGAAAATACTTTTACCTTGGGCCGAGCGGGTCCGGAGCGACGATGAAGCTGGTCGTGAACACGTTGCTGGGAACCGGAATGCAGGCGATTGCCGAGGCGGTTGCGCTCGGAGAGAAGGCTGGGCTCGATCGCCATCGCTTGCTCGATGTTCTCGCGGAGACTGCGGTGGTCGCTCCGGCGCATCTGGGAAAACTACAGCGGGCGATGCATGGCGATTATAGCCCGCAATTTCCGCTGCGGCTCATGAACAAGGATTTCGGACTGATTTTTTATCTTGCGGCAGCGGTCGGGGCACGCATGCCTGCAACTGAAGCCGCATTTGAGGTAAATGCAAGACAATCAGAGCAGGGACCAGAGCAAGATTTCTCGGCAGTTATTCTGCAAATGGAAAAACAAGCTCATCTGAGAACGGAAAAGTCGACCTAGCTGCGTGAATTTCATCCCCACGGATGTGCTCGAGCTGAGGAACGAAAATGATCCAACTGAAAGTGAATGGCGCGGAACAGTCATTCAACGGAGAACCAGAAATGCCCCTGCTCTGGTATCTGCGCGACATTTTGGGGCTGACCGGATCGAAATTTGGCTGCGGCGTTGGCCTCTGCGGCGCATGCACCGTCCATGTGAACGGACAAGCAACGCGATCCTGCGTAACCCTCATGCGCGACACGGCCGGCAAGGAAGTCACGACAATCGAAGGTCTTGAAAAGAACGGATTGCATCCAGTTCAGAAGGCTTGGATCGAAATCAACGTGCCGCAATGTGGCTATTGCCAGGTCGGGCAGATCATGCAGGCAGCGGCTTTCCTGGCCAGCAAGAAGAAACCGACCGATCACGAAATCGATGACGCGATGTCCGGCAACATTTGCCGTTGCGGAACCTACCAGCGGATACGAGCGGCGATCAAAGCAGCGGCAGAGGAAATGGCATGAGTGCGATTGAAAACGTCAGCCGCCGCAGATTTCTAGCCGGAGGCGTCATCGCGACTGGCGCACTTGTGCTCGGAGTTCACTATTACCCTAAGCTGTCCTCCGGCGACAAAGTTCCACACGACACAAACGCGGATCACGCCACATTACATCCCAGCGTGTATCTCGGTATAGATCCAGACGGCACGGTGTGGATCGTGGCTCATCGCTCGGAGATGGGCACGACCAGCCGCACGACGTTACCTTTGGTTGTCGCGGATGAATTGGACGCGGATTGGAAGCGCGTAAGAATCGAGCAGGCCATCGGCGACAAGCGCTACGGTGACCAAAATACGGATGGATCGCACTCGATCCGCTCGTTCTACGACGCAATGCGCGAAGCGGGAGCAACGGCGCGATTCATGCTGATTCAAGCTGCGGCTCATGAGTGGGGAGTTCCAGCGGCAGAGTGCCAAACCGATTTACACGTGGTGGTCCACCGCTCGACGAACCGCAGAGCCGGTTACGGCGAACTCGCCAAGGCTGCGGCAAAATTATCGGTCCCCAAAAGAGAAGATCTTAAGTTCAAAGCAAAGAGCGCCTGGCGATACATCGGAAAAGGGGAAGTAAGCTACGACCTCGAAGGGTTGGTGACCGGGAAAGCTATTTATGGGATGGATTCCCGGGCGAACGGCATGGTGTACGCCTCGGTGGAGCGCCCGCCGGTTCTCGGCGGCAAAGTGAAATCATACGACGACAAGGAAGCCTTGCAGGTCGCAGGCGTGCGTCAGATTGTTCCGATTGATCCATTCCAGGCTGCGCCAGCCTTTCAACCACTCGGGGGTATCGCGGTAATCGCGGATAATACCTGGGCTGCGTTTCAAGGCCGCAAGAAACTGAATATTTCCTGGGACCACGGGGCAAACGAAACCTACAACTCAGATCAATACAAGAATGAGCTGCGCGAGACCTCGCACCGCCCGTGCAAAGCGGTGCGCAACATTGGCGATGCGGATGCGGTTTTCGCCAAAGGCGGCGAAAAGGTACACGAGGCGGATTACTACGTTCCTCTCTTGGCGCACGCTTCGATGGAACCGCTGGTAGCGCTTGCGGAATTTAAAGAAGGCAAGGCGACGTTGTGGGCCCCGACGCAGAACCCTCAGGCTGCGCAGGACATCGTCTCGAAAGAGTTAGGAATACCGAAGGAAGACGTCGTTTGTCATGTAACTTTGCTCGGTGGAGGATTTGGCCGTAAGTCAAAGCCCGATTACGTAGCCGAGGCTGCGGTGTTGTCCAAAAAAACGGGCCGTCCAGTGAAAGTGGTCTGGACGCGCGAGGACGACATCAAGTTCGACTACTACAACGCGGTGGCGTCCATGTATATGAAAGCGGCTATGGGTGCGAAGGGTAAGCCAATAGCGTGGCTGCAACGGTCGGTCTTCCCTCCGATTCCGTCCATTTTTGATGTCAATGCGGTTTATGGCGATCCCGGCCATCTGCAGCAGGGCTGGACTGACATTCCTTACGATCTGCCAAATCTTCGTGTCGAGAATGGCCCGGCAAAGGCCCACGTGCGCATCGGTTGGTTACGCTCGGTCGCAAATATCTATCACGCGTTTGCCATTCAATGCTTTACGGATGAACTTGCGCATGCGGCGGGGCGCGATCCGCTCGATTACTTACTCGATCTAATCGGGAACCCGCGGACGATCGATTTCAAGGGTGTGGACTACCCGAATTACGGAGCTTCGATGGACGCCTATCCCTGGGAAACCGGTCGTCTGCGTCGTGTTACAGAGATGGTCGCGGAGAAATCAGGGTGGGGAAAACGCAAGCACGGAAAGGGAACTGGCGTCGGGATTGCTGCGCACCGCAGTTTCCTGACGTACGTGGCTACAGTCGTTGAAGTCGAGGTTAATGATCAGGGTGAAGTCCGGATCCCGCGCGTGGATACGGTTCTGGACGCGGGCCTGGTGGTAAATCCGGAAGCTACCCGCGCGCAGTTCGAGGGCGCCGCAGTGTTCGGAACAAGCGTTGTGCGAAGCGGCGAGATTACGGCTACCAAAGGTGCAGTCAATCAATCGAATTTTCAGGACTATCCGGTTGCTCGAATTAACGAGGCGCCTCACCAAACGAATGTATACATCGTCGAGAGCGATGCTCCTCCGGCGGGCGTCGGCGAGCCGGGAGTGCCGCCATTTGTGGCTGCGCTCTGCAATGCCATTTTCGCCGCAACGGGCAAGCGAGTGAGGGACCTGCCGATCTCAAAACTCGGCCTAAGCTGACGCGGTGTCGGGCGCATAACGAAGAACGCGCGAGGACGCGATTGAAGTGTTCAAGAAAGGAAAAAGCATGTTCCGCGACAAGTATCGACACGCTCTATTTTGCACTCCTACTATTCTGACGGCGCGGGTTGGCGCACTGACGTTCCTCTCGGTCCCGATGGTGCGGGCCAATCCAGGTCCTGACAGCGCGGCGGGCAGCGCAACGATCCGGACGAAGTGCGCCATGTGCCACGGTCAAGATGGAGCTGGCTCTGCGGTTGGAAAGAGTATGAACGTTGCGGATCTTCGCGCACCAATAGTCCAGAAGTTACCCGACGCGGAACTGGCTCAAGTCATTTCCAATGGCAAGGGCGGAATGCCTCCCTTCAAGAGTTCGCTCAGTGAAGATCAGATTCACGCCCTGGTGACGCGCATTCGTTCGCTGCATCAAAAGAAGTAATTCGGACTCCATGTGCTGCTGCTTTCCAGCAGGTGGCAATGTGGTTCGATTCTTTCAACATCGAGAGTAGGTTATGAATGACCAGAAGAATCAACCTAGGCAAGAAAAAGTGTATGATCCGCATCTCGCAGTGACTTCGGCAAATCACGGCCCTGCCAACTCCAGCATTTCCCGGCGTGGCTTCCTGGGGTTCGCAGCTGCGTCGATTTTCTTGGCCGGCGCCGACCGAGAAGCTTCGCGTTCAGAATCCCGGAACGGTATTCCCTATCGAACGCTCGGCCATACCAATGAGAAGGTCTCACTGGTCGGGCTCGGCGGCTATCATCTTGGCAAACAGGCGGATCCTCAAGAGAGTATTCGCATTATCCGCACCGGGCTTGATGAAGGAATCAATTTTCTCGACAACTGTTGGGACTACAACGGCGGCGAGAGTGAAATCCGCATGGGCAACGCGCTGCGCGATGGCTATCGCCAGAAAGCGTTCCTCATGTCCAAGATCGACGGGCGCACCAAGCCCGCCGCGGCAAGCCAGATCAATGAGTCGCTGCGCCGTCTTCAGACCGATCGCATCGATCTCCTCCAGTTCCACGAAGTAATCCGCGACAACGATCCGGACCGCATTTTTGCGGAAGACGGAGCGATGGAGGCCGTCCTGCAAGCACAAAAGGCAGGCAAGATCCGCTACATCGGCTTCACCGGCCACAAAAGTCCGGACATTCATCTGAAAATGTTGGCGACTGCTGCAAAGCACAACTTCACCTTCGATGCCGTTCAGATGCCTCTCAATGTAATGGACGCGCACTTCCATAGTTTCGAAAAGCAAGTTTTGCCTGTGCTGTTCAAGAACGGCATCGGCGTGCTCGGTATGAAGCCTATGGGCGACCACGTTATTCTCGAAAGCAAGACCACAACCGCCGTGGAATGTCTTCATTACGCGATGAATCTTCCCACCTGTGTCGTAATTACGGGCTGCGATTCGCTTTCAATTCTTCAGCAGGCGCTGCAAGCTGCCCGCAGCTTCAAGCCGCTCGGCTCTTCTGAAGTTGCCTCTCTTCTGGCCAAAACTGCAAAAGCCGCGGAAGTCGGCCAGTTCGAGCTATATAAAACGAGTCACCAATTCGACGGCACCTACGCCAACCCGCAGTGGCTCGGCTAGAAACACCACGAACTCCAGCAAGGCAAGGTCAACATGGAATTCATATGGGGAGATCAATCATGAACACGAACAAGAAAGAACTTTCTGCAAGTGTGGCTGGCGATGTTTCGCTCGGTGGGAAAGTTTCTGTGCATCGTCTCGGCTTCGGAGCGATGCGCCTCACCGGCGACGGTATCTGGGGACCGCCGAAAGATCGCCCAGGAGCGCTAGCGGTTCTTCGCCGGGCCGCCGAGCTTGGCGTCAATTTCATCGACACCGCGGATTCCTACGGCCCTAACATCAGCGAGGAACTGATTGCCGAAGCGTTGTTTCCTTATCCGGCTGGCCTGGTGATTGCCACCAAAGGTGGCTGGAACCGTCCCGGCCCGAATCAGTGGACCCACGATGCAACTCCCTCACACCTTCGCAGCGCGGTTGAGGGAAGCCTCAAAAGACTGCGTCTCGACCGCATCGACGTTTATCAACTGCACATTCCGGATCCGGTAGTCCCGTTTGAGGCGTCGGTGGAAACTCTGGCTCAGCTGCAAAACGCAGGCAAGATTCGCCTGATCGCGTTGTCCAACGTGACGCAAGAGCACATCGAGCGAGCGCGCAGAATTGTCCCGATCGTTTCTGTGCAGAACCGCTATAGCTTTGCGGACCGGGAGTGGGATTATGTGCTGGATTATTGCGAGCGCAATGGCATTGCTTTCATTCCCTGGTTTCCACTGGGAGCAGGCAAAGTTGCCGGCGAAGTGCTTAACGGCATCGCGCAAGCGCACGGGGCGAGCCCCACGCAAATCGCGCTTGCCTGGCTCCTGCGGCGCTCTCCCGTTATGCTGCCAATCCCGGGGACTTCGTCGATCGAACATCTCGAGCAGAACGTCGCGGCGGCTTCCCTGCGCTTGACTGAAGAAGAATACGAAAGGCTTGCCGCGGTTCCCGAGTTGGCGATGTCGCGGTGAAGCAGTTTCCTGAAATTGTTAAAGGCCGGGGCGCAACTGAATGACGCCGCGGACATCGGTTTTCGCTGTTTCGCCGGTTTGCCCCGTAGCGGTCGGCTTTTTCGGTTTCGGCACAGTCTACTGAGCGGGAAACACTTGATCGATGTCCCGGGTGGCGCATGCATGGTGGAGATTGGGGTGCGACCGGCGCGCGCCTGTGTAACCGGACTGTCCGCAAGGATGGAGGTAGCGACAAAACCGGTGTCAAAAGCGCTGCGTCTCGGCCCAATCGGTCGCGTGGACCTCTGTCAGGAGCCCCGGGTTCACGGTCGCACGTAACTTCCGGCGTCCTTGAAAAACACGCGCCTTCACGGCGCTAATGGAGGTGCCTAAAATCCGCGCCGTTTCTTCGGCAGACCGCTCTTCGATGTCGCGGAGCAAAATCGCCCTGCGAATTTTTGGACCCAGACGATTGATGGCTTCGGTCAGTATTTCCTGGCGCTCACGCAACCGGCACGACTCCTCAGGGCTGGGACGCTGATCGACGAATGCCTCGGAAAAAGATTCGTCTCCGTCGTCAGGGCTCTCCGGCAAGACTTCGTGAGTCCCGCGCCTTCGCCGCAGCAACATAAAGGCTTCATTCATCGCGATGCGCGTCATCCAGGTGGAAAATCGCGATTTTTCTTGAAAAGTGTTGAGATGACAGAAAGCCTTGTGAAAAGTTTCCTGCGCCACATCTTGGGCATCCTCTCGGTTATTCGTTATCCGTTGGGCGACGGCAAGAACTTTCTGCTCGTGACGAAGGACCAGGTCCCCGAAGGCCCGTGTATCTCCGCACTTGGCCGCAGCCACCAGCGCGTCGTCGGATTCTTTGCCTGAATTGGTTGCCCTAACCGTTTCCATGATCTCGACCTCCCAGCCATTTCGCAACACAGCTGCCACGAGGAAAAAAAGCAATCGCTATGCCAGACGGAGTGCGCGATCGAAACGGCTCGGAAGTGGTTCGCAGAGTGGCGGATAGCCTAATTCGACCCGCGCATTGGCAGCGTCAGTGAACATCGAAACCTGTCGGAGTGTTGGCATTCCGTCTATCTGGCTGGACGAACCAAGGACTGCAACCGGCTAGCGAGGCGAGCTGAAACGGAAAGACCGGTTGAAACAAAACTGATCGGTCAGAACTCAAATGAAAGGGTTCTTCGCGGCTTGGAACGAAGCAGCGAAAGGAAATAACCTTCTTGCAAAATATCCTGGCATCGGCCCAGAATCGCCTCTCAGCTCGTTCAAGCCGTCTGTCCGCATCTGCTGAATCGGAATCCCGATGCGCAGATGAACACCGAACATTACGAATGCAGCGACGCGCAGCATGATTACCCTATTGGCGGGGCAGCAGTATGTTTAGGTCCAATCCTCTTCTGTGGCCTAAGCCGCATGTGATTTGCGGCTATGGGATTGCCGTTCTAGCGGTTGCCGCAGCGCTGTTCATTTCACACTGGCCCGCGTTTCATTTGCAGGCCGCCCCGGTGTCACTGTTCCTTTGCGCGGTTATGATCGCTGCCTGGTTCGGTGGGATCGGACCAGGATTGCTCGCGACGGTCCTCTCCAGTCTCGCTTTCTATTATTACTTCCTGTCCCCCATAAATTCGTGGGCTGCAAAGCCTGGCGAGATACCGCGCCTCATTATCTTTGTAGTGTCAGTCCTGTTTGTTGGGTCGCTGAGCGCGGCGCAAAGGAGCGCTACAGAATCACTGAGACGCGCGCGCGACGACTTGAAAGGAACAGTTCAACAGCTCCAGAGAAGCAACGAGACTTTGCAAGCAGAGAGCCGTGAACGAAAGCATGCGGAGAGCAAACTGCGGCGGAGCGAGAGTTATCTGGTAGAAGCGCAGAGGCTCACGCATACGGGGAGTTGGGTCTGGGATGTGGCAGGAAGAGACGCGTTGCATCTGTCGGAGGAATGGTACCGCATCTATGGCTTCGACCCGGAAGAAGGCATGCCACCTTGGGAAAAACGACTGCAGCGCATTCATCCGGAGGATCGAGCCAAGTGGCAAGAGGTCATTGGTCGAGCAGTGGATGAAAAATCGGACTACGATGTGGAATTCCGAATCCTTCTTCCGGGCGGCGCTGTCAAATACCTCCACACCGTTGGCCACCCGGTTTTGAATGCGTCCGGGGATTTGCTGGAATTTGTCGGCAGCTCGACCGACATCACCGAACGCAAGCGGGCGGAAGAGGCGTTGCGTCAGGCACACGCAGACCTGGCACACGTCAGTCGAGTGACCACCATGGGGGAGCTGATGGCCTCATTGGCGCACGAAGTGAATCAACCGATTGCCGCTGCGGTTACCGACGCCAACACCGGCTTGCGCTGGCTCACGCGCGATCGTCCCGATGTAGAAGAGGCACGCGAAGCTGCGTTGCGAGTCGTTAAAGACGCAACGCGTGCGGCGGAAATCATCAAGCGCATCCGGCTGCTCTTCAAGAAGAGTACTCCGGAACGGGACCTCGTGGACGTAAACGAACTCATTCGCGAGATGATCGTTCTGCTGCGCAGCGAGGCAACGCGGTACAAGATATTACTCCGGGCTGAACTGGCCCCAGACCTTCCCAGGGTCCTGGGCGATCGCGTGCAATTACAGCAGGTGCTGATGAACCTCATGATCAATGGCATCGATGCGATGAAGGCCGTGGACGGGGCGCGCGAGCTGGCCGTCAAGTCGCAAGCAGCGGAAAACGAGCAAGTTCTGGTGTCTGTCAGCGATTCTGGCGTGGGTCTGCCGGTGCAGCAGGTGGACCAGATCTTCGATGCGTTCTTTACCACCAAATCTCATGGCACCGGCATGGGACTCCGTATCAGCCGTTCCATCGTTGAATCGCATGGTGGCCGCTTATGGGCCGAGGACAACTTTCCGCGTGGCGCGAGGTTTTGCTTCACACTACCCACCAAAGTCGAGGTACCTGAATGACGCGGGTAGACCCTCCCATGGTGTTCGTCGTTGACGACGATGCCGATGTGCGTGCGTCCATCCAGGGCTTGCTGAAGTCGGTAGGCTTGCGGTGCGAGTCTTTCGCGAGGCCGCAAGAATTCCTACTCCGCGGGCGGCCGGACGGGCCAAGCTGCTTGGTGTTGGACGTCAGGCTTCCTGGGGCTAACGGTTTGGACTTTCAAAGGGAGTTGGCTGACGCGGGCGTTCTGATTCCGATCATCTTCATCACCGGTCATGGAGATATTCCGATGACCGTGAAAGCCATGAAATCGGGTGCGATGGAGTTCTTAACCAAGCCTTTCCGCGACCAGGACTTGCTCTATGCCATCCACCAAGCTTTGGATCGCGACCGGGCGACGCGCCAACGAGAGAGTGAACTCGCCGAATTGCGAAAGCGCTACGCGGCGCTGACCACGCGCGAACGCGAGGTCATGGGCCTGGTGGTTTCGGGCATGCTCAACAAACAGATCGCTTCTGAGCTCGGAACGAGTGAAATTACGATCAAGATCCATCGTGGTCATGCGATGCGAAAAATGCGGGCCGAATCGCTGGCGGAATTGGTCAGAATGGCGGCTGACCTCGGGACTGCGCCCGGCAAGAAGTAGCCCAGGCGATGCCGTCAAACAATAGAGCAACTTGGCAGCCTGCTGTTTAACTGCTGCGGTCCTGTCCTGGCAATAAGCCTGACCTGTTGCGGCCGCTCGATCAGCAGGCGTGGTATCCGTTCCTAATACCAACGTATAATTGCGCCACTTCTTGCGGCGCTGCTAAATTCTGGCCATGGTCACCCAGATGAAGCCCAGATTAGTTGCCATCCTTGATGATGATGAGCTGATGCGCTCCGCACTGCGGGGTCTGCTGAAAGCAGTTGGCTTGCCGGCAGAAGCTTTTGTATCAGCCGAGGAATTCCTGAACTCCGGGCAACAGCATCAGATTGCATGTTTGATCGCGGACATCCGTATGCCGGGGATGTCTGGTTTGGAGCTGCAAGCGAAACTGAACGCTGAACGTTGCCGGATTCCGATCATCTTCATCACGGCGC
>WNFP01002974.1_pt1 | contig 17015 bp, 14 predicted proteins | sample 5400201 | NCBI WGS metagenome assembly WNFP01 (sample SAMN13153355, study PRJNA577476) | soil metagenome | isolation source: 115 cm saprolite under Madrone tree | place: USA:California | collected 2016-06-14 | reverse complement strand
GGATCGGCGCGCAAAGGGTCCCAGATCGGATCGAGCCTTAGCAGCGTCGGCGTGATGGGCGCTTGGCCGTAAATCACGCTACCGTATGGCGTTTGTAGCAGCCGCGTGAGAGTTGAGATCGCACCGCTATTCTCGCCGAGCATCGTCTGAATTAGCGCCAGGTTCTCTTCGAACATCGGTCCGACCTTCGAATCTTTAGCCCGGGGCAGAAGCATGATTGGATGTGCCGCTGTCTTTAGGGCTAAGTCCTTCTCCCCCATCGCAGCATAAGCTTGGGACAGGCTTAGCGCGACGGCGTCGTCTGGTTGATCTCTGGAGAGCTGCTCGAGTGTGTTGCGCGCTTCTTCAGCGCTAGCTTTTGCCCCAGCGGTATCGCCGCCAAGGCGCTGAGCGAAAGCCAGCCCCACCTGGTTACTGCTTTTGTCAAACTCAGAAGCAAAGTGGAATTGAGCCTGTCGGTCTTGCAGCAATCGAACGGCTTCACCGTAATTTCGCTCAAGTCTCAACTGAGTTATCTTGATTGCGAAGGCACTCTCAGAAGGAGTCTGCTCGTTTATTCCAGATAACAACTTAGCGGCTTCTTGCAGGTTGCCCTGGGCCTGATAAATGCCGGCTTTTGAGGCCATCAAATCCGGATCGTTAGGCATAATGTCCAGCGCTCGATCATAGAGCTTTAGCGCCGCGGGGAATTGTCGAAGCATAGTGTAAGTCGATGCCGCATCGATGAGTAACCCCACATTTCGTGGGTCCAGGGTGAGGGCTTGCTCGAAGTAGGCAATGCTTTCATCCCAGTGTCCTTCGCGTCGGGTAACTCGGCCGAGAGCCATTGGCACCTCGCTATTACTTGGTAACATTTTGCTGACGCGACCGAACGTGGTTTTGGCAGGCCCATAATCACGCAGCCCCCAGTATTGATAATAACCCAGAGCGAGCAGGGTTTCCGGCGAGTTCGGCTCCAGTTTCTGCGCATTGTCCAAAGCACGTTTCGCCGCCTCGCGCTGGTCGGAAGTAGTCTCGACCTGGCCGGAAAAGTAGAGATGCGCGTTCACACGAGAAAGCCGCGCCCAAGCAAGCGCGAAATTCGGGTCAAGCCGCACCGTCCGCTCGTAAAAACCGGCGGCTTTCCGTGTGAGATCGGGAGAGTAGGTTGCGAAGGAGGATGAGCTGCGTCCTTCAAAAGCCAGGCCGCGTAGGTAGGCATCATAAGCCTCGACATTGTCAGTTGGTTTGGCAGAGATGGCTTGCTCTTCCTGACCGGTCAGTTTCGCTCGCAACTGGTCCGCGATGGCTTTGGCCACCTCACTCTCAACAGAAAAAATGTCGGTCAGCTTGCGATCGAAGGTATCAGCCCAAAGATGGGAATCATTAGACGCTTTGATCAGCTGAACGTTGACGCGCAGGGCATCGCCGCTCTTTTGCACGCTTCCTTCCAGGATGTGGGCGACACCAAGTTGCCTGGCGATCTCGGGAAGGTTTTCAGGCGCACTTTTGTAATGCTGCGTGGATGTGCGCGAGATCACCTTCAAATCAGCAATCTTGGATAAGCGCGTCAGAATCTCGTCCTGAACGCCCTCAGCGAAATACGCGTTCGTTTTGTCTTCGCTGCGGTTTTCAAACGGCAGCACGGCGATGCTTTTCTCGGGTGGTGGGCTCGTTGTCAGGTTCCGATGCCAGTAGAAGGGAAGTGCCACCGCCAAAACACCTACTAACAATACGAGCGCCAGGGCAGCGGCCGACCGTGTCCAGCGCAGCCATGAAGGCGCCGCAGTGGAGCGTTCCAACTCGGCCTGGACTTCCAATTTGTGACGAAGATGTTTGAGTGACTCGAGCAGCTCATGCGCGCTGTGATAGCGTTCCTTGCGATCCTTACGCAGCGCCTTGCTGATGATCTGCTGAAGCTCAGCGGGAGCGTGTGCGATATAATCCGTGAGCGGCGGCGGCTCTTTCTTGAGAATCGAAGACATCACCTCTCTTGGTGTGTCACCGGTGAATGGCGCATGACCGGTTCCCATTTCATAAAGCACCACGCCGAGACTCCAGATATCGGTGGTTTTATCAACGTGCGCGCCGCACGCCTGTTCCGGCGACATGTAACGAACGGTTCCGAGTATGGACCCGAGATTGGTCTCAACCAGCAATAGCGCTTCGTCCCTTGGCATGGTTGCTGGCAGTTCCTCTTCGGCAAGCTTTGCAATCCCGAAGTCGAGCACTTTTAGATATCCATCCGGCCGGAGCATGATGTTCTCCGGCTTGATGTCGCGATGGACAATTCCCGCCTGGTGAGCGGCGGCGAGAGCACTTGCCACCTGGATCGCGACGTCGACAGCTTCGTCGAGCTCCATTCGCCCGCGCGCCAGACGTTGACGCAGTGTTTCGCCTTCGATTAGTTCGCTGGCAATGTATTGGGTTGAATGGTCCTCGCCGACCTCGTAAACCGTCAGGATACTTGGATGATTGAGCGCGACGACGGCGCGCGCTTCCTGCTGAAAGCGCTTCAGGCGCTCCACATCCCCAGTGAAGCGCATGGGCAGGAGTTTGAGCGCGGCCTTGCGGCCCGCTGTTACGTCGGTGGCCAGGTAGACGTCGCCCATCCCGCCACTGCCGATCCGTTCGCAAATTTTGTAGTGACCGATCGTCTGGCCGACGAGCAAGCCGGCCGGTCCCTTTTCGATAATATTCGTAGCAAGGCCGGCGACGGGGGCTTCGATGAAGTTTCCCGCGTGTCGATGTGCAGTTAAGAACGCGTCAACTTCATAACGTAAAACCTCATCGCCTTGGCAGGCCGTTTCCAGAAATGCGCTAACTTTATCCGGCTCGCAATCCAGCGCGCCGTGAAAGATCTCCTTAATTGTCTGTAATTGCGCCCGCGTCATAGACACGAATTGCACGAATTCTCACGAATTTTCATTCGGCTTGCGCCAAACTACTGCATCGATTGGTGAATTAGTGAAATTCGTGTCAGGCCACGCCGCTCAATTCCCTGTACAACCATGCCTTGGAAAAGACCCAATCACGCCGAACTGTCACGGCTGAGACCTTCAACACCTCGGCAATTTCGTCCTGATTAAGTCCGCCAAAGTACCGAAGCTCGACGCCGTGCGCCGCTCTTGAATCCAGGCTCGCCAGTCGCTCTAGGGCGTCGTTAAGATTAAGAATCGCGCCTGACTGCTCCGGCGAGATCAGCGCTGCTTCGTCCAGTTCAACTTTGCGCGCACCCGCACCGCGCTTTTGGCTCCGACCTGTCCTTGCATGATCGACCAGTATTTGGCGCATCGCCTTCGCAGCGACGGCAAGAAAATGTGATTGGTTCGTAAAGCTAGGTCTACTCTGGTCCACCAGACGCAGATAAGCCTCGTGCACTAACGCCGTCGTTTGCAGCGTGTGATCGGGCTGCTGTCCCTCCATGTAATGATGAGCGAGACGCCGAAGCTCCTCATAAACAAGCGGAGTCAATTTTTGATTCTACCTCGCCGTTCATTCGGCAGGTCTCCTCAAGAAAATTTCGTAATCACATGATCGGTTTTAGCCGCGTTCATCGTTTATCGAAGTGGAAGACAAATTACAAACCTAAAAAGAAAAGGAAAAACAATGAAACCACTGACCCACTTCAAAACAACAAAAGTTCTCCGAAATATATTCCTCAGTCTTGGCGCCATCTTCGCGTTAGTCACCGCCGCTCACGCACAGAACCTCTACGTCTCAGCTCAAGTCCCTCCATCGCACGCAATCTTGGAGTACACGCCATCTGGGACGCAAAGTGTCTACGCTTCGGGGTTGTTGTTCCCCCGAGGGTTGGCCTTTGACAGCATTGGCAATCTATTCGCAGCGGAAACCGTTGAGCCGGACGACCATGACATTGGGAGAGTCCTGAAATTCAACCTGCGTAACAAGGTCAGCACCGTTGGCAGCGCCGCTCACTTTTTCTTTGAAGGCCTCGCCGTAGACATCGCGGGCAATGCCTATGTCATGGCGACAGATGACAACAGTCCCACACTGGCCGGCACAATCTTCAAATTCACACCTGATGGAGAGCGGATCGTCTTCGGCTCCGTTCCTGGTATAACCGGGGACAATGAGCCGCAACAAAACTGGGGCCTAGCTTTCGACAGCGCGGGCAATCTCTACGCAGCCGACGGTGGCGCCCAAACGATCTATAAATTCGCTCCGAATGGAGCGCGCAGCGTTTTCTTCGGACCAAGCGCCTTCGACCCCGGCGTCTATCCCGTAGGGTTGGCCTTCGATAGCAGCGGCAATCTGTTCGTGTCCACTAACGACTTCGCAAATCCGGGGAATGACACTATCCTTAAGTTCACTCCCAGCGCGATGAAGAGCACTTTCGCTACGGGCCTGAGTTTTCCTCGGGGCTTGGCCTTTGACAGCTCGGGCTATCTCTTTGTAGCCGAGGTAAATCAGCCCGAGGCAAATCAGCCCGGCGACATCTTGAAGTTCCCTCCTGGCGGAGGCCCGCCGACGGTTTTTGCCTCCTTTAGCATCGGCCGCCCGGAATTCCTCACCTTCGGGCCCCCGCGATAACACTAACGCATCGCACTCCACTCAACTCAGATGATCACTTTGATCCTCAGTTTTTGCTTATGGCAATGAAAGGAAAACTACGAAACCAAAAAGAAAGAGATCACATCAACAACAATGCAGCCTCAAAGAAAGGAACAACAATGAATCCGCTAACTGAGTTTAGAAAAATACGAATCCTGCCACTTCTCATCACGGCGGCGCTCTTCCTCGCTGCGTTAACCGCGCTGCCGGCCCGCGCAACGCCCTCGTGCGGTTTTACATCCACCAACCTTTTAGCCCCTGTGCCGGCGGGCCACTTCCCGTCTGGCTTGCTCGACTTGATGTGTAGAAGCGACCTGCCGGCTTGGCTTCTCTTCACAAGGGTGAGAGGCGATTCGGACCTCTACGTGACCCAAAACACCTGGCAGCCCGGTGGTCGAACTGGGTGGCATACCCATCCCGGTCCCAGTTTGGTCACAGTGATAGAAGGAACGGTCACGGTCTATGAGGCCGCCGACCCCAGCTGCACGCCTACGACCTACACAGCAGGCGAGAGCTTCACCGACATAGGCTGCGGGGAGGTACACAACGTGGTTAACGAAACGGGCGCGGAGGCCAAAGTTGTCGCAGTCCAAATTGTCCCGGCGGGCCAGCCTCGAAGGATCGACGAACCGGCTCCAGGCAATTGCCCAGCACTTACTTGTCCCTGAGAGAGTGAAGCAGTTCGATGGCCCGCTAGCCGCCGTCACGGCGACGGCGGGCTCAGAATTTCGATGTAGCGACTTTTGAATCTGAGGGCCATCGCTTAGTCATTTTCCAAGCCAATCCGCTGGCACATCTATGTAGGATCGATCCAACTCAGCGATTGACGCGCAGCCAAGCAGTTTGAGAGTGCGAACCAAATCGCTGCGCAGGATTTCGATGGCTCGCGCAACACCAGCGCCACCAGCCGCACCCAGCCCATACGCATAAGCACGCCCGACCATCACGGCTCGAGCGCCCAGGCACAGCGCTTTGACAATATCGCTGCCTCGACGAATGCCACCATCGAGCAGGACTTCGATACGATCGCCTACGCTTGCCACAACTTCAGGCAAAATTCGCAGAGTCGGTGCGACACCATCGAGTTGGCGACCACCGTGATTGGAAACGACCAATGCGTTCGCACCCACGTCCACTGCGCGACGGGCATCGTCTCCGGTGTGTATCCCTTTTATCACAATGGGCCCGCCCCATGCCTGACGGATCCAGTTGAGATCATTCCAAGTCACGACTGAATGCTCAAGAGCAGCGGTGACATCGGCATATAACATCGGACCTTTACCTGGAACGACGACATTCGGGAACTTCATCAGCCCACCATCGGCCAGAAACCCGGCGAGCCATTCAGGTTTTACCAGCACCTGACTAACAAACGGCAGCATCGATCCAAGTTTGCCACTCAGGAGTTCTTTGACGCCATTTCGGAGGTCGCGTTCCCGCATACCTGACACGGCCGTGTCGATTGTGACCACCAAGGCTGAAAAACCGGCGGCTTTCGCGCGTTCGATGGCAGAAAGCGCGCAATCGCGTCCGCCGATAAGATAGAGCTGATACCAAAGCGGTCCCTTCGATTTCGCCGCAACATCTTCCAAACGACATCCGGACAGGGTCGAAAGCGCATACGCAATCTGGGCGGCTCCAGCGGCGCCCGCCGCGGCTTCCTCGCCGCGCGGATACATGAGGCGACTACTGCCCACAGGCGCAAGGATCAACGGCATGGACAGAGATGCGCCAAGGACAGTCACGCGCAGATCGCACGCCGGCGTCGCAACAGCGCAACACGGCCGAAATGTCACTTCTTCGAAAGCACGGCAGTTCTCGCGGAGCGTCCGTTCGTCTTCCGCGCCGCCATCGATGTAGTCAAATATCACCCGCGGTAGCCGGCGTTTCGCCGCGCGTCGCAAATCTTCGATGTTAATAATGCGTGGCGGCTCAACCGATCGAGACATGTCAGGTTGAGCGGAGCGAAACATCTCTGACTATTGGTTTGGTGAACAGGTTAAAAGACATGATCCGAGATTCTTCGGCTCCGCTCAGAATGACAAGAGGAATGCGTCTCAGTGGCGGAAGTGCCGGAGGCCAGTGAAGAGCATCGCCATGTTGCGCTCGTTGGCGGCCGCGATCACTTCTTCGTCACGAACCGAGCCGCCGGGTTGAATGGCACATGTCGCACCAGCTTCCGCCGCGGCGATCAAACCATCGGGGAATGGAAAAAAAGCATCGCTCGCGACCGCGCTGCCTTTGAGTGAAAGCCCAGCCTCTTTCGCTTTCCAAATTGCAATTCGCGACGCGTCGATGCGCGACATCTGCCCGACGCCGACACCGAGAGTCCGGTCCGCCTTGGCGTAAACGATCGCATTCGATTTCACGTGTTTGACCACTCGCCACCCGAACAACATCGCGTTCAGTTCGGTCTTCGTCGGTCGCCTCTTTGTGACGATCCGACCACCGCCGGACTTTATTTCCTCAGCAACGTCTGCGTCCTGAACCAGTACGCCGCCACAGACTGAACGTATATCAACGGTCGATCTCGCTTGTTTCGCCGGCACTTTCAAACGAATCAGACGCAGATTCTTTTTTTTCTGCAGGACAGCGCGAGCCTCGCTGTCGAAATCGGGCGCAATTATCACTTCGCTAAAAATTTCGCTAATGACTTTGGCCAGCGGTTCGCTCAACTGACGATTGCAGATGATGATCCCGCCGAAGGGCGCCTGTTTATCCGTGGCAAACGCCTTATCCCACGCCTTGCGAAGATCGGCATCCGAGCCGACGCCGCAAGGGTTGGTATGCTTGAGGATCGCGACCGTCGGCTCCTCGAATTCGGCGATCAAATTGGTGGCCGCGCTGATGTCGAGAATGTTGTTAAAGGAGAGTTCCTTACCATGAAGTTTTTCGAAATAGTTGTCGAAATCTCCGTAAAGTGCGCCAGTCTGGTGTGGATTTTCTCCGTAACGCAATCGCATTGCCAACGGAAGCGAAACCGAAAACGAGGCGTCAGTTGTCTGCTCTTTATTCAGGAAGCTGCTGATTGCACGATCATATTCAGCGGTCCTGCCAAAGGCTTTTATAGCGAGGCGCTCGCGCAGTCTTAGCGTCGTTTCTCCTTCGTTATCGCGGATGTTTTCCAGCACCGCGTCGTAATCTGCGGGATCGACGACCACGGTCACTGATTCGTAGTTTTTCGCCGCGCTGCGAATCATTGATGGCCCCCCGATATCGATGTTTTCAATTGCTTCGGCGAGCTTGACGCCTGGCTTCGCGATGGTCGCTTCGAAAGGATAAAGATTCACCACGACGAGATCTATTGGCTCGAAGCCGCATTCGCGCGCTTCGGCTTCGTGCTTCGCGTTGCCGCGCTTGTAAAGAAGACCGCCGTGCACTCGCGGGTGCAAAGTCTTCACGCGTCCATCGAGCACTTCCGGAAATGCCGTGAAGCTCGATATCTCGCGCACGGGAATTTTTTCCTTCCTCAACAAATCCGCCGTTCCGCCGGTGGAAATGATGTCCACCCCCTGGCGCTCGAGCGCGCGCGCAAACTCGGCGATACCGGTCTTATCGGAGACGGAGATGAGCGCGCGTCGAATCGGCATTGGAGTAATGGAGTATTGGAGTGATGGAGTCCTTAAAAAACGTCAAACATTACTCCACTGCTCCATGACTCCCTTCCTCGATCGCAGTCAGCGGTCGAGGATGACATTCTTCGCTGCCGGATACAGCACCGGACAACAACCGATAGTCTCGCAAAAGGCTTTGCTGAAATGGCTCAAGCTCGAATAACCGACTTCTGTTGCCGCTTCAGTGACGTTGTACCGTCCCGTGCGCAACAGCTCCGCTGCGCGCTCCATTCGCAGGTTCCGCAAATATTGCGGGATCGTGAGACCGACTTCGCGGGAAAAAATCCTGCTTAGATAAAACGGGCTGCAGCCCACTTCCTGACCAATTGTTTCCAGCGTCGGCGGATTTGCCAGGTCACGCGCCAGGACTTGCTTGACGCGTTCGACCCGCTCGCGCGCGACACGTTTTTGCCGCATGCAGAAAAATTCCGGATCTTTCGGCGCGAAAAGAAAATGCGCCATAAGTTCGAGCGCTTTGGCCTGATACCAGAGAATCTGCGCGGCTTTCGCCACTGGCGGGTCCGCCAGCGTCGCAACTACACTGCGTTGCTCGATCGACATCGGCCTCACAGGCGCAACCACGCTTTCATCCTTGTCTCCGAAAATGACGCGTCGAATTTCCGGCTCCAGATCGGATTCATTCTGGACGAACTGTTTTTGCAGGTGATTTCTCGAGAATTCGAGTGTGACGAACTGATGATGATCCTTCGCGCGGCGCGACGCAGGCAGCGGCTCGTCTCCTATCGCGTAGTAGCCGCAATTTCCCGGGGTATAATCGCTGCTTGTTTTGCCAGCAGCGCCGACCTGCCCGTGGCCTTCGAGATTCAAACAAAACTCGAGACTGCGCGGATGAAAACTTTTTCCCCAATCGAACGAACGCGCCGTCCGAAAGTCGTGCCACTCCACGGCCACGCCGAATTGATCGACATCACCGTAAAGCGGCCGCCAGCCATCTTTGACTTCGCGCCATGCGTTCACCTCGGCCGCGCATTGAGAAATCATTGCGTTAAATTACGAATGTTACCGCGGAGAATGCAAGGCTGGCTTCTTTTCCTCCAGCGCAGCGCGGTCCCACTTCCCTAGCTTTGAGGCGGCATCGTAGGCGCTCTGGGCAAACTCGAGCAACGCTTTATCCGGGTTTTCAGCGGTGCGCACCGCATCGAAGGGCAACACAAATTCGCGCAGCTTGGGCTGGTAGAATGCTGCGTCTGGTTGAATTTTTGCTTCTGAAAATCGGGGGGGTTCCGGATAAGCATAGGAATAAAAGATGGGCTCTGGCGCGGCGTCGTTCCCGGGCCAAAAACCAAGGCTGCTTACCTCCTGCGAATAAGCCTCGCGCGTAACCGCATCCGGCAAATGTGGAACACCGCCAGGATGCGGCGGTGCGGGCCGACCAGAGAAACGGGTCACCGCGAGATCAAAGCTGCCCCAGAAAAAATGCACTGGACTGCATTTGCCGCAGAACCGTGAGCGGAATTCTTGAAATACGCGAGCGCTTTGCAGCAGGACGCGCCAAAATCGATTTGCATATTCTGGATCGTAGGATCGATGCTTGTCGTCCTCATCGAATGGAATCGCGGGTTCAACCTCGTTCGGCGTCGTGTTAATCGTCGTGTCGATGTTAAGCTCGCTGAGCGCGGCCATGACCTCGCGATAAAATGCCGCAACCGATTTTGGGCGCAGCTCGATAACTTGCACCGCTCCGTCGCTTTTTAGGATGCGCAATTTGTGATCGATGAAATCGAAACGAATTTCGAAAATTCCAGCGGGGTGCGGAATTGGAGAAGTTGTGAGGCCGCGCGCCGTTAAATAAAAGGTGACGTGCCAGGAGTGATTGATCCATGGAGTCCGGGTCAAACGAATTTTGCCGACTATCTGCGTCCACATGTGCAGAGTGCTGGCGGTGTCTTTCCACTCTGCGAACGGCAGAGACGGCCATGATGAATTGGAGGCGCCGTTCACTTAGTGTTGCTACTCCCGGTTAATGAAATCGGAAAACGAGCGTTTTACTCGCTCAAACATGCCTCGCGCTTCATCCTGTGTCTTGTGAAAGGTGCGCTTAATTCTTTTCTTCACATCGCTAATGACGCCAGTTCCTTCTCCCTGGTCGTAATCGTTTTGGACGTCCTCCATGGTCGCGCCGGCAAACATTCCTTCCGTTCTCTTTACGGTGCCGCGAGTCGCACCGATGTATATCGTGCCAACTGGGCGCGACGATCTGTTGAGAAGGGTCACGATCCAGATCGGTTCGCCGTGCTCATCCGTGCGCAACGTGTAATCCGCCGTTGCAAAGCCGGTATGCGACGCTTCCGCTGTGTGGCTCGCCACCGCGAACGCGCCACTGGAATCCAGGTTCAAGCGCGAGACATTAACTGTAGCGCCTTCCGGAGAACCCGCTGTCGAGCGATCCGGTCTATCATCGGAATCGATTTTTCCGTCAGCAACCTGCAGTTCGCGCACACCACGACCCTCTGGGTCTTCCAAAACAATTTTCCACTTCTCAGGCTGCGGATCGCCTTTCACGCCTGTGATCGACACGATGTGATTAAGCGCGCCGCGACCGAGATCAGCGCCGACAACACGCAACGCTTCATAAGCAGTCGCGTTCTCCTGCGCCCAAACCTGCGGAATACTCAAAAGCAAAAGCGCAATGAACCATCGCCACATACCCAAAATTGAACAGCGGTTTCCGCGAGTGTCCAATTGCGTTTTGAAGTGCGGATTTGTCCGCGCACTCCAAAGCGCTCTGCGCTTGACCCCGAAAGCGTTCGGGGTTGAACGAGCGTCGGAATCTGCTCACCTTTTGGCGGGCGGCGATGAAGAAGAAAAACGTCGAATTCAGCAGTCACACAGCCAACCTGGCGTTGCTGCGCAACTGCGTCCGCGATTTTCTCAACGGCTATCCCTTCTCCGAAAGAGAGCGGCTAATGATGGTGCTCGGCGTCGACGAGGCATGCACGAACGTTATCCGATACGCTTACCGTTTGCGCGATGATCAACTGATCTCCTTGCGAATGGAGGGACTGCGCAAATGCGTGCGCATGCGACTGCGCGACTACGGCGAACAGGTCCTTCCACATGAAATGAAGGGCCGCTCTCATGATATGATCAAGCCGGGTGGCCTTGGTTTGTTTCTCATTCGCAATGCGTTTGACGGGGTCGATTACATACATAAACGACGTGGCACGGAGCTAGTGCTGACCAAAAACCTCGAGTAGTGGAGTATTGGAGTGATGGAGTATTGATATTTTCGCGCCATTACTCCACTACTCCATTACTCCACCACTCCATCGCCTGTGAAACCGCCGGAACCAGACGCTGCTTTTGAAATTTCGCTGCGACCGCCAGCCTTCAGCGAATTCAGTGGCCAGGTAAAAGTGCGCGAGCGCCTCGAGTTGATGGTGGAAGCCGCGAAAAGGCGCGGAGACGTGCTCGAACATATCCTCTTGAGCGGGCCATCCGGCCTCGGCAAGACGACGCTCGCGTACATCATCGCCAACGCGATGAGCGTAAACATTAAAAACACCAGTGGCCCGGTGATTGAGAAGGCGGGCGAGTTGGCCGGTCTTTTAACGAGTCTTGAAAAAGGCGACGTGCTTTTCATCGACGAAATCCATCGGCTGCAACCGGCCATCGAGGAATATCTTTACCCCGCGATGGAAGATTACCGCCTGGACATCATCATCGATCAGGGACCACAGGCGCGAAGTCTGCGACTTAATTTGCCGAAGTTCACATTGATTGGCGCCACCACGCGCGCCGGGATGGTGAGCGCGCCGCTTCGTTCTCGTTTCGGTATGACCGCGCGGCTCGATTACTACAATGCCGAGGAAATGCAGAAAATCATCATGCGCAGCGCGCGCTTGCTTGGAGTGGAGATTGATTCGGCAGGCGCGGCCGAGATCGCCGCGCGCTCACGCGGCACGCCGCGAACCGCAAACAATCTTTTACGGTGGGTGCGCGATTATGTGCAGGTGAAAGCCGACGGCAAAATCACCGCTGAACTCGCCGACCGCGCGCTTGCCATGCTGGAGATCGATCGCGACGGGTTCGATCAATGGGATAAGCGCATCATTGAAGCGTTGATCCACAAGTTCGGTGGTGGTCCTGTCGGATTGAGTTCGCTCGCAGTCGCAGTCGGCGAAGAAGCCGGCACCATCGAAGAAGTCAACGAGCCTTACTTGATCATGGAAGGCTATATCAAACGCACCGCGCAAGGCCGCGTGGCCACAGCAAACGCATATCGCAAGCTCGGGCTAAAACCGCCAGCCGGGGCGCAAGCGGAGCTTCTGTAGCGGCGCTCCTGCTACGCGTTTAGCGCCGAAGGCACGATGTCAGCTCTAGCCTAGGGCACCGCCCTAGCGATTCGATTAACCACAGCAAGCAAGCATAGACACATCGGCGATCACAGACCGCCGCTACAGTTCTCGGTGTTGAGCGAAGCGATACGCTGACGGTTGACGGTTAACGCTTCAACCCTTCAACCTCCAACTCACCTTCAGGAACGAATTGGAATTCACCAGAAACTCAAAGTCGGTTTCCATTTCTGTGAATGCAAAGCGTTGCAGCTGCGGATCAGACCGCAGCATCGGAATATATTCGCTTGGCTGTGCTTCGAACGTCACAGTCGGATAAATGCGTGCTTCGCCTCGTGTCACGCGCATGATCTCAAGGATCGATGCGCGGTGGAACTCGTAGCCTAACCGGTCCTGGTACGCGAAAAGAAAATAGGACACGAGAGTCAGATCAAACTCATCGCCTGCGAACGATAGTCTCGGCAGCTCTCCCGCTACGTAACGGTCCCGATGGATCTTATAATCCCGGAGAAAGATTTTGGACGCGCGTTTTCGCAATTCGCGCATGTATTCGGGATTTTTGTAAAAGTCCCAGCGATAGGTCGGCACAGATCCAATGGTCCGGTAAACTGATTCAAGGTCCGGGTCGGAACGCTCCGCGATTCTTTCCGGCGATAGCGAATAGATTGGATCGAACGAAGTCACATTTATGCCGAGCTTGTTGGCTTCCGCGCAAAAAGAACTGACCCCGCCGGCTACATCCAAGACTCTTTTTCCTATAAGATCATCCGGCTCAAGCAGGAAGTAGCGGCGGTACTCTTCGAATGTGCGGCCGAGCAACACGACCCGATCCAACTGAAGCCCGCGTCTGGTTTGGATCGAGTCATTGCTCATGCGCCAGGTAGGGGCGATTGACCTCAATCGCCCGGACGGTTCGGGTAAACCGACCCTACCTCAAAACAGCGTAAGGACGCCGTTATTATAAGTTCCGATCCGCACCCAGCCGTAGCTGTTGTTCTGCGGCCGCACGGCCCAAAAATCGAAGTCCCCATTCAGCCGGTCCCCAGCGGCGTCTAGCTCCGTCGAGCCAGTCACGCCGTGGTAATGGTCGGCTTCGTCTACAAATGCCCCTTTAAGGTTATCGAAATTCTTTTGAGGATTCGCATGTATCAAAGCAAGCTGCGCTACGAAAAGCGCATCGTAAGCTAACAACGCAAACGCATCGGCTGTGATACCCGTGCGCGCTTCAATCGCATCGGCAATTGGCTGCCACTTATTCCGGAGCGCTTCAGGAAGCCCGAAGATTGGATTGGGATAACCGGCGTGGACTGCAAAAGCAGCCGCAACCGAATCAGACGGCAAAACGGCAGAAAGAGCGACTCCATCACTGCCGTACCACGCGGCATTTGAGAGCGTCGTGTTTCCTTGTGCGCCGTGAAATACGTCCACGACCTCATCGAACGCGGCCAAATAAACAGCGATCGTGGAGGGATCCGTGCCCCCGCTGATCAGACTTGCAATTTGTGATGCGATAGAGTTTGTCGCGGCGGAAAAGTCCGCGGTCGCCGGTTCGTAACGAAAACCTGAAGCTACTCTGCCTCCAAATGCCTGGAATCGTATTTTAACTGAATCGTGCAGGCCATTGTTGCCCGCATCGTTTCGCCAAAGCGGAACAATCGCGCGGATACCATCGTGCCGAAGTAAAGCGACGAGCGCCTCTGCCTCGCGCGTGTCATTGGGGCAAAACCGAAGGATGTTATCTCCCGGAATCGCGAGCGAAGAAGCCGTGCTGCCCTGGCTGATCACGAGGATGTTGTGCGCGTCGGCAAAAGGCTTGATCATTGCAACCTCGGCGCTCGATTGCGGTCCGATGATGATCTTCGCACCGCGCTGGTCCAGGTCTCGAATAGCCTCAAGGGCCTGCGACGGATCGAGCTGCGTATCGCGAACAAGTAATCGGAATCGGGTTCGACCGTGCGTCGCTGTTTGAATCTGGTCCGCGGCGATGTGAAGCGCAGCCGCGGTGTTTTTCCCGAGAGACGACCACGAACCGGTTAACGACACGAGCACGCCAATCTTTGTTGGCCGGCGCGAATGCCGTTGGCCGGCTTCAACTTTTCCTGCGGAACCGACCAAAGCGAGAAGCAGCACACAAACAACCACACGGAAGACCACGCGAATTTTCATAAGCGACCGATCATCTCACATCGGCGACTGTGTCAAGAATGATGGATATCTGGCGCAGTGATCCGTGAAGTTTGAAGTTAAACGTTGGACGCCTGCTCGCGATCCTTCGGAGTTGAGCGCCTGCCGCGCCGTAGTTTGCGAAGGCGGGTTGGACGTTGGACGTTTCTTCAATGCAGCTAACCGGCGACCTCTTCCCGCAAACGTCGAAGGTCTTCACTGTCGCTGAGCTAACGCGAAGCATTCGCGGCACGCTGGAGACGAAATTCGGCGCCGTCTGGGTACAGGGCGAAATTTCGAATTACAAGCTACATCCCAGCGGACATCAGTATTTCACCCTGAAAGACCAACGCGCCCAGATTGCGTGCGTGATTTGGCGAGACACCATGGCACCGCTGCGACAACCGCTTGCCGATGGCGCGCAGGTGCAGGTTTACGGAACCGTCACGGTTTTCGAAGCGCGCGGACAATATCAACTCAACGTACAGATTCTTCAGCCGCGCGGAATCGGCCTGCTCCAGGCGAAATTCGAAGCGCTGAAGCGCAAGCTCGAAGCGGAAGGATTATTCGCGGCGGAACGCAAACGGCTGTTACGAAAATTTCCGCTGCGAATCGGGATAATAACATCGCCAAGCGGCGCAGCGATTCGTGATATGCTCAACGTGTTGCGCCGTCGCGCACCGTGGTTGCAGATTTTGATCAACCCGGTGCGCGTGCAGGGAATGGGCGCGGCGCAAGAGATCGCGGTTGCGATTCGCGAGTTTGCCACGCCAAGTGAGGTATTTGCGCCGGTGGACCTCATCGTGATCACGCGCGGCGGCGGGAGCATCGAAGACCTTTGGGAGTTCAATGAAGAGATTGTCGCACGTGCGATATTCAATTCCGCAGTGCCAATTGTCTCCGCCGTCGGCCACGAAATCGATTTCACCATCTGCGATTTCATCGCGGATTTGCGCGCACCCACGCCGAGTGCAGCAGCAGAATTGATTGTGCCCGATATAATTGATCTTCAGCGACAGATCGACGGCTGCGCGCGCGCGCTTGCGCGCCAGTTACTGAGCCGGGTCCGCGACGCGCAACAACAGTTGGATCACGCGCGTGAGACGCTGCATCGCTGCCTCATGCACAAGATCGACAGTTACAAACGCGGCCTAGTCCACATCACGGCCGCGCTGCAACCCCGAAAGCTTTCGGGGGAACTCATGCTGCGCCGGAACCGTTTTGCTGATCTACAGCGGCGGTTGATTGCGTGCCCCGGCCATTTACTGGAAAACGCGAGCCACCGTTTCCGGCACATCGAAGGAATTCTGCGCGTGCTCGGGCCGGACGCGACTTTACGCCGCGGCTACAGCATCACCACGAATGAGCGCGGAAAAATCATCCGAACGACCGCAGCAGTCCGTCCAAAAATGAAAATTCGCACCCGCGTGAGCGAAGGCGAATTCGGCTCGGAGATCCTGTAGCGTGTCAGTTTTTTATTCGCATTACGTCGCAATTTCCGCCAAAACGAAGTTCCATGATTCCGCTTTTATCGGGCGATCACGAGAGAAGCCAAGCGGATTAGAAGCCTAGCAACCCTTATGCGACAGCTTACTGTTATACTGACCGCACTAACGGTTGCTACATTCCAAACGCACGCTGGAAGTCTCGACTGGCTTTTTGATGTTGCTAACAACGATAATATCGCACGTAGACAAGCCCAATTCTTGGTGTGGGATGGTGTGTCGCATCCCTTCTCAGCGAGTTTCGAGAAGGTAGACATTGTAGACAAAGATTGGCCTTTTTATCTCTTTCACGTTGTGATCACCAGTCCAGGCGCCGGAGTAGAGCGCGATCGCAGCTCATACCTGGTCTGCTTCAAGCTGACTGAACATACAACCGAATTCCGCATAGTTACCGTGATTCAATACGCTTCAGACCCGCCGACAGAAAACGAGATTGCGATAGATAAGCGTCTTAATAGATGGCCAGTTTCGCCACCTTGGAAAGCGGGAGATGATCTACCACACAATATCAAGCTTCCTGGCTTGAACATCGTGTTAGACAAGTGTCGCGCAGGATCAGACCAGTAACACCGTTACCCTTCCTACCGGTAGCGCAGGTCCAATTCATCTCACGTAGTGGCGACAATGTTCGCTTTCATTTGCAAGCGGCCGATTACGGAATCAATGGCGATTACGAAGTCACAGTCCTGACGCGACCGATCTAAAATGAAAAAGAGCGGCTTGGAATAGCCGAGACGATCCTTCACTGCTCTGCACGCTTCACAACGGTTTAGTGGAAGCTCCGTGGTAAGTACGCCAGAGGAGCGATGCTCAATTACTGCACCGCCACCGTTATGGTCTGCCCCGGGTCCCCGAAGAGTGTC
>WNFP01001757.1_pt1 | contig 17016 bp, 14 predicted proteins | sample 5400201 | NCBI WGS metagenome assembly WNFP01 (sample SAMN13153355, study PRJNA577476) | soil metagenome | isolation source: 115 cm saprolite under Madrone tree | place: USA:California | collected 2016-06-14 | reverse complement strand
ATATGCTGGCAATCAGCCGAGTGGCGCATACCATTAAGCTGCGCGGCATCTACGCATAAAAACTACAGCAAAGTTAAATGGGCGGCCAAAACTGGCCGCCCGTCTTTGTATCTCGACACCCAATTCGAATCCCAAAATCTAACTGTGCCTAAGACGTGGTTCCTGTCTTCTTCATGTAACTGGCGGGTCCGTTCGGGGCCGTGTTGAGAAAACCAGTTGCGCCGTGGTGCGTCGGGTTTATCACGAAGCGCAACAAGGGCTGCGATGGCTCGCAGCCCTCACTCATTTATTTATATCTACTTAACGGCGGCCCTTTTTCTTCTTGCTGCCGCCTTTTTTCTTCGCGGTCTTTTTGGCGGCTTTCTTCGCCGTCTTTTTGGCGGGCTGTTTCTTGCCCTGGCTGACTGCACCCTTTTTGCTCGCAGCCTTCTTCTTCTTTGCTGCTTTCTTTGGAGCAGCGGGTTTCTTTTTTGCGGCCTTTTTCTTTCCGCCACCGCTACGTTTGCGTGCGGGAGCGCTTACTGGAGCTGGAGCTTCTTCGTCCATTGACTCCTCTGCGCCACTGCTTTCAGATCCAATCGACTCTTCCTCTTCTTCATCGTAATCTTCTTCGGTTGCGGCGCCGTATTCACCAGTGTCGCCGTAGTCGTCATCCATGTCGTCCTCACGTCTCGCTTTGAGGGTCTCGTCGTAAAAACTCATGTTTCCTCCAGAAATTAGTGCTGCTGCGACCACCACAAATTATGGAAACAAAACAGGCGCGGATTATATCAAGTGAGACGATTCGCGTGTCAACACCTGAGCACCCCCAAGTTTGCAACGTGCGCCATAATTAATCAAGTTCATTGAGTCTTGGCGCTGAGGGATTCTTTTCTGGCTGGACTGGCGGCGGTATTCGCTTTCGCTTTGACGGTCGGTTTCAGAGATTTCTTACGGTGCTTCGCAGGTGCGCGATCGGCTTCCCCGGCCCCCAGCGGCTTGTAGATAAGCAACACACGCCCGCGTGGTAAGTTGTTTCCTTTCAATCCGTTCCAGCGACGAACCTTCTCTGGAGGCACGCCAAAATCTTCCGCCACGGTGAGCACTGTATCGCCCGTGTGAGTTTTGTAATGGGAGGGATATCGGGAATAAACGATCTTTTCATTGGTTCCAGCGCCGTTTACCGGAATCACCAGCTTGACCTCGGTGGTCAGCCCCGACGGCTGCAAATTATTAGCTTGAGCAATGGCCCGCTCCGTGGTGCGATATTTTCGCGCGATGCCGGAAAGCGTGTCGCCGGGCTGGACTTTGTAATAACGCCAAACCACGCGCTTTTCTTTGGGTACGGACGCAATCGCTGCTTCGTATTTCTCCTTCGTCCCCACAGGAAGGCGCAAATCATAGGGCTGGTCTTTGGGAGTAGTGCGGCGCAACAGGCTGGGATTGAGTTCAATCAACTGCTCCAGCGGCGTATCCACGCATTCTGCCGCCAGGCGCAGGTCCACAGGGTAATCCAGCTTGACCACGTCATATTGCAAAGCTGGATCTGGCCGAATTGAGTCCAGCCCGTATTGCGCTGGATTCTTTGACATGATGGTCATGGCCAGAATAATGGGAACGTAATTCTTGGTCTCCGCGGGCAGAACGTCTCGTTTGTAAAGCTCCCAGAAATCGGCATACCCTGTGCGTTTTACAGCTTGCTGCACGTTCCCGGGACCGGAGTTATACGCCGCCATGGCCAGGTACCAGTCGCCAAACTGATTGTAAAGATCTTTGAGGTGCCGGGCCGCCGCGCGTGTGGCCTTCTCCGGGTCCTGGCGATCATCAACCCACCAGCTTCGGCGCAAACCATAGCCAACGCCGCGGCTTGCCATGAACTGCCACATTCCCCGGGCCCGTGCGCGAGACAGCGCCAACGGCTTAAAACCGGATTCGGCCTGGGCCAGGTAAATCAGATCCTGCGGCACACCCTCTTCTCTGAAAATGCGAAAAATCATCTCCCGGTAGCGTCCTGAGCGGGTCCACGCCCCCTCAAAAACTCCGCGGCCCCGGGTGGAGAAATAGTTGATGTAGCCGGCCACGTAGTCGTTAATCATCAAAGGCAAGTCGGATTGCGTGTTCTTAAGGTCGGCTTCCGCCTTGGCCTTAACGTTGGGATCGGGAGGAAAAGTAACCTGATTGGCTTCGTCAATGGGGGCCGGTTCGGGCTGCTGTTCACTGAATCCGTCGCCTTCCTTAAAGGCGACCAGCTCCAGTTTGCTGATTTCTTCCGTAATTTTTTCGAATTCCTGCTCCAGACGGCTATCGGATTTGATGTCCACAGGGCCTTGCATTAACACGTCAACCGCATGGTTGAAGTCCTGCTTGGCCGCATCAAGGTGGCCTGCTTTGTAGTCAGCCTGGCCTGCCTGGTAGGCTTTCTCGGCTTCTGCAATAATTGCCGGCACTGCATCGGGTTTTTCCGGCTGCGGGACTGCCAGAGGCTTCTCCGGAGCCTGCGCGGCGGGAGTGGGGCCTTGAGCAGGGTTGGGCTGCACCGCGGGAGCCATGGCTTGTGCGGGCGGGTGGGACGACTTCCTGGTCTCTGTGCTGTCACATGCGATCAGCGTCAACAGTCCAGCAGCTATGCAGATCAAGCTGAAATGCTTCAAGCAGAAGCTCCTCTTCGCAAATCCCTGCACCTGGCTTTGCCTTTACAGATGATTTGCGAACCGCCCACGACAAAACTTGTCGGGTCCGGAAACCCCGAAGCGGTATTTCTTTATTTTCACACGAATAAAAGACACAAGCTCCCGAAAAATGACCAGGGCCTGAGTTACTTTTGGGAACCTTACCAGCTCAGCCACAGATCGAACTGGAACAGGCGCGGATCAAAGACGCCGGGCGTGTTCCCGCTCATGTGTACAGACTGTTTACATCCACCAGGTTAAAGCGGTTGCTGAAATTGAACAAAATATCGACACCTCCGTGTATTTCTTTTGCAGCTTTGCCTTTACAAATTGGGTACATCCTTCATAAACTGGGCCACACTCCCCCAGAAGATTTCTCCAAACCGATTACACTCAAACCAGCAAAGCTCCCGTTATGAGTGGAATGATTGGTTCCTAAGGAATCCGCTATGGACGGCAATTCGTGGTAAAGACAAAGGCGCACAGCAAAAACTACGTGAACGCGTTCGCAAGCGCCGTGGCTGCTCTCAGCCGGGCCGGCGAAGACCTGACTGCGCGAGTCCTGGAAATGTTGGTGAGCGACTTTGATGCGGCCCGCACCGAGTTATGGCTCTGGGACAGCTCCTCGGGCTCCTGCTATCTCACACACGCGGCAGGAGTGAACGCCACCCACCGTCTGGACTACGCAGCTGCCGGCGTGGGCGCCGTGGGGAAGATTGCCCACAACAAAACCAGTGTCGAAAACATTGTGCTCTCCACCTTTGGCGGCGATGACCTGGAATTCGCACGCAGCACCGGCCTCACCCACATTTCCGGATACCCTCTGCTCACCGCAGGCCAGTTGGCAGGTGTTTTGGCGATCTATGCGACGGGAGAAGTACCGGAAGATTTGCTCTTGTGGTGGCGGCTGTACTCGGAGATGAGCGCGGCCAAGCTCGGCAATGTGCTGGCCACGCGCGAAAAGGACAAGCGCATTAACCAGCTTTCGCTGCTGTTTGAAGCCACGCGGATGTTGAATTCAACTCTGGATCTGGCCGAGTTGCTGGAACTGATCCTGAAGATTGCGCGCACGGAAGTAAAAGCGGAACGGGGAACGGTTTTTCTGGCAGACCGCAAACGCGAGGAAGTTTGGTCCATTGCCGCTTCCGGGCTTGATCATCAGGAGATACGAATACCGTTTGGCAAGGGCGTGGCAGGGCGAGTCGCGGTGTCCGGAGAAGTCGTTAATACCGAGGATGCTTACGCCCTCGAATTCTTTGATCCGAGTTTCGACCAGCGTCTGAACTATCGCACCAAGTCTTTGCTCAGCCTCCCCATTCGTCATCACTCCGGCGAAATTGTGGGAGTGCTGCAACTGCTGAATGCTCAGGGCGGCCGCTTTTCCAATGAAGACGTGGGTTTTCTGACTAAGCTTTCCGGACACATGGCCATGGCGCTTGAGAATGCGCAATTACACCGCGACACCATGGAAAAGCAACGCATGGAAAGAGAACTCTCGCTGGCCCGCAGCATTCAACACCGCCTGCTGCCGGAAGGGCCGCCCGTGGTTCCCGGCTATGACATTGCCGTGCTGAGCGATTATTGTTTTGATGTCGCCGCCGACTACTACGACTTTATCAATCTCGGCCCGCAATCCCTTCTGATCGTATGTGCTGAGGTGGAAGGCCACGGGGTCTCTTCGGCGCTGATCATGGCGAACCTGCAAGCCACTCTGCGCGCGCTGGTCATGCATCTCCACTCGCTTGAAGTGCTGGCGTTCTCTCTCAACGAAATGTTGTATACCTATACCAAATCCGGCAAGCATTTGAGCGTTTTTCTTGGCCTGATCGATACGCGGCGCAACGTTCTGCAATACGTCAATGCCGGCCACGTGCCGCCAATTCTGGTGCGCGGCAAAAGCGGCGAAGTGAAACTTCTGGAGGAGGGCGGCACCGTCATCGGCCTGTTTCCACAGGTGGACTACACGCGCGGCACGGTAAAGCTCGAAAAAGATGACCTGTTGGTCTGCACTACAGACGGCATACTGCGCATCTCCGACGATCAAAAGCATGAATATGGAACCAGCCGCCTGACGGAGTTTGTCTGCCGCCATCGGGACCGCAGCGCCCAGGGAATTGCCGACGCGGTGCTGGCAGAAGTGTCAGCCTATGCCACAGCCAGCATGAATGACGATGACAAAGTTTTGATTGTGATGAAGGTAACAGCGGACAAAGAAAGTGACCCTGCAGAACCACCGCCAGGCGAGCCGAGACCAGAAAGTTAAGTTTATTCGGGCGATACGAGGCGCTTATATTTCGCCCGATAGCTATTTCGAAATCAGTCCACCCTATCGCTTTCAAAGCATCAAGAGCCAGAGACCTGCATTGGCAACGCGCAGTTTCATTGCAGATATTTTCGATGCGCTAAAGCAAACCCGGCCAAAAAACTCTCTAGGATAACGCACTCAAAACAGGTCTTTTTTGCTCTGAGCCCGCCTCCTCGATCACCACAAAAACCAGCCTGCCGAAGCGGACGAACACCCCTATATCATTGCAAACAACGCATATATTCTTACATCAACAAATACTGGGGGTACTAAGGTAAGTTGCGGCTTGACCACGGACATGTACTTGAGTAACAAGCATCGACGCAACGTAGGGCGCATCCTAGACACTAATACAGTATTACAGCATTTAAGGAATCCCCCGATGATTAAGGAACGCCACTCAGTACCCGATTTTAACGAACTCGTAACTCATCTTAAGACTCTGACGAATGCGTTGAATGCCGTGCATGGCGACCTTTATTGGCTGGCCATGCAAACCCCGGATGCCTCAGCCAAGAACTCAGCGCCAGCAGCCGATCTGAACGTTGACATGCTGACAGAACTCAAAGCGGCAGTGGATGATATGCGTCTACTCTTGTGGCAGTACATTGAAACCGCATCGCAAGTCCGCCCCCAAATGGTGCGCGATGGCATGGAGAGTCAACGACTGCAGCGCGTCACCAAGTTCCTGCAACTCCTGCGCAATCGACTGGGACCCACCGTTGACGAGGAACCAGTCTCTTTCATTGAGCGGATCAATGCCTCGGTAAAGGAACGGCTGAAAGAAGAAAAAATAGCTTGACCAGCGGCGGCCTGAAGAGAGGTCCGGGCGGATTTCCTCAAAAATGAAGCCAGCAAAAATCTTAAGAGGCGTTGCCGGCAATGTGCCGCATGCAACGCCTCTTTTTGTATTGCTTCGACCGCGGAAGAAGTTTGTGGCTAGGCCTTCTTTAACCCCGGTCCCGCTGCACGAATGTTTGCCGGCACATCAAACTTCTCAAAGTTTTTGGCAAAGCGCGCGGCCAGATCAGCCGCCGATTTGTCATAGGCAGCCTTGTCTTTCCATGCGTCGCGAGCGCGCAGGAATTCTGACGGCACACCGGGCACGGACTTTGGTACGGTCAGGCCAAAGGCGGGATCGGTTTCAAATTCCACATTATTGAGCTTGCCCTCAACGGCCGCATTGACCATGGCACGAGTATACGGAAGCTTCATTCTTGCGCCCACGCCGTACGGTCCGCCGAACCACCCTGTATTCACCAGCCAGCACTGCGCGCCGTGCTCCTCCATCCGGCGGCCCAGCATTTCTGCATAAACCTTCGGACGCAACGGCAGAAACGGCGAACCAAAGCAGGTGGAGAAATTCGGTTGCGGCTCTTTTACGCCCGCTTCCGTGCCGGCGACTTTTGCGGTATAGCCCGAAAGAAAGTGATACATTGCCTGGTCTTTACTCAATTTGGAAATGGGCGGAAGCACACCAAACGCATCGGCCGTGAGAAAGATCACGTTTTTAGGATGGCCGCCGATGCCGGGAATGACCGCGCCCTCAATGTAATCCACAGGATATGCGCACCGCGTGTTCTCAGTCTGGCTGTCATCGTTGTAATCGGGAACGTGGGTCTCCGGATCGAGGGTCACGTTTTCCAGCACGGAACCAAAGCGAATGGCGTTCCATATCTGCGGCTCATTCTCTTTTGAAAGCTTGATGCACTTGGCGTAACAACCGCCTTCAAAATTGAAAATGCCAGTTGAACTCCATCCATGCTCGTCATCGCCGATCAGCAGGCGCTCCGGGTCCGCCGAGAGCGTTGTTTTTCCTGTTCCCGATAGACCGAAGAAAAGTGCCGTTTCACCATTCTTGCCCACATTGGCCGAGCAATGCATGGGGAAAACGTTGTTCTGTGGAAGCAGGAAGTTCATCACGCCGAAAATCGATTTCTTCATCTCGCCGGCGTATTTAGTCCCGCCAATCAAGACTATTTTGCGGGTAAAGCTGACCACGATGAATGCTTCCGCACGGGTACCGTCGCGCTGAGGGTCGGCCTGAAATTCCGGCGCAGACACAATGGTGAACTCCGCATGATGCGTCTTGAGTTCTTCCCCGTTGGGCCGGACAAACAGGGCTCGCACAAAAAGGTTGTGCCAGGCATATTCATTGATCGCACGGATGGGCAAGCGGAACTTGGAGTCGGCGCCCGCGTACAGGTCCTGAACAAATAGTTCCTTGCCCCGCAATGACCCGACCACGCGCTCAAAAAGCGCGTCGAACTTTTCCGGATCGAAAGGCTGGTTGACCTCGCCCCAGTTCACCAACTCCGTGGTGACCGGGTCTTTCACCGTGAATTTGTCCTTGGGCGTACGCCCCGTGTATTTTCCGGTATAAGCGACAACCGCGCCATTGTCCGCCAGTTGCCCTTCACCGCGGCGTACTGCATGTTCCACCAGGATGCCGGAATGTAGGTTGCGTTGGACTTTGTTGCTTTTGAGCAGTGTTTCCAGGGCAGAGGCTGTATCCAGCGCGGGCAAAGTCTGTGACATGGTGGCGAGATCTCCTGTTCTCAAATCCCTTGTTGCGCCCTTGCAGCATGGCACGGCGCGAATAGCGGGGTATTGTTGGCCTGAACGGACGGCTAAGCCGTCTTAACCAGCGCGTCTTGCGGCGCGCCGACTTCCTTCAATACTGCATTTAAATGCGCGAGCGATTCTTGTACCGTAAGCGTGTACATCTCCCGTCCATGCTCATACGTGCCAGACTCAATGGCTGTCTTCAAAAAGTGTCCAGCGGTTTGTACGGCCAGGGGATCGGAAATAGTACGGCCTGTGCGTTCGTTGTATTCAACCCAGGTTGGATGCGGCAAAGCAATCCACACCGGACGTCCACTGGCCAGAAATTTTATGTCCACGGCGTCAGCGTGCCGGGTTGCAATGGCAACGATAAGGGCCTGGTAAACACAATGCAGCTTTTGCCCAGTCCAGCGGTCGGTAGCGTGAAAATCATCGTACATGCTGTTTAAAAATATAGCGGAGCAGCCTCAGATCAGCAATGCTAAGCCGGGTACCAGAAATGAAGATGTAATCCTAATTACAGCCGCTTCAGGCACTTATCGTCAAAATAGGCTGATTTTTGTCTTGCACCTTTCCCCCGGGACAAATGCCTGTAAACCAGTTTTCATGGGGTTGCGCCTGCCTGTAAACTCAGAATCGGTTTTATCCCGGACCATCAGCCAATGAGCCACACCATCATGAGCAACACCATGCACTCAGTATGGATATCCCGCTTTGGCGGACCAGAGGTTCTGGAGGTACGCAAAGTTGGCCGACCTCTGATCAACAATGAGCAGATACTGGTCCGCGTGTGGGCATCTGCCTTGAATCGTGCTGACCTGCTTCAGCGCCAGGGCAAGTACCCGCCACCGCCCGGCTTTCCTCCGGAAATCCCCGGCATGGAATTCGCCGGCGAGGTAGAAGAGATAGGCACGGCTGTCCGCCAGTGGAAGCCGGGGCAACGCGTATTTGGGATTATTGGCGGAGGAGCCCAGGCTGAGTATGTTGTCACCTCTGAACGCCTTCTGGCCGAAATTCCTCCCAACCTTGACTGGGCCCAGGCTGCGGCCATCCCTGAGGTCTTTATCACGGCCCATGACGCTCTGTGGACGCAGGCCGGACTGCGCCCCGGTGAAACTGTGCTCATACATGCGGTAGGCAGTGGCGTGGGACTGGCGGCCGTACAGCTGTGCCGCGCCATGCAGGCTGTCCCCTACGGGACCTCGCGTACGGCGGGCAAGATTGAGCAATCAAAGCCCGTCGGTCTGGAGGCCGGTCTTACCCTGCGCGATAACTTTGACGATCTACCGGCAGCAGTCGAGCAGTGGACTGGCGGCAAAGGCATCAACGTGGTGCTTGATTTGGCCGGTGGGCCATACGTAAAAGCCAGCCAGAAAGTGATGGCCCATAAGGGCCGCATGGTGCTGGTAGGCACAGTCGCCGGAGGCAACTATGAGCTTGAGGCCCGTTACATGCTCAGCCAGCGCCTCAAAGTCTGGGGCACGGTGCTGCGCGCGCGCGCACTGGAGGAAAAAATCGAGGCCACTCAGAGATTTACGGCTGAAGTTGTTCCTCTGCTGGCCCGCGGCGTGCTCCGCCCTAATGTTGACAGCGTATTCAAATTGACGGAAATTACCCAGGCCCATAAGCGCCTGGAGTCCAATGAGACATTTGGAAAAGTTGTGGTGGCGATGGAGTAGGGCGAGATAAGTTGGTCAGTGATGAGGCCCCGCACTACTCAATTTGTCTGTCGTTAATCCAGGTCGTTAATCCAGATTCTTAGGTGCAATAAAACAATCTGGCCGGGAGAATATTACGCGGCTCAAAGTCCTGGTCGATCTGGCGGAAGTGTGTGCGCAGATAAGGCAACACGGCCCGCGTGAATTGATAGACCAGGGCGGCGCCGCCGGGGTTAAGCGCTTCCCGCGATTCGCGCATGATCTTCTCCCGCAGCGCCATAGGCATGGTGGTAAACGGGATGCCGGAAATGATGTAATCCGCACCCTCCAGCTTCAACCGATCCAGTTCGCGTTGCACGTTTTCCGCTGAGCCATGCACCACATGCAAGCGCGGATCGGGAAAGGTTCGCCGCAGATAGCGCACAAAATCTTCATTCATTTCAAACACCACCAGCCGCGCCTGGGGCGACATTCGCGCCAGGATGTGAGCTGTAATGGTGCCTACCCCAGGGCCATATTCCACGATGGTGCGCGCGCGTTTCCAATCGACCTTGCCTAGTAGCCGGTCAATCAGGAAGCGTGAGCTCGGGATAAGCGAACCCAGCATTTTGGGGTGCTGAAGGAAGTTCTTGGCAAACAACAGCGTTTCTTCACTGCGCGAAGGTTTGAGTAACATGCGTGTGATCAGTTCCTTAACTGCTGCCTCATGGCGAGTTAACCATACTCGTCTCTTCCCTGAGATGTAAAGCGAGACGCTTGCGACAGCTCTGGTGTGGGAATATTCTCTTGCTGTCTGCTGGCGCCCATCATCCGCAGGTGTGTCCGGAGCCTCGCCTTTCTCCAAAGGCGAATTCCTGCATTGCCGCGTTCTGAAATCCAGAATAAAATCAGATTTCAGTCACAGGATTCTCATTTGAACCTTGTCCGCGCCATTTATCCCGGCTCATTTGATCCGCTCACCAACGGTCATCTTGATCTGATCGAACGTGGCAGCAAGATCTTTGATGAGCTCATTGTGGCGATTCTGCGCAACGCGGAAAAAGACCCGCTGTTTACGCTGGCCGAACGCCTGGAAATGCTGGAGCAAATGGTCAAGCGCTACGAAAATGTGCGCGTGGAGACTTTTGAAGGGCTGCTGGTGGATTATGCCATGCAGAAAAAAGCCAAGGCCGTGCTGCGCGGTATTCGCGCCATCAGTGACTACGAATACGAACTGCAAATGGCCTTGATGAATCGCAAGCTGCAACCGCAACTGGAAACGGTATTTATGATGCCGGCCGAAGCCTATTCGTATCTGAGCTCCCGGCTGGTCAAAGAAATTTTCCGCCTTGGCGGCTCCGTGCGCGGACTGGTGCCGGAGCTGGTGGAGCAAAGGCTGCGGGAAAAATTCCATGGCACCGCGGCTACAATTTGAATTGAGGTATTGTGATGGCAACCCTACCCGCAGTAAAGCAGTTCAGTGATCGCGTCAACCGCATTGAGATTTCAGCCACCATGGCCGTTGTGGCCGAAGCCGCCAAGATCAAGGCGGGAGGTGCGGACCTGGTGGAATTCGGCGCTGGCGAGCCGCATTTTTCTACGCCACAGCACATAAAAGACGCTGCCATTACCGCCATCAAGAATGATTGCACGCGATACACGGCGGTAGCCGGAATCAATGAGCTGCGGACGGCCATCGCCCGCCGCCATGCCTCAGACTTTCGCTCCGAGTACCAGGCAGCCGACTGCATGGTCTCAACCGGCGGCAAACTGGCGTTGTTCAATGCCCTCCAGATCCTGGTGGACCATGGGGATGAGGTCATCCTGCCGGTCCCCTACTGGGTTTCATTCAAAGACATTATTGAGTATGCGGGCGGGAAGTGCGTATACGTAAAGACAAACGAAGCTGACAACTTTCGCCTGACGGTGGAAATGATTGAGCGCCAGATAACGCCTCGGACGCGCGCCATCATCATCAACACGCCCAACAATCCCAGCGGGGCCGTTCTTGACCCGGCGGATTTCACCGCCATTCTGCGGTTGGCGGACAAGCGCGGCATCTATGTCCTGGCCGATGAATGTTACGTATACCTGAACTATACGCCTCACCGTTTTTCCGCCGGCTCCATCACTGACGTCCGCCAGCATCTGGTGATTCTCGGGTCGCTCTCCAAGACTTATGCCATGACCGGCTGGCGACTGGGCTACGCTTTGGCGCCCGCGCCCATCATCAACGCCATGACCAAGCTCCAGAGCCAAAGCACCTCCAGTGCGGCCCACATGGTACAGATGGCCGGACTGGCCGCCGTGACCGAACCACAGGACTGCGTGGAACAGATGAAAAAAGACTACGTGGTGCTGCAAGAGCTGATTCTGAAACAATTAAAGCTAATCCCCGGAATTACCTGCGTAAAGCCGGAAGGAGCTTTCTACGTTTATCCCAATGTTTCCGCCTATTTCGGCAAGTCCGGTATCACCTCCGCAGCCGATGTGGCAAAACGCCTTTTGCACGAGGCGCACGTGGTCACTGTGCCCGGTGAAGCCTTCGGCACGCGTGAACATATACGCCTCTCCTATGCAACCTCGTCCACGGAGATTGAGCGCGGTCTGAAACGCATGCAGGAGTGGTTCAGCAAGCTATGATGTTGTGAGCTGCTGGACAACACCTTAGCTCTTTTGTGAGTCTAAAGAGTTTTCTGGACGGACACGACGCATTGCACTTCTGAATTCAAACCAGGATGCCAGAACTCTATCCTTTACTTTTGCGACCGCAGTTCCACGAGCGCGTGTGGGGCAGCCATGATCTTGCACCCATCTACACCCGCGAGATTACCGGCCCCCCTATAGGCGAAGCGTGGCTTACCGGGGACGATTGCCAGGTAGCCAATGGCGAACTTGCCGGACGCACGCTGGCTGAACTTAGCCGGGACTGTGGCCCGCTGCTTCTGGGCGTGGCCACTCATGCCCGGCGGTTCCCCTTGTTAATTAAATTTCTTTTTCCAACGGAAAAACTCTCCGTCCAGGTACATCCGGACGATACGGCCGCGGCTCTGGTTGGCCAGCCCTGCGGCAAAACCGAATGCTGGTATGTGCTGCAGGCCGTACCGGGAGCGCAAATCGGCCTTGGGTTGAAGCCTGGCGTCACCAAGGCGGAGGTCGAACAGGCTATCCACCAGAACCGCCTGGAACAGCTGCTCAACTGGATCGATATTCACGGCGGCGAGATGATTTATGTCGACGCTGGAACGGTACATGCCATCGGCGGTGGCGCCGTTATTATTGAAACCCAGCAAAACTCTGATACTACGTATCGCCTCTATGACTATGGCCGTCCCCGCGAATTGCATATTGAAGCCGGACTCCAAGCAACCAAGGAGCATACCCGCGCCGGAAAAGTGGTTATGGGGCCGCCTCACACCGACAATGGCAAGGTGCAGGTCAATCTGGTGACCTCACCCTGTTTCATTGTGGATAAATTCAAGCTTTCGAATGTTTGGGAATTCCGCCGCCCGCGCCATGCTCGCCGGAGTGTCTGGTGCATGATAGCCACGCGCGGGTACGGTGTTATAGAGAGTCATGGCGTGCCTCCTTTAGGCTTCAGCAGCGGAGAAGCTGTTGTGGTCCCGGCTGCGGTGGACCGCTTTGTGCTGAAACCACAGTGGGAAGTGGAATTTCTGTGCGCTTCCCTGCCGGTGGAAAAAGTGGAAGAGCCGCCGACTTTATTGAGTGAAGCCGCTATCCAGGCGACATAATGAAAGTGCTAACCAGGAGCTTTTTTTGAGCACACCCTCTTTTTATCCCGTGATCCTTGCCGGCGGCAGCGGGACCCGCTTCTGGCCACGTAGCCGGCGCAAGCTGGCAAAACAAGTGCTCGCCCTGGACGGCAAACAGACGATGATCCAGAAAACCGTAGAGCGCCTTCTGCCCCTGGGATCAGAAAAGGACTGTTGGGTCATCACTAATGACTTTGTGGCCGCAGAAATCCAGCGCCAGCTGCCATCGGTGCCGCCCGGACAAATTGTGATTGAGCCCGAGCCGCGCAACACAGCGCCAGCCATTGGCCTTGCGGCCTTTCTGCTGGATAAGCTGGCTCCGGAATCGATCATTGGGATGTTTCCCGCTGACCACGTCATCGGCGACGAAAAACAATTTCGCAAGATGCTGCAACGCGCCATCGACATTGCCGCAAAAGAAGACCACATTGTTGTCATGGGCGTGCAGCCGGCGCGGGCCGAAACGGGCTATGGCTACATTGAAACCGGCGAGCACCTTAAGTCCGATTTGTTTCGGGTAAAGCGTTTTACGGAAAAACCCAACCAGCAACGCGCCGAAGAGTTTGTGGCGGCGGGAAATTATTACTGGAACAGCGGGATCTTTGTCTGGAGCGCGCGCACGCTCACCCGGGCGCTGCGCGAACATCTGTCAGAGACGGCGCCTTACCTTGAAGAGATTGCCTCCGCGTGGGGGACCAGGGATTTTCAAAAGAAGTTTGCCCAGCTGTATCCCAGGTGCGAAAACATCAGCATTGATTATGCCGTGCTGGAACCACGCTCCGCCAAGGGTGAGCACTCTTCCAACCTGTTTTGCCTGAAAGCCGATTTTGGCTGGAATGATCTGGGCTCCTGGGCCGCGCTCTATGAACATCACGCGGCCAGTGTCAAGAACGAAGCCAAAAACGTGGTGGAAGGTCACGACTGCTACATGTTGAATGCGTCCGGCAACTACATCTTTGCTCCCAATAAGTTTGTCGCCGCCGTAGGCGTCCACAATCTGGTTGTGGTTGAGACGGATGACGCCATCCTGGTGACAACTCGCGAACACTCGCAGGACGTGGGTAAAATTGTGAAATACTTGAATGAGAAAAAGCTGGCGGATTTAGTTTAAAAACCTGCGGAAATGCGTAAGCGGCCCGACCGGGGCACAAGAATAAATCTGCTTGCTGGAACAATTCTTAGCGATTTTGGGAGCAAAGCAAACATGGAAATTAAGTTTGGCACGGATGGCTGGCGCGGCGTTATCGCCGAGGACTACACCTTTGAAAACGTGCGTCGCGTGGCCGGCGGAATTGCCGCTTACGTCCTCAAAAATGAAGACTCTTCGCGCGGGCTGGTGATTGGCTATGACACGCGCTTCGGTTCGCGCCGTTTCGCCGAGGCCACGGGCGAGGTGCTGGCAGCCGCAGGTATTCCTGTCAAAATCTCCAATGACTATACGCCTACGCCCGCGCTTTCTTATGCGGTCAAAAACCTTGGTACGGCGGGCGGGATCATGATCACATCCAGCCACAACCCGTGGGACTGGAATGGCGTTAAATTCAAGGCCCCATATGGCGGTTCAGCCACTCCGGCGATTATCAAGCAGATTGAAGACAACGTGCGCGCTGGGGCCATGCCCAGGGGCAAGGCGGCAAAAATTGAAGAAGCGGACTTTAAAACCCCGTACGTGGCCGCGATCTGCAAATTTGCCGAGCTCGATAAGATCGCGCAAGCCGGCTTTAAATTCACCATCGATTGTATGTACGGCTCCGGACGCAACATTCTGGCCGACATCTTTCAACAGCGCGGCATACAGTATGTGCAGATTCGCAATGAGGTCAATCCACTCTTTCCCGGCATTAATCCTGAGCCGATCCTGCCGCATGTACGTGCCGCCCAGGAAACCGTAGTCAAAGAAAAATGCCACGCTGCTTTCATCACCGATGGCGACGCCGACCGCATCGGCGCAGCCGCGGAAGACGGCAGCTTTGTGGATTCGCACAAAATCTTCTCCATCCTGTTGCAATGGGTGGTCACCCACCATAAGGACTGGCCCGGTGAGGTAGTGCGCGCTTTCAATACCACGCGCATGCTCGACCGCATTGCCGCCAAACACGGACGCAAGCTGACCGAGTGCGGCATCGGCTTTAAACACATCTGCGATCTCATGCTGGAACGCAAAGTTGTGATCGGGGGAGAAGAATCCGGCGGCATCGGCTTCCAGCGCCACCTGCCCGAACGTGACGGCATTCTTAATGCGCTGTTGCTGGCCAACGTAATGGCGGATGAAGGCAAGAGCCTGGGCCAACTGGTGGCCGCGCTGCAAGCGGAGTACGGACCGCATTTCTATGCCCGCCGCGATCTGCGCATTCCCAATGAGGTGAAGGAAGCTGCCATCGCCCGCGCCGGCAGCCCAGACATGAAAGCCCTGGGCCGTTACAAGATCCTGCGTAAGGAAGACGTTGACGGCATCAAGTTCTTCCTGGATACGCCAATCAAAGACCGCGGCGCAGAGGCCTGGATCCTGCTGCGCTCTTCCGGCACTGAGCCGCTCATGCGCATCTATGCGGAGGCTTCTTCGCCGGAACTGGTGCAGGAAATGCTGGAAGAGGCCGTGGCCTTCGTGGATACCCATGTTCCCGCAGCCGCGCGCTAACAATTTCTTCACGACTTAAAACCACTACTTCTGCTTAAGGTGTAGCCAGGGCCGGCGCTTAAAAGTTTTTACAACCCACCAGCTCTGGCAATCACTCAAATAAACAGATGGGTGAATCACACAAGCCTGGCAGAGTTGCGCGGGTTCTCGCCTGGCTCTTTATGCTAACCACGGTCGGCTTAGGCGCAGCATTGGCCTCAACGTGGATTTTCGTTTCCAAGCTGGCGCTCAAGCCGCTGCCCGATCCACCGTTACCCGTCCAAATGCTCGCGACTTCAGGCCCGGCTTCTCCCCTGCAAATCCAGTATCAACTCAACCTGCCCGGTCGCGGAGAGATTTTTCCCGCCCTGATTGGGGCTCAAGCCACGGACTATTGGCCGGTCGCCGTGCTCAGCATTGCCAACACTTCCGGCAAACCTATTCTTCAGATCATTACCGCGGAAGTAAGAGGCTGGAGCGCCGAGTTGCGCCAGACCGCCGTGATTGGCCCGCATGAAGTGCGGACTTTCAGTCTGGATCCCGAGTTGCTCTCCAGGGCTTATGACAATGGCGAGATTCGCCCGGCAACACTGGTGGTAGAAGTGCAGGACCCGGCCACGGGGCATTCTTTTGCCCAGCAGCGCCCGGTATTTCTGCACAGCGCATACGATCTGTTCTGGGGACGAAAGTTTGCCAATGCACAGTTACTGGCTCGCTGGGTCACGCCCCATGATGAAAGGGTGCTGCAATTGGTCGCGCATGCAGAGCGGCTCGTTCCCGGCGGCCGTATGCGCGGCTACAATCCGGCTCCCGGCATAAAGCTGGAGAGCCAGGTCCAAGCCCAGGCGGCGGCAGTTTTCCAGGCCATGCGGCGCTCCGGCATCAGCTACGTGAGCAGCATATATACTTTTGGCACCTATCCGGGCGAAACCCAACGCATCCGCATGCCGCGCGAAACCCTGGAGCTGAGCAACGCCAACTGCATCGACGTTAGCGTGGCTTTTGCCTCAGCGCTGGAGAATGTGGGCCTGAAGCCGGTCATCGTCATTGTGCCAGGCCACGCCTTCACGGGTGTGCGGCTTGGCCCAAACTCCCCTAACATCCTTTATTTGGATTTAACTGTCTTGCCGCGAGGCACGTTTGCCATGGCTGCCGCCCGAGCACAGGCATGGCTCAAACACACACCTCAGGAAGAAGTGTTGAACGTAGACATTGGCGCAGCTCGGTCTCTTGGCGTATATCCCATGCCCATAGCAGCCACCGCCGAGGACAAACACGGCGAAGCTCTGAACAGCTCAGGAGATGCTGCAGGCACATCACGTGACTAACCGCGTCACCGCGACAGGCGGCCCAGTTCGCTTTGTGCACAATAAGTTCTGATAACCCTACAGCCGCGTGCTCCAGCGCGAGGCGCGAAATATAGCAGAACGGGATGGCACCCAAGATGGGATGCGGCGAAAACGTGAAGCTG
>WNFP01001755.1_pt1 | contig 17024 bp, 13 predicted proteins | sample 5400201 | NCBI WGS metagenome assembly WNFP01 (sample SAMN13153355, study PRJNA577476) | soil metagenome | isolation source: 115 cm saprolite under Madrone tree | place: USA:California | collected 2016-06-14 | reverse complement strand
CCTGCTCGGTACCGAATGCTTGGGCGGAGATCATTCGGCCGGGCAAAATTGTCGCGCAAACAAAGCAAATAATAACCCTCACGACCGACGCCTTGTTCATTCCTCACTTCCCCCTGAAAACTCGGGAATCCGCTCTTGACTAGCGGCACAGCGCTTCGATCAAGACTTCCTTCTTCTTTTCCGCGAGCGTACTGAGAGCATCGAGTGAAGCGAAGTATCCTCCGACAGTAACCGCGGCTAGAAAGACGAAGGCTTCGGCGGGCAGCCAAGGATTGCCGGTCCAGTTTCCGGTGAAAAGAATCACGGCAGAAATGCCGCCCATCAAAATCTGCGAGCCAAAGGCAACCAGGACCGCCATCCCTGATTGGCGCTGGCCGCGCATCTGGCCGAATTCCATCCTGCGTGGAAAGGTGATCGAGGACCAGTTGGCGATGGTCAGCTGGCCCACGACGGTGAAGATGATGGCCGCGCAGGTGGCCACCAGCATGTGGGCCGAGGGCAAGCCGACGCGCCAGGTGAGCATGGCGAGCGAAAGAGCGATTTCGAGCGAGAGTATGGAGACGAGCATCAAATTCTTTCCGAGAAAAACATCGCGAAAGCGCACGGGCGCGGTGAAGTAGGTCTGAATGCCGCGGCCTTCATAAGCAAAGCTGTTGTAGGCCGGCGCCATCAGAATCAGGATGAGGTAGGCCATCATGCCCGGGAAAAACATCTCTGCCGAGACGCCCTTGCCTCCCACGGTCGGATGCCTTCCGGCAAAATTCATGCTGAAGATCAGGATCAGCAAGGGAGGCATCAGCAGCGTGAGATACGCAAAACCGTTGCGAGTCAGGTAGTGGAACTCTTTGCGAACGATGGCCGCCACTTGGGGAGAAAGCAGACTCAAGCGATCGGGGCCATCGTCTTTTGCCGTGGCCGGGCGTACCGCAGGGCGCGCCGGTGCCGCGGTTTCACTGAGCTCTTCGCCGCGATATTGTGCGGCAAAGCGTCGCCACAGGAGAGCGCTAAAGATAGCCAGGTAGACGAGGAGGAGAGCCGCACTTAGCAGAAACCCCGCGGGTTGAAGGCGGATGACGGCGGCCAGGGCGCGGCCCGCCAGCGAAGGCGGCAACCACACAAAATACGGCAATAGACGCAGGAATGCCAACCGGACCGAGGCGCCGTAACGCTGCATCAGGGGCGAAAGAAAATTCAACGAAACCATGGAGAGAACGAAGAGGCCGAGGAATAGTTCCCGGGTCCGGCGGCGGGAGAGCAGGCGTTCCAGCCAGGAACCAATGAGGCGTTCAATCGTCACGTTGAGCAGCATGAAGATGGCAACGATAAGCAGCATGGCTGGCAATACGCCTGGTTTGGCAACCGTGGCTCCGGCGGTCATTGCCAGGAGCCAGGAGACCGATGCAAGCGACGAGAAATCCGCTAGCCCATACGCCAAGCCAATGACATAGAACGCGTGGAGGCTCAGCGGAAACCGCAGCAGCGTGCGGAACTCGAAATTTGTCCCAAAGCCCGCCACAAAGACGGGGAAAAGCTGCCAGAAAAGAAAAATTCCCCAGAAAAGCAAGGCCATCCACTCGAGGCGGCCTTGGGAGATAAAGGCGTAGGCGCCGGCATAAGAGGCAAAACTCAATCCGACGACCAAGACGCTCGCGAAGACGCCGGTAAAGATCAAGCCGATCAGGTCCAGACGATTATTTTTCTTGCGGAGGTTGTTCCTTAGTATTCGCCAGCGAAGTGCGGCAACCAGGCGGATCTGCTCGAAGATACTGACCGTGGGCGTCACATCAGCCATGACAGCTCCTCGAGCTGCGGGCGTTCGGTGCCGTCCTGGCCAACGATCGAAAGGAAAATCTGCTCGAGGGTGGTCTTCGTTCCAGCCTCACCGGAAATCCCCGCGCGCAATTCTTCGATCGAACCCTGCGCGACAAGCCGCCCCTTATGAATGATGCCCACATGACTGCAGAGCCGTTCGACAATTTCGAGCACGTGGGAGGTCAGGAAAATGGTTGTGCCGCGTTCCGTCATACGCGCCAGGAGCGCTTTCAGCGCGCCGGCTGCGAGCGCATCCACCCCTTCGAACGGTTCGTCGAGAAAGAGAATCCGTGGTCCGTGAATCACCGCGGCAGCGAGAGCAAGTTTCTTCTGCATTCCATGCGAGTAGTCGGCAATCATGGTCTTCGGCCGATCGGCGAGTTGCATGAAATCAAGCAATTCCTCGGAGCGGCGCTGGGTTGTGGCGCGGTCCAGTCCGTACATCCGACCGACAAACTTCAGATACTCGGAACCCGTCAAGCGCTCGAAAAGTCCCATGCCTTCCGGCACAACACCGATCTGGCGTTTTACGTCAACGGGGTTGGCGGCAAAGTTCACGCCCAGAAGCTGGATGCTGCCGGAAGTGGGCGCCAGCAAGCCGGTCAGAATCTTGATGGTCGTCGATTTTCCTGCGCCGTTCGGTCCCAAGAATCCGAAGAATTGTCCGGCGGTCACCTGCAAATCGACGCTGTCGACCGCCGTAAGGGCGCCGAATGTCCTGGTCAGGTTTTGCGTCTGAATGGCCATTTCCGACATCGCAACTCCCTTTCCGGCCTCAAGAATGAGAAGCAAAACTCTAGCACGAGTCGTGGTGATCTTTGGATAAGGCCGGGAGAATGGCCGGAGAGTAAAACCCGTCAGGAAGTCTTTTGCGAGGCTGTTGAAGCGCGCGCCAGATGCAATTCCTTGGCCGGGAAGGCCGCTAAAACGGCAGGCAACTCCACGCGGAAAACGGCGCCGCCTTCCTGCCGGTTGTAGCAGAGTATTCTTCCGCCGTGCTCTTGAACGATGCCGAAGCAAATGCTGAGGCCCAGACCCGTACCTTTGCCCACCGGCTTGGTGGTGTAGAAAGGATCGAAAACGCGATAGGGGTCCTTGAGGCCGGGACCTGTGTCGGAGAATAGGATGACCACGTTGCCGCGGTCGCGGATCGTCTTGATGGTCAGAATACCGCCCGTGGCTTCTTCCATGGCCTCCAGCCCATTGCTAACAATGTTGAAGAAAACTTGCATCAGCTGATTTCCGTCTCCGCGCACGCCGGGAAGAACGGACTCCAGCTGCAGTTCCACGCGTGACGTGCCGGAACGCAGGTCGAGCGCGCGAAGCTGCACCGCGTTGTTCACCACCGTGTTGATATCCAGGAGGGTCCGCTCGGGAGGAACTTGGCGCGCGAAGCTCAAGAGATTGCCAACCAAAGTGTTTGTGCGGCGCGCCTGGTCACGGATTTTTGAGGCCATGGCGCGCGCTTTTTCCGGAACGGTTGGATCCTCGGCAAGCAAGTCAGAAAAACCGAGGATGGCCGCGAGCGGGTTGTTGATTTCGTGTGCCGCGCCGGCGGCCAGCTGGCCGAGAGAAACAAGTTTTTCAGATTGCACGATCTGCGCCTGCAAACGCTTCAGATTTTCGACCGATTGTTCGGAGCGTGCCAGAAGCCAGGCGCGGTCCTTATCGGCCAGGTGGGTACGAAGAAAAATCAGCAGCGCGAGCGGAACCGAAGCGATCAAAGTTGCCATGAGGCGGAAATCGCGGACTTCCGGAGTCTCATGACCAAACCGGATCGTATAGATCGCGAAGATGGGAAGGGAGATCACCGCGGCCATGGCAAAGCCTGCGGGCCAGACACGCTCATCGACGGTGGAGTCCAAATTCGACTCGCTAGGAGCATCCAACTTGTCCCGATATTGATAGGCGATCGCACCGGCGAAGGCGAACCACAGGAAACTGGAGATCAGGGGAATATCGTACAAGCTGCCGGTGTAGTACCGCCGGGTGGCGATGGCCACATTGATGGTCAGCGAGGAGAGCAAGTAGGCGGCAGAGGCGCCGAAGAGGTTGGCATATACCACCCGCCAGGCTCCTCGCGATCCCAGCCAAAGCGCGCCCCAAGCCGCAAGGATCATCATGTTCTGGAGGTTGGCAAGCAGGTTGTAGTTGTAATTGTATTGTTCGACGGCAGGCGAAGCATACAACCATGGCAGAACCACAAAGGCATAAAGATACGTCCACCAGACGAACAAGAGCACGAAATCCAGATATCCGAAGCGCAGCTGGATCTCTCCGCGCCGCAGATGCGGACGCAACGCCAGCGCCGCCATCATCGGAATTCCGCGCAGAAAGAATAGAATATCTCCCCCGTTTAGATCGGGGACGGGTTTGTGAAGATAGATCTCATAATAGGTCCACTGGAACTGCCCGATCATCCAAAGCGTGCAGCCGGCGGCCAACAGCATCCAGAACAGGTTCTGGCGCCACTTGGGCGTGCCGGCATTCAGCAGCAGGCCGGCATTGGCCAGGAGTGGCAGGACGCACTGCACGAGATTGCCGAGGGTATTAAGCGGCTCCGAGCCGCGCTTTAGGGACAGTGACACGGCTGAGTAGATGACCAGAAAGAGGAGCCAAGTCCCAATCATCCAGGCGATTCTGCGGGAAGAAGACATGCTCTCAGTATTTCCAGTGTAGGCGCGCATGGCAGCGATGCGTGCGGACAATCACTCTGTCTTGGTCTAAAGATAAACGAATGCCGCGCTCCAACCACTCGACGGCAGACCAGTAACCTCAAACTGTGGGCGATGGACGGATTGTACCACCGATTGGGGGCTGGGTGGTGAAGGCGTGGTGAGCATTGGTCGGTCATCAAACGCGGTTCAATTTGAAAGAATGGCCCGTGTTTCGGAGGGTCCAGAGACCTCAAATCGACCCAGAGCAATCCCAAGAACAGCAGCAGGAGAAGCCCAGTCGCAACTGGAAGCGAAGGTACGGCCGAGGTTGAAAGGGTGGCAGCCGGAGGGAATATCCCATTCACAAACGCCGGAGCCAGGGTCGAAAAACCATGGGTCGCAAATCAAGGCGTGCTGAAATCAAAGGAGTTAACGTCACGATAATTTGCCGCACAGCGCGAGCCGCCAGGCTACGAGCCATTCTACCGCCCCATAGACGTAAGCCCGCCCATCGGACTCATGCGTGAGATAACCCTGGTGCTCAAGGCGGCGCAACAAGGTGCGGATAGTTGTTTCTTTGAGGTTGCGGTTGCCAGACACGATCAAGTGGACCGCGTCCACGGTGCACATCCCGGCGTCAAGAATTTTGTGGGGGTGGGTGACAGAGAGTTCCTTGAACCATACCTGCGATCGAGATATAATAGAGCTGAACTGATTAGTTAGTTCGAGGTGGTTATGAGGAGGGCTTGGAGATGGCTAAAACATCAAACATGCGCCGAACGCTGAAGATTGTCCCAGCACTCACTGCGCGCACGCAACTAGGCCAGATTCTTAGGCGCGTGCGCCAGAATCAAGAACGATTTGTCGTAGACAAGCGCGGCGAGCCGCAGGCTGTGATTATGAGTGTGGAAGAATACCTTCGAAACTTCGCACGACAGCCTAAGGCACTTGCGCAAATTCGGAGACAGGCGAAATCCAAGAAACTAAACGTCTTGCCTCTGCGCGAAATCAACTTGGAAATCAACCGCTACCGCCGCCGGCGCCGTATTCCTAATGCTTAGAGCGGTTCTCGACACCAATGTCGTCATTTCTGCCCACTTGAGTCCTGAGGGACAGCAGGCACTCATTCTCGGGCTCGCTATCGCACGGTATTTCAGGTGCTTCGTTTCGGATGCTCTTCTTGAGGAATATGAAGGTGTTTTGCGGCGAGAGCGATTTGGACTGAGTCCAGGGAGTGTTGCCCAGTCCATGCGAATCATAAGAAAGTGCGCGACTTTCGTGATTCCCAAGAGGAAGCTGGATGTCTCGCGCGACCCAGATGATAACAAAATCGTGGAATGCGCGCTAGAACCGAGGGCAGACTATATTGTGACCGGAAATACTCGTCACTTTCCCTCGCAATTCCAAGACATCCGCATTGTTCTTCCTCGTCAGTTCTTGACGCTTGTCGCTGCACAGCCCGGCTGATTCGGCGCCCATTGCAACGCGTCGTCAATTGGACGCTGCTTGGCGTTCTAGGGCAAGGCCCTTGCTGGACTCTCGAAAATGCCCAGGGTTTTTCCAAGTTCGCGCGGTTTAAAAACTTGGGTGTGGAGTCGCTGTGTAGGAGAGTTTTTTCTCTGCTGCTGGTTTGTCGCTGCTCTTTTATTTTGAAGAATTTTCAAGAAGCTAACCGAGAGCGCTGCTCCGGCGGTCTGCAGCGGCGGAGATTTGTAACTCGCTGATTTCTTGATGGTTCCTATACAACCAAAGTTGCTGTGCAGCACTCATTCTGGGGTGATGGTATGAAAGCGGCGGCGTGCTCTCGCAAGCACGAACTTAAACGGGTTTCGACAAGACACTAACGTCATTATGCGCCGTGAGGTTGGCAACGTCTACGTCCGGCGTGCTGAGTATCGGCTCCTTGTGAGCGCCTTCACTTCGGCATGCACGATTCCCAGCGGATGGCCCGCGGTAACACCCTAGACTAACCGGGATTCAAAGAGGTTCTTCGGACTTAGCCCACCAAACGCATTTTCCAGCTGCCGGGCGGACGGTTTCCGGCTCATCGCGCAAAGAATTGAACTCCCCAAGGGGGCCCCGCAGGCGGATCTCAGTTTACCTGCTGAATGTCCGAAGGTGGATAGATTAGAAAGAGAGGCTGCCGCGTGGCGCGGAGTGCGATATGCTGCCGCGACATCTCTGTCTCTCAAATCACAAGATGGCACGAGAGGATCTGAGGATGGATCTGGCAAATGTTTCCAAAGGGCGCCGCTGGGCCATCGTCTTCCTGCTCTTCGCAGCATCCTTGATCAACTATCTGGATCGTGCTGCGATTTCATTTGCGCTGCCGTTGATCTCCAGGGATTTTCATCTGGCGCCGACAACGAAGGGACTGCTGCTTTCTTCCTTCTTCTGGTCCTACGCGCTCATGCAAATGCCCATTGGGTGGTGCGCCGACCGTTTGAATTTGCGGTGGCTCTATGCGGGAGCTTTTGCGCTTTGGTCCTTGGCACAGGGACTAACGGGCTTGGCGGAGAGTCTTGAAGTCCTGATTGGTTTTCGCATCCTTCTGGGCATCGGGGAGTCCATCTATCTGCCCGGCGGGTCGAAGATCGTCACCTTGCTGTTCTCCAACAAAGACCGTGGTTTACCTTCCGGACTTTTCGATTTTGGGACCCGGACGGGATTGGTTCTTGAAGGAATCCTTGTCCCTTGGCTTCTAGTGCGGTACGGCTGGCGCCGCACCTTTCTCCTTTTGGGCTTCACGGCTTTGGTTTGGTTGATTCCGTGGCTTTTAGTTTTTCCTCGCCGAATGCGTGCGGTGAGCAACGGATTGGCTCCACCAACGACATCCTCCGGTACCAACTGGAGGGCTCTCGCTAACCGCAAGCTATTAGGAATCTGCTTAGGTTTCTTCTGTTTTGACTACTATTGGTATGTTCTGGTCACCTGGTTGCCAGACTACCTTGTCGCGGTTCGCCACCTTCGCATCGTGCAGGCTGGTTTCTATGCTTCAGTCGTTTTCTTCATCTTTGGATTGGCCGAACCGATGGGAGGATGGATCGCTGATTCCTTGATACGCAGGGGCTGGGATGAAACGAGGACACGAAAGGGGGTCGTGACCGTGGCTTTTCTCATGGGCCTCTTACTCATCGCGGCTTTACATGTTGCGGATGTGCGAGCGGCAGTGGCACTGCTGGTCGGAGCCTCCTTGGTTGGACTTGCGACCGGAAACCTGCTCGTAATTCTTCAATCCTGTGCGCCTCCAGAACGAGTCGGGATCTGGACTGGCGTCGAAAATTTCGCGGGCAATCTCGGCGGGATCATCGCACCCCTGGCCATCGGTTTGCTAATCAAGACGACCGGTTCGTATGTCCCAGGCTTCACACTCGGCGCCATAGTTCTTCTTCTCGGAGTGCTCCCTTATTGGCTTATCATCGGCGAACTAAAACAGCAATCATCGTAGACCGGGCGAGTTCTCGCTCCTGGCAACCGGCAACTGTCACCGTCGGTTGGAGCCGGACCTGCGGCCCTAATGGGTGGGGCATGCAGTCATGAAAATCGACCCGGAGCAGTGGCAAGAACGGGAGCAGGAGAAGCCCGGCTAGATCCTCGCGGACAGGTCCATCGGGCTACATCCGCTCGCCGATTTTGAACGGCCCCCGAGCCGGGGACTCCGTTCCAGAATTGTCGTGTACGGGCAACCCGTCCTGAGGGAGGAATTGCGCGCGAAATGGAGTGAAGAACTTGGGAAGGAAATGATCTGGGAACAGGGCTTACGACCAGCCATGTACCTCCATCCCTGGCGGTCGGACCTGGTAAAGATCTTGGAACGGCTGTTGCAAAATATGCGATTATATCGCATATTATACACATGTGGATAGGGCGGGACATAGAACCGAGGCTCGAACGATCTGCCCGGACCCGGCCGGTGGTGGTGCTGACAGGGGCGCGCCAGACCGGCAAGACCTCCACCTTTTTAAGGCTCTTTCCGAATCACGGGTTTGTCTCTCTGGACCTCCCCAGCGAAGCGGAACAGGCCGAAAAAGAACCGCACGATTTTCTTCGTCGCCACCCCTCGCCCATGATCATTGACGAAGTGCAATACGCGCCAGGCTTATTCCGGCATCTCAAGGCAACCGTGGACACCCAGCGCGCCCGTAATGGGCAGTTCCTGCTCACCGGCGCACAGAAATTCACGTTGATGGAGAGCGTCTCAGAATCCCTGGCTGGACGGGCGGACGTTGCGGAACTGGAAACGCTCTCGTTGGCCGAGATCCTCGCCGCAGTGCCGCAAACCGCCCTCGAAATGGCCATCGTTCGGGGTGGCTTTCCGGAGCTGCACGCGAACCCGGACATCGACCAGGTGGCCTTCTACAACTCGTATCTGGCCACCTACCTGGAACGGGACGTGCGGTCGCTCGCTAGCGTTGGTAACCTGAGGGACTTCGAGCGCTTTCTACGCGCCTGCGCCCTGCGTTCTGCGAACTTGCTAAACAAGGCTGATCTGGCACGTGACGTCGGAATCGCGCCTTCCACAGCTAACCATTGGCTGTCCATGCTGGAGGCTTCCGGGCAGGTCGTGCTGCTTGAGCCCTGGTTCTCGAACCGCACCAAGTCCATCGTCAAGAGCCCAAAACTCTACCTGGCCGACACGGGCCTCCTTTGCACTCTATTGAATATTCGTTCTGTAGATGCCCTCCGTCAATCGCCGGCTGCGGGCGCGATCTGGGAAACCTTTGTTTTCGCTCAACTGCGTGGTCGCGAACGCCGCACCGGGCGCTTAGGCAGTCTGTTCTTCTGGCGTGATCGCACACGCGAGGTAGACTTCGTAGTGGATGTCGGCGGACGGCTGGAGCTTTTCGAGGCGAAGTGGACCGAATTACCGACGGATGGTGACGCGGTGAATCTCGATTTCGTGCGGAAAGTTGTGGGTAAATCGCGCGTGGCTAGCGGCGCGGTGGTCTGCCGTACGCCGAATAGTTTTCCACTCGGCAATGGATTCCGGGCGCTGCCGGCGTCTCAACTAGGATGAATCGGGCTTCTAGGAGCCCTCGTACCCCCAAATCCAATATCTGTTCCCGATGCATGTTTCGAGCGGTGCCGCTGCTTCCTCAACGCCGCTACGCAGCGCGGGTTGTAGCCGCGCGAGCGAGCGAAGTGGCGATCTTTCGGAAAATTGCCGAAGGAAAGCTGAGCCCTATCGACAACCAGGCCCGTGGCCACAGGAGCAATATCGTTGGCGAGCGGCGCTCGTAACGCGCGCCAAAATGTCGCGCGTTTCACACTCGAAAACCGCGCCTATTTTATGCCTAGAGGCCGAATCGTCAAACCCCATCTCTGAGGTAAAATCAGTTCGTGGCCTTCAAGCTGAATCTGGCCCGCAACCGCAATTCCCGGTTGTCCTCGGCCAGAAAAACGAGATTCAATGCGCTTCGGAGCTAGACAGCAGCCACGAACTGAGCAGCCGCAACCCCCGCCCCCGCTCGGTCGAGCAGGCGGACTCAGCTTCTGCCGCCAGCTCGTGGGCGCGCTCGACATCGCCTGTTTCGATCGCCTTCCTGGCCGATTGACGAAGCCGATAGGCGTGGCCGATCAGCAAAAGCAGTGGTAGAAGGTCGGCTCCGCAACGCGAGCAGATGGCCGAACCCCGGAAGCGCGCTTGGCAGACGGGGCACTTCGGAGGTACATCGTTTGCGATCAACGCCCCTCCACGAAGAACAGCAGCTCGCGCAGCTCCGCGCTAGCCTTACTCAGTGCCCCGGCGTCGTTCGAGCGGATCGCTCGATCGATTCTTTCGTGTAGTTCGATCGCTTCTTCTTGATCCTCTGAGTGCAGTGCGCCTAGCTGGCGTTTCGATTGCTCGACGAGATCACAAGCTTCCTTGACCATCTCCAGGGCGTGCGGCAGATCGGTAGTGGCTTTTTCCTCCGGCTCGCTCACCGCCTCCTGACTCACCCCGTGGGCGTCTTCCAAGATGAGCTCCTTTTCATCCATCTCCGAGCCCTCGTCGGCACGAGATGAATAAAGCGCCTTCATACGCTCTCGCGCAGAGGCGATCTCCGCTGGGCTCATCTCCCGCAGTGCTCGAGTGATAGTGACGTGTTTGGACTTGCCCGTCTCCTTTTCAATGGCCGTGACGTGCAGGATGCCGTCCACGTCGAGCCTCATGCGGCAGAGCACCTCGTTCGACTCTCGCGTGGGGCGCAAACCCTCAACCGAGAAATCGCCCACCAGGAGATTCTTGAGCGCATCGTCGTCCTCGCCCTGATAGATCTCGATTCGTACGGAGGTTTGATACGGATGGGCGGTTGCGTAGCTTTCCGTCCGAGTGACCGGCAACGGGGTGTTGCGATAAATGATGGGGTGATAGCAATGCGCATAAGGGAAGCCTCCGCGTTCTCCCAGATAGGACGGGCCGAAGGAAAAGGGTGAGACATCCACTAGCACCCGCTCCACATCGTGGCCGGCCAGCCGAGAAGCCAGGACTCCCGCACCGAGGGCCACGCACAAATCAGGATGTACATCCTGGCGGGGCGCCAGTCCGGTCAGTTCCTGGAGCCTGCGATAGATCAGTGGCGTGCGGGTTGAGCCGCCGACCAGCAAGATGGCGTCGATATCGCTCGGACCTTTGCGCGCATCGCTGAGCGCTCCCGAAACACTGTCGAGGGTGGACTCGATCAGCGGCCGGACCATCTCTTCGTACTCCAGACGGGAAAGCTCAACATCAAGGTTCAGAGGTTTCCCGTTCTCACTCACCAGCGCTTCTTCCCGCACGCGGACGTAGGGCTCGAAACTCAGCTTCTTCTTGGCTTCCTCGGCAGCCCACCATAACCGGGCGCGCGCGACCGGGTGGCCGTGCTCGAGGTCAATTCCATATTGGCTTTGGAATTCCCGTTCCAAGCGCGCGAGCAAAAGATTGTCAAAATCGTCGCCTCCGAGTTGGTTGTTTCCGTGGCTGGCGAGGACTTCGGTGACGTCGCCTTCGACACTTACGATCGAGACGTCAAACGTTCCGCCGCCAAGGTCGTAAACCAAGGCGGTGTGATGCGCGGCATCGCCGAAACCGTACGCCAGACTGGCGGCCGTCGGCTCATTGAGGATGCGCACGACTTCCAAGCCGGCGAGTTCTCCGGCCTCCCGGGTGGCGTTGCGCTGGGCGTCAGAAAAGTAGGCCGGTACGGTAATGACCGCCTTTCCGATAGGTTGATGCAGTTCGTGTTGTGCCCATTCCACCAGTTGGCGAAGAATCAGCGAGGAGATCTCCTGGGGCGTGAACTCCTTGTCGCCGAGCTTCACCGCCTCGGTCGAACCCATCTTTCGCTTGATGCTCCGGATGGTCAGATGCGGATAGAGGAGCTGCTGATGGCGCGCCTCCCGGCCCACGTGCAGCGCGCCGGCCGGAGAGAGGCCCACACAAGATGGCAGCATCCTGTCGGCCTCCGGGCCAAGAACCTGCACCTTGCCATTGACGAAAGCGGCGATCTCCGAGTTGGTGGTTCCGAGATCGATACCTACGACCATATCACTCATTTTTTCTATTTCCTCCGGCGAAGATTGACGTGGGTCTGCGCGCTACCTTTACTTGTGCCGGGCGATGAATTTCCCCCTTCCACTCATAGCCCGCTCGGTACACTTCGAGCACCGTTCCTTCGGCTTCTCGATCGGTCTCTTCTACATCCACCACGTGCATCGACTTGGGATCAAAGGGCTGCCCATCGCAGGCAATCTTGCGAACATCGAATTGCGCCAAGGCGTCCTCTAGGCGCTCCATGCACATCTGGTAGCCTTCTTCGAGCGCCGCTAGGTTCTCGCTGGCTTGGCGGAAAGCGCGATGGCGCGCCAAGAGTCTCGCCGTCCAACTGGACCGCAGGGAATCCTCCATCATCTCCTGGCTCGTGCGGACCCGCTCCAGGCCCCCGGCCAGGCGGTCGCGCAGATCAAGAAATACATCCAGCATTTCCCGGCGAGCACCTTCTTGGGCCTCACGGTGCATTTCAGGAAGCTGCGGGGCTAGCGTGGCGATCGGAGCGAGGGACTCGCTGAGCTGCTTGAAGCTCCGCCCTTGCAATCTCACTTCCTGGGTCAGAGCCGTCACTGCCGCCCACATCGAATAGAGGTCCGACCGGCTATCGTTAACCGGTTGCGGTTCCGTCATAAGAGAGGAGAGCAGTTCGGCAGGAAGCCCTTGCGGGGGATCCTCGGCCCCCAACACGGAGTCCAGCCAAGCCTCAAAACGGCGCAGAATTTCGTCGCGATCTAGGCTCACTTCTCCCTCAAGACTGCCAACCAGCGGTCCGGTCCGGTGAACTCTCTCTTTTGGCTGCTTGCGGGCAGCAAAGAAACGAGAGGAGCATGGGGATCGGCGGAAAGAAGCATGTGCAGGGCGCGACGACGCGGATCGCGCAAGGCTTCGTATGCGTCGCGGATGCGTTCAAACGCGGCCGGCTCGCGGTCGGGCGGATGCTCCTTCACCTTTTGAAGGTACGCGTCGCGAATCCGCTCATCGCCGGCATCCAGCGGAACGCCGAGAATCTCTCTCGGATCTTCGTGCAATTGGATGTTAGCCTGGCGGTTGGTTTTCAAAACAAGTCTCCCTGCCCCGGCAAATCGCGGTGGACCCGCTTCGGTCGTTTCCCTCTGGGCTGGCCCATTTCCGGTACCAGCTGGTTAGTGTCGTCTAGGGCGGATGGCTCATCGTCATTCTCCAGCTCCTGGTCATCCAGAAATACAGCTTCCCGAAAAGGAACGTGAAGGCGAGCATGTCGATCCTTCGGAAATGCACGCGCGTGCTTCTCGCGTTGGAGCACGGCATGGATCTGCTCGGTGGTCATAGAGAAGTCGTGCCAGTCTTCGCAATCAAGCCAGTAGAGAAAGTTGGTCATGGCGTTGCGGCGGCCCCGTCGTAGCTCCATGGCCTCGTTGATGATGGACATGTCCCGCTGGCGCCGCCCAAGCTCGACCGTCGCCGCGATACAGTCGTCGCGGCGATCGAACTCCCATTCCGGCAGGGCTCGGGCGCGCAGCAGCAGAAACCGTGCTTCTTGGTCTCCTCCCAGTTCGAGGCCCGCGGCAGAAGCTGTGTAGGCCAGTTCCTTTTGGTTGGTGTGCAGCGCCGCCTTTCCCAGCACCTCTAATTGTCGGCCGTCCAGCTTGCCGCGGGCGTTTGTTAACTCTTGCCAGAGCCGTGCGTGCCACGCCGTCGGGATGGTAAAAGGTACGCCCACGTCATCACCGAGAACACAGACACGCGCTGTCGCCGCAACCAGCGACTCCGGAGGATCTAGGGATACTTGCGGAACATGACGATCGAAATCCGCCCTCGCCAATCCGCCGAAGGCGCCTGCATTTTCGCACAGAAGAATCGCCCCCGCGGAACTCCCCAGCAGGCGGCCGATCTGGCCGAAAAAGCTGGAAGCCAGTTCGGCATCGCCGCCGATGACCGCCGAGGTCCAGCGCAGGGCGACCAGGAATGCCGGGCGATCGGCTAGCTGAGCTTGCGGCAGTACTTCAAGAGCTGCCACGTCCTGTTCAGCCAGGTGCGGCTTCGACTGCCGGAGGTGACGACCGGTCTGGGCGACCAACAGGCGAAGTGCAGCTCGGCGAACCTCGGGGTTTACCGCGTCGAGCTTCTGCGCCTGCGCCAAAAAGGTGGTCGCTTTGTTGAGCGCCCCTCTCTTTTCCGCCGACTCCATCAGATACAGGAGGGGCTGGCTGTGAAGCGGCAGCGCTCGGTGCCAACACTCGGCCACGTAGTCAGCGGCCCTACCACTCGACTCCTGCCTCGCCCAGTTCAGCCATTGTTCGAACGCTTCCCGATGTGGGTCCATGGTACAAGCGCGCTCGAAGAGATGGCTTGGTGAGAGAAAATAAAAATCAACTTTTTTGTACTTCGCCTCTACCTCCCGAATGACCGCAGGCTGATCCTCATAGAAGGCTTGGAAACCTGAGAAGTGCTCCGCGAACTTGCTCGACAGCCTGTCGAGCAACTCACCGGGTAGCTCTAGCAACCGCTCGGCCATATGCAAGTAGAGCGCGGCCGCTTCTGGACTCTTCTCCCTAAACCAACCCTCTGCGACCGCATGTCGGCGAAATTGCTCCCATTGGGCGCAAATGAGCGGTTCGATTGGTTCGCGGGAACTCTCGACCGACCGTGCATAAAGGCGCCAGAAGTAAGCGTTCTTCAGCGACGCACCGCCAAGTGCGGCCCGGACTTTTCGCGTGGGCAGGTCAAGTTGTAAAGCTCGAACGGAGATGTGCTGTCGCAAGCGTTCCAGCAGCTCGGGATAGGCGAGGTCACAAGCAGTCATGGCGCGCTGGATTTCCGGAAGGATCTTGTCTTGGACCCTCGTTTCAAACGCGGCGTCCAGCGCCTGGAGCGCCCTTCTGAAGGACACTTTGCTTCCGCACACCTGGGCCACAAGGGACTCCGCAGCGGGAGCCAGGCGCTTGTCGGTACTTGTACGAAGCATGGTCCGCAGGGCCGGAATCAGCCGTGCGGGAGCCGAATGGGGATCGATGATCCCGAGGCACCGTTCGCAGGCCGCGTCATCTTGCTGGTAGAAATAGGCGATGGCACGCACCAGGATTTTCCACGAGGCCAACGGACCGCGATGAGAGACTTCCGGCAACACCAGAGCGGACTCTTCAACAGGGCCACCCGTAACCGCGGCAAATGCGCCCAAGAGCGCGGCGGCAGCGGTACGAAGAGGGTGGTCAGTAGTAAGCGACCGACACTCGGCGAGGACCGAGAGATCGCAGACCTGAGCCTTGATGACGTCTTCGATGGCCCTTCGTATTTCTGGTAGAAGAGCGGGGTCGTTCAGTGGCCTCAGCAATTCCTCGAGGTTTCCGCTAGAAGCGCTGACAAGAACGCCGACGTCCGCAAGCCTGGCCGCCGCCGAGGAGTAGCGCTCGCGCACCAGTTCGAACAGCGCTTTAGCTTCTTCCTTCAGGCCGGTTTTCAATAGGGACCGAATACGCGCCGCATAGGCATCCACTAGCAAGCCTTCTGATTCTGGCCAACCGCAGCGCTTATGAATCTCTCTGGCCAGCTCCACGGCAGGTTTCGTCTTGCCTTTGGCAAGGAGGGCGCGCACGTCTTCTTCCTGTGGAATTGGCACGCTTGCACCCGTGCCGTGAACGGACGGACGGGGCAGGTTGGTCTCCTGGTTGTATTTCATACCAACTCCGGAGCTTCCTTCATTTTCGTTCTCGAAGCGACTAAGCTAACCAATCTTGCGAGGAATGACAAGATCCGACCCTTCCCGCTATTGTGAATTGCTGTGGAGAACAAAACGATCGGAAGCCACGGATGCGATGCGGCCGATCAAGGATGGAGGTCGGCATGAGACAACAAACTAGCACATGCTTGCCATTGCGACCTGTAACCCCGTAGAACCAAAGGAGGGGTTTCAACATGCCCTTCCGCAAGCAGCCAGCGAGGACCGGTCCAGGAGGGGTTGAGTGAATAAGGATGTGAAAAACGTGCTGAAAGAGCATCGGGAAATCAGTAGGTAATGGGCGTGGCGCTGAACGATTTGCCACTTCTCCAGGACCCTTGCGGATCGAAACACAGATGCGGAGTGATCGTCCAGTTCCAAGCAGTCTGTTGTACCATGGACATGTTATATAACACGGTCATGGTACATACCTTGGCCTTGGTACCCATGTACAGATGACACTTGGTCCTCTGGATTGGTAGGCTGCTTAGGATGGGCGATTCTGCTTCACGTGAGCTTGGTAAACGGCACCCGTACCCCGGCGAGATAGCTAGGATTCTGGGGCAAAAAGCGAATCTCGGACCAAGACCGAATCTCGAACCGAGACCGAATCTCGGACCAAGACCGAATCTCGAACCGAGACCGAATCTCGAACCGAGACCGAATCTCGGACCAAGACCGAATCTCGGACCAAGACCGAATCTCGGACCAAGACCGAATCTCGAACCAAGACCGAATCTCGGACCAAGACCGAATCTCGAACCAAGACCGAATCTCGAACTAAGACCGAATCTCGGACCAAGACCGAATCTCGAACCAAGACCGAATCTCGAACCGAGACCGAATCTCGCACCGAGACCGAATCTCGAACCAAGACCGAATCTCGGAACAAGACCGAATCTCGGACCAAAACCGAATCTCGAACCGAGACCGAATCTCGAACCAAGACCGAATCTCGGACCAAAACCGAATCTCGAACCGAGACCGAATCTCGCACCAAGACCGAATCTCGGACCAGGGCCGAATCTCGCACCAAAACCGAATCTCGGACCAAGTGCGAATCTCGGATCAAGACTGATTCTCGGGTCAAGACGGATTCTCGGGTCAAGACGGATTCTCGGACCAAAACCAGGAGGATTGCGCTCAGGCCTGGGGCTGGACCCAAAGCGCAAAAGCGTCAACCCGCAGGCGTGGAAAGACGCGATCGGGGCGAAAATGGTCCCCGCCCGCTTAGCGCTTCTCCCTGAGGCGAAGCCACGCTGGGACCGCATCGGGCTGAGCGCTGGCGGACAATTGGCAATCCTAGTTGTCCTGTTTTTGCTACCGCAGATTTTCCCGGACGAGATGAATA
>WNFP01002377.1_pt1 | contig 17026 bp, 14 predicted proteins | sample 5400201 | NCBI WGS metagenome assembly WNFP01 (sample SAMN13153355, study PRJNA577476) | soil metagenome | isolation source: 115 cm saprolite under Madrone tree | place: USA:California | collected 2016-06-14 | reverse complement strand
TCTGCGGCATTGCGCGCACCGGTATCGAGAAAAAGCTCCTGCCGCTGAGCCTGGCCCTGCGCGTCATGCGGCGCGATGTGCGCGTCCCAGATGTCGGTGACGGCGGGCACCGCTCCCCTGGAGCCGATGATCACCCAGCGCTGGTCGGGCAACGCTCGGTCAAGCCAATAGCCGAGCATCTCCATGGAGATAAAGCCGTCGGGACGGATGCGGCGAACCATGCCGCCGAGTTCGTCCATGTGGGCATCGAGCATGATTCGCGGGCCCGCGTCTCCTTGCTGGGCGATGACGGAGCCCAGACCGTCGTAACTTATCTTGTCGGTGAACGCGCGCATGCGATCGGTCATGATTTTGCGCACCGCTTCTTCATATCCCGGAGGGCCGGGAACTTCGGTGAGTTCCTTCAGAAGCTGCACAACGCGGTCCGCATCTTGCGTGGAGGGTGGCGGCCCCTGAGCGTGGATTTGGCTGGCCAAGCAGAAAGGCAGCAGGCAGGAAAACATTCGCCTCATGATGGATGGCTTACCTCGTGGAAGATGATAGACGAAGGAATCGAGCGGCGGTACGGCAAAGTGCACGAAGATGATGTATTCCGTCGCGCCGTGTAAGCCAGAGGATATTTTCCTGCGATTCGCGAGTGCCAAGAAGCGCCCGGCGCGGCCAGCGATGCGCTTCCACATCGTACGCTGCGCATGGGTCGGCTACAGAGAACCGACGCAGGATTCCAGGCGGCCGGCGATTTCGTGGGGGGACATGCCGGGCGGAAAAGTGACGGGCGCACCGATCCGCACGGTGACTTCGCCGAAATGCGCGAGGCGGCGATGTTCGCGCTTCATCTGCCAGACGCCGTCGAGTCGCATGGGAACCACGGGGATGCGCAGATTCTCTGCGAGCAGGCCGATGCCGGATTGAAACGGGGCCGTCTCGCCGGTGCTGGAGTGGTTTACTCCGCCTTCGGGAAAGACCAGCACGCTGTAGCCGCGGTCGACGGATTCGCCGGCGAAGCGGAAGCTTTCGCGAAAGCCGGAAAACTGCGGCAGCGGAAAAACGTTGAAGAGTAGGGTGGTCAGCCAGTAGCCGAGTTGATGGGCCCAGCGCTTGGCGAAGAACCAATCCCGCGGCGGGCAACGCATGTATTGCAATGATTCGCCGCCCATGGCCGTAGCCAGGCGGTGGCGGAATCGCGGCGGCAAGGCGACAAGAATCAAGCCTATATCGGCGCGGCGCGTGATGTGGTTGGAAACGATAAGCACGGGCCCAGGCAGGCTGCGAAGATTCTCGCGGCCCACGATGCGCGGGTGTCCTAGGATCTGTGTCGCGGGCCAGACGAGCGCGTAGTAGACCGCCAGCCGCAGCCAGCAAATCGGTTCGCGCTGCGTCCAGCGAGGATAGCTGTAGGCCGTGCGGCGAGCCGCTGGCTGTTCGAGGACGAGCTCCACATCGGCCACGGTCTTGGCATTGGCAAAAACGGTTTCGTTGAGTTCCACGTGAAACCTTTCCTCCAGGGCGCTCAGGAGTTCCACGCGGTCCAGGGAGGAGAGGTTCAGTTCCTCATCGTGGTCACGGTTTACTCGCGAGCCTGCACCTCTCGATGTGCTGAAGTGTTCCAGCAGTTGGTCGAGCGCGGAGGACGGACGGAACTCCGCCACAACACTTTGGGGAACATTTCCCGGTCGCCCATCGAGGATTTGGGCGGCGCGCGAGGCGATGACGGAAAGCCGCGGCTTGCCGGTGGGTGTACGGGGAAAATCAAGGTCGGGCCAGACCAGCCATTTGTGGATCTGCTGATACTGCGCGAGCGAGGCGTTCCCGCCCGCGACGGCGGTTCGCGCCGCATGATCTCCTGATTCCATCATCAGCAAGACCGCGCAAGGTTCGGCGCCGCCTGGTCCGAACGGAATGACCGCGCAATCTCTGACCGCGGGCTGTTTGCGAAGGGCCGCTTCGAGGTCCTCGGGATAGACGTTGAGACCGGCGGGCGTGACGATCACGTTCTTCTTGCGTCCCCGGAAGCGCAGATTACCTTGGGCGTCGAGTTCGCCAAGGTCGCCGGTGCGCAGCCAGCCTTGGTCACCCATGGGCCGGACGGTCCCTTGTTCCCAGTAGCCGCCGGAAACATTCTCCCCACGGACGAGGATTTCGCTTTCTTCGGAGAGCTTGAATTCACGGCCCGGAAGAATTTTGCCGACAGATCCTTCCGTCGCGCGAAACGGGTGATTCAGGCTGATCAAAGATGCAGTCTCCGTCATGCCATAACCTTGAACGACGGCATAGCCCAGACACTTGAAAAAGTCCTCGGTTTCATTTGCAAGTGCTGCACCACCGGAGATAAAAGCCCAAAACTTCCAGCCAAAGCGGCGGTGGATTCGGCGAAACGCCCAAGCGCGCTTGAGAAATTTCCTGCCTCTTGCGTATTCCAAGGTGCGGTTCAGCCACTGTGATTTGCTCGGACCGTCGAATTCTCTCTCGATTCCCGCATGCAGAAGATCAAGCATGCGCGGAACGGCGATGAGCGCGGTGGCACGCTCTTGCTTTATGGTGCGGATGATTTCGGCGGGATTGCTGGACGATTCGAAAACTACCGCGGCGCCGAGGAGCGGCGGAACAAACAAAGCCATGAATTGACCGAAGACATGGCTCAAGGGAACGAGCGTAACGAAGCGCAAAGGGTGAAACCAACGCTCGTATTTGCGATACTCATCGAGGCCACGCTCCAGCGGCTCGAGATTTGCCAGAAAATTGCCGTGGGTGAGAACGACGCCGCGGGGCTCGGCGGTTGTGCCCGAGGTGTACAGGATTTCGGCAATGGTAGTTCTTGCGGGACCAGCACCGGGATCCACGCCGGCATCTGCAGGAGGGGCCAGGCGATCCACTACCTCCGTGAAATCGTTAATGATCATCGACGGTGGTGCGCCAGGCAGCTCCCCCTGTTGGCGGTCGCGCAAGATGAGCTTCACGCCTGCATCCTTGATCGCACGCTCGACGAAATCGGAAGATGCTGTGGAGTCCATAGGCACGACCACGGCGCCTCGCAATAGAATGCCCCAAAAGCAAGCGACCCACTCCGCAGAATTGGGACCCCAGAGAAGGACGCGATCACCTGGGACCACGCTCCGTCCAGCGAGCGTATGACTCCAGAAAAGGGCGGAGGCGTAAAGCTCCGTATACGTCAGCTTTTCCCGTCGGTAGCCGCGTCTTTGGATGACAGCAACGTCGCCACCGAAGCGGGCCAAGTCCGAGAAAAGACTCAGGAGATTTTTTCGGGGCATAAGCGCAGCAGCTTCTTGGTCTCTGATACCGGTCGATTCTACCCCCGAACGGGTGGTACAACCTTCGCGACCAACTAGACGGTTCGTTAGGGCAGGCGGAGGCATCCTCTATCGCAGTGCACGTGCCATGCCAGCAAGGAACAGGCCATTGCATCGGAGTAAAGGCAGACGAGCCGGAATCGCCGGTTCTCGGTTACAATAGTGGCTGGCGGTCTCGGAGGATCGCAGCGACCCTGGGGGTGCGGATACAGCGCTGTCCAATCTTGGAGATAAAACAGGAAGATGCCGGTACCAATTTCACAAATGTGGACGGTGGCAACCTACGTCCTGAAGCAAAAGCTGCGGGGACAGAAGCGCTACCCGTTCGTGCTGATGCTCGAGCCGCTGTTCCGCTGCAATCTGGCATGCGCGGGATGCGGTAAAATCCAATATCCTGCACACATTTTGAAAACGGAATTGAGCCCGGAAGAATGCTTCAAGGCCGTGGAAGAGTGCGGCACGCCGATGGTTTCGATTCCCGGTGGGGAGCCCCTGATGCACCCGCAAATCGAGAAAATCGTCGAGGGGCTGGTGGCGCGGAAGAAGTACATCTATCTATGCACCAACGCGCTGCTGCTCAAAGAAAAGCTGGCTCTTTTCAAGCCCAGCAAATACCTGACGTTCTCGGTGCACGTAGATGGGCAGAAAGAACATCACGATTTTTCCGTTTGCCGCGAGGGTGGCTACGATCTGGCCATCGAAGGGATCAAGGAAGCGGTGAAACAGGGCTTCCGCGTTACAACCAATACCACGTTGTTCGACGGCGCCGATCCCAAGAGCGTCCGCGCGTTTTTCGACGAAATGATGGAGCTGGGCGTCGAAGGCATGATGCTCTCTCCCGGCTATTCCTACGACAAGGCACCCGACCAAAAGCATTTCCTCGGGCGGGCACGCACGCGGCGCTTGTTCCGGGCCATTTTGTCGAATAGGAAGGCGAGTTGGCAGTTCAACCAATCGAAGCTGTTCCTCGAATTTCTGATGGGCAAGCGAACCTATGCCTGCACGCCGTGGGGCATGCCGACCTACAACGTCTTCGGCTGGCAGAAGCCCTGCTACTTGCTGCAGGACGGGTACGTGGACACGTTTCAAGAACTGCTCGACGCCACCGAGTGGCAGAACTACGGCACGGAGTCTGGCAATCCCAAGTGCGCGAACTGTATGGTGCACAGCGGATATGAAGCTTCCGCCGTGGATCATACCTTCAGCGGCTTGGCTGGATTGTGGGCCACCGTAAAGGCTGAGTTGTCCACAAAATACAAAGATTCCGATGCCCTCGCGATGCTGAATGAACCGGCTAAGCCGGTGCATTCCTATAACCCTCTGGTGCAAATCCAAGCGGACAAGAGCCAGTTTGAGGAGACCCGCGCGTGACGGGTCCGCGCCACGCGGACCGGCCCAGCCACACGGAAGGTTCGCCGATAAACCCCGACACGCTGGAAGTGGCCCCCGGTACCGTTCATGAAAGCGTCCAAGGGTGGGTGCCCAAGCTGGCCACGGAAGAAGAGTTGCGCGTGGCTCTCGAGAAAGCCTTCGACTATCGCGGTGATGTGACACTAACTCTTAAAGATAATTCAAAAATCGAAGGTTACCTGTTCGATCGGACGACCGGGTCGTCTCTGACGACCAGTTTTGTGCGCGTTCTGCCCAAAGATTCCAACCAAAAGTTGAAGATCTCCTACGCCGAAATAGCGGCACTTGCCTTCACTGGCCGAGACACGGCCGCGGGAAAAAGCTGGGAGGCTTGGGTGGGCAAGTATTGGGAAAAGAAGGCCTCCGGTGAGGGGGTTTTGACCCTCGAACCGGAATCCCTCGAGTAAACGATACCTAGCGCTCTGGCGTGTCGTCTCCGGTACGGAATTCAGTTAACATTTTTGTTTTCAACTACTTAGATGACAGGCTGGTGCTGACTTCCCCGTGTCGGCACCGTGGACAGGTAGCCCCTTTTGTGGTACTCTAGAGTACAGAGTTTGTTGCTCTTATGTCGCCTTTTGACGCGGTCGGGGCTCTGCTGGGCCGGCCTTTGCGGCCAGCAGGAAACGGACCAAGAGAGACAACGCAATTCCAGTATTCGTCGATCAAGTCGGGATCGCGCATGTGAGGTTGGCAAGTGAAGGAACAAGGCACGGTGAAGTGGTTTAACGCTTCGAAGGGCTTCGGGTTCATCCAGCGCCAGACGGGAGAAGATGTTTTCGTACACTTTTCCGCAATCGCGATGGAAGGATATAAATCTCTCAACGAAGGTCAGGCAGTGGAGTTTGAAGTGAAGAAGGGCCCCAAGGGCCTTCAGGCTGAGAACGTTACCAGCCTGTAGCCGCTGACAGGAGGGCCCCCCGACGGGTTCGGGGGATGTCATCTCAAAGAGATTCGAGATTATCGGCGAGTGCGTTCAAGGAGGACGTTGTGCAAGTGATGCAGGAAGGTCAGACCATCAAGCATGAAATGTACGGCCTGGGTATCGTGACCGCTTCCGACCAGGAACGCACCTCAGTGGATTTTGACGATCATGGCCCCAAGCTGTTCGTGACGAGCATTATGACGGCCGAACTGATCGGCGAAGCGCCCGCGACTCCGCCGAAGACCAAGCGTCGCCGTAAGGCTTCCACAGCAGCCAAGGCCGCCAAGAAAGCCGCAGCAGCAGCAGCCAGCCGTTAATAAGCTTGTCAGTCAAACGGGACATCTGCGCGCCGAGCCAGCTCCGAGCTGCGTCTGCTGGCATTGCTCACCCAGCCGCGCCGAGGAAAGGTTCTGCTTTATGAAGCGCTTGGTCATCGCTCTCGGAGTCATCCTTCTGGTTCTGGGTGTGATTGGACTGGTCCATCCCAATTTCAACTACCACCAACAGGAAGAAGTGGCCAAACTCGGTCCCATCAAAGCAACTGTAGACGAAGAAAAAACCACGCAAATCCCAGCAGCGCTCTCGATAACTCTCTTGGTAGCCGGCATTGCGCTTGTTGTTCTCGGCCCGCGCATGAAGCAGTAGCTTTGGCCATCGACACTCTCGATGGCTACCGCACTCGACTAGCGGTTGCTCGGTGGCACGGCTGAAGCCATACGCGGGCATACCTCGCCGGTCGAACTCACCCAGGCATGAGAAAGAACAGGCCACTCCTAACTAAAATTGCCCTAAAGTTGCTGGTGTAACTTGGCCGGCGATTCCGCCTGGTCTTGGGCGTGGTAAGAGGAGCGCACCAGCGGGCCGGCTTCGACGTGCCTGAAACCCATGGCCTCGCCTAGCACTTTGTATTCGGAGAATTCACCGGGATGAACGTAGCGAACGATGGGTAAATGATCGCGAGTGGGTTGTAGATATTGTCCGAGCGTGAGAATGTTGGTACCCTGCGCGGCGAGGTCCTGCATGGTAGCGAGGACTTCGTGCTTTTCTTCCCCGAGCCCGAGCATCAGACCAGTCTTGGTCGGAACTTCAGGATGTGCCGCCTTGGAACGGCGCAACAGTTCGAGCGAGCGCTCATACACCGCGCCTTTGCGGACCTGGCGATAGAGGCGCGGCACGGTTTCGGTGTTGTGGTTGAGAATATCCGGGCGCACGGCAAGAACGACGTCTAACGCATTCCAATCACCGCGAAAATCAGGAATGAGCACTTCGACTTTGCAGCCGGGGACGCGGCGGCGAATCTCTTCGATGGTACGCGCAAAGATGTGCGCGCCGCCGTCGGGCTGGTCGTCGCGGTTCACGGAAGTCACAACCGCGTAGCGCAATCCCATCTTGGCCACCGCTTCCGCCACGCGCAATGGTTCTTCTTCATCCGGCGGCCCGACAGGCTTGCCCGAAGGCACGGCGCAGAAGCCGCAAGCGCGCGTGCAGATGTCCCCCAGAATCATGAAGGTCGCGGTACCGTGCTCCCAGCACTCGCCCATGTTCGGGCAGCGCGCGCTTTCGCAGACGGTGTGCAGATCGAGCGTGCGCATGATGCGCTTCAGATCCTGGTGGCGCTGGCCACCGAAAAATTTGACGCGCAGCCAATCCGGTCGGGGGGATGGGCCCGGCGAGGGCCACGGCACCGCCGGGCCATTCGAGATGATGTTGAACGGTGTGGTCATTGGACTAAGCGCCAAACCTTTATTTTACGCTTATCGGAGCACACGGTACAAACTGCGGACGAAAGAAGCGAAAAGCCCAGCGAGACCGCATGGCGAACCGCCCGCACCCGTTCACCCATCTACGGCGCGTAAAGGCGGTACCCATTCGAACTGCGCGATGGGAGGCAGAATGCCGATGCGCTCATAGTGGCGCAGCAGATCCGCGCTGACTCTGGCCAGGCGGGCCGGTTTACCCGAGCGAAGCATGTTCTGTTCCACCAAGGCGTCTCCCCACCACAAGAGTATGGACCCTGGAATTTATTCCAGGGTCCAGCACTTTCCTAGACGGATGAGCAACCTTACGGTTGAGAGCAACATTCTTTTCCTGTCGTATACTCAGGTGGAGCGAGAAGACCATGAAGCTCTTTGTCCCTGCCTTGTTTCCCCTTTTCCTTGCAACCATGGCGTCTCCGCAGACGACTTCGCACAACCTCCACGAAAGACCCAAAACCGAGGAATGCGGGATTTCGGGGATGGTGGTGAAACTTGCAGGGAGCGAGCCGTTGAAAACCGCGACGGTACAGCTTCAGAGCCTGCAGGATCTTGCACACACCATCTCGGTGCTCACCGACGTGGGTGGCCGGTTCGAGTTGAAGGGAATCGATCCCGGGCGTTACCGGCTGAAGGTAAGCCGCACGGGTTTTGTGACCCAGGAATATGGCCAGAAGACGGCCAATGATCCCGGAGCCGAGATTCGTCTAGTTCCAGGGCAAAACCTACACGGCGTTCTCTTCCGTCTCATTCCCTGGGGCGTCATCGCGGGGAGAGTCCTGGATGAGGAGGGTGAACCTCTTCCTTGGGCACAAGTCAGCGCTTTACGCGAAATCTATTTTAACGGCAAACGCAAGCTGTCTCCAGAGGTACTCGTACCCACGAATGATCTTGGGGAGTATCGCCTCTTTGGCCTGAAACCGGGCCGATACTTTGTCAGCGCCAAGTATCGGCCGGGTCTACACATCGTAGGCCGGGGAGAAGTGCGAGATGATGAAGGGGACTATTCCCGGCCGGAATTCATGCCCATCTTTTACCCCAGTAGTCCGGATCCAGCGCAGGCTTCAACGATTACGCTCAAAGCAGGAGAAGAGGTTCCCGCTGTCGAAATTCTGTTGCGGCCAGTGACCACCTTTGGGGTCCGCGGCCGCGTGTACAACCTGGTTGCGGGCAGGCGTTCAAATACCGGAGTCATCGTTCAGCTGGAGCAACGCAACAGCAACGTGGCTTGGGGTTCGCCCGACCATCAGTCAATTGTCGAAAACCCAGACGGCTCTTTTGAGATTACCGGGGTGCTGCCTGGCTCTTACACGCTAAGCGCCTGGTGGATTGAAGATGGGCGGCGATATCAGGCGCGCCAATCCATCGAAGTAGGCAATGCCAATGTGGAAAACGCAAATCTCACTATCACCCCGGGGATAACGGTTCCCGGACGAGTCGTTTGGGACGGGAAGGCCAGCATGGATCGGGATGAACTCCTCGTCAGCATTGCTCCGACGGACTCAAGAATCTCTTTCTATGGGCCCGCCAGGGTCATGGGAAACTCATTCGTCCTGAAAGACGTTTTCGACGGAACCTATCGGGCAATCGAAAGACTGCTACGTTAAGTCCCTTCGCTACGGATCGAGCGATGCGCTCCAAGGAGGTTTTACCGTTCTCCGTGGCATCCCCGCATCCCTTGAAGTAACTATCAGCTCGCGCGGTGCTCGCGTTCAAGGGGCGGTCACCGACAACGACAATCTTCCCATCACCGGGGTGTGGGTTGTGCTGGTGCCGGATGAGGCCCACCGAGATCAATCCCGTCTCTATCAGAAAGCGGCCACAGATCAATACGGACGCTATCTTCTGAGAGGGATTGCACCCGGCGACTACAAAATCTTCGCTTGGGAGAAAGTGGAAGATGGTGCCTGGGAAGATCCAGATTTCCTCACTACATTTGAAGACCGCGGGCAGAAGATTTCTGTCCAAGAACCGGACGCGAAAACGATAGACATTGTCGGCATCAGGACGAAATGCCCTGAATAATTGAGAAAGCAAAAGCAGCAGGACTACAGCGGCTGCCGCGAAGATCGGATAAAATCGCGCAGAACGGTAACGTTGGGGCCGTAAGCACCGATGCGCCCGGCGTCCACAGGCAGACCTAGACGCTCGGCAAGATCGAGATCCACACCCGCGTCGTCAAGCTCCGACAAGCTGAAACCCTGCGCCGGCAGCACGCGATTCAAGCCCGTCGAGTAGATCGGCCGCGGCGGGCGTCGATGCCGCCAGGAGCGGCGCGCCAGCTCGTAAAATCTTTCCCAATCGCGTTTGTGCCAGGTCGTCATTCTATGTTTGACCGTGAACCGGTCACCTGCCCGTATATTCTCCTCAGCTCATTTGATGCACGCCCTGCCGATAAGGTTCTCCACTCCGCAGCCGCGCAGCTCTTCAGCCAGGCACGGCACCTATGTTCGCAGGCCTATTCATATACTTCATAAGACAGCTGGCAAGGCAATTTCCTTGTCGCTTGTTTCAAACCCGTTACCAGAGGAATTGTTTCGCGAAACAGGCCGAGGGAGACGGATCGGGATGGACCTCACCAAATCGGTTGCATGTTGCGGAATACTACTATGTGAATATTCCCTAGCGCGATATCCGCTGGCGAAGCTTCGTCCGCGGACAGCACGGGCCGCCCCCCCAATGATCAGACGAGTTGAACCGGCGGAGGTGAGAACCGCAACCAGGAATGATTGACGCAGAGGTACCACTCAGGATTCCCTGAGAGGGACCGAGGCGCCCAGGCCGGAGGCCGGGACGCTAGGCTTTCAGATTCGGGAGTGCTTGCTTACCAGCGATTACCACGATCGCCGCGATCACCGCCGCGCCCGCCACCGCCACCATGGCCGCCACGCCCACCGCCACCACCACCATGGCCGCCGCGTCCGCCGCCGTACCCGCCGCGCCCGCCACCACCGCCGCCGCCGCCGCGCTCTGCCTGGGGACGTGCTTCATTCACTACCAGGTTTCGTCCGCCGAAATTCTGACCGTTCAGGGAGTTCACCGCGCGATCCGCGTCTTCGTCATTGGTCACTTCAACGAAGGCGAACCCGCGCGACTGTCCCGTAAAGCGATCGCGAATTAGATTGACGCCCGAGGGAGTTACACCGATCTGCGAAAACCACTCGTTGAGCTGGTCTTCCGTCGCGGAAAACGGAAGGTTACCGATATAGAGCTTCTTCACCTCTTACTCCTTCTGTCCGGAACCTAAAATGCGAGTCGCGGAGCGCGCTGAAGAGACAGCTACTCTGTACCAGCAGTCCGGAAAGCCGGGCCACCGCAGGCGCGAGACCGTTGCTTCAGCGGTCTGTTGCATGGTCTCGGAAATTAACCCCTTTTGCAACTGAAATTGTCCCGCTGCGGCACACCAATTGCCCGCAGCACCGCACCAGCAGGTACGTCAGAAACCACGCCGTAATCGTGCTGGGGCACTTGAACACAAAGAGCATGACAGAGTCAGCCGCAGGAACATTGGAGCAGCCCGGAAGGAAAGTTAAGCAGAAGTCCAGGCTGAACCGCACCATCCTTCGGCAAACAAAGCTGGGCTGGCCGTCTTCGGGAGTACCAGTCGGAAGCGTACCGCCGTGCCCCGCTCGCGGTACTGTGCAGCGCTAATCCGCAAGACCCAAGAAGGGTTTCGGTGTGTCTGGCCAACTGGCGGCTTTTCAGCGCATGCGGATGAGGTAGCAGCCCAGAATCAACTCAGGAATTTCTGGAGCGCCAAGGGTGTAGCCCTTCTGTCGTCGGGATATCGTGCGCCAGTTAATAGCCTGCCGGGTGGTCGGTCATGGGACTCCACAAGGAAGCAGGAACCCATCGAAGACGCGGCACGGTGTGCCCCACCTCAGTAGGGAATGCCCCTCGTTCACGAGCGGGAGGATGTCAAAGTTCTTCTTGGGCGCGCGCAGTGTTCAGATGGGACGCGTTAGTGATACGATGCGCCCAATTTGCTCCCCGCCCGAGAGGTTCTTATGCGCGGCACGATGATGGATTATCCGCTGACGCTGCCCACCATCCTGGAACGCGCGGGGAAGATCTTCTCGAGGGTCGAAATCGTCTCCCGCAAGCCGGACAAGTCCATCGTGCGCACCTGCTATGGCGAACTCTATCGGCGCGCGCGCCGGCTTGCGGCGGCGTTGACGAAACTCGGATTGCAGGCGGGCGACCGCGTAGCCTCCATGATGTGGAACCACTCCGCACATCTCGAAGCCTTCTTCGGCGTTCCGTGTGCCGGTGGCATTCTGCATACGTTGAATCTGCGGCTCCATGCCCATGAAATTGCAGGAATCGCAAAGCATGCCGGCGACCGCTTCCTGCTGATCGACGACATCCTTCTTCCCGTTTACGAAAAGTTCCGCAGCGACGCTCCCTTCGAAAAAGTGATTGTGGTTCCGCATGGTTCCGACAGAATGCCGGAAGGGTTTATAAATTACGAACTCCTTCTCGCCGATGCTGGCGACGACTTTCGTTATCCGCAACTCGACGAAAACGACGGCGCAGCCATGTGCTTCACCTCGGGCACGACCGGTCATTCCAAAGGTGTCATCTATTCCCACCGCGCGCTGGTGCTGCACTCCTTTGCGTGCGGCCTCGGCGAAGTTTTTGGCATGAGCCATTTCGACACGGTGCTGCCTGTCGCTCCCATGTTCCATGCCAACGCCTGGGGCCTTCCTTTCGCATGCACCATGCTCGGCGCACGCCTGGTTCTCCCCGGCCCGAGTGTCGATCCGGAGAGTGTGCTTGGCCTGATGGTCAGCGAGCGCGTGACCATCGCCTGCGGTGTGCCCACCGTGTGGATCGCCGTCCTCGAAGCGCTGGAGAAAAACCCGGGCCGCTGGAAATTTGACGCTCCTGTCCGCATCGTCTGTGGCGGCACCGCCCCGCCTCTCGAGCTGATCCGCTGCCTAGACCGTTACGGTCTACAGATCAAGCACCTCTGGGGCATGACCGAGACCACTCCGATAGGCACTTCCGGCGGACTCCGGCCGCACATGCGCGACTGGCCCGACGACGAAAAGTACGAAATTCGGGCAAAACAGGGTTGGCCCGCGCCCTTTGTGGAAATTCGGTTGATGCGTCCCGAGGGAGAAGCGCCCTGGGATGGCGCGACCTCTGGGGAGATCGAAATCCGTGGTCCGTGGGTCGCCGCCAGCTACTACGATTCGCCGGACCAGGCGCATCGCTGGACCGCCGACGGCTGGTTCCGCACCGGAGATGTCGCCACCATGGATGAAGCCGGCTACGTCAAGATCGTGGACCGCGCGAAAGATCTCGTGAAATCCGGCGGCGAATGGATCAGCTCGGTCGACCTCGAGAACACATTAATGGGTCACCCTGCCGTCAAAGAAGCCTGTGTGGTCGGCATCCCCCATCCGAAATGGCAGGAGCGCCCGCTCGCCGCAGTGGTATTGAAAGATGGTGCTCAAGCGACCCCGGAAGAGTTGCGCGCCTTCCTTGCACAATCCTTTGCCAAGTGGCAGCTCCCCGACGCTTTCGTCTTCATCGACGCCATTCCCCGCACCTCCGTCGGCAAATTCAAAAAACTCGCTCTCCGCGAACAATTTGCAAATTGGAAGTGGGAATCCTAGGCCCAGACCTCGCTGCTGGACAGAGCCGTTGCTCCCGTCGGCGGTTTTTTGGAAAGCGAAAGACCGACTCACCAGTCATCTCTTCCCGTTAATCTAACTAACGGAGAATCGTCGACCGCGAGCTTCCTTTTAGGTGCGATAACTCGCATTGATACGCACGTACTCAGCTGTGAAATCGCAGGTCCAGTAACGGGCCATGGCTTTGCCCGCGTGCAGATCCACGACGAGTTGAACGTGTTCGGAGAGCAGACGATTGCTTGCGGCGCGTTCGTTGAAAACGACCGGCTGTCCACGCCGCAGTACGGGGATGCCTGCCATCTTGATATCCACGCGCGAGACGTCAAACCAAACGCCAGAACGCCCAGCCGCCGCGAAAATACGACCCCAGTTGGGGTCGCCGCCTGCGAAGGCCGTTTTCACCAGCGGCGAAGTGGCAATCGTTTCCGCGATGCGGCGCGCGGCGGCTTCGTTCTTGGCGTGGCGCACTTCGATCTCGATGACGCGCTGCGCGCCTTCGCCATCGGCGACGATTTGCAGTGCCAGCGACCGGCAAACTTCTTCAAGCGCAGCAGTGAAGGCGCGATGCGCCGACGTATCCGCTTTGATCGCAGGCGCTCCCGCTTCGCCGTTGGCGAGAACCAGCAAAGTGTCGTTCGTCGAAGTGTCGCCATCCACGCTGATGGCATTGAACGTGTGTCCGGTGACGTGAAGAAGCGTTTTTTGCAAAAGGGAAGGAGCAATGGCGGCATCCGTAGCGACAAACGCCAGCATCGTGGCCATATTTGGATGGATCATCCCCGCGCCTTTGGCGCAGCCGACCAAGTTAATCCGCTTGCCGACCATCTTAAACGAAGCCGCGGCGGTCTTCGGACGCGTATCGGTTGTGCAAATGGCGAGAGAAGTCTCCGCGAAGGAGCGCGCGGAAGAACGGCGATGACGCGCGATGACCGGCAGCGCGCGAAGAATCTTTTCCAGCGGTAAAGGCACGCCGATGACGCCCGTCGAGCAGACAAACAATTCTTGTGGCGCACAGCCGAGGCGCTTGGCGGCTTCGGCAACCGTGCGTTCGGCGGCGACGCGGCCTGTCGAGCCGGTGGCGCAGTTGGCGTTGCCGGCGTTTACCACCACGGCGCGCATGCGGCCCTTCGAGGCGCGCAAGTGTTCCTTGGAGATGAGCACAGGTGCGGCAACCACCAGATTCTGCGTGAAGACGGCGGCCGCCGAGGCCGGCGCGTCGCTCGAAAGAATCGCGAGATCCAGCGCGCCGGTTTTCTTCAAGCCGCAGGCGGTCGCGGCGAAGCGAAACCCGCGCGGCAGGGACGCTTCCGAGAGTGCGTGCTTTATCAACGGGACATCCCTATGACTAGCGCGCCGCTCCCGGATGGGACTTCCAATCCTCCGCAACCGCCGCGAGGGGAGATTGATGATTCGTTGCTTGGCTGGCATTCATGGCTTGGCTCCTGTTTTGGTGACTCTTTTGTTGAGTCGTCCTTCCAAATCGGCAATGGCAGCGCGCACATTTTCGGGCGCGGTACCGCCGGGAACTTTTTTCGTGGCGAGCGCCGCCTCCACGCTGAGGCCGTTGGCGAAATCGGCCTCAAATGCCGGCGAGATTTTCTTGAGAGCCTCGAGAGGCAGCGCTGTCCAGGAAATATTTTGCTTCTCGGCTTCGCGCAACACTTTGCCAATGATGTCGTGCGCTTGACGGAAGGGAATTCCTTGGTGCACTAGATAGTCGGCAGCCTCCGTTGCGAGCAGGGCAGGATTGGAAGCTGCAGTCCGCAGGCGTTCGGCGTTGAATCTTGTAGAAGCGACAGCGCCGGTTGCAACCGCAATCATGTCCGTGACCTGGTCATGCGCGGCGAACAGGGCTTCTTTGTCTTCCTGGAGGTCACGCTGTCAATTCCCAGCAATCGGGATTTTTCTTTTGCGGCATAAGACTGCTGCCCGTCGAGTACTCGTCGGGCAGGACGAGGTAGGAAAATTCCTGCGATGCGAAAATCACGAAGTCCTCCGCAAGGCGCGAAAGATGTGTGGCCATCCCGCTGAGAGCAAAAAGATAATCGAGCGCAAAATCGCGGTCGCTGACGGCATCGAGGCTGTTCGCCGTGATGCGGGAAAATCCAAGCTCGCGCGCAATCGCGGGCCGATTAATCGCGAAGGAATTCCCCGCGAGCGCGCCCGAGCCCATCGGACAGGCGTCCGCGCTTGCCGCAGCGTGCTCGAGACGCGCCATGTCGCGAGTAAACGCCTCGGCGTGAGCAAGCAGAAAATGCGAAAGCAAGATCGGCTGCGCATGCTGCAGGTGCGTCATCCCCGGCATGGCAACGTAGAGGTTGGCTTTCACTTGCTGCAGAAAAGCATCGAGCAAAGCCTCCAAGATGTGCTGAATCTCGGAGGCCGCGTCGATAACGAACAAACGGAAATCGGTGGCGACCAGTTCGTTGCGGCTGCGGCCGGTATGCAGCTTCCACCCGAGCGCGCCAAGTTCTTGGACCAGCGCTTTTTCGACGAAGTGGTGCACGTCTTCCGCGTCAGCCCCGAACGTTTCGAGCCAAGCGGAATCCGTCTTGGCCCGCTCGGAAATCTTCTCGAGCGCCGCAAGGGTTTGCTTCACTTCGGTGGCGGTAAAAATGCCGATGGGCTCCAGAGCTTTGGCCCAGGCACGATCGACGGCAATCTCATAAGGCAAGAGACGGCGATCGAACCCAAACGAGCGCTGGAACCGAGCGAAGTGTTCGTTCGGTGCGCGCTCGAAGCGTCCTCCCCACAGCCGGTCGTCTTTGCGTTCGGTCATATGGCCAGGGTCGCTAGGTTGCTGATGGTTCAGCCGCGATCCTTCGGCGATCCACATGGGATCCCCTCGGAATGATCGTCACACCTGTCGAGGTGGTGCTCACGAATTTGTCTCCGCTTTGGCTTTGGGGCGCACGGTGACGGGCAGCGCAAACAAATTGATGAAACCTTCGGCGTCCTTGGGGTTGTAGCGGCCCATGGTAAAGCTGGCAAGATCGGCGCGGTAAAGCGAGAAAGGCGAAACGCGCTTGGTGACGTTCAGCGTGCCTTTCCACAATTTGAGGCCGACGGCCCCGGTGACGCGCTGCTGCGCGACGTTGAAAAATCCGTCGAGTGCTTCGCGCAGCGGTGCGAACCACAAGCCGTAGTAAACCAGCTCGGCGTAGCGCAGTGAAAGCGCCTGCTGGAAATGCGCGGTCTCGCGGTCGACGGCGAGCCGCTCCAGTTCCTGATGGGCTTTGACGAGCAGGGTGCCGCCGGGAGTTTCGTAGGCGCCCCTCGATTTCATCCCGACGAGGCGATTTTCGACAAGATCGGTGCGGCCAATGCCGTGTTTCGCGGCGATTTCGTTGAGCGTGTTGAGCAGATCGACGGGACCGAGTTTCGTGCCGTTGACCGAAGTGGGGGTGCCGGCTTCGAATCCGATTTCGACTTCTTCCGCTTTGTCAGGGGCTTTTTCCGGCGAAACAACCCACTGCCACATTGCTTCGCTTGGCGCGTTGGCGGGATCTTCGAGCTCGCCGCCTTCGTGACTGAGATGCCAGATGTTGCGGTCGCGGCTGTAGATGTTTTTCTTGCTCTGCTCGACCGGGACGTTGTGGCTCTGTGCGTAGGCAATGGCGTCTTCGCGGGAATCGATGTCCCATTCGCGCCAGGGAGCAATGATCTGGATACTGGGCGCAATTGCTTTGTAAGCCAATTCAAAACGGACTTGATCATTGCCCTTTCCCGTGCAGCCGTGCGAGAGACCATCGGCACCGAGCGCCAGAGCAATTTCCGCCTGGCGCTTGGCGATGACGGGCCGCGCCATGGAAGTGCCGAGGAGATAGGTGTGTTCGTAAATCGCTCCGGCGCGGAGCGTCGGCCAGATGTAGTCCCGCACAAATTCTTCGCGGAGATCTTCGACATGCGCGGATGAAGCGCCAGTGGCGAGCGCTTTCTTGCGCGCGGCTTCCAGGTCTTCCTGCTGGCCGACGTCACCGATTACGG
>WNFP01008466.1_pt1 | contig 17028 bp, 25 predicted proteins | sample 5400201 | NCBI WGS metagenome assembly WNFP01 (sample SAMN13153355, study PRJNA577476) | soil metagenome | isolation source: 115 cm saprolite under Madrone tree | place: USA:California | collected 2016-06-14 | reverse complement strand
ATTACAGTTTGCCACTCGAACTGTTCATGCTTGCAAACCTCTGATTTTTTGTTTCACGGCATCGCCCAGTGACACTTTCAAATCTGAGCATCCTCCCGTGCCACGCCGACCACGTCTGTTCCTTCCTGAGAGATGGGTCTCGAAATCCCCAACCTTCTCATCTTGGCAAGCAGCGTGGTTCGTTTCAGTCCCAGTTTCGCCGCTGCGCCGCGCGTTCCACCGACGATCCAGCCGGCCTGCTCCAGCGTTTCCACAATCAAAGCGCGACCTGAGTCTTCCAACGTCATCGATGACGGGAAAGTTCGGGGGCGATGCAGACTGGGGATCATGGGCTCGGTTTGCTTTTTGTGAAGTGGGTTGGGGAGAACGCCGTCCCGCGAAAGGATTACCGCGCGTTCCACCAAATTCTGCAACTCGCGGATGTTGCCAGGCCAGGAGTACCACTGGAAGGCGGCCATGATTTCCGGAGGAATTGAGTCGACCTGTTTTCCCATGCGGCGGCTAAACATCTTCACGAAATGCGTGACAAGCGCGGGAATGTCCTCCCGGCGTTCTCGGAGCGCCGGCAGCAACACGGGAAAGACGTTCAGACGATAATACAGGTCACTGCGAAATTGGCCGCGATCGACCATCTTGACCAGATTCCGATTGGTCGCGGCTACCAGCCGGACATCCACTTTGTGCGTGCGACCGCTCCCTAAACGCTCGAATTCCTGCTCTTGCAACACGCGCAGCAACTTCGGCTGCAGCGCCGAGGGGATGTCGCCCACTTCGTCCAAAAACAGCGTGCCTTTGTCAGCCATTTCGAAGCGCCCGATCTTCTGCGCAATCGCACCGGTAAAGGCGCCCTTCTCATGACCGAACAATTCGCTTTCCAGAAGATCCAGTGGAATGGCCGCGCAGTTCAACTTGATAAAGGCACGCCCGCAGCGCTGACTGGCATTGTGAATGGCATGTGCGATGAGCTCTTTTCCCGTACCGGTTTCCCCCTCGATGAGGACAGTCGAGTCTGTGGGGGCAACCATCTCCACCTGGTCGAGAACAGATTCGAGGGCAGCGCTATTGCCGATGATCCGCTCGAATCGGCGTTCGGCCTGGTCCCCCGTAGGGTACGTAACTGTTGCGTAATCTGCCACAAGATACCTCATTTCCAGCACGGCATACGATTGCTATGAACCTGTTTGCTTACATATCAAGTGCAGCTCGGACCGTTTTGAGCAACAATTGATGATCGAACGGTTTTGCAAGGAACTCGACCGCGCCCTCTCTCATCGCTTGAATCCGCATCCCGGCATCTCCGTAAGCAGTAATGAAGATGATCGGGATATCCCATTCCTCATCTTTATCTTTCAGCCTGGTCTGCAATTCCTTGGACGTTTCGCGAGCTCGCTCCGCTCGCAGTTGGTTACCACATTGTCTCCGAAGCATTCTTGTCTGCCCTCTCTCTCGTGATCCGTTCACAGGCCGAGCAGTTTCTGAGTTCGGCTCCGTTCGATTCGCGTACCGCCAGGGCGTCGTTCATTAGGACTATCCACGGTTCCCACCTTCGTTTTCCCACAGTGAAGCGATGATCGCAAAGATGGGACTATGTGTCTTGGATGAAGGGGCCGTGATCGGTACGTTCTTGCTGAATTGTTAGCTTCCAACCTGGGCGGGGCGATGAGGAAGAATATCGGGCCCAGTCCTGAGTCGATGGCGGGCTAGGCTAGGAGAAACGCCGGCAATTGTCCGGAAGTGTCGGGCAAGGTGACTTTGGTCCGTGAAACCTGCCAAAATCGCAATCTCCGAAAATGGAAGATCAGTGTTTCGTAGCAGCTGCTGTGCATGCTCGACGCGTCGTTGCACTATATAGTTGTGCGGCGGTATTCCGAGCGATTGGCGGAACGCGCGCGCAAAATGATGAACTGACAATTGTGCAATTTCGGCGAGCACTTCCAGAGCGATATTTTCCTGCAGATGCGAATCTATGTATTCGCATATGCGATCGGCGCGTGCTGGTGCCAGGCCCCCGCGATTCGTGGGCGGATCCACTGAGAGTGGCAGGTGTGCGAGCATGCCGAATCGCGGTCGTGAGTGAAGTAGGGCGTCCGTCGGAGAACACAAGCCACTCATCCCACAAGCTGGGGGAGTGATCAAGGCATTCCATGGCTCATCAGTTCCTGTCCGAAGCAGACGAGCCGCCACATCTTGCATCCGCTTGCAACGAAAGATCGAGGAATCACACTCGAAGATCGTCGCCAGAGCCACGCCCCGGTTCAGCACTTCGTCTTTGAGACTGAAGAGCCGGCGAGCGATCTGGTCTGCGCCCAGAATTCGTTGATCTTTGTCCACCGCGAGCAGAACCGCTACATCACTACCCCCGCAGGGAGCGGCTGCAAAAGCAGCGCCAAGCGAACAGGTGCCACACACCCCTGTCTAAATATACCTTGACACGTATATTCTATGTAGAGTATATAAAGCGTATGGAATCTGTCTTCGAAATCATTGCGGAGCCGAACCGCCGGGCGATACTGAGCCTCTTGGTCTCGTCACAACAGTCGGTGGGAGAAATCGAGCGTCAACTTCGTATGTCGCAGCCGACTGTGTCAAAGCACCTGCGAGTGCTGCGCGACGCCGGTTTCGTGGAATCCACGGTGGACGCACAGCGCCGTCTCTACCGGCTGAAACCTGAACCATTTCAGGAGATGGATGCCTGGCTGGCTCAGTTCCGTCGGTTTTGGTCCACTCACGTGGATGCTCTCGAACGCCACCTCGACCGCATGGATCAATCAACACCAACGAAAGGGAAGACAAAGGAGAAGACGGCGCGGCCCAAACCGCGAACGTGATAGTCGGAGTAGGGATCACGATTGCTCATGACCCCCTCCACGGATCCGGACGAGCGGGTTTCCCGCATCCGGCTCTTGCCTTAGGTGACAACGCCCATGCGCCGCAGAGGATAGGGATGACAGACAGAAGGCAAAGGCAGCCAGCGAGTAATGAGAGGCCGCATGCGATCCCAAAGGACGCGGCCGTTCTGGCTCCGCCGCGACAACGAGCGATGCCAAAGCCAGCCGACTCGGAATCGAAAAATCGTCAGCGCCGGTGGGTTCATGGGCACTCCGTAATATCGAAAGTGTCCACCCACAACCGCCCGCAGCCACTTGCCTTGTTCGGGGATGGGTTCGTGCATGCGTCGCTGAAGCTCGGCTTTCACCTCATTCAGCTTCGTCTGCATCCTTTTCCGTATCGTCTGCTGCAACACCGTGTACATTCCATTGCTCCTCTTTTTCACGCAGATATGCGGGTGAGTAGGCCGGCGGAATTGCACCACCGGCCTCTCGCAGAACCGAGCGTGAGACTCTCGCCTCACTCGGCTCCCATCAGGCAAACCTGCCGATCATCCGGCTTGTCTGTCGCACGCATCGAGTTCCTCCTGTTACCAGTTGCTTCGGTCATGCGACTGCCTGATCCGACCCCTTCGCTCCAGCCCCATTACGAGCTTTCTCCGCTCCTACGAGTCGGTCCGCCCCAGTGCTCCGCATCGGTACTCTCGCCTCACGGTTGTGGCCGCTTGGGCTTTTCCCTTAACATCAGAGCGACTGGTTCCTGCAGTTCCGCGCAACAGCCTGCATCCGCTTCACGCCCCCTCTACGCCGATCGCCGTCCGCTCAGTCATCAGGCACCCCGCGGACTTGTCCCAGGTGGGCTTTACGCACGTGGTTTCGACGACACTTATTTTCTTAACGACGCGTCTTCGAAGGGTTCACTTTCGTTCGTCTCTCGGATGCTCACCTGCACGGGTTTATACCCGCGCTTTTCCTCCAACGCTCACCACCACGGCTCTTTACCGCAGCAGCTTGGATCGGTTTGGGATCTGCTCCTGAAAGCCGATCCCGAGGGGCCTTCCCTCATCTCTTGCGCAGCTTGTCATTCACACGGCTATTTAGTTCATGGTGAACTCCTTATCCGTGTGCTTCTGCAACACACTAAAGCCGAGAAAGTTGAACGTCGCCGGCTTCCCTTCTCCACGATTGTGCCGGTTGCGGATCGCGAACGGTCCGAACTGCAGCAGTCGCGTCTTCTCGGGATGCAGCTCCAGGTGGAACTTCTTCATTCGTTCCGCGAGTTCCGCCCGGAACTGTTCGGCATCCGCTTGGCTGTTAAATCCAACCACGATGTCGTCCGCAAAACGCACCCCGATGACATCGCCGTGCGCCCGCTTCTGACGCCACGCTTGGACCCACAGATCGAATACCTAGTGGAGGTAAACGTTAGCCAGCCGCGGCGATGCACTGCCACCCTGGGGCGTCCCCTCGTCCGTCCGTATTCGTTTCCCATCCTCCAGCACGCCGGCATTCAGCCCTTTCTGGATCCGCCGCACGACGCGCCGATCTGCGATCCGGTGCTCGCTGAACTTCACCAGCCATTCGTGGGAAAGCCCATCGAAAAAAGCTTTGATGTCCAGATCGAGCACCCAGTTCACCTTTCTCGTCAGCAGTCCCGTATAGAGCGCGTCCAACGCTTGATGCTGGCTTCGCCCCGGCCGGAACCCATACGAGAATCCAAGAAAATCCGTTTCGTAGATAGCGTTCAACACTTCGACCGCCGCGCGCTGGACGATGTTGTCTTCCAGCGCCGGAACTCCGAGCGGTCTTTGCCGCCCATCGGCCTTGGGGATGTACACCCTACGCACTGGCTTCGCTCGCTACGCTCCTCGCTTCAGCCTATGGGAGAGGTCCTGGAGATTGTCCTCGAGGGTCTCGCCGTAGTTCCGCCACGTCTCTCCATCGACACCGGGCGCGGCTTCCTTCTTCAAACTGAAGTAGGCCATGAGCAGCCTTTCCAGGTTGTAGATGGGGTGCAGGAGCGCCGTGAACCGCAACTTCTTATCCTTACTGGCTGCTTGACGTACCCGCTCCAACGCACTGGACGCGTCTTCCCGGCTGGGTGTCCGGGACGCGTTTTGCTGGGGCAGGTTCCCTTTGGCCAGACCGCTTCCCTCCATCCCCTCCGCCACTGGTTGCCCAGCCTTGTTCAGGGACTTCGCAGGTACTGCAGGTCTGTCCGACTTCCCGCGTCCGTTCGTCATCGGCGTACGTCCTTTGACTTCCCGATTCGGTCTACAGTTCTCTCCTCTGCAGACAGACGTGGGATCTCCCGGTTCCCGAACAAGGTGCTTGCGTACATGCACGGGGTCTCTGACCGCGCGGGATCCTGGTACACCTTGCGATGGCGGTGCACCCGGTGTTGCCTTCCGACAATCTCCACAGCGTCGGCATCCCGGAGTACCTGCCGCTTGCGCAGCAGGGCATATATTTCACGGCTCAATACCCGACCTGTACGTCCCCCTGTCAACGCTTCGACGCCGCCCTCACGGGCGGCTCCGCATGACTCGGGGCCGTTGTGGTTCGCTAGTCCTTCAACGCATGAAACTTTCATTCACCGCACCTTGCCGGTTTAACCGGCGCACGGAGAAACGAAATGAAAATCAAAGTGACCAGCCTATACGTTGACGACCAAAACAAGGCCCTGCGCTTCTATACGGAGGTACTGGGCCTTGCCAAGAAGACCGATTTCAGTCAGGGCCCATATCGGTGGCTGACCGTGGCCTCGCCCGAGGAGCCGGACGGCACTGAGCTGCAGCTGGCGCTGAACAACAACCCGGCGGCCAAAGCGTATCAGCAAGCGATTTTTCAACAGGGCCAGCCCGCGATCATGTTCTACACCGACGATGTCAAGGGCGACTACGAGCGGATCAAGGCGCGCGGCGCCGAGTTCACGATGCCGCCCACCGACGTGACCGGCTCGACCATTGCGATGCTGAAAGACACCTGCGGCAACCTCATTCAGCTCACCCAGCTGGCACACTATTCACGCTAAGGAGAAGAAGATGACCGTTCGCGAGCAGTACACACCGGGTCCGGCCAGCGGAGCGCAGATACGAAAGGACGGAGAGAAGTGGACTCTTATTCTCGTCAGAGAGCTGCGCCACTCGCCGGAAAAAGTCTGGCAGGCGCTTACCGACCCGGCGCACCTGCGCGAGTGGGCTCCCTTTGAAGCCGATGGGAGCCTGGGTACGCTTGGAACCACGGTGAAGCTCACCACCGTGGGAGCGCCCACGCCGCAGGTTTCCGAAACAACAGTGACGCGAGCCGACGCTCCCAAGCTGCTTGAGTACAAGTGGGGTGGCTTCGATATGCGGTGGGAGCTCGAAGGCTTTGGTGCCGGTACGCGCCTGACGCTGTGGACCAACATCGGTCACCGCTTCATCGCAATGGGCGCTGCCGGATGGCACATTTGTTTCGATGTTCTGGATCACCTTCTCAGCGGAACTCCCATCGGACGCATTGTCGGCCCCGAGGCGATGAAGTTCGGCTGGCAGCGGCTGAACGCGGAGTACGCCAAGCAGTTCGGGATTGAAACGCCCAACTGGCCGCCTCAGGCGGCTCAAAAATCGTGAATTGAGGTGGATCGCAAAAGAATTAGAGGGAAGGATCGAGACAACTCCCGGAGCTCCGTTTACCAGAACTGGCCTCGTGGTACGAACGAGTTGCCGTTCCGTCGGTTCTGGTCCGCTCACATAGATGCTCTCGAACGCCACCTCGACCGCACGGATCAATCAACAATAACGAAAAGGAGGAAGAACCCCATGGAATCGACCCTGCAGAAGCCGGCCTTCGTCGCCGCAAAGACCATCCCCAAAGCTACCACACGTTCGGTTTTTCGCTGGATTCACCTCGTCTTTAGCATTCCGATAGTCGGTTACATTTATAGCCCGTTTGACCAAATTCCAAACTACGCCCCCGCCACTCGGTTTGTCTTCGTTCCTGTGCTTGTTCTTTCGGGATTGTGGATGTGGAAAGGCCATGTCGTTCGACGACTTCTTTCGAAGAGATCGGCCTAGCAAGACGCTGCGGCAATAAGACGACTCGCATGAAAACGGGACAAGAATTCGGAGGCATAAAGATCCAATGAATCCATCGGAACGTATTGACCAGTTGATCGCAGGACTCACAGACTGGCGTGGCAAAACGCTCGCCAGCATCCGCAAGAGCATCCTTGAGGCCGACCGGGAGATAGTCGAGGAATGGAAGTGGATGGGAAGCCCAGTGTGGTCTCGCGACGGAATCATCGCGGTCGGCAACGCCCACAAAGATAAGGTGAAGCTTACCTTTTCCCACGGGGCGAGCCTCACAGATCCTGACAAGCTCTTCAACGCGGGCCTCGGAGGCTACGCGTGGCGAGCGATCGATTTTTTCGAGGGCGATAAGATTAGTGAGAGTGCTCTAAAAAATCTCGTCCGTGACGCCGTTGATTACAATCAGATCAAACTGAAGAGGAAAGCGTCTGCGGGTACTCGAGCGAAAGTACATAAAAGTAAAAAGTGATGAAACGACTGATGTTGGCGCTCCATTGCGCCATCCCGCGTTCCAGCGGCTTTGGCTGGGGCTGAGCATCTCGTATCTCGGGGACCAGTTCACCATCATCGCCTTGCTCTGGTTCGTGCTGCTGTTGACCGGCTCTGGTGCGGCGGTGGGCCTCGTCATCCTCTGCTTCGACCTCCCCGGCGTCGTCACCGGGGCGATCCTCGGGCGTCTGCTGGATCGCTACCAGCCGCGGCTGGTGATGGGCTATGACAACCTGGCCCGAGCGGCACTCATCGCGGCGATTCCCACACTCTACGCCCTGGGATCGTTGCAGCTCTGGCACGTCTTCGTGCTGGCGTTGCTGGCCGGAGCGCTCTCGCCAGCAACCGCGGCTGGGGTACGGGCGTTTGTGCCGCACCTGGTGGACGCCGCCGCCCTCGATCGCGCCAATGCGCTGACCGCGACCAGCCTGCAATTTTCGTATCTCGCAGGCCCAGTGGCAGCAGGCTTCGCCGTCGCCAGGCTGGGCGGTCCCTGGGCGCTGTTCATCGACGCCGCCACCTTCTTGCTGATGGGCCTGCTAGTGCTGACCCTGCCCACGATCACTCGCGAACCACGTGTCGCACAGCATGCGGCAGCCAATCGCTGGCTCGGCTTCGGCGCGCTGTTCAGCCTGCGCTACGTGCCCGCGCTCACACTCCTCTCGCTGGTGTTCTTCTTCTCCTACGGCCCGTTGGAGGCGGCCCTGCCGGTCTACAGCGTCCAGACATTACACGCCAACGCCGACGGCTACGGGCTGCTGTGGACCGGCTTCGGCGCGGGGGCCTTCGCTGGTGTGTTGACGCTGACCAAGCTCTCGCGCCGCTGGCGGCCGAGCATGGCCTTACCGATGATCGCTGTGCTCTGGGGAGTGCTGCTGTGCCCCCTGTTTTTCATCCGACAGCTCCCGCTCGCGATGCTGTTCCTCGGTGTGGCCGGGGCATCCTGGGCGCCCTATACGCCGATGGAAACCACCCTGCTGCAGCGGCTCGTCCCGGCCGAGATACGCGGCCAGGTGTTCGGCGCGCGGCATTCGCTGGTGGTAGCGGCGGCGCCGCTGGGAGCCGCGTTCGGTGGCGTGCTGCTGCAATATCTCTCGGCGCCGCGGGTGATCGCTATCTCTGGCCTCGCCTGCATCCTCGCCGGGCTGGGTGGCCTCGTCTCCCCGTCACTGCGTCAGTTGCAACGAGGAAGCTCCTAGTGTTCCGTCAGGGCATGAACGCCGAGAAAGAGATCTGGGCGACATGAACGGGTTCTTTTCCGAGTATCCGCGTTCATCTGCGTTCATCTGTGGCTAAGAACGAATACTGAAACACCCCCAGGAGACTTCATGCCCCAAACATAAATCGAGATTCGCGCCGCCGCAGCATGCAGAATGTGAAAACATTGTCACATTGTCGCTAGTGTGTTCACTCCTGTGCTGGCGAAGTACTCGAACCCGAGTCCCTCTCGTGTCTCACGTTTCAGAATGTTCGACAATCCGTACAGCATTCGCTTTACCAAGGAGAGACGACAATGGCGCAGAGACATCAACGCGGCTGGCTAAAAAAGGAAAAGCGCGCTCAAGGCGAAACCTGGGTATTGTTCTTCCGCACTACTCGAAAAACTGATGGCAAACGGGTGGAAAACAAAATCCCATTAGGCTCGGTCCAACTTCTTCCCGACGCAAGCAGTGCATGGGCCGAGGTCGAACGACTCCATGTTCCTATCAACCGGGTAGACGTGCGACGCGGATTGACTTTTGGAGACTTGGCTCAGCACTACGCAGAACACGAGTTGGTTGAGTGCTCCGAATGAATCCGCCCCAAGGCGCACGCCCAGCCCATAGGGGCAGGAGATCCGATCGGCCCGCCGCCTCTGCCGGGATCGCGAGGTTTCTGACGAGTCTTCGTTGCAACGGATAAGGTAGAATAGCTGTTCCCTCCTGGTTCAACTCCTCCAGCAAGCGGTTGTGGATTCCCCGCGCGAGTCTTCCGGTGAAGCCCTTTGTCAGCGCGGTGTGCCCGGCTTTTTTCCCTCGTAAAGCCTGGCGATGAAGGAGGCTGGCGCCGGACTCCTCGCACGGCAGGAATACCGTTCCCATTTGCACGGCCTCTGCGCCAAGAGCCAGGGCGGCGATTACGCCGCGCGCATCTGCGATGCCACCGGCGGCGATCACCGGCACATTGACCATGTCGGCAATCTGAGGGACGAGCGAAAAGGTGCCTGTAAGTGAATCCTCCGCGGCGCGGAGGAATGAACTGCGATGTCCCCCGGCTTCGAAGCCGGAAGCGACGACGGCATCCACGCCGGCCTCTTGACGTGCCGCACCCTCTTCGGGTGTGGTCGCTGTGCCAATCGTGACGATGTGTTTCGCCCGGCACTCTTCCAGGATTTCTTGTGGCGGGATCCCGTAGATGAAGGTGAACACGGGTACCTTCTCGTCCAGCAAGACGCGAGCCTGATCCTCAAATCGTATCCACGAATAGGGTTTGTACTCTGGACGCGGCGCTCCCAAGGCTGCGATATGGACAGCAAGTGGCGCAAGGCTTCTGTTGAACACGTTTTCATCAGATGTCCGAGCACCTTCGTCTTCCATCGATACCCACAAGTTCATTGCGAACGGTTTCATCCGGCGCCTTCCGGAACTTACTCCAGCTGCATGGATCGCCCGGCATTCATAGACTCAAGCACTTCAAGCGACCGGGGCATTGGCGTGAAGGGATTTTTGCGGCTACAACCCGATCGCGGTCATTAGGTCATTGTCGGGTCGGAGGAGGCGCGCTTGCGCGCTAGCCTCCGTCCGCCTCCCAAACTGCCCGTACACATTTCGTGTAGGCAGCTTTCACGAAGACTCATCGACGCCGGGATGCAAGAGAAGGAATTAAATCGATCAGCCGAACAAGCTCGTACTCGCCGTAAAGCTTGGTCACAGGCAGCCGTTTCCAGCCGGGATTGCGCCAACGCCGGTACCGATGCGACCAGATGCGTCGCCGGATCCAGCCGTCGAGACGTTGGAAGAGCTTGCGGACGTGAGCGCGTTTGTAATACTCGCCCCAGCCCCGCAGCAGCGGGTTAAGTTCCGCTATCAGCTCCGGGGTTTTCAGAGGTTTCCCCCGTTTGGTGCGCTGCCGGACCTGGTCCATGAAACGACCGATCGACTTCTCCTTGGGGTACGCATACAGCGCACCCTGTCGGGCCTAACTACGAATCTTACTCGCAGGCAGATGGAGCTTCTTCTGCCCGCGCTTGATTTTGTAGCCAAGGAACTCGAAGCCCTCGCGGATGTGAACGATCCGCGTCTTCTGCGGATGTAACTCCACGCCCAGTTGTTTCAGGATTCGGCCAGCCGCCTCCACCGCGGCTCGTGCCTCTGCGGCCGATTTACAGGTGATCACCCAATCATCGGCGTACCTCGTCAGCTGATATCCTCTCAGTCGCATCTCCCGATCAAACGGCGTCAGAAGAATGTTACTGAGCGTGGGCGAAACCACACCCCCTTGCGGAGTCCCGCGCGCGCCGCTATGGCACGAACCCGAAAGCAGTTGGCATGTCACTCGCCTATGAGGGCAAAGCCTACACCGTGGTAGGAGTTGCGCCGTCCGGCCTCCAATTAGACGGGGATGCGGACGTGTTTACACCGCTCGGTCAGCGCATCGAACCCCGGATGCGTTGGCGCGCTGCACACTTCATTCATGTCGACGCGCGCCTGCGTTCTGGCGTAACTCTCTCCGAGGCTCAAGCCGAATTGGCACTGATGAGCGCGCGACTGGCAAAGCAATATCCGGACTCAAACGTGGGCATCACACTAGTGCCACACCCGCTTCAACGCGAACTAGTCGAGGACGTGAGACCCACTCTGTGGCTGCTCCTGAGTGCGGTGAGCCTTGTCCTGCTGATCGCGTGCGTCAATGTCGCGAGCCTCCTATTAACGCGTGTCGTCTCGCGTGGGCACGAATTTGCATTGCGTCTGGCCTTAGGCGCGCCGAGTGGACGTCTATTCCGTCAGTGTTTGATTGAGAGCAGCGTGCTCGGCATTTGTGGCGGCTCGCTCGGGCTCTTGCTGGAGATCCTGGGCACGGGTGGCTTCCTGCGCTTCTGGCCTGACAAGCTGCCGCGCGCCGACGAGGTGCATGTCGATTGGCGCGTGTTGCTCTTTGCAATCACGAGTTCGATCTTGACGGCCCTGATCTTCGGATTGATACCGGCACTGTGAGCGAACAGGAGTGCCATCGAAGAGACCCTCCGATCTCGCTCCCGTAGCATTGCCGGAAGTGCACGCAGGCCGCTGAGCGGCTTTGTCGTATCCCAGATCGCGCTGGCGCTCGTGCTCCTGAGTGCCGCCGGAGTCATGGGTCGCACGCTGGTGCGCTTTGCCTCGCTCAATCCGGGAATTGACATCCGGAACACGCTGGCTGCACGCGTAGCTTTGTCCCCGGCAGTTCTTTCAAATCCTGCCCAGGCGCGACAGTCGTGGCAGGAACTGATGGATAGCATGCGGCGCGTTCCCGCCGTTCAATCGGTTGCGCTGACCGATATCGTTCCGATGCGTGAAGGTGAGAATGTTCTCGGGTACCGCGCTACAGCAACGCCCCCGCCGCCGAATCAAGAGGCGGAAGCGCTGGCTTCAGCAGTTACCCCGGACTATTTGCAGGTCATGCGACTTCCGCTACTTCATGGCCGCTTCTTCAATGACAACGATCGATTCGGCAGCCCGCAGGTTGTCGTGATCGACGAGAATATGGCGCACCACGCCTTCGCTGGAGAAGATCCTGTTGGAAAGATTCTATGGATGCAAGGGATGGGCGATCGGCCCATTCAAGTGGTAGGGGTGGTGGGTCACGTCCGGCATTGGGGCCTCGCGGCCGACGATCTCTCGACGGTTCAGGATCAGTGTTACTACCCGCTCGCCCAAGTCCCCGATCACATGGTTCGATTCTTCTCTTCAGTCCTTTCAGTCGTGGTCCGGACCAATGTTCCTCCTCTGAACACGGTCGACGCGTTGCAGAGGCAGGCGCGTGGCGCCACCGCCGACCAGACTCTTTATGAAGTGCATACGATGGAGCAATTGGTCAGTGCCTCGCTCGCGAGACAAAGATTTTTGCTCCTCCTGTTTGCGATCTTTGCCGGACTCGCTCTGCTGCTCGCTTGCGTCGGGATCTACAGCGTAATTGCCTATCTGACGAGCCAGCGCGTACCTGAGTTCGGCGTGAGGATAGCGCTCGGCGCGCACTCGTCAGACATCATCAGACTCGTTCTTCGCGAGAGCCTGGCAATTATCCTGGTTGGAGTCGGAATTGGCCTGCTCGCATCTATTGGTAGCGGGCGCGTTCTGCAGCGTTTGGTGCCGGGTGTCCACACGGCACAGGGACTCATTCTTGCAGTCGTGCTGCCCACACTGATTCTGGTTGCTCTTTTCGCCTGCTACATTCCTGCCCGTCGCGCTGGGAAGGTCGATCCCGCGGTATCGCTGCGGTACGAGTAAGGTAGACATTCACCTTCAAATCACGCGACCACTCGCCATTAGGCGGCAGGTCAACGCAGTTCACGAATCACGAACTACGTACGGGAGGGAAGGCAGGTACACCCGCAATGATTCTTCGCATGTCACGAATCGTCCGAAATTTCGATGCGCAGCTTCTGAATCACGGGCAAACCTGAAGTAATCCCAAGGTAAGGGTTGCCGACCAGCCGACAAGTGAGAGGCGATTCTGGGCGTGAGAGCTATTGAGACGCGAACTATTGACCGTTCGCTGGACAAGCGCAACGTGAGAGCTTGACCAGGCAGTCTTTTGGTTGTATGCTCCATGATCGATATATCGATTATCGATTACAACCATGCCCAAACAAAAGCTCAGCCCTCTACCCTCCGCCGCATTTCAGATTCTGCTCGCTCTGGTCGGTGAAGACCTTCATGGCTATGGAATCATGCGCAATGTCGCGCAGCAGACAGAGGGCCGCATGCAATTGGGGCCCGGAACCCTCTACAGTTCGATTCGTGCACTGTTAGAAGAGGAACTGATTGAAGAAGTTGATCATCCGCGAGACCCGAGCGCGCGGGATGAGCGACGACGTTATTACCGCTTAACATCATCGGGCCGAAAGCTGGCTCGTTCCGAAGCCGAGAGGCTTGCCGATCTGTTGCGTGTGGCAAGGTCCAAGAACATATTGAGGGGGGATTATGTCTGAGGTGATCTTTTGCTTACTTTTTCACCTATATCCCTCACATTTCAGGCAGGAGTACGGGGACGAAGCCCTGCAGCTATTTCGCGACCGTACGCATAACGAAACTGGATTGTGGCCGTCAGTTCGGCTGTGGTTCGACTTGCTTGCTGATCTGGTGATATCGCTTCCACGCGAGTACTGCTATAAGCGACCCGACATCGCAACTGCTCCAGCCAAGACCTGCTTGAACGGCACGCCGACCTTCTTTGTGTTTGATACTGCATCTCCCGGACGGCGTCCACTGCTACTCGGGGGACTGTTGTCGCTGATTACGCTTGTTTCTTTTCCCAGGCTCATGAACGAGTTCGGCAATTTCCGACCGCCCAGCGGTTGGAGCTTTGCATCTCCAGGGGCTTACGAGAGGCAGGGTGGGGACCCACAACGGCCAGCATCGGGGAGCGAGCAGGGTGTCCAAAGCCCACGAGGCGCCAACCCTACCTTAGATGCCACGTCGCGGCATCGGATTATCGCCAGCGCCATTGCGTCAATTAAGCAGCACCACATCGATCCCTTGGAAGCACCGAAGGCCGCGGACGCGCTTCTCGCTCACGAGCGACAAGGCGATGATGATTCAGCCACGAGCACCGAGGAGTTTACCCGTCTCGCAACAAAGCAGATGCGAGAAGCAACGGGCGATCATCAATTGGAGCTGCTTTATAGCCCGCGTGCTATACCGGAGCGCCCGTCCGGACCGCCGCCGGCGCTTCCCACTGCATATCGAGACGAGATGCGGCGGGTCAACTGCGCCTTTGAACGGGTCGAGATACTGCCCCACAACGTCGGCTATCTTAAGCTCAATGCGTTCCCGGACACGTCTGTGTGCCAGGCCACTGCCACCGCGGCCATGGCTAAATTGAATGATGTCGATGCCCTAATCTTTGACCTGCGGGACAACCGTGGCGGCTTTCCGAGCATGGTCAGCCTGATCGCGGCTTACCTTTTCGACCATCCCGAGTACATGTATTGCCCACTTGAGAACACAACTGCAGAATCATGGACGCACTCACCGGTTCCCGGCAACAAGCTCGCCAACAAGCCCGTGTATATCCTCACGTCTCATCGAACGATTTCCGCCGCAGAGGAGTTCACCTACGATTTGAAGATGCTCAAGCGCGCGACACTAGTCGGGGAAACCACCGCCGGAGCTAATCACGCGGCGAATCTTCACGCTATCGGAGACAATTTCTATGTTGCTACTGTTGAAGTGCGGGCGATCAATCCATACTCCAAGTACAATTGGAACGACACGGGAGTTGACCCGGATTTCAAGGTCAGGGCTCCCGATGCACTCACGGCGGCATTGAGGTTAGTAGATAAGAGACTCCACGTGGAGTAGCCATAGGACGCGCCTTGGCCGCCCCGCAAGTCCCAACAAAAGTGATGGCTCAATCAAACTCCGTATTCTTGTCAATGTCAGATGACGGGCAAACCTTCCGTTAAGCCTTGAGGGAAGAGTTGCCGACGATTCCGACCCTACTAAATTGGAGTGGATTCGAGGGCTCAATCTGTTGTCGTGTTTCCAAAAGGGGGAGGAGGTCCACCACGGAGATAGCCGATTAACAGATTCATTTCGCGAATAATTACGTCGGGCCTATCGAGTGGAACCATGTGCCCAGAATTCCGGGCGACCACCCGCCAACTCCGAGAAGAAAGGGACTTCAACGCCGCCTGCTCTCGGTTCCATACTGGCTGTTGCGCGATCAGGCGCTCCGACATATCCGCTCTTCGCAGATCGGGGTCACGGGAGATCACAAGGAGGGGCATGTTGTCGAAAGTTGTGAGCCGTCCCGCCTCATGGCATGAATCTTCGAAATAGTTCAGTTCACTTTCGTCGGTGTCAACATAACCAGGCCTGCACGCCATCGCGTCGTACTGGCCTGCCCATCCCGGATAGTCCTTGGCCGACACGGAACAGCGCCCAATAAGGCGTTCCCACCCCGACCAAACGCGTAATCGGTCTTCCAGAGTTCGCGCTTGGCGTCACGCTTATCTTCCTCGTAGGCAGCGCGAGCACCCGGCAACTCATCGAACTGCTGAGGTGAACTCGAATCAATCATTACGACTCCGGCAACCTCCGCCGGAAATTCTCGTGCGTACTCGCGCACATACACGCCCCCGGCAGAATGGCCTGCAATTATGAAGGGTCGGTTTACCCTAGCTTGATCGAGCAACGAGTGCAATTCCCGCACGATCGTTTCCGCGTCTCGATTGCCATTGCGGGGCTCACTCCAGTCGTGACCCGCACGATCATAGGAGCAGACCCGTGTCGTGCGCGAAAGCTCCGGCTGTACCTCTCGCCACAGCGACCAAGGAGCACTGGCAGCAGCCTCCAGAACTACTGCGGGCGAACCTTCGCCTCGACAATCTATGTGCATTTCGTAGCCATCCACAATGTGGAACTCACCAGGGACGGGGTTATGCTGATGCTGCCAGTGCGCCATCCCTAGATTCCAAAGTGAGAGAGCAAGCGCGATCAACAGGCAAGGTCCCAAGCCTCTACCTACCAATCGCAAGGCTTTCCCAATGCGCGGTTGACTCTTCTGCTCGTCGGAATTCGTCATTTCCAGAGATACCGGCTTTGTGGAGATCAAGGTATGATTGTAAGACAGCTCAAACTTGTCTGGGATCAGCTAGGTGAAAAGCGGTTCAGTACTACTTCTCCTTGGGCGAGGGTGGAGGCCGTGCTCCCCGGATCACGGGCAAGCGGTACGTAATCCGGTAGGGGAAGGGTTGCCGACTATACATGCTCGATCAGCACACTTCGGCTTGGTAGCTGTTAGTTTGCGGGTCCAGCAAACAGCAGAAGATTCCCATCCGGATCCTTGACGACGAAATTCTTGGCGCCCCAAGGCTGCTTTTTCAGCGTCTGGTGAAAGGCAACACCAGCGGACTGAAACTCAAGAAACAGGAGCTTGATCTCGTCCGCTGTAGCGACGGTCATAGATACCGACAACAGTTCCTCCCGATCGCGGACCGTCGACTCGATTACTGGTCGCTCGACGCACCTTAGATTGAGACGCGCCGCGTCGCGACCCACCTGTGCATAGTAGGGAGGTTTGCCGTAACTGAATACAAGCGTAAAGCCTAACTTCTCATGGAAAAATTCGCATGATCTCTTGATATCGGTGACGAACAGTTGCGGCTCTGCACTGACAATCGTTGCTTTGGATGGCGATGATTTCACCTTGAGCGACGTGGTCGAAAGTCCAGTTTTCAGGGCTTGCCAACTATTGAAGCCTTGCTGTCTTGCGACCATTTCTTGCGCATCGCTGAGCTTAAAGCTCGCCGCAAGAATCTCGGAGTCGGGCATATTCAGGAAACGAGGCAAATGCTCGCCGATTTGTGCGGCGACGGGATAGTGGCGTTCGCGATGCCACCGCAATATGAGCTTGGCTTGCTTTTTGAGGTTCTCTAGATTGGGCATGTAGGCCTCCAC
>WNFP01002009.1_pt1 | contig 17028 bp, 15 predicted proteins | sample 5400201 | NCBI WGS metagenome assembly WNFP01 (sample SAMN13153355, study PRJNA577476) | soil metagenome | isolation source: 115 cm saprolite under Madrone tree | place: USA:California | collected 2016-06-14 | reverse complement strand
GGCTCGCAGCGGCCGGAGCTGGAAGATGCCGCGCTCAAGAACCGGATGATGACCGCTAAGCTGTCGTGGCAACCGCGCAACCACGATCCCCATCTGCGCAAGTGGCTGCATCGAATCAAAGTGCCGACGCTGCTGATCTGGGGGGATCGCGATCGGGTCTTTCCGAAGGACTATGCGTTCGCGTTTCAAGGGCTGATCCCGGGGGCGAAGGCCGTCATCATCGCGGATTGCGGGCACCTGCCGCACGTGGAGAAGGGCGACGCCTTTGCCGCCGAACTCGAAGCCTTCATCGGCGCCATGAGGATCGCAGCATGAAGTTCTTCAATTTCCATCTCATGCCTTACCGGCACGCCGATCTCGATGCGATCGCAAAGAACGGCTCGGCCTGGGTGACGTTCTCGAACCGCCATTACGATCCGCAAAAGGGCGCCGAGCTCTATCACGACTATCTCGATCAGATGGAGTTTGCCGACGAGCTCGGCTTCGACGGCGTCTGCCTCAATGACGGGCGGCTGATCGCGGGTTTCGTGCGCGGCATCGGCGCCGAATATCACGCCATGGGCATCAATCCGGCCTATTCGCAGGAGCGTTTCGCCGAAGCCCACGATCTCATCGTGCGGGCATGGACCGAGCCGGGGCCGTTCTCCTATGTCGGCAAGCACTATCAGTTCAAATACGTCAATCCCTGGCCGCGCCCGTACCAGAACCCGCATCCGCCGATCTGGATACCCTCGCAAGGCTCCGGGTCGACCATCCGCTGGGCCGCGCGCATGCGCTACACCTATTGTCAGACGCTAAGCCCGATCGCGGCGGTGGCGCGCTTCTTCCAGCTCTATCGCGACGAGGCCGACAAGGCGGGCTACAAGGCCTCGCCCGACCAACTCGCCTGGTCGAACACGATCTACGTGGCCGAGACCGACGAAAGGGCGGTGCGGGAGGCGCGGCCGCACCTGGAAGCGCTCATGAACTATTTCCTGAAAATGCCGACCGAGATGCTGCTGCCGCCGGGCTATACCGATCCCGCGTCCATGAAGCGGGTGCGCGCGGCCAAGGTCACGGGCAAGCCGCAGTCGATCGAGGACGTCGTCAAGGCGGGCGTCGTGATCGTGGGAAGCCCCAACACCGTGCGCGAAAAACTCGCCGAATATCAGGATCTGGCGGGCTTCAACACCTCGCTGACCAAGACCCAGTTCGGCACGCTGCCCGACGACATGACGCGCGCGAACATGACGGCGATCGCCGAGGAGGTTCTGCCGCATTTCCGCGATCGTTCCCCGCAGGGCGCGCGACGGGAGGCGGCGGAGTAACAGCGCATCACCGGCCGCTGCCGCGCGCGCACTGTCATTTAGGGAAATGACGGACAGCGTGTTGCGCGTTGGCGCGCCTCAGACCGCCTTGAGATGGGCATCGCGGCGCGTGTAGAGGTCCTCGTCGGCATAGCCCATTGTCTCGGGCTGGCCGCGTCCGAGCATGACCTGGAAGTAGGCCGGCTCCAGGCTGTCGTTCTGATAGCCGTGGATGACGCCGGCGGGGCATGAGATGCATTCCCACGGCCCGAGCCGGGTGGTGAGGCGCTTGCCGCTCTCGTCCTCGACGAAGACGTCGAGATAACCCTGCAGCACGAAAAAGCACTCTTCGACCTCGTGGGTGTGGGCGGCGTTGCCCTGTCCCGGCTCCACATACATGATCGACAGGGTGAAGTTCTTCGCCGGGATGACGCTCGGATCGCCGTGCTTGCCGGACCCGCCCGCCCCGATGAAGCGGTGTTGCGCGCGCTTGTAGCCTTCGATCTTGGCGTCCTCGAACGCCGCCCAGTCCGGCTTCTTCTCGCGGAAGCGTCCGACGTATTTCTGCATGATGTCCTCGAGGGGAACATCGACCAGTTCCGGCGGACGCTGATGCCGTGCAACGCTCATGGGTCGCTCCTATTGAAACGGCGGAAATACTACGTCGAATCTATGCTTTCATGGCGCAACGCGTCAATGAAGCGGGCCGGCCGCCACGGACTGGATCGGAACGCGGCGTCACTTGCGTGGCGCCTGCGCGAGCTCCCAGACGCGCGTCGGCGTGAGCGGAAGCTCGCGCGGTTGCGCGCCGAACGCGCTCAGCGCATTCGCCACGGCATTGGCCATCACGCCGCCGGCGGCGATGATGCCGCCCTCGCCGGCGCCCTTTGCGCCCAGCGGATTGATCGGCGAGGGGTGATCTCCCATGACAATAGCGCGGATGTTGGGGAAGTCGCTGGCGGTGGGGATGAGATAATCGGCAAGCGAGCCGGTCAGCAGCTGGCCTTCCTGGTCGTAGACGAGATGCTCCATCATGGCGCCGCCGAGCCCTTGCACCACCGAGCCGATCGCCTGCCCGTGTACCGTCAGGGGATTGATGATGCGCCCGCAATCCTCGACCACGACGTAGTCGACGAGTTCCACGTGGCCGAGCTTGGCATCGACCGCCACGTGGGCGGCATGGGCGCCGTAGGTGTAAGTGTGCTTCTTGTTGAGGAAGGCGCCCTCGGCCGAAATGCCTTCGCTCGAAAGCCCGTTCAAGGCGATGGATTTACCGCCGGGCCCGACCGCCTTGCTGCCTTCGACGATTTCGACCTCGGACGGCTGGCAGCCCAGGCGCTGCGCCGCCTGCGCGCGGATCGCTTCGCGCAGATTCTTCGCCGCATCGAGCATCGCCGAGCCGCCCATCACCACCGAACGCGAGTGGTAGGCGCCGTAGCCGTCTGCGACGTAAGAGGTGCTGCCGTGAAAGACGCCGCGGATGCGATCGATGGTCACTTCGAGCGCGTCGGCGGCGATCTGCGCGAACGCCGTCTCCAACCCCTGGCCGATCGCGGACGACCCGACGTAGACCGAGTAAAGTCCATCCGGCTCGAGCACGATGCGCGCGCTCTCCTTCGGCCCGGCGGCGCCGCCCTCGATGAAGCAACCCAGCGCAAGGCCGTGGTAGCGCCCGTCGATCAGCTTGCCCGCGAGCTTCGACTTTTCCGTCCACTTGATCTCGTCGAGACAGCGGTCGAGCGTGGTTTGGTAGTCGCCGCTGTCGAATTCGTCCTTGCTCTCGAAGGGCGTGATGGTGGCGATCTGATACGGCATCTCCCGCTGCGACACGAGATTGCGGCGGCGGAACTCGACGCGGTCGAGCCCGAGATCCTGCGCCACCATGTCGAGCAAGCGCTCGCGGAAGAAATCGGTCTCGAAACGGCCGGGCCCGCGATAAGTGCCGACTGGCGTCTTGTTGGTGAGCTGCAGCGCGACGTCGACGTCGATGTGGGGAATGCGATATGGCCCCGACATGAACTGAGCGACGTTGCGGGCGCCGACCGCGCCGTTGGTGCGCATATAGGCGCCGACGTCCACATAGGCATGACCACGCAGGGCTAGGATGGTGCCGTCGCGCTTGCAGGCGATCTCCACGTCGCATTCCGCTTCGCGCGCGTGGTTGACACACATCAAGTGCTCGCGCCGGTCTTCCGTCCATTTCACCGGCCGGCCGGTGTGGCGCGCCGCGAATGGAATGAGAAAGTCCTCCGGATAGAACTCGCCGCGCGCGCCAAAGCCGCCGCCGACATCGTTCTCCACGATCTCGATGGCGCTTTCGGGCAGCCCCATCTGTTTCGCCAAGGTGCGGCGATTGAAGAACAAGACCTTGGCGCCGCCGGAAAGGGTGAGACGCCCGCGCGCCGCGTCCCATTCCGCGAGCAGCCCGCGCGGCTCCAAAGGTAGTGCCATGTGTCGCTGGGTGCGGAAACTCTCGCGCCTGACGTAAGGCGCGTCGGCAAACGCCGCGTCGGCGTCGCCGCGCACGGCGCGGAACTTGATCGCGAGATTGGTGCCCTTGTCCTCGAACAACAGCGATGCGTCTTGCGCCGACGCGCGGCGGTCGGCCACGGCCGGCAGCGGTTCGATCTCGACCTCGATGAGGCCGAGCGCGTCCTCGGCAATGGCCGCGGTCTCGGCGAGCACGACCGCGATGGCCTCGCCCACGTAGCGCACCTTGGTCTCTGCGATCACCGGCTGTCCGAACGGCTCGAAATCCGGCAACGGGTGCAGCCGCATGGGGACGCGCGGCACGCGGTTGCCGATATCCTTGGCCGTGATCACGCTGTGCACGCCCGGTAACGCGCGCGCGGCCGCGACGGCGATCGAGCGGATGCGGCCATGGGCGACGGAGCTGCGCAGGATCGCCGCGTGCAGCATGTCCTTGCGCGCGAGATCGTCGACGTATTGTCCGCGCCCGCGCAGAAAGCGCAGATCCTCGAGCCGTTCGATCGGGCTGCCGATGAGCGAGTTGACCGTTCTCATGCGCGATCCCCGCTGCGATCCCGCCCCTTCGGTTGATAGGCGGCGCGCGCGTCGAGCACGGCCTCGACGATGGGGATGTAGCCGGTGCAGCGGCAGAGATTGCCCGAGAGCACCTCGCGGACCCGCGCGGCGTCGCAATCAGGCTCCTCACTCAATAGCGCGTGCGCGGTCGTGATCATGCCCGGCGTGCAGAAGCCGCATTGCAGCGCATGGTGCCTGCGGAAGGATTTTTGCAGCGGCGTGAGGTCGGCATCGTTGGAGAGCCCTTCGACGGTGACGACCTCCGCGCCCTCGGCCTGCACCGCGAGCATCAGGCACGAGCGCACGGCCGCGCCGTCGACGATGACGGTGCAGGCGCCGCACACGCCGTGCTCGCAGCCCACATGGGTCCCGGTCAGCCGCAGATGATGGCGCAGGCAATCCGCCAGCGTGAGCCGCGGCTCCACTTCGACCTCGACCTCTTGCCCGTTGACGCGAAATCGAACTGACATAAGAGAACCGGCGGGATGAAGCTTAAGCGGCCGCGCGCTTGAGCGCGCGTTCGACCAGCGTTCCGACGAGCGCGCGACGGTAGGCGGCGCTGGCATGAATATCGTCCTGCGGATCGACGGCGGCGGAGGTGGCAGCCTCGGCTTTGGCGATGATCGCCGCGTCGATGGCTCGCCCGTTGAGAACGTCTTCCACGGCGGGGAGGCGCAGCGGCCGGTCGGCGACGCCGACGACCCCGACATGGGCGTTGCGCGCTTTGCCGCTCTCGTCCTGGTCGTAGAAAACCGCGGCCGCCGCCATCGCGAAGTCGCCGCGGCGCCGGGCGAATTCCTCAAATCCCCAGCGCCGGCGCGCCGGCCAGGCGGGCAGGCGGATTTCGACGATGATCTCGTCCGGCGTCAGCGCGGTCGTGAGCGCCCCCTGGAAGAAGTCCGCAGCTTGGATCACGTGCGCGCCCGACCTTCCGACCACGGCGATTTCGGCGTCGCAGGTCATCGCGATCCCAGGCATTTCGGCGGCCGGATCGGCATGGGCAAGGCTGCCGCCGACCGTGCCGCGATTGCGGACCTGGTAATGCGCAACGTGCGCAATCGCGGCCTTGAGCAGCGGATGCGCCGTATCGAGCCGTTCGTCGTCTTCGATGTCGCGCCAACGCACCATGGCGCCCAGCGTGACGCCTTTCGCCGAAATCCTGATGCCGCGCAGATCGGCGAGCTTGCGAAGGTCGACCAGCAGGGTAGGTTGGGCAAGGCGGAACGCGAGCATCGGGACGAGGCTTTGGCCGCCGGCGATCGCCTTGGCGTCACCGTCACGCGCCGCCAAGAGTTGAACGGCTTCGGGGAGCGTCGTCGGGCATGCATAGTCGAAGGGCGGCAATTTCATGATTCGGTCGCATCCTTCGGCACGCAACGATGTGAGAGGTACCTATCATCGCAGCCGCGGATGGGTCAACGTGACCGGGCGGCCGCTGCGAACCCGGTCATGCCGCCCGCGTTGATGGTATAGGTTCGGCGATGGTCGATCGTCGCCAGTGGTCAGCGCTCATCTTCGAAGGGGCCATGTTTTCTCGGGTTTCGCAGCGCCATGTCGCGTAGGTTTTCCTGGACCTCAGTGCCGGACAGTGAGCTCTTGAAGCTACGCTTCAAGGACCTCAAGGTCACCATCGTCGGTACCTGGCTCGAGCGGTGTCTGAAAGACCTCCACGACGAGCTCGCGGAGCGCGGGCTTCGGATCAGGCCGCACGCCTGGATGTCGAACGAATGGTTCAGCCCGGACGATACCCCCGGCATTGCGATCCCTTTCTATCTCGCCCATCCCCGCCTGATGCGGCTCGAGCGCAAAAGGATGATCGATGTCGAAGGGGGGACGGTGGCGGAGTGTATGCGCATTCTCCGCCACGAAGCCGGCCATGTAGTGCAGGTGGCCTATCAGTTGCACCGCCGGCGCCGCTGGCGGGAGCTGTTCGGCCCATCGTCGAGGCGCTACCCACGATATTATCGGCCAAATCCGGCCAGTCGCCGCTACGTCAATCATCTGCCGCTGTGGTACGCACAGAGCCACCCGGACGAGGATTTCGCCGAGACCTTTGCGGTGTGGCTGACGCCCCGCTCGAACTGGCGCAGGCGCTATGCCCGATGGCCCGCGCTGAAGAAACTGCAATATGTCGACGAGCTGATGGCTGAGATCGCCGGACAGAAGCCGCTCGTCACGCGCCGCCTGCGGGTCGAGCCGCTGAGCCAGCTGACGCAGACCCTGGCCGAGCACTATGAAAAGAAACAGGCGCACCATGCAATCGACTATCCGAAGATCTACGATCGCGATCTTCGACGCATCTTCTCCGCCGATCCGAGACATCGCCGCTCGCCGACGGCCTCCGCATTTCTACGGCGCAACCGCGCCAAGATTAGACAACTCGTTTCGAAGTGGACGGGCGAATATGAGCTGACGCTGGACTCTGTTTTCGATGATATGATCGGCCGCTGCCGCGAGCTGAAGCTTCGTGCGGTCGGTTCCGAGCGACAGCTGAGAATGGAATTCATCGTCTTGTTGACGGCAAAGACGGTGCACTCGCTTTACAGTCCGTCGCGACGACAATGGCTGGCGTTATGAAGCGCCTTCGCGTTCTGGTGCTCGTGCATCCGGAACTGGTGCCTCCGGATTCGCTCAAGGGGCATACCGAACAGGAAATCAACGAGTGGAAGACCGAATACGACGTCGCGAGCACGCTGCGTGAGGCGGGTCACGAAGTGCGGCCGCTCGGCGTGGAGAACGAGCTCAAGCCGATCCGCGACGAAATCGAGAGTTGGAAGCCGGATGTGGTCTTCAATCTGCTGGAGCAGTTTCACGGCGAGGCCGTCTACGATCAGAACGTCGCGAGCTATCTCGAGTTGTTGCGGATGCCCTATACCGGCTGCAATCCGCGCGGACTCGTGCTCGCGCGCGGCAAGGATTTGTCGAAGAAGCTTCTGATCTATCACCGCATTCCATTACCGGCTTTTGCCGTGTTCCCGCCGCGGCGAAAAATCCGCCGCCCGCCGCGCCTCGCCTTCCCGCTCATCGTCAAGAGCCTGAACGAGGATGCCTCCTGGGGCATCTCGCAGGCGTCCGTAGTGGACAGCGATGAAAAGCTCGCCGAGCGCGTGAGCTTCATCCACGAAAGCATCGGCACCGCGGCCATTGCCGAGCAATATATCGAGGGCCGCGAGCTCTATGTCGGCGTGTTGGGCAATGAGCGGCTTCGCGTGTTCCCGATCTGGGAGCTCGAGTTCGGCACCATGCCGCAAGGCGCGCGGCTCATCGCCACTGAAAAGGTCAAGCACGATCTGCAATACCAGCAGCGCCACAACATCGAGGTGGGCCCGGCCAAGGACCTCTCGCCGCAGCTCGTTGAAGCGATCAAGCGTGCAGCGAAGCGCATCTATCGCACGCTCGACCTCGACGGCTATGCGCGCATCGATTTCCGCCTCTCCGCCGATGGCATTCCCTATTACATCGAAGCCAACCCCAACGCCGAGATTGCCCGCAGCGAGGAGTTCGCCTCGGCGGCCAAGCACGACGGCCTCGACTATCCCGATCTGATCCAGCGCATCTTGGCGTTGGGCCTCAGCCGCGCTGGCGCAACGGGAATCCAGCTCTGAGCAAGCAAATCAACGCGGGGCAGTTCGTTGGTGGATGAGCTCCCACACCCGCGGCGGCGACAGCGGAAGCTCGCGCGGCTCGACCCCAAGCGAGCCGAGCGCGGCGGCGACTGCGTTGGCGATGACGCCGCCGACCGGAATGATGCCGCCCTCGCCCGCGCCCTTGGCGCCGAGCGGATTGTTGGGCGAGGGCCTTTCCTCGAGCGCGATCGCCCGGATGTGCGGAAAATCGCTCGCCGTCGGCAGGAGATAGTCGGCGAGCGAGCCCGTGAGCAATTGTCCGTCTTCATCGTAGATGAAATGTTCGAGGAACGCGCCGCCGAGACCTTGCACGATGGCGCCCACGACCTGCCCGTGCAGGGTCAGCGGGTTGATGATGCGCCCGGCGTCCTCGACCGCAACATAGTCGAGCAGCTCCACGTGGCCGGTCTTGGGATCGACGGCAACGTGGGCGGCATGCGCGCCGTAGCTATAGGTTCGCTTGTTGCTGGCATAGGCGGCTTCCGCCGAAGCTCCGGCAAAGGCGGCAAGCGGAAGCGATTGCCGGTCGGGACCGAGCACGGCCCCCGCGTCGATCTCGACGTCTTTTTCCGCGCAGCCCCATCGCTCGGCCGCCGCCGCACGGATCGCATCGCGCAGCTTTGCCGCCGCCGCGACGATGGCGTTGCCGCCCATCACCACCGCGCGCGAGCTGTAGGAGCCGTAGCCGTCGATCACGTGATCGGTCGAGCCGTGGAACACGTGCGTGATGTCGGCCATCGGCACTTCCAGCGCGTCCGCCGCGATCTGGGCGCAGACCGTTTCGAGGCCCTGGCCGATGGATGAAGAACCGACATAGACCGAGACCTTGCCTTGCGATTCGAGCACGAGGCGCGCGCTCTCCTTGGGGCCGGACGCGCCGCCCTCGAGGTAGCAGCCGATGCCGGTGCCGTAGTAACGCCCGCCGATCAGCTTGCCCTGCATCGGCGCCTTCGCGCTCCAATCGATTTCCGCAAGGCAGCGCGCGAGCGTGCTTCCGTAATCGCCGCTATCGGTTTCGGTCTCGATCGCGAGCGGTTCGACGGTGGCGAGCCGGTACGGCATCTCGGCCTCCGCCAGCAGGTTGCGCCTGCGGAATTCGACCCGATCGAGGCCGAGCTCGGCCGCGGCGATGTCGAACAGCCGCTCACGAAAGAAGTCGGCTTCGTAGCGCCCCGGTCCGCGGTAGGTCCCCGCTGGCGTCTTGTTGGTCATCATCAGCGAGACGTCGATGCGGACATGGGGGATGCGATAGGGGCCGGTGAGCACTTGCGCGAGATTGCGCGCGGCGGTCGGGCCGTTGGTGCGGATGTAGGCGCCCTGATCGGTCCAGGCGTGGCCGCGCAGCGCCCGGATCGTGCCATCCGCGTCGCAGGCGATCTCCAGCTCGCATTCGGCATTGCGGGCATGATTGGTGGCGCTGAGGTGTTCGCGGCGATCCTCGATCCATTTCACCGGCCGGCCGGTGAGGCGCGCCGCGAACGGAATCAGAAAATCTTCCGGATAGAATTCGCCGCGCGCGCCGAAGCCTCCGCCGACGTCGTTTTCCACCATCCGGATCGCGCCTTCGGGCAGCGCCATCTGCTTTGCCAATATGCGCCGGTTGAGGAAGGCGACCTTGGCCGCGCCGAATACGGTGAGGCGGCCACGCACGCCGTCCCATTCCGCCAGCAGCCCACGCGGCTCCATCGGCACCGCGCCGTGGCGCTGGACCGCGAATTTTTCGCGGCGCACATAAGCCGCGTTCTTGAAAGCGCCGTCCGCATCGCCGCGCACGCCGGTGAGCGTGAGCGCGCGATTGCTGGCCGTGGCTTCGAACAACAGGATGTCGTCAGTTGCGGCGTCGGCGCTGGTGACGACCGCCGGCAATGGCTCGATCGCGAGGGTGATGGCATCGAGGGCGTCTTCGGCGGCGGCGGCACTCTCGGCTAACACGACCGCGACGGGTTCGCCGACATAGCGGACCTTGTCGTGGGCGATGACCGGTTGCTCGAACGGCGTGAAGGCTGGCGAGGAGTCCTGCCGCAACGGGATGGCCGGCACCGCGGCGCCGATGTCCGCCGCCGTGATGACGGCATGCACGCCGGGCCGTGCCCGGGCGGCAGCGGTATCGATCGAGCGGATGTGGCCGTGCGCCACCGAACTGCGCAGGATCACGGCGTGCAGGAGATTCTCGCGCGCGAGATCGTCGACGAATTGGCCGCGCCCGCGCAGCAGGCGAAAATCCTCGACGCGTTCGATCGCGCTCCCGATGAAGGCGTTGGTCGTGCGCTTCTGGTCCATGTCAGATGACGATTGTCGCTTGTTCGTTGAGCAGCGCGCGCGCGACGCTGAAGGCCGCCAGGGCGGAGGTTTTGGGATTCGTGCGCGACGGCTTGCCCTGGAGCTGGATCGCAAAACGTCCGGCCGCGCCCTCGGCCTCGATTTCGTGGACATTGCCTGGCGCGTCGGGATCGGCGACGAGCTCCACCTCGGTGGCGTCGAATCCCAGTCCGGCCAGCGCCACCGCGGCGGCGACGTTGGCGTTCTGCGGATAGAGCAACGCGGCTTCCCCGGCCGTGCCGGTATAGAGCACGGTTCGCTCGCAGAGCTTGCCGAGATCGACCAGGCGCTCCGCCGGCGAGCCGCGCCAGGCTAACGGCGGCTTGCGCGAGCGATAACGCACCGACGTCAGGCCGGCGAAGCGCATGGCCGCGATGGCATCGATGCCTCCGACCGCGCCCGCCGGCAACAAGATGCGGCTGTTGCCGTCGCGCGCGGCCGATTTGAGCCGCAGCAACAGCGCCGCATCGGCGAGCGCGCCAACGGAAATCAACAGGCAATCGATCCCGCGACGCAGCACGGTGTCGGCATGTTCGGCGACCGCCGCCTGGCCCGCAACTTCGGCGACGAGGGTGGGCTTGCGCGCGAGCAGCTCATCGAGCGCTTCGACGATGTCGACCCCGCAGAGCTTCGCCCGCGCCTCGTCGCCGCGGCTAGGTCGGGCGAGCGCGCCGATGATGCGCACGCCGCTCGTCGTGCGGGCGCCGCGCAAGGCGGCGACCACGTCTTGCGCCATGCCGCCGCAGCCGATGAGGCCGACCGAGGTCATATGTCGATCACTGCGGATTAAGGCGCATGCCCGTGAACTTCCATTGCGAGAGCTCCTCCATCGCGTAACGCACGCCTTCGCGCCCGAAGCCGCTCGCGCCCACGCCGCCGAAGGGATAGGTGTCGAGCCGGAAGCGGCTGGCGTCGTTGATCCAGAGCGAGCCGACCCGGAGCTTGCGCGAAACCTTGAACGCGGTCTCGAGGTTCGTGGTGAAGCAAGCCCCCTGCAAACCGAATTCGGAGGAGTTCGCGAGTTCGAGCGCGGCGTCGACATCGGCGACGCTTTGCACGACGACGACCGGACCGAACGCCTCCTCGCGCATGAGGCGCGCCTGCGGTGGCGCATTCGCCACGATCGCGGGTCCGAGAATGGCGCCGCGGCGCTCCGGCTCGAGCACGAGCTTGGCGCCGTTGGCAACGGCATCCTTGACCATGGCTTCGACACGGTCGGCGGCGGCGCTGCTCACCATCGGCCCGACGTCGATGGTGGCGTCGTCTGGATCGCCGACCTTGAGCTTCTTGGCCGCCGCGACGAACAATTCGAGAAAGCGGTCGAACACCGGCCGCTCGACGATCACCCGCTGCGCCGAGATGCATTGCTGGCCGCTCGCCTCGAAGGCCGCGCCCGCAATGCGCGTCGCGGCATCGTTGAGGTCGGCGTCGGCGCAGACGATGTTCGCGGCGTTGGATCCGAGCTCGCCGATGAATTTCTTCGCGCCCGCGGCGCGGGCCAGTTCGTTGCCGGCTGCTGTGCTGCCGGTGACGGTGACGACGGCCACCAGCGGATGGGCGGCAAGGAGCTTCGCGGTCTCGCGCCCGCCGGGCACGACGTTGAAGAGCCCGTCGGGCACGCCCGCGGTCTTCAGCGCTTGCGCCATCAGCAACGCGACTTCGGTGCCGGGCGGCGACGGCTTGACCACGACCGCATTGCCGACCGCCAGCGCCGGGGCGACTTTCTGAATGAGGAGATTGGCGGGCCCGTTGAACGGGGTGACCGCGGCCACCACGCCGTAGGGCACGCGCGTGGTGAAGCCGAAGCGGCCGGCGCCTGCCGGGGTCACGTCGAGCGGCAGCACTTCGCCCATGAGGTGGGGCACCTGCGCGGCGCAGGCGCGCATGAATGTCCCCACGCGCTTGGCCTCGAATGTGGCGGCCCGGCGTGGCTTGCCGATGAAGCGGATGAGCGAGTGGACCAATTCGCCTTCGATCTTGTCGATGGCGTCGGCCGCGGCCAACAGCCACTCGACCCGCTTGGCGGTGGTGGCGTCCTGATGCTTGAGGAATGCCGCATGGGCGTGCTTGACCGCGGCATCGACGACCTTGGCGTCGGACTCGATGATTTGCGAGGCCACGGTCTCGTCGATGGGGCACACGAGCGGTGAGAGGTCGGCTTCGAACTTCACCGGCCCGCCGATCCACGGCATCAGCTGCGGTATGGTCATCGTTGTCCTCCTCGATTTTGGTCTCGTTCATCCCGGGTCCGGCGGGTGAGCTCACATCGTTGTCGTTGCGGCGAACGCGGGCGAGCCATAACCCTGGTTCTTGACAGGGCCGAAGTGATGTGGCGAGCCAAGCGGTCGGGTTCTTACACGTGCTGGCCCTCGCTCAGCGGAATGTCGCGCAGCGTGCTCGGCGCAAACAGTTCCTCCAGTTTGACGCGGCGGTCGGTCAGTCCGTGCTCGTGGGTATACTGGAGCAGGGCTTCGATCGTCGGCCGGTTCGCCTCGATGCCGTAGGGATACCAATCCGACCCGATAATCTCTTTTTCCTCCTCAATCAGCGGCTGCAGCCATGCGGATGAGACTTTGGGTGAGCCCATGTCCGCCAACAGATGATAGGCGTGTTCCTTGGCGCGACAGAGCGCCTTGTACATGCTCAACGCCACCCACGGATCGCGCTGGTAGACGTCGTTTCGGATCACCACCGTGTGCATGATCGGGTAGATCTTGGTACGTCGGTAATAGTCCTTCTCGACCTCGGGGTAGTTAGGAAACAGCCGGCGCACCTTGGGGGAGCCGCGGCGGAAGGCGAGCGGATTGTTCGCGGTCATCATGAAGTCGATCTCGCCGCGCTCGAGCAGGTCGCCGAGCTCGGCTCCCGGGGGCGCCTGGGTGAGGCGAATGTCCGTGGGCAGCTTGCGGCCCAGGCGATCGGCGCGGCCCTGGACCCATTCGACGTCGCTCGGCTTGACGCCATATTCGTGCTGCAGCAGGCCGCGCATATAGACCGCCGCCGTCATGGTGTATTCGGGGACGCCCCCGCGCTTGCCCTTGAGGTCGGCCGGCGTCTTGATCCCTTTGTCGGTGTTGATGAAGAAGTAGCCGTGGCGGAAGACCCGCGACGGAAATGCCGGGATGGCCACGAACGGCGCCTTGCCAGTGCTCACCAGCGTGGCGTAGTTCGACAGCGACATTTCCGAGATCTCGAACTCGTTGAATTGCAGCATGCGCCAGAAAATGTCGGGAGGCTGCGAGGCGATGTAATTGAGCTCGATGCCCTCGGGTTGCACCGACCCGTCGCGGAGCGCGAGCGTGCGGTCGTAGGGACCGCAGGCAAATGTGAGACGCAGCTTGCTCATCGGCTCATTCCTCGCACAGTCTCGCCAACATACGCGCTGGTGGGCAATGGGGGAAATGGCATAGTTTCGGCTGTCGGCACAGAAGGAGCGCGCGTGGAACCTAACCGGATGCCACAAGTCTGGCGTTTGATCTCGATCATGGTGCTATGGCTGCTCGGGCTCGCCTTTCAGGCGACGGCGGAGACCTATCCCGAGCGCGTCGTTCGCATCGTCAATCCATATCCGCCGGGCGGATCGGTCGACGTGATGGCGCGAATTCTGGCGCAGAAGCTCACCGACGATCTCGGACAGCAAGTCATCGTCGAGAACCGCTCGGGCGGCGGTGGCAACACGGGCAGCGATTTCGTCGCCAAGGCGGAGCCGGACGGCTACACGCTCCTGTTCACCGCGCCCGGGCCGCTCACCGTCAACCAGACCCTCTATAGCAAGCTTCCCTTCGATCCGGCCAAGGACTTCGCTCCAGTCGCGTTGTTTGCGACGGCGCCCATCGTGCTGATCGTCAATCCCGGCGTGCCGGCGAACGGCGTGCAGGAGTTGATCGCGCTGGCGAAGAAAGAGCCGGGCAAACTCAATTTCGCCTCGGCCGGCAACGGTACGACCAATCACCTCTCCGGCGAATTATTCAAGAGCATGGCCAACATCGATATCGTGCACGTGCCGTATCGCGGCGCGGGACCAGCAATGAACGATCTCATCGCCGGCCACGTCCAGATGTTCTTCGACCTCATGCCGGTGGTGTTGCCGCAAATCGCGGCGGGCAAGGTGCGCGCGCTCGCCAATGCCGGGGCGAAGCGGCCGTCGGCGCTACCCGATGTGCCCACGGTCGCCGAGCAGGGCCTTTCCGGTTTCGATGCCTCCTCCTGGTACGGCCTCGTCGCGCCGGCGAAGACGCCGGAGCCGGTGCTCGCGAGACTGCGCGACGAAGTCGCTAAGGCGCTCGAGGCGCCTGACATGGTCGCGCGCATCCGCGAGCTTGGTTCGGAACCGGGCACGGCCTTCGGCAAGGACTTCGGAACGTTCATGGCGGCCGAGACCAAGAAATGGGCCGACGTCATCCGGACCTCGGGCGCGAAAGCAGATTGAAGGGCGGACGAGGGACGAAAGGACCCGACTGGCCACTATCCGTGGCAAGGGGGCTCGAGCATCAATTCTCGCGAATGCCCGCGCTGGTGATGACGTCGTGCCACTTCTGCACGTCGGCGCGGATGCGCGCGCCCAGCGCCGTGGCTGAGCTCGCTTGCGGTTCGACGCCGTGCTCGGCGAACGCGGCGCGCACGTCGGGGTCGGCGAGAACGGCGCCGATCTCGCGGTTCAACCGTGCGATGATGGTAGGCGATGTAGCGGCCGGCACGACGATCGCCTGCCACAGCGAGCATTCGTAGCCGGGGAGGCCCGATTCGGCGATGGTGGGCACGTCGGGCAGGGTCGGATTGCGGACCGAGCCGGTCACCGCCAATGCGCGCAGCTTGCCCGCGCGGATATGCGCGAGCGTTGGCGGGATGGTGCCGAACTGCATTTCGACGCGACCTTCGAGCAGGTCGAGCGTCGACTGCGCGGTGCCGCGATAAGGCACGTGGGTGAGCTCGATCTTGGCCATCTTCTCGAATAGCGCGCCGGAGAGGTGCGCGAGCGTCGCGGGCCCGGCGGAGGCGTAGTTGAGCATGCGGGGCTTTGCTCGCGCGAGCGCGATCAGCTCTTGCACGCTTTGCGCGGGCACGCCGGGGTGGAGCGCGAGCACGAAGGGCGAGTGGCCCAGCATCGATACCGGCGCAAAATCGTTGACCGGATCGTAGGAGAGCGGCGCGACGCTCGCCGCCACCGCGTGCGTGCTGGTATTGGCAAGACCGAGCGTATAGCCGTCGGCATCCGCGCGGGCGACCTCGCCGCTGCCGATGCTGCCGCCGCCGCCGACGCGATTTTCGACCACGAGCGGCTGGCCCAAGCGCTCTGCGAGCTTCTGCGCCACTAGTCGCGCCACGATGTCGGAGCTGCTGCCGGCCGTGAACGGTACGATGAGCCGGATCGGGCGGTCGGGCCAGCGCGCGTCCGCCGACTGCGCATGGGCGATGTCTGCCGAAAGCAGGCTTGTCAGCAATGCCAGGGCGCCCCACGTGATGGCAGCGGTCCTGCCACGTATGGTGGATGCCGGCCTGCTCGCCGCCTGCTCGGTTCGCGCGTCAATCATGCAATCCGCTCGGCTTCGCGCAGGCTCTCGATCAGGGAGCTGCGCAACAGGAAGGCGCGTGCGAGCTTGGGGTCTTCCGCGGTCCGGCGCAACTCGTCGTGGTTGCGCTGGCGGACCGCGGGGTCCTTCTCCGCCAGCAGCCGCTTGTTGCGGATGGTCTGCGTCTGCGTGTGCTGCAAGGCGACGTGCCGGCGCTGGCGCTCATAGCGGTCGAGCACCTCCTCGCCGACTTCCCGCCGCAAGATCTTGGTGAGCTTCTCCGCCAGGTTGAACGCGTCATGAATGCCGCTGTTCATGCCCATGGCGCCGATCGGGCTGTTCACATGCGCGCAATCGCCGGCAAGGATCGCGCGCCCCGCCCGGAATTTCTTCGCCACCCGCTGGTGCACGACGTAGAGATTGCTGCCGACGATGTCGAACGCCTTTCCCGTCGGCAAGAATCGCTGCAGCCGCGCCTGCATCGCGTCGGGGCGCGTGAGCGCCGCCTCCTGCGCGTCGGACTCGACGGGAAAGTGAATGCGCCAGCGGTCGGGCGGACCCTTCCAGTGAAACAGGTTCGACCATTCGTCCGGATCGGAGATGTAGTTGCGCTCGGTATAGCCGTGTCTTCGGAAATCGTAGGCGACTTCGATATTCGAAATCGTAGGCGACTTCGATATTCAAAGTGCGATCGGGATAGGTGAATCCTTCGAACTCGATATCGAGGTCCTTGCGCACGATGCTGCGCGCGCCTTCGGCGCTGACGAGATAGGCGCCGCTGATGGATTCGGATTCGGCCGCCGGATTGGTTGCCCATGCGGTCACGCCGTCGCTGCCTTGGGTGAATGCCGTGAAGGCGGTCGAGAGACGAACCTCGATATTGGGATGCGCCTTGGACAGCCTGAGCGCTTCTTCGACGATCTTGATGCGCTCGCATTGCAGCACATAGGGAAAGTGCGTGTCGTCCTTAAGAAGGCCGTGATCGAACTCGGCGATCAGCCGGTGCTCGCGTCGATCCCAGTAGTGGACCAGCGGCGCGATGATGCCGCGCGGCTCGAGTTTGTCGTAGAGGCCGATGCGCTCGAGCAGCTCCAAGGTCGCGGGATGGTTCGTTCCCGCGCGCGGCACCTGTTCGAGGAAATTGTCCTCGCCTAGCGCCTCGATCAGGCACACCTGCACGTCTGCCTGCGCCAATGCGAGCGACAGACAAAGCCCCACCGGTCCGGCGCCGACGACGATCAC
>WNFP01012851.1_pt1 | contig 17029 bp, 15 predicted proteins | sample 5400201 | NCBI WGS metagenome assembly WNFP01 (sample SAMN13153355, study PRJNA577476) | soil metagenome | isolation source: 115 cm saprolite under Madrone tree | place: USA:California | collected 2016-06-14 | reverse complement strand
GTGTGACGGCCATCAACCCCGAGCCGCAGACCTTGTTGATCGTCAGCGCGCCGTGCTCGCGCGGGATGCCGGCGCCGAGACCGGCCTGGCGCGCCGGCGCCTGACCGAGCCCAGCGGCCAGGACGTTCCCCATGATCACCTGCTCGATCGCCATCGCGGGCACGCGCGCGCGCTCGATCGCGGCGCGGAGCGCGACGGCGCCGAGCTCGGGCGCCGCGACGGCGGAGAGGGCGCCGCTGAGTCCACCGATCGGCGTGCGAGCGGCGCTGACGATGTAGGCGTCGTGCATGGGGCGGCGGGGGGCAGTGAATTGTCCCAACTTTGGCGCCGCGCTTCAACCGCGAAAGGCCGGCGGCCGATACGGGCGCATCTGCTGCGTTGCTCGCCTTGCAGCTGCACCCGTCTCGGCCGCCGGCAGCTGTGCTGCGGCTCACGCCGACGCTTGGGCAGCGCACGCGTCGACGTGCGACACGGAAGGGTGGATGGGCGGGACTAGCTGCGCGGGACCAACACGTAGAGGTCGCCGCGTGTATGGAGCCTTCCCGCGCGTGTCTCGGCGTCGGGGCCCTCGCCGAAAAACACGTCGACGCGGTTGGGGCCGCGGATCGCGGCGCCGGCGTCTTGATTGAGGACGAGGCGCGAGAGGGCGTCGGTGGGCGGCTGCGACGTTGCGGGCATGCGCACGAACGCGAGCACGCCCGGCGGGTACACGGCGGGATCGGTCGCGATCGTGCGCCCGCCGGTCACGGGTACGCCCAGGCTCCCGACCGCCTCCCCGGCGAGCCGGCCGAAGAACACGTAGCGGGGATTCGCGTGCAGCACGCGCTCGCGCTCGTCTGGATGCGCGGCGATCCAGCGCCGGATGCCGTCCATCGACGCCTCATCGAGCGAGAGCCGTCCTTCGTCGACGAGCAACTTGCCAACGCTGACGTACGGTCGGCCGTTCGACGCCGCGAAGCCGACGAGCGGGCGCGAGCCGTCGGGAAACGCGAGCCGGCCGGTCCCCTGAATCTGCAGGAAGAAGAGCGCGACCGGATCGTCGACCCACGCGAGGACGGGCGCGACGGCGCTCGCCTCGATCTCGGCGCGCGTCGGGTACGGTACGAGGCGGCCGCGCTCGGCGCGCCCGACGATCGTCGTACCGGCGGCGCACTCGACGGCGAAGTCCGCGGGTGCGACGCTGATCAAATCGGGCGGACGCCCGAGCGCGGGGAACCGGAAGCGCGCGTCGCGTGTCGGCCGCGCGCCGAGCGTCGGGAGGTAGTACCCGGTGTAGAGCACGCCCGTCGTCGTCGCGGCGCCGTACACCCGGAAGCGGCGGTCGAGCTCACGCGCGAGCACGTCGGGAGCGGGATGGCCGTCGACGAACGTCGCAAGGCTCGCGAGCGCGTCTTGCATCGACCCGACGGCGATGCGCTCGCCGGCGATCTCCAAGACGCGATCGCGCGACAATCGTGCATAGTACGCGACGCTGGCGCGCAGCGCGGCGGCGAGCGTCGCCGGATCGCCGTCGTCGACGAGCGGCGGATGGCTCGCGAGCGCGACCAGGATCGGCGGGACGGTCGGCGGCACACGCGCCGGCAGGCAACCGCCGAGCAGGGCCAACGCCGCCGCGATCGCGACCCGCGCCCGTATCCTGCGGCCGCGCATTGACAGGCCGAGATGCTCGTGCCAAACGACCGACGGTAGGAGCCTCACGGCGCGCCACGGCGCGAGTCGATGGGCGGTGGACGGGACCTCGATGGTTCCGGGAGGGGTGGCGATGACTCCGGGTGTGAGAACCTTCGTGTTGGGTTTCGTGTTCGGCGTAGTGGCGTGCATGGGATTCATCACCTACTACGGCGACCTCGGCGGCAACTGGCTGATCGACGTCGGCCAACGCATACGCACCGCGTCGCAAGTGCAAGCACAAGCGCGGGCCAGGTAAGACCGCCGCGTGCGCGGCGCTGGCGCCGCGCGTTGCCCGTCAGCGGCCGTCGGCCTGCGCGTACACACGCTCGCCCGCCGCCACTCCTGCGCCCTCCGCCACCGCCATCCCGTGTTTCGGCAGCGTTCGCTCGAGCGCTGCGAGGAGCCGCAGCACCTTGACGCGCGTGCTCGACTCGCCCATCAATCCGATGCGCCAGGTGCGTCCTTTGAGCGGACCGAGCCCGCCGCCGATCTCGATCCCGTCCGTCTCGAGGAGCGTGCGGCGGACGGCCGCATCGTCGACGCCATCCGGAATGCGGACGCTGTTCAACATCCAGAGACGATGCGGCGGCGCGACCGACATCGTGAGGCCGAGCGCCTCGAGACCCGCGACGAGTGCCTCGTGGTTCAGGCGATGGCGACGGAAGCGCGCCTCGAGCCCTTCTTCGACGACGAGGCGCAGCGCCTCGTACAGCGCATAGTTCATACTGATCGGCGCGGTGTGGTGATAGACGCGCTCCTCGCCCCAGTAGCGCTCGATCATTCCGAGATCGAGATACCAGCTCTGCACCGGACGCGTCCGAGCGCGCAGCGCGGCGAGCGCGCGCGCGCCGAACGTGATCGGCGACAGGCCCGGTGGGCAGCTCAAGCACTTTTGCGTTCCCGAGTACGCGGCGTCGATCTCGAGACGATCGATCTCGACCGGACAGCCGCCGAGCGACGTCACGCAGTCGACGACGAAGAGCGCGCCCGCGGCGTGTGCACGCCGGCTCGCCTCCTCGAGCGGCTGCCAGACGCCCGTCGACGTCTCGGCGTGCACCAACACGACCACCTTCGGGCGCCGCGCGCGCGCGATCGCGGCGGCGAGCACGTCGTCGGGCACGATCTCGCCCCACGGCGCCTCCGCCTTGATGACCGTCGCGCCGGCACGGCCGGCGACGTCGGTGAGCCGCGTCCCGAAGACGCCGTTCACCCCGATCACCACCTCGTCGCCGGGCTCGACGAGATTCACGATGCACGCCTCGAGGCCCGCGCTGCCGGTACCGGAGATCGGCAGCGTGAGCGTATTCTCGGTCTGGAACACGCGGCGTAAGAGCCCCTTTGTCTCCTCCATCAATGCGATGAAGGCGGGATCGAGGTGGCCGACGAGCGGTTGCGCCATCGCCGCGAGGACGCGCGGGTGCACGTCGCTCGGGCCGGGACCGAGAAGGAGTCGCTGCGGTGGCGGAAAGACGGCCATGGGGTGGCGCCGCACGCGCGCGATCGTCGCACCGGTAGTGCCTCCGCTGAACCGCTACCATCGGGCGTCGCGACGCGAGCGGCGCCGACTATTGTGGTAATGTGCCGCGCATGTCAATTCGCGGCGCGCTCGCCGATGTCGATCGCGAGCAGCTGCGGCGCGCGCTCGTCGCGATCGTCGGCGGCGACGGCGTCCTCGCCGAGGCGGCGGATCTGCGCGTCTACGAGTGCGATGGCTACACGCTCGAGCGGAGCGTGCCGGCGCTCGTCGTCCTGCCGCGCACGACCGACGAGGTTGCTAGTGTCGTGCGGCTCGCGGCGTCGGCCGGGATCGCGTTCGTGCCGCGCGGCGCCGGGACGGGGCTCTCGGGCGGCTGTCTCCCGGCGGAGGCGCCGCTCATGATCGGCACGAGCCGCATGCGCCGCATCCGCGCGATCGATCTGCCGAACCGCCGCGTCGTCGCCGAGGCGGGCGTCGTGAACGCGATGGTGTCGCGCGCCGTCCGCGAGGCTGGACTGCAGTACGTTCCCGATCCGTCGAGCCAGAACGCCTGCACGATCGGCGGCAACATCGCCGAGAATTCGGGTGGACCGCACACGCTGAAGTACGGCGTCACGACCAACCACGTGCTCGGCGTCGAGCTGGTGCTGCCCGACGGCGTCGTCGTGGAGCTCGGCGGCGCGATCGAGGAGACCGTCGGCTACGATCTGACCGGCGTCGTCTGCGGCTCCGAGGGCACCTTCGGCGTCGTCACCGCGGCGACGCTGCGCCTCGAGCCGATTCCGGAGGCGGTGACGACGATGCTCGCCGTGTTCGAGACCGTCGCCGCGGCGACGACGACGGTCTCGCGCATCATCGCTGCCGGCATCGTGCCCGCCGCGCTCGAGATGATGGACCGTACGATCGTCGCCGCCGTCGAGGCGGCGTATCACGCCGGCTTTCCGACCGATGCCGGCGCCGTCCTCCTGATCGAGCTCGACGGGCCCGCGGCGGGGTTGCCGGAGCTCACGAGCCGCGTCGTCGAGATCTGCCGCGACGCGGGCGCGCGCGGCGTCCGCGCCGCCGCAGACGAGGCGGAGCGTGCGGCGCTGTGGAAGAGCCGCAAGCGCGCGTTCGGCGCCGTCGGTCGCCTCGCGCCGAGCTACTGCACGCAGGACGGCGTCGTCCCGCGGACGCGACTCCCCGAGATCCTGGCGCGCATCGAGGAGATCGGCACCCGCCATCGCTTGCGCATCGGCAACGTCTTTCACGCCGGCGACGGCAACATCCATCCGATCATCCTCTTCGACGAGCGCGACCGCGACGAGACCGCGCGCGTCCTCGCCGCCGGACGCGAGATCCTCGAGGCGTGCATCGCGCTCGGCGGCAGCGTCACCGGCGAGCACGGCATCGGCATCGAGAAGATCCGCGAGCTCGGCCTCAGCTTCGGCGCCGACGACCTCGCGGCGATGCAACGGGTGCGCGCCGCGTTCGATCCCGCCGGCCGCGCCAATCCAGGTAAGATCTTTCCGACCGGCGCCGCCTGCATCGAGCAGCGCACCCCGCGCCGCCAGGCCGCGATGTGACCGCCGCCGACGCACTCCGGAGCGGTGACGAGCTCGTCTCGATGGGCGATGCGACGACGCGCGACGTTGCCGTGCGTCGTGCGCTCGCCATCGGCGGCGTCGTGCCGCACGCACTGGTGACCCCGACGACGCGCGCCGCGCTCGCCGCCTGCATGCGCGATGCGGCCGCGGCGGGGGCCGCCATCGTGCCGCTCGGCCTCGGCGCCCATCGCGGCCTCGGGCATCCACCGTCGCGCTACGATCTGGCGCTCTCGACGCGTGCGCTCACGTGCATCGTCGACTACGCGCCCGCCGACATGACGGTCACCGTCGAGAGCGGGCTCACGCTCGCCGCGCTCGACGTCCTATTGGCGCGCGAGGGGCAATGGCTGCCCGTCGACCCCCCGCTCCCCGAGCAGACGACCGTGGGCGGCCTCATCGCCGCCGATCTCGCCGGGCCGCTCGCCGCGTCGCAAGGGCGCGTGCGCGATCACGTGATCGGCACCGCGATGACGACGGCCGACGGAGCCGAGATCCGCGCCGGCGGCCGCGTCGTCAAAAACGTCGCCGGGTACGATCTCATGAAGCTGATGATCGGATCGCTGGGTACTCTCGCCGTCGTGACCGAGGCGACGTTCAAGGTGCGGCCGCGGCCGCAGACGACGCGCCTCCTCGCCGTCGTCTGCGCGGACCGTCTCGCCGCGCTCGCGCTCGCGCCGCGGCTCGCGGACCTCGACGACGTCGCGCTCGCGATCGCGCTGATCGATGCCGCGGACACCGCGCCGACGTGGCACTGTCTCCTCGGCGGCGTCGCCGCCGACGTCGAGGTCGTCGCGACCCGCATCCGCGCGGCGGCGCGCGCGGCCAGCGCGACCGTGGAGTACGACGAGGACGGCGCAACGCCGAGATCGCGCGCGCGTATCGCCGCCGTCCGCGATTTTGCGCACGGCGCCGGCGACATCGTCGTGCGCGCGACGACGCTGCGGGCGCGCGTCGCCGACCTCGCGGCGGCGCTACACGCCGCCGTCGGCGACGACGCGCGCGTCCGGGCGCGCGTCGACCCGCGTATGGCGACCGTGACGCTCGCCGCCGTGACGGACGATGCCGCGGCCGCGATCGGGCGCCTGCGTGCGGTCGTGGCGAATCACGGCGCCACGCTCGTCGTCGAGCGCTGGCCCGACGCGCTCGCGGCGACGGTCGAGGTCTGGTCGCCCTTGCCGTCCGCGTTGCCGCTCATGCGGCGCATCAAGGCGGCGCTGGATCCCGCGGCGGCGCTCGCGCCCGGCCGCTTCGTCGGGCGCATATGACGGACGGCGAGATCGTCCGCGCCGCGACACACGGCGCGATCGGTTCACGCGACGCAGGTCGCGATGTCGGCGGCGCCGCTCCCGGGTTCGCGGCGGCGACCGCGTTTCTCGAATGCGTCCACTGCGGTCTGTGCCACTCCGCGTGTCCGACGTACCTCGAGCTCGGCACCGAGGCCGACTCACCGCGCGGCCGAATCCATCTGATGGCGGCGCTGCAAGCGGGGACGTTGACGCTCGACGCGGCGGCCGTGCGGCACTTGGACCTTTGTCTCGGCTGCCGCGGCTGCGAGACGGCGTGCCCATCAGGCGTTCAGTACGGGTCGCTGATCGAGGCGGCGCGGCCGTGGATCGAGGCGCGATACCGCCGACCGCTCGCGACACGCTTCCGGCGGCGGCTTGCGCTCGCCGTCCTGCCGTACCGTGCGCGGCTGCGGCTCGCGCTCGCGCCGCTGCGGTTGCTCGAGCGCGTCGGCGCGCTGGCGGCGGTCGGCCGGCTGCAGTCACGGCTGCCGGCGCGCTGGCGCTATCGCGCGCATCTCCTGCCGAAGCCGCTGCCGCCGGTTGCCGTGGTGCCGATCGCCACGCCGGCACGCGGCGCCGAGCGGATGCACGTGCAGCTCCTCGTCGGCTGTGTCATCTCGCCCTCCATGCCGGCGATCGTGCGGCGGCGACGCGGCTCGCGCGCGCGAACGTCGACGCGTTTCAGCCGGCGGCGGCGACGACGATCCCGCTCGTCGTGAACGCCGCGGGGTGTGGCGCCATGATGAAGGAGTACGGTGATCTGCTCGCCGACGATCCGGCGTATGCCGCGCGCGCGGCGCGGCTGGCGGCGCGTGTGGAGGACGCAACGGAGCTGCTCGCGCGCGTCGCGCCGACGGCGCCGCCCGCCGCGCTGCCGCCGTGCCGCATCGCGTATCACGACCCTTGCCATCTCGCGCATGCACAGGGAATCCGTCGCCAGCCGCGCGCGCTGCTCGAGTCGATCGCAGGCGTGACGCTGGTCACGATGGCGGACGAGGATCTCTGCTGCGGAAGCGCCGGCCACTACAACGTCATGCATCCCGACCTCGCCGAGCGGCTCGTCGCGCGCAAGGTGGAGGCGATCCGCGCCAGCGGCGCCGACGTCGTGGCGACGGCGAACTCCGGCTGCGCGTTGCAACTCGAAGCGGGACTGCGCGCTGCCGGCGTCGCGGTGCGCGTCCGACACGTGCTCGATATCCTGGCCGAGGCATATCGTCGCGGCGAGTGATCACGCCATGACGGCTTGGCAGATTTTTGCCGCCGTCGTGTAAATTCGTTCGCCGACGCTCACCAAATCGTTCGATCGCGACGACGATGCGTGACCGCCACGTGCGTACGTCACGATCGGCGAGCTCTACGTGATGCTCATTCCCGCCGCCGCGCTCGTCGTCCTCCTCACGACGGCGACCGGTCAGCGCGGATTGGTGGTCGCGGTGCTGCTGGCGCCGATCGCGTTTTGCTATGCGCCGCTCGCGATTCGCTCCGGCGCGGCGACGCTCGCCTCGTGGCGACGCCGACGCGCGCGCGCGAACGTCGGTCGCGAGCTGCTGCACCTCGGCGGCGACTACCGCATCCTCTCGCGGTGCTCCGTCACGCCGGGACGCGAGGACCACATTGCGATCGGTCCGAATGGCGTGTTCGTCGTCCTGGCGTGTGACGGTTCCGGACGGGTGACCGCGTCGCAACGGCGCGTCTTCGTGAACGCCCGGCTGCCATGGCGCGACCTCGTCGACGACTGCCGCATCGATGCGCTGCGCGTGCGTGAGCGGGTGCGGCACGCCGTCGGCCGCCCGCTGCCGGTGCACTCGGTGCTGTGTTTCGCGCACGCGCTCGTCGCCGTCGGGCAGGAGATTCAAGGCGTGAAGGTCGTGCAGGCGCCGCGTCTGGCGCGCGTCATCGCGAGCACGATGACGACGGTGCCGCTCTCCGAGCGCGACGTCGAGCTCGTCGCGGCGGCGCTCACCGAGTCACGCCAGCACGAGGCGCGGCCGGTGGCGCGACGTCCGCGGCGCAGCCGGTCCGAGTCGCCGACGGATCGTCGTTTGGCGCTCGTCGGTCGCGTGCCCGCCCGGCACCACGAGCGGTAATTCGCGTTGCAATCGTAAAAACCCGATGCTAGGAAGCGCCGTAGTCGTGAGGCGTAGGCAGGTCGTCCGCAGAAAAAGGCCGTGGTGCAGCTCGCCGCGGCTTCGTTGTATGTGGCAGAGCTCCTCCCTCGATGACGATTCCCACGGACGAAAGGAGGGAGACAGCTTATGGCAGTTGGTCATGTGAAGTGGTTCAACCCGGAGAAAGGGTTCGGGTTCATCCGCCAGGAAAACGGCGAGGACGTGTTCGTGCACTACTCGGCGATCTCCGGTGAAGGATTCCGGACGCTCGAAGAGGGCCAGAAGGTGGAGTTCGAGATCACGAAGGGCCCGAAGGGTCTGCAGGCCTCCAACGTCACGAAAGCAGCCTGACGCGCGCCGCGCCGCGCGCGGCCGTTAGGCTCTTACCAAGTCCGCCCCGGGAGCGTCCCTCCCGGGGCGTTTTTGTTTGTGCCGCTGGTTTTGTCGTCACCGCCGGCGCGCATACGATGGTGCGCTTGCCGGCGCAGCGCCGACTGTGATTTGCCGGAGGGCACGCATGAGCGAGCTCGGCCGGTACACGGTTTTCGATCCGTTCCTCTCCGCGGCCGACGCCGCGGCGATGGTTCGCGTCTGCGAGCGCTTCGGGTCGTACAAGATGTACTCCGAGGAGCCGACGTTCGAGGGCATCGGCAAAGGTCTGCCTGCGCGTTGGGACGCGGCGCGGAACTTCGTGCGCAGCGGCGGCCGGTTCGCGCGGACCGAGCCGCTGCACGTTCTCGCGTCGCGGACGAACTACTTCCGCGAGACCTACGCGTACGGCGATGAGGTCCGGATCGACGGCATCGAGCCGTTCCTGCGGCACGAAGGGTTCGTCGCGGCGGCGCGACACCTCTACGGGCGTCCCGTGATCGTGCCGGCGATCGTGTATGCGAACCTGCTCGTGCCAGGACAAGAGCTCGCCGTGCACACCGACGTCCCCGAGTTCCGCGGCGTGAACCGGCTGCAGCATCCGCAGTGGCTGCTCGTCGTCATGCGCCACTCGGGTCTGTTCGAGGAATGGCGCATGCCGATCGCGACGGCGGTGTCGTGGTTTCACGACTGCGCGGGCGGCGAGTTCGCGTTCTACCCCGACGGTCCCAACGCGGGGCCGCGGGCGCATCGCGTCCGGTTCAATACCGCCATTCTCCTCGACACCGACACGATCTTTCACGGCGTCGATCGCGTCGCCGAGACGGCGGAGCCCGTCGACCGTCTGAAACCGGGCATGCGCCTGCGTTTCGCGGGTGACGGCGCGTGGTGCGCCGACGGACCGGAAGGGATCGTGACGCGCTACGGGTGGCGCGACCTGCGCTTCTCCGTATCGTGGAAGGCGTACTGCTTCCGTGACGACGCCGAGCGCCGCGCGTGGCAGACGCGTACCGATGATCTGCGCGTCGACGACGTCGTGGATCGTCTCGTCGACGATCTCCGTGCGCGCGGTCGCATCGAGGGCGAGCGCCCCGGGGACCTGACGCTCGTCGACATGCTGATCGACGAGTACGTGCGGTTCCCACCGCCGAGCTCACACGACGGCGCCAGCATCGCGTAGCCGCGCGACGTCCGCGGCCGTCATGCCGAGGACGTCCACCAGCACGCGTTCGGTGTGCTCGCCGAGGAGCGGCCCAGGGGCGGCGACGTAACCGGGCGTCCCGTCGAGGCGCGCCGCGACGCCGTCGAGGACGACGCTGTCGCCCTCCGGGGTCGCGACGCGCGTCCAATATCCACGTGCGGTGAGCTGCCGGTTGTGGGTACAGAGGTCGACGGCATCGGCGACGACGCCCGCCGGCACCCCTGCTGCCTGGAGAAGCTCCATCACGTCGGCCGCGTCCCGCTCGCGCGTCCAGCGAGTGATCTGATGATCGACGATGCTCGCCGCCGCGATGCGGCCTGCGGCCGTCGCGAGCGTCGGGTCGCGCGTCCACTCCGGATCGCCGAGGACGTTGCTGAACGAAATCCATTGCGTGTCGTCGAGAACGCTGATCGCGCACCAGCGGTCCTCGCCGCGGCACGGATACACCCCGTACGGCGCCGCGGCGCGCTCCTGCGAGCGGTTGCCCGGCGCGGCGACACCGCGGCCATTCGCCGCGGCGTCGAGCAGCGACGGACCGACGAGCGCGCACGTGTTCTCGAGCTGCGCGAGGTCGACGTGCTGGCCGCACCCGGTGCGCGCCCGGTGCTGTAACGCCGCGAGCACCGCGAGCGCCGCCGCGTGACCGGCGGCGACGTCGGCGTACGAGTAGCCCCAGCCGGCGGGCTCCTCGCGTTCGCCCGCCACGCGCATCGCGGCCGTGAAGCCGGCCAGCGCCTGCAACGTCGGTCCGTAGCTCACGTAATCGCGCTGCGGTCCCGTGAGTCCGAACCCGGACATGCTGATCGCGATGATGTCGGGGCGAATCGCCGCCAGTCCCGCGTAGTCGAGCGCCCAGTTGCTCATCACCCGCGCGCTGAAATTGTCGATGACGACGTCGGCGCGCGCCACGAGCCGCCGCGCGACCGCGAGCCCCTCGGGATGGTTCATCGCGAGAACGACGCTCTCCTTCCCGCGATTCAAGTTCCCCGTAAAGCCACCCCGACGCGTTCCGAAATCAAGCGCATCGCGCCGCTCGACTTTGATGACACGCGCCCCGTGGTCCGCGAGGAGCCGCGTCGCGAGCGGCCCAGCAACGACCCACGTGAAGTCGAGCACCGTAACGCCGTCGAGCGCGCGCGCGCCGGGATCGTCGAGATCCGGGTGGCGTTGGGTGCACGCGCCGACCGGTGATGCCGGCGCCGCGACACGTGCTGCCGCAACCGCGCGGGTGTCGAGCCCCGCTGCTGCGAGCACCTCCGCGGTGTGCTCGCCGAGGAGCGGCGGGCGACGGCGGATGTGCCAGGGCGTCGCGCTGAACACATACGGCGCGCCGGGGTAACGGATCGTGGTGCCGAGCTCGGGATGATCGACGGGGACGAAAAAGCTGCGGGCGGCGAGCTGTGGGTCGTCGAGCTGCGCCTGGGGCGGACGGACGATCGCGTACGGCAGGCGACGCACCTGCGCGCCTTCCATGATTTCTGCGACCGTGTGGTCCTTCACCCAGGCGTCGAGGACGTCGAAGAGATGCTCGGCGTGATCGCGGCGGTACTGGAAGTCTTGCCACTCTGCGCCGAGCAGATCCTCGGCTTTGGCTTCGGCGGCGACCCACTCCACGAGCGACGTCCAATCGCCGAGCGTGCAGTGGAGGATGTAGCCGTCACGGCAGCGGCCGACGGCTGCGGCGGTCGCCTCGAGGACGCTGACGTCGACGTGCTGCCCGGATCCGGTGCGGTTGCGCGCGTGCAACGCGGCGAGGATGCCGATCGCAGCCGTGAGGCCGGCGCAGTGGAACGCCTGCGGTCCGAGCGGCTGCAGCGGCTGGCCGTCCGGAAAGCCGTTGACGTAGACCATACCCGCAAGCGCCGCCTCGACGAGCGCCGAGCCGACGCGGTCGCGCCACGGTCCCGTTCGACCGAACGGCGTGATCGACGCCACGACGAGACGCGGATTGCGCGCGGCGAGCGTCTCGTACGCGACGCCGCGCCGCTCCACGCCCGCGGCGTCTTCCGTTTCGACGACCACATCCGCGGTCGCGGCGAGCGTCGACAACGCGTGGCGGCCTGCGTCGCGCTCGAGGTCGAGCACCACGGAGCGCTTGCTGGTCGCATAGAACCAGTGAAACAGGCTGCGGTCACGATGCGGCTCGTCACGCCAGAACGGCGGGATCGTCCGCGCCCGCGCGCCACCGGGCGGCTCGATGGCGATGACGTCGGCGCCGAGATCGGCGAGAAGCGTCCCGGCGAACGTGCCGCTCTCATCCGCAAGATCGAGCACGCGAATGCCATCGAGCGGTCCCGTTGACGAGGCAGCTTCGGCGTTCACGGCAGCGTGTTAGCGCGACCACGCGTTGCCCGCCATCGCGACGAAACCATCGCGATGAGCGCTGGACGCGGGATCTCCGTTCGTTGTAGTGGGTGCCATCGCCGCCGGCAGTGACGTCGCCGCCGCGGGCGCCGCGAGCGGGGGCGTCGACATCACCGACACGAATACCTGGTTACGCACTTTCACGTCGCTGCCGGAAGGCAATTGTCGCGTGAAGCTCAGAGATTTGCTCGCGAACAGCGATATCGTCGATCTCTCCGAAGGAGCGATCGGGATTCCGTGAAGCCCAGCCCGCGCCGCCGCCGGCGATCGGCGGATGCCGTCGGCGAGAATGACCGCGCGGCGGCGACGCCCGCCGCAGCGCGCCGTGTCGGCCGCCGCGCCGTCACGCGCGTGATGATCGGGATCATCGCAGTCGTGGGTAGCGTCGCGACGATGCTGGCCTCCAGGAGCGCCGCCGCCGCGGCCGTATCGCTCACGAACGGGACCATCGTCGACCTCTCATATGCCTACGACGAGACGACGATCTTCTGGCCGACCGAGGAGGGCTTCAAGCTCGAGCGCGAGCACGGCGAGGTGACGGAGAAGGGCTACTACTACGCCTCGAACAAATTCTGCACGCCGGAGCACGGCGGGACGCACATCGACGCACCGCTGCACTTCAACGCCGCCGGCAAGAGCGTCGACGCGCTGCCGCTCGAGCAGCTGATCGGCGACGCCGTCGTCGTCGACGTGAGCGACATCGTCGCCGACAAGCCCGATTACCAGGTGCGCGTGCCCGACCTGCGCACGTGGGAGAGCGCGCACGGCCGTATCCCGCACCACGCGATCGTGCTGCTGCGAACCGGCTTCGGCAAGCGGTGGCCAGATCGCGCGACCTACCTCGGCACCGACGAGCGCGGCGCCGGCGGCGTCGCGAAGCTGCACTTCCCCGGTCTCCACCCCGACGCCGCGCGCTGGCTCGTGAGCGAGCGCGAGATCAACGCCGTCGGCATCGACACCGCGAGCATCGACTACGGGCAATCGACGATGTTCGAGAGCCACGTCGCGCTCTTCGCGCAGGGCGTGCCCGCGTTCGAGAACCTGGCGAATCTCGACCGGGTGCCCGTCCGCGGCGCGACCGTCATCGCGCTGCCGATGAAGATCCGCGGCGGCAGCGGCGGCCCGCTGCGGATAATCGCGGTTGTGCCGCGCTGACATTTGCCGCGGTGGGACCGCGTCGAGTTGCGAGCGAGACGAGGCGTGAGGGAAGCGAGGAGCGCAGGCGTAGCAGCGCTACGCCGAGCATCCCCTACGAGGGCAAGCGAGCGACCGAGCAACGAAGTATCGCGAAGCAAATCGACGCAGTCCCGCATTGTCACTGCGATGGGGGCGCGCTAAGGGGGGCAGATGGAAATCAAAGCCGGCGCGCGCGAGCGTGTGAAGGACGCGACGGGCGCGCTTCTCGCCCTCAGCCACCGCATTCACGCCCATCCCGAGCTCGGATTCGAGGAGGAGCGCGCCGCGGCGTGGCTCGGCACCGCGCTCGACGAGGCCGGGTTCACGGTCGAGCGCGGCGTCTGCGAGCTGCCGACCGCGTTTCGCGCCCGCGTCGGTAACGGTCCGCTCCATCTCGCGATCTGCGCCGAGTACGATTGCCTGCCCGCGATCGGTCATGCGTGCGGCCACAACATCATCGCCGCGAGCGCGGTCGGTGCGGCGCTGGCGCTGGCTTCTGTCGCGGACGACGTCGGGTTGACGGTCACGGTCGTCGGTACGCCGGCCGAGGAGGGCGGCGGCGGCAAGATCATGCTGCTCGAGCGCGGCGCGTTCGCCGGCATGCACGCGGCGATGATGGTCCATCCGGCGCCGATCGACGTCATCGAGCCGCCCATCCTCGCGCTCACGCAGTTCGAGGTGCATTACGTCGGTAAGGAGGCGCACGCCGCGGCGTTTCCCGAGTATGGGATCAACGCCGCCGACGCGCTCACGATCGCGCAGACCGCGATCGGGCTCCTACGCCAGCACATCCGCGGTACCGACCGCGTGCACGGCATCATCACCAAAGGCGGCGACGCGCCGAACGTCGTCCCCGCCGACACCTTCGCCAAGTACATCGTCAGAGCGCGCTCGCTCGGCGACCTCGACGAGATCCGCGGCAAGGTGATGCGATGCTTCGAGGCCGGCGCGCTCGCGACCGGCTCGACGCTCGCCGTGCGCGAGGACCACTCCCCGTACGCCGAGATGCACCACGACCACGCGCTCGCCGCGTACTACCGTCGCAACGCCGAGGCGCTCGGCCGATCGTTCCCCGACATGGGCGCGGCGCTCGAGCGCACCGCCGGCTCGACCGACATGGGAAACGTCTCGCTCGCGCTGCCGTCCATCCATCCGATGATCGGCATCGCGTCGCTTCCGGCCGTGAATCACCAGCCGGAGTTCACCGCCCACTGCATCACCGAGGTCGCCGATCGCGCGGTCGTCGACGGCGCGCTGGCCATGGCCTGGACGGCCATCGACGTCGCCGGCGACGACGATCTGCGGAAGCGCCTCATCGAGAGGAGATGACATGCCGAAGCTATACGGAATCAACCTCTCCCCGTTCGTGCGTAAGGTCCGTGTCGCGCTCGCCGAGAAAGGCATCGCCTACGAGCACGAGCCGATCATCCCCGTGAACGTCAGCGCCGAGTACAAGAAGATCAGCCCGCTCGGAAAAGTTCCGGCGTACACCGACGGCGACCGCACTCTCGCCGACTCATCGGTCATCTGCGCATATCTCGAGCGGACGCATCCGCAGCCGCCGCTCTATCCGTCGGATACGTACGAGTTCGCACGCGCGCTCTGGTTCGAGGAGTACGGCGACGGTGCGCTGGCGCAGATCACCGGCCCGAAGATCTTCTTTCAGCGCGTCGTGCAGCCGAAGTTCTTCAACCAGCCCTGCGACGAGGCGATGGTGCAGAAGGCCGTCACCGAGGAGCTGCCGCCGCTCTTCGATTACCTCGAGAGTCAGGTCGGCGAGGGCGGCGTCATCGCCGGCAATCACTTCTCGATCGGCGACATCGGCATTGCCACCCATTTCGTGAATCTCAAGTTCGCCGGGTTCGGCGTCGACGCGAAGCGCTGGCCGAAGCTCGCGCGCTACGTCGAGCACGTCCACGCGCGGCCGTCGTTCAAGAAGATCATCGAAGAAGAAGCACCGTTGTTCAGTGCATGACGCCCCCGTGCGCGCGGCGCGGGCGTTGCCCACGCCGTGCTCCGATGGGCGTGGCGACCCGGAGTGAATCCGGGTCGCTCCCTCGCCGGGAGACCTGAGATGAGCTTTTCCACTCCGGAGCACGTGCGCCCGATCCGGGCGCGCGTGCTCCAATTCGTCGAGGAGCGCGTCTATCCGGTCGAGCCCATGCTCGACGACGGGCACTCCGAGGCGGCGCGCGCCGCGATGACCCGTCTCATGCACGAGGCGAAGGACGCGGGTCTGTGGGCGCTCGGCCATCCGCAGGAGATCGGCGGCGGCGGGCTCTCGTTTCTCGACTACGTCTACGTGAACGAGGTGGTCGGCCGCTCCGAGCACGCGATGATCGCGCTCGGGACGCACTCGCTGCAGGACTCGATCATGTTGAACCTGCACGCCTCGCCGACGTGGCGCGAGAAGTACCTGCGGCCGCTCGTCGCCGGCGAGATCTTCCCCAGCTTCGCGATGACCGAGCCCGACGTCGCGAGCTCGGACCCGACGCAGCTGCAGACCTCCGCCGTCCTCGACGGCGACCACTGGGTGATCAACGGCCGCAAATGGTTCACGACCGGCGCCGACCGCGCCGCGTACACCACCGTCATGGTGCGGACCGAGCCCGACGCGCCGCCGCACGCCGCCTTCAGCATGATCATCGTGCCGACGGACACCCCAGGCTACGACATCCTGCGCGAGACGCCCGTCATGGGCATGCTCGGCGGCCACTGCGAGGTCGCGTACCGCGACGTACGGGTGCCGCGGGAGAATCTCCTCGGCGAACGCGGGCAGGGGTTCGTGATCGCGCAGCAGCGGCTCGGTCCGGGGCGCATCTTCCACTGCATGCGCTGGCTCGGACAGGCACAGCGCGCCTTCGACCTCATGTGCGAGCGCGCCAACACCCGCGTCGCGTTCGGCTCGACGCTCGCCGAGAAGCAGTCGATCCAGAACATGGTCTTCGAGACCGCCGCCGAGATCCAGTCCTGTCGGCTGCTGACGTTGCACGCCGCGCACAAGATCGACGCCGGCGATCCGGCGCGGGTCGAGATCGGCCTCATCAAGGTGGTCGGCGCGCGCATGCTGCACCATGCGATCGATCGCGCGATCCAGGTGCACGGCGCAAAGGGCGTCACGTCCGACACGCCGCTCGAGCGCATGTACCGCAACGCCCGCTTCGGCCGCATTTACGACGGTCCCGACGAGGTCCATCAGATGACGGTCGCGCGCCGCCTCTTCAAGCAGTATCGCGACGGCGGCCGCTGGGACTTCGGCGCCTGAGGCGGCGACGATGTCGGTCCTCGAGGGCGGCTGTCTCTGCGGCGGAGTACGCTTCGCGGTCGACGGGCCGTTCCTGCGGGCGAATCATTGCCACTGCTCGCGATGCCGGCGGCACTCGGGAACGGCGGTGTGCACGCAAGCGCGGGTGCGCCGCGAGCACTTCCGCCTCGTCTCCGGCGCGGAGCTGATCCGGACCTACCGCGGCGGCGACGCCTATGCGGTGAAGGCGTTCTGCTCGACGTGCGGCGCGAGCCTCTTCGGCGGTAGTTGGCCGGACGGGCCACAGATTTCGATTCGGCTCGGCGCGTTCGACGGCGATCCCGGCATCCGTCCGCAGTTTCACACCTTCGTCGATTCACGCGCGCCGTGGGACGAGATCGCCGACGGCCTGCCGCAATATCCCGCGGGGTGGAGCCGCGACGCAGCTCCCGATCCCGGCGTGCCGACCCTTGCCGCGCACTTCCGGCAGATGGCGGCGAACAACCGCTGGAGCAACGTGCGGCTCCACGCGTCCTGCGCCGAATTG
>WNFP01001753.1_pt1 | contig 17031 bp, 27 predicted proteins | sample 5400201 | NCBI WGS metagenome assembly WNFP01 (sample SAMN13153355, study PRJNA577476) | soil metagenome | isolation source: 115 cm saprolite under Madrone tree | place: USA:California | collected 2016-06-14 | reverse complement strand
TACAGGTACCCTGTCCCTGGTGAACTTTCTTTCCGCGCTCCGCTTCGCTCCGCGCGGTTTGGCATGCTTGCTGCATATGGTTGCTTTTACGATGGCAAGCGTCTACATTCGAATTCCTGGATGTGCACACATCGTCAACCGCGTGGTCCCGGACGGTCAGGAACCGGGACTCTTTACTGACGTATGAGAGCTAAATGGAATACCCACGTTTGCAAAAATTTTATATAACCGATACTCGGATACGGTGTAGTGGTTGTGGAATCTATTTTTATCGTCGCAACTGCGAAATTATTTGTGTAAATAATTATTGCAACAGACGATGTTTTGATGCTACGAAAAAACGTGGCTAATCGTCTCACTCCTCGCCAAATGCAAGTGGCAATCTTGCTTGTCGATGGCATTTCCAACAAACAAATTGCCCATCGTTTAAAGATGGCAGAAAACACGGTAGAGACTCATCGCAGTAGGTTGATGCAACGATTGGGGGTGAAGAATCTAGCCGGCATCACTCGGTATGTAGTCGCAATAGAAGACCCAATTTCATTTGATGATTGGCGATTAAAACGTGGCTAAAAAGAAAAAGCCCAAACTCGGCGCTCTCGGTCCGCAACCCCATTGGTTGCGCATGTCCGTCGAACAACGGGAGCGCACCAAAAATTACATCAAAAACGGTTTACTAGGATGGGAACGTGATGGAATCAAAATACCAGCCGCTCGCAACATCTATCATTCACTTGATGCCAAAGATGGATTTGATCTTAGACACATTGAACGATGGCCTGCCGCCAAGCTCGCAACAGCTAGAAATCGTATTCAATCTCTCAATACGCTTACAAGCCGACCTTTTACCGTTCTTATCCCGCGAAGTAAAAAACAACGAATAGCCGCTCAAAAATATACCGGTCAAAACCTGCCCAATCAAAAACAAATGATTGTACAAGTCCAAGACTCAAAGCACGATAAAGCGGTATTTCGCGGTAATCAAGTAGCGATTGAACGAACCATGCCGAAAGGTTCCAAAACAATCAAGCAGCGCTATCTATTTCGCGATTACATACCAGCCAATGAGATACCTGTCACATTCTTAGAAATGCGCAAGGTAACCGAACAAATGTTACCGGACATGCCAGAAAAGTATTATGGGCGTGACGTGTATTATACATTGATTACCGTGCAATTCGGTCCCATTGGCGAATCATTTTTACATGAGGATATTTTGCAAGGTTTAGGGGATTATCATTTACGCTATGGTGTAGGGGATCAACACAAGCAATTTGCCGAACAAATTATCGGCTTTCAAATGGTAGGGACATTTGTATCCGCTGCCGCCTATCAAATTGAAAGAGATCGACAGAAGGGATTACGAAAACTAAGAAAAAAATTAGTGTTTGGACAGAGACCGAGTAGAAATCGATGTCTGCATGTTGCCAAAGGTAAACGATGTATGTTGACGCGAGGACATGCTGGACATCACAAATATTGGAAATAAAATGGAGAGCCTTATGATTTTTCAAATGTGCTTAGCAGTACCAGGGTATAAATTAAGACCCTGTGATCGATGTGGTTGTATTTTTTCAGTGCGTCACTATTTAGGAAAATTCTATTGCTCTAATACCTGTAGATATGAAGGAGAGCATCCACAAGAATTTTTACCCGGTGGGAAGCGCGTATCATGAAAATGAAGCAATATCAAGCACCCTTGCGTGTGATGGAACAAATGGATTTATCCTTAAAACCGTTAGATTTATTTGGCAATTGTGATCGATGCAAGGGATTGAAACATTATACAGTTTACCGTCGAGAACGCGGTAAGTTTAAAGCCGTTATAGTTACCTGCGAGTTTTGCTACAAACGACCGATTGATTAGTGTCCCGTCGCGTCGCGACGTTTTGGACCATCGATGCCGAGACCGATCCTTTCCACAACTGTCAAGATGAGAGTTGTGAGAAATGTCACGGGGGCGGACGTCTTCCGTTACCTTTCCTCTGGGGATTGTATGAAGGGGAAAGTGATAGATATCATCAATTTGAAACGGTGATACAATTATCTCAGTTTTTCATGGAATTAGAACGAAACGAAGGAGGTCAGACATTCTATGCGCATAACGGTGGGAAATTTGACTATCACTTTTTCCGTGACGAAATTAACTCAGATGAAAACATACTCATCATTAATGGGAGATTGGCGAAATTCAAAGTCGGTGCGCATGAGTTTAGGGACTCACTTAACATTTTTCCGAACACGCGTCTCAAAGATTTTGGGATTAAAAGCGATATTGATTACGCAAAAATGGAATTATCCATCCGGCAAAATCATATGTCGGAGATTGGCGCTTATCTTAAACAGGATTGCGTCGGGTTATGGACTGTTATTGATCGTTACCGTAGAGACTACGGGAAGCAACTAACTCAAGCCGGCGCTTCGATGAAGCGGTGGGAGAACATGAGTGGGAGAACCGCACCCCGTCAAACGCGCAGCCAATACTTAGCACTCAAGCCCTTCTATTATGGCGGCCGTGTCCAATGTTTAGAAAGCGGCGTCAAAAGAACCGACTTCGAAGTCTACGACATCAACAGTGCATATCCCTTCGCGATGCGTCACAAGCATCCGATTTCAACAACGCCAATTCGGATTAAGAATTTTCCCAAGCGTGATGAGGAAATTGGGCCGCTTTTGATGACGCTTCGCTGCGTTAGCATCGGCGGAGCGTTCCCGTATCGCCAGGAGGCTGAATTGTTCTTTCCCGAAGATGAGCGTACGGTTCGCGATTACAATATAACCGGATGGGAGTATCTCGCCGCTAGAGACAATGGGGCTATACGCGATGTGAACTTCCGGGGGATCTATCAATTCCCCGAGTGCATCGATTTTAAAAACTATATAGATCATTTCTTTGGACTCCGCGAAGAATGCCGCAAACGTGGCGACGTGGCCGGCAGAACTTTCGGCAAATATTTCATGAACTCATTATCTGGGAAATTCGGTGCTAACTGTGAAAACTATTCAGAATTTGTCATAGCGAGTACTGATTCCGAAGAAGAATGGCAAGCAAAGGGATATTATGCCTACAAGCCATGGGGAGACAGAATCCTCATGAATCGCAAACCAACCGAAGACGAACTAGATGACATTCAAGGGAAATGGCGTTATTACAATATCGCTACGGCCGCGTCGGTTACAGGGTTCATTCGTGCATATCTATATAGAGCGCTCTGTAAATCAGAGGGAGCTATCTATTGTGACACAGACTCGATCAAAGCTAGGAAATTCTCGAATCTCGCGACAGGTATTGCACTCGGAGAATGGAAGCATGAATTTAATGGGGATTTCTTTGCGATTGCAGGGAAAAAGCTTTACGCCGATCATATTAAGGGTCGTCCGTGGTCGTATAATCCAAAGGAGGAAGACGAAAAGCAAAAAAACTGGAAAATAGCCAGCAAGGGTGCCAACATTGCAAGTTTAATAAATGCGCCCGAATTAATAGAAAAGATTGCAAACGGTGGGACATATCAATATAATCCCGAAGTGCCCACTTTTAGCTTTTGGCGCGACAAGCCGGTCTTTGTACCGCGTGACTTGCGAGCAACGGCAAAGAACATGGCGGTAGTGCCCAATGTATGAATGGATTGTTCCTGTACTGTGTATAGTTGGTTTTGCGTTCTTCATTGGGCTTTTTATTTATCTGGTAACAAAAGGAATAGACTAATGACTGAATTTGTCCCCAAGCGCAAGAAACTCCTCACCAAGCCCTTGCTCAAGTACTCGGTGGGTGTGGCGGTGTGCGTGTTGATCGAAACCGCCATGCATATCGGCAAAGACATGAAGCCGGGTGCGGACGGAAAGAAAAAGGAGCCGGCGACCCTGTGCGATGTGATCGATTTGAAGACCGGTGAACCCTGTCAGTTGATCATGAACGCAGTGGTCAAGTCCGTATTGTCGGAGGAGTATCCGAACGATGCGTATGTCGGCAAGTGCTTTGCAATTACGAAGCAGGTACGTGTACAAGGCAAAGCGTATGATCCGTTCAGCGTCGAAGAGATTGAAAACCCTGCTGATGACAAGAAAGAGGAGGCACCCTCGCATGTGGCAAACATCGGGGGAAAAAAGCGATAGATTGGTCCGCATATAACAAACTGAAAGCCGGTCCAATAAAGTGACCGGCTTTTTTATCTCAAAAATTTGGAGAACCTAATGGACATCATGGATCGCATGCAATTGCAGTCAAACGAATTCAATGTGTTGGAATCGCTGATAAAGGCATACAAAAATTTACCGGCGATTGTAGATGATGATTATCCCGAAATGCGTCATTACTACGAAAGAGAACTGCGCAATTTTTTTGAAGCAGCGAATCTTAATTCACGATCCGTGATACCTATTAATAAATATCAATCTATTCCGCATATTTCCGCTATCAGTTTTGAGCGTGCACTTCGCTGGCACAAACAAGGTTTAGATTCATGGAGTGAGTCTGATTGGTACACAGCATTAGCGGGCGAAGCCGGAGAATGTTTCGAAGCCGTTTTGAAAATGGGAGACACCATCAAAAAACGTAATCGCTTACGAGATAATGTGGACAGCGTAAACAATCCCAAAGAACAAGAATTAAAAATTAAATTGAAAATGGAAATCGGCGATGTGTATATCTATCTCGATTTACTGGCACGTCGTGTCGGATTGAATCTAGAGGATTGTGTACGCGATACCTTCAATCGCATCTCGGATCGGGAAGGATTTCCCGAACGTTTATGAGAATTCATCTAAAAATAGAATCTTAGCGGTATTGGAAAAAGCCATTCAAGGAGAAAAATATATGAACGAAAAAGTAGACCGCACTTGTGCCACTTGCGCATGCAGCATTATGCAAACCAACCCGAATGATGTAAATCACAAACAATTATTTTGTCAACGCAATACCCCCGGCTATCACATTGCCAAAATTGAAGTACCGCGATTAGATAAAGAGGGGAAGCAAATGTTATCCCCAAGGGGAAATCTTGCTTTGACAGATACGGTGGATCAACCCGTTTTTGTCTATCCCCCCGTCATGGCGGGTTTGCGCTGTTTCGACGGCTGGCGGCCGATCGGTTTAGAGCCGGGAGATAAGTGGAATCCCGATTTGGATCAAATGAAAGCCATGCTTGAGTCCATGCTTGAGCCCTTATTGGCATCGATGGGAATCGTTTGTGCGCCTCTCGACAGCTAGCAGCGATCAGTTTAAGATAATTCCAAGGATTTTCGAAGGAATTTGAAGGGGGTATTATGGCAAAAAGAGCGCAAATCATCGTCAAAAACGATGGGGAAGAGACTGAAATCGACCCTGAAATGGAGCAAAAGGCCGAAGAATTGGTGCATTTGAACGAATCGACGGGTGGCGATTTATACAAAGCCATTGACGAACTCTCATCCACGCAAGGCGTCATGATGCAATTCACGCGGGTGACTCCTGCGGACAAGGCGGGCTATGCGGGCGAAGTGTCGGTAAGCGAATTCACCTTGGAGCATGTCAAACAAAAATTCGGTGCGGGGCGTTACAGCGTGCGTTTCAAGGGACCAAAGGGGTATGTGCCTGGTGGTGGGCCGCTTCTCATTGCGCCGGATGACAAACCGCGTTCGAATGGTGTCACCGATGTGGGTGAACTATTGGCGACGCTCGAAAAATCCCGCGCGGAAAAAAATAATCGATTGCTGGAATTATCGATTCCAGTGCTGGGAACGGTTCTCGCGGCGTTAGTAGGGCGACAACAGACGGACTTGACCGGATTAGTCGCCGCGTTGAAGCCTGCTCCGGGGCCATCCTTGACGGATTTAGTGACCGCTTTATCCAGCATGAAAAACCTTCAGGGTAGTGAGTCAAGTGATCCCGTGGATCGGGTTTTGAAAATCATGGATGCCGTCAAAGGTTTTGGCGGCAGTGAACAAGGAGAAACCAATTGGACCGACGTCGTACGCGAGTTAGTGCGGGAGGGCCTCCCGATGGCAAAGGGAGTGTTAGAGAATGTCACGGCGAGTCAAGCGCAGCAAGTTCAGCAACGCCAACAAAATCCGTTGACAATCCACCCCCTGCCGAGTGGAACAGTCCCACAGTCCACAATCCCGAATGTGAGTGCAATATCGGAACGCCCACAAAGTGCACCATCTGTGGAACCATCATCTGTAATTCTTGCTGGAGAAAATGGAGAGATGGACATGCTGTCAATGTTCAAGCCCATGATTAACGAGCATTTGGGAAAAGTGTTGAAGTGGGCGCAAGATGATCGGAACCCGCAAGCCTACGCGGAGGTGTTCATGGATGAACTACCGCAGATCATTTCCAATTATATAACGCCTGCGGACGCACTAAAATATATGCAGCGCACGGATTGGTTTCACAAAGTAGTGGAATTTTATCCCGCATTGGAATCGCATCATGGATGGTGTGAAGAGTTTCGCGGCGAATTGATGACTATTCTCGTCGATCAAATCCAAGAATCGAGCGAGAAAGAAGTAACGGAATAATTTACGCAACGAAGGGAGAACCACCATGACTATCGACATTTCCAAAGCCGATTTAGATTTATTGCTTGCGGGTAAACCGGTGACACTGCAAGGTCCGGCGATCATTGTCCAGCCAGTTCCGGCCCAGCCTGCGCCCCCGTATTGGGTGTATCAAAAAGGAATCTTCAATTGGAACGGGGATTGGTCATTCAATGGTAAAGCGGATTATACCTTTCCGCAGGATGGGATTGTGTTTGTGGTGAGCGGTCAGTGGGGCGGATGGTTACCGTATCTGTTGTCGCATTTCGAGACAAAGCCCTACACCCATCTGGAATTTTCATTAAAGCCGACCGTCGTCAATCAAAAGTGGTCGACCTACATGGTCGCGGCGAATGATGTCAGTGATGGACATTCGGTGGATGTCTTGAAGTATGGTCCGTCTCCAGTCGTTGGCATGTGGGGCCACTATGTGGTTCCCATTGTCGATTTACAGTTGACGAATTCGGCCATTCTGAAGTTTGCTATTCAGGACCAAACCGGGTTGCAACTGAATGAATGGTTCATCGACAACGTAGGCTTTACCAATTAACGAAGACGATTGAAAAACCAAATGAAAGAATTGCTACTCGGCTGTGGATATCAGCGACACAAATTCGTCACGGCTCCCGGTACCACCTTTGAATGGCAAGATTTATATACCGCAGATCACAATCGCACCTGTAAGCCGGATTTAAATTGCAATCTTGATTACTCCCGTTTCAAAATATGGCGTGTCAATGATTTTACGGTGCGCGGTTCTGCGTGCATTGAATATTCACAGAACGATCAAATAAAAGAATCATTTTTTCAGGAAGTACATGCTTATGAAGTTCTTGAGCATTTGGGCCGCCAAGGTGATATCGGCAGTTTTTTCCACACTTTTAATAATATTTATCGCGTGCTTTGCGCTGGTGGTTATCTTTGCGCTACCGTACCTTCTCGGTTTAGCCCTTGGTTGTGGGGCGATCCTGGGCACTGTCGGGTCATATACAAGGAAAGTCTTACATTCTTGGACCGGTCGTGTTACTCCCAAATAGGTGCAACCGCGATGTCCGATTATCGTGAGGTGAGTCAATGCGATTTCAAACTGATCCATTCCGAAGATGATCGAACGTTTCACAAATTTGTGTTGCAAGCCATCAAACCGATGAGAAAAATATGATACGCAAAGAATTAGCGCATAAATCCGTAGGCTGGAGTCATGATGTCCCGACTGATGCCAAAGAGAACAGAAAGTAGTCGACATTGATATGTCGTTAACTCAAATTACAAATTAGAGTGTATACATCATGATCCCCCGCGAAAAAGTCATGGTTGCCATCCCTTCAAAAGAATCCAAATTAGATGTGGGATTGGTGAATGGACTATTGAAGTGTCTACCCTATTTTTCACAACCGCTTTTTTTGTGTGGCTGTAGTGATCCGGGATTAGCGCGGACCAAAATTGCGCATGTCTTCGTTGAAAAGGCGTTGGAATTCGACTGGATTATGATGATTGACGATGACATGATTTTCACTCCAGAAGATTGGGAACTATTGTGGGAAGGAGATGAATTGATTGTCTGTGCGGACTATTCCAAAAAGTTTTTAGGTCAACGCCCGACTGGAACCGGTTTAGGATTCACTCGCGTTCATAGAAGTGTGTTTGAAAAATTAAAAGAGTTGAAGCGTGAAGATGGTTCCGAAATGTTGGAGCGTTTTTACATGGAAGGAGAAATGATGGTGGATTATTTCCCGAGCGGCACGCGGCTCATGCCGAGTCGTCGATTAGGGGAGGATCAAGGATTTTTTATGTTGTGCTCGATGGTGACAGAATCCATGCGCTGGGAAAAGCGTACCAGATTAGGCCACGTAGGCCGTTTCGAATTCGGCTATCCCAATCAAATCCCCGGTTATGAAATGCGGGATGAAGAGGTGCCGCAATGAATTGGTACATTTTTTCATTATTCACAGAGCACAATCACCCGCAAACAAAAATATACCAAATGCAGGCGGATAGTGCGGCGGATATTGAATTTATTGTAAATTTTAATTTGAAAAAATCAACTCCTCAACTATCAAAACTGTATGGTATTGCTCCGATGCCAGATGGTTATAAAGGAATTTATGAGAACTTCAAGGTTACACTTTAATGTGGGTTTATATTTTAAAAAAATACCCGAAACCGGATTATCCGACGAAAGAATATTATTCTGTCGGATTTTTTGAACCCTCCGGCTTTTGGCGTGAAACAGTGCAATGTGATACAAAAGAATTTGCATCGCAATGGGTTCATTATTTAAATGGTGGCCCCTCAGCCCACATCGAGAGTTTGATACAAATCCTAGACATGACATAAGAAGAAGGAGTAGATTCGGCAGCAATGCCGCAGTCCGCTACCTCCTTCTTTGGTGCCATCCCCTCCGGGCTCTCCGGCACGCGCGCGACGTTGAAGATTATGGTGATGGTGGCGCGTAAGACGTTGAAGCCGGCGACTGCTGAAGCCACGCAAAATCTTTTGTTATTCCGCACCACCGCGCAACGCTTAGTCCAAAATTGTGGCGAGAAAGATTATTGGTGTGAGGCCGCGACGCTGCAAGGATTCGTACGCGATTCAATCCGCTATTTACGTGACATGCGTACTGCCGAAACCATTCAAACCCCTGAAAAAACATTGCATGAGCGCTCTGGGGATTGTGATGACAAGTCGTTGCTACTCGCGGTGCTTGCGGAAACGATCGGATTTTCTGCGAGATTCTGTGCGATCGGGGTGCGAGGTGAAACGTATTCCCATGTCTCTGCGCAATTGCTCATCCCCTCGAAGGGTTGGGTCAATGCCGAAACGATTCCGATTAGTGATTCGGGTGGGAAAGCAGCATTGGGCTGGTTTCCTCCCGACGCGACGTGTTTGATGTTAGCGCATGTTTAAGGAGTGTTGCATGGCGTGTTCAGTCCCCTATCGATCAACAATGCCATTGGCCGGTTTGGGTGCGCAGCGCGTCGCAAACCCGAATTTTGGTTCGACTAAAGTGGTGCGCGTGGGTCCCATTGCCCAGCAAATAATTGAATGGCGGAAAAAAGGTTTCAAACCCGATTTCGTGTTGCATCAAATCATGGCGGATTTACACGCGCAGGGTCACCGGCAAGTAACGCCAGAAATTCGCGATCAATTAGAAGCGGGGTTTCAGCGCTTTCCGGGTACACCGGGTTTGGGGTCTTTGGGTTTCGCCGCCTCAGGGGTGGTCAAAGCGGTATCGACCGCCGCGACTGTGGCACCCGCAGCGGGCAGTGCCATCGGATTAGGCGCAACGATTGGCGGAGTCGCCTTGCCGGTAGTGGGTGCGGTGATTGGTGCGGTGGTGGGTGCTGCGATATTGCTCACCCGTCGACACGTCGGAAAAGCGGAAGCGTCCTGGCGTAATCCCGGTTTTTATAATTCATTGGCGACGACCGCCGGGCGCGACTATGACGAACACCAATTCTCCGAAGCCTTCAAAGGTATGCTCGATACGGGAAATAATATTGTGCCGGGTTGTGGTCCTGACCGTCATAAAAACCCAGATTGTTTACTGGGTCCCATGGCGGGAGTTATTGCGCAAGGTTACCTATCGGGTGCGATTCCGTTGACCGCAACGACTCAACAAGTGTTTGACACGGCCGTGCAACCGTGGCTGCAAAGTGGTGCCGGGGGATTGGTCAACTGGGGGACTCTGGCAAGAGAGCCAATTCAATTATCGATGATGCGTGCGGCGGCCGATCGTTATTTGGCGGGACAAGCGATGACGCGTGGGGATATGCCAAGTTACGGGAATCAAGGCACGCACACGCCGACGTTGGTGGCCGCCTTGCAATCAATGTTGAATCCGAGTGCACCCCCGGTTGCTCCGCCGCTTCCGGCCGGAGGCGTTCCCTATACCGGACAACCCATCATGGCTCAACCGCTACCGCAAGCATCATCCGTTGTGGCTCAAGTGCAAGGTATCCCGTTGACGGCGCCGCAAGCGCAAGCCTACAGCCAACAGATCGCCCAATTGCAAAGTCAGGGCGTTGACACGTCATCGGCTCAGGTGCAGCAAGCGGTGGCACAACAAGTCGAATCGAAACCCGTCCAAGCCGGTTTTGGCGGAGGTTTACCCCTATGGGCAACGATCGGAATTGCGGTTGTAGGTTTAGGATTTGTATTCGCACGACCTGTTAAAAGGAAGAGATAAAAATGGTCGACTACAGCGTATTGTTGCCGGGTGGGCCGCAGACTGCACAACAAGCAGCAAATCAAGCATTTCCGGATGCGACGTCGACACCGCAGTATACCTTGCCGGAAATCACGGTTACGGCACCTCGCGTCGACACTTCGAATTGGGATTTGAATCCGATTCAAGTGACTGCACAGAAGATGCAGCTACCTGCAGCGTTGTCGAATTTCAATCTGGCCGATTGGTTCAAACCGCCGAAATTATTTCTAACCATTGGCGTATTAGCCGTAGGTGGTTACTTGTTAATGAATCTCCCCCGGAAGAGAAAACGAAGACGATAAAGGACCAAAAGAGATGACCAAAAAAAGCGCTATTCAGTTTGCGCAATGGCTGCAGGCGACACATCCGGATATTTTTGTGTCGATTTTGCATCATGCACAACCGGTGAATAAATTGGGCGACTGGTCTGACGTATTATCAAGTGTGGGTGACGCGGCATCCTCAGCCGTATCTGCGGTCGGCAATTTTGTCTCGAATCCCGCAAATGTGAATGCGCTTTCTTCCGTGGCAACCGCCTATTTCAAATCACAAACTCCGTCTCCTGTTCTCGCGAATCAACAGGGGATGATTTTAAATACGCAATTGCAGCGGGCTCAAGCGGGCTTAAGTCCCGCGCCAGTGGGATACCAGACTAACGCTTTCGGACAGCAAGTGCCTGTTTATGCGCAAGGCGGTAGTACTTATCCGCTATCAGCGAGTAACTTGGCCAGCATGCAACCCTCATTTTTGCAAAAATATGGCATGATATTGGCAATCGGTGGCGGTGTCGTTCTTTTATTGGTGATTATTGCGAGGTGATTTATGGATGAAATTAAAGAGACGGGGATTAGGGGATTTTTGAAATGGCTGCAAATAGCGCAACCCGCTGTATATGCCAAGGCCGCTCCACAAATTGCCAAAAATATTCCCGCTGCGTTTTCGGATTATCACGCGGGTGGTTGGCGCACGGCTGGACTTTCCCCGAGTCAAGCGGTCGACAAGTTGAACGGATTGGGCATTGGTCCCGAAGCGATTCAACTGGACTCGCTTTCTTTTGATACGTCAAGTGTCTCCGCTCCAAAGCCTGTCGATGTGAGTACGGCCGCCAATGCTGGGGATGCATCCACGAGCACCACCGATTTAATTGGCGGTATCGTCAAGGGGGTATCGAGTTTATGGATGACGAAGCAGCAAGTCGACATTCAGAATAAAGTGGTCAACACGCAATTGGCGCGTGCAGCAGCGGGATTGCCGCCGATGAATGTGGATCTCTCGCAGTACGGCGTTCCACGGGTGAGTGTGGGATTGTCAACCGGAACCGGGACGGCGTTGGGAATCGGTGCGGCATTGGTCGCGGCAATTTTCTTTTTGCCCCGTTTGATGGGTGGTCGTGCGAGGCGCTAGCCATGAAAATTGGTGATGTAAAGTTTTTCTTGACGATCGGATTAGTCGGTGTCGCGGGATATTTCATTTATCAAGCGATCAAGGGGCTTCCGAAATTGGGGTCTTCTATATTAGCCGCGCCCGCTGAAATAGGAAATTCCATCGGCGGATCGCTTTATGAGTGGATCAATCCCTATCCTGCGGGAACCGATACGTTTTACACGCCCACATTTCCCGACGGATCACGGCATGCGGTTCATTCAACTGATGTAGGCTCTACCGGCGCATTTGTGTATAACAATCAGAATTACATTCTGCGCACCAATGCCAATGGGCAACGTTTTGCGGTGGTGACATGAAAAAAGTGTGGACCCCCAAAATGCGCAAAGCCTTCGCGCTCAAGATGAAACGAGCGCGCGATGCCAAATGTCAATCGTTGAAAATTCCACCACGTGCCGCGACAAAACGAAAACGTGGGAAGAATCCTCCATTGATACAGCCGTTTAAAGTCGTGATCGGCGCCACGGCCAAGCGCGGCCACAAAACCATGATGTGGTTTGATGGAAAGCATTTTCGCACCACCAAAGTCAAGCGCGCCATGTTTTCTTCAGTCCATAATGCGAAAGTGATGGCATTGTCGTTGCTGAAGCGTTTTCCGGTTTTAAGCAAGTACACGGTTGGAGTGTATCGCGCATGAAACCGGAGTTACGCAAAGCGTACAAACTGTATGAAGACTTTCGAGAAGCTCGCCCAAAAAAGATCATTCGTTTGAATTATGACGATGTGATTCCGAAGAGTTTAATGTCCATCGGGAATTTGATGGAAGTCAAATACGATACCACGCGGGGTCGCAAAGTCGAGAAGTACGAGCACAAATTTCATGCAGGATCACGCCCGCTACTCTGCGCAAGTGACACGGGATTGCTGTATATCATCGGTGGTCGTTACGAAGTGACAGAGCGCGGCATCGTCGATTTAGATGGACAAGGCAACGAATTAGAGTAGTATTTTCAACGTCGGCGCTGCGAAGCTTAGAGCCGATATCTTAAGAGCCTTCCCGCAGTAGGTTCTTGCATACCACCAACGTCTATCGAAGACGATTGAAAGGAGCAAGAAAATGTCGGAAGCATTGTTTCTCGTCAATCCGCGCAAAAAGCGCCGAAAATCCCGCAAGGGTCGCATGCCGGCCGGTTTGCGTCGCTATTGGGCATCCAAGCGACGTGGAGCCAAAGTCACGAAGCGTCGGCGCAAGCGACGATCGGCTACTTCGCTGGTACCACGCGGTAAGCGCCGCAAAAATCCGCATCGTTCGTACCGTCGTCACGCCCGTCGAAGGAATCCCATGCGCGCACGTCGCCATCACCGCAAACATCATCGCCGCTCGAATCCCTTTTCCATGCGCGGCATTTCGCACACCATCATGCCGGCGGCTGTCGGAGCAACGGGCGCGATCGCGTTGGATGTGGCGTATGCCTATGCCGGGCGTTTTTTGCCAGCGCAATTGCAATCGGGCTTCATGCCGGTATTAGTGAAAGCTGCGGGTGCGATCGGGCTCGGCATGCTGGCGCGTCGCGTGGTCTCGCGTGAGAAAGCGAATGCGGCGACCTTGGGTGCCTTGACGGTGGTGGCGTATGGGGCCATCAAACCGTTGATTGCGCAATTTGCGCCGACGATTCCGGGATTGTCGGGTTATGCGGATTTTGTCAACTACGGGACGTCCATGTCCGGCATGGGCTCGTATATGCAAAATTTCCGTTCCTCGCAGACGCCGGACACGTTGCGAGGCTTGGGATTTTATAGCCCGGCACCGACGATCGGTTCGCGCGCGGGAGAATCGGCCTATACCGGCATTGGCGCCTATTTGCCGGGGCAGATGCAAGGCTATGACGTCCCGTCCTGGCAATCGGATGGCATGTAACGAAGACGACTGAAAGATCAAGTTAAGACATTGCGAAGAATATTTAAATCGAGCACGAAGATTTCAATGTCGATCCGAGTGCTCTTTTTAGAAGGAAATTTTAAATGAAACTGTTTGCCGCAATTTGGAATCTGCTTTACGAAAACATCGGCATCAAAGTCATTACCAAAACCGTTTGGCAAATGACGGAAGATGGAATGCACAAAATTGATGAAATCGCTTTTGAATATTTCGGTCCTTTGTCGCATGCGGGTGCGATGGGACGTCCAGTGCTCACTCCCGATTATCTCAACACGCATCGTGTCGGTGTACCGGGACAGAAAGATGTGATCTGGAATCCGCTCTACGATTTCATTTCCTATCCTTCGGCCGGTCAGTTGCTCTTCACGTTTTTCGCGAATCAAATCGGCCAGGGCACGAGTTCGACTCCCGGTGCAGGCTCGGTAGCGAAGTCGTTGTACGATACCAATTTGTCGATCAACAATCAGTTGACCAAAGGGAACGAGTTCTACGGGATCGGCTCGGAAAGTCTGTTTTATCCGGGTGTCAGCAATGCAGCGCTGCCCTTAACGTTGATGCCGGCGAAGCAGAACACGGTGGCGACCGCGACATCGATTGGGCAGTTCATCAATGATGTGTGGAGTGTCGGTAACGGGGGTTTGAAAATTCTCTCGATCGGCACCGATCGCAAGTACATTCAGGATGGCCCCTTGATGATGTTTCCGCCGGTCACGCGCTTGGCGGCAGCGGTCGCGATCGCGAACGGGGATGTCACGACCGCTGCGGAAGTCACCTATGCCGCATGGTCCGGAGAACCGTACACCATCGTGCCAATCTACATCGAAGCCAACCAGTCCTTTACCGTGACTGTGACCTTCAATACGGTGATTCCGACCGTATCGACACAGATTGCTCGGTTGGGCGAAAGACTGCGTGGCTATCTGATTCGCCAGGCGACGTGATTTCATGACGCTACTCGGGCGGGACTTCAAACCGCCCAATTTTTAAAAAAACCTTCTCCAGCCAAAAAAGAGAAATTCCAAAATGTCTACTCCAAATCCCACATTTCCGCCTGGCATGACGAGTTTTCCGCCGAATTCACAGCCGTGGCGTGATGATTCGAAGTATCAATCGAAAGTCTTTTATTGCTATGAGTCCGATAACGTGGCAAATTTGGCAGCCGCTGCCGCTGTCAATCTCACCTTCAACATTGCCGGCGATTCCGATTTTTTCTGGACCAAATTTTGTGCCTTCGCGTTGGTGGGAGGTGCATCGACCACTTACAGCGCGCAGCAACAACCCGCTGCCACCTTGTTGATTGTCAACACGACCACCGGTCGTCAGTATTCCTCCTCTGCGGTTCCGCTGCCGAATTTCGCCGGTACCGCACAGTTTCCCTTCATTCTGCCGCAGATTACGTTGTGGGAGAAGAAGAGCACGATTCAGTTGCAATTGACCAATGTGGGCAATAGCATCTACTCGGCCATTTATCTGTCATTTTTGGGGATCAAAGCATTTACGAAATAGTGCGCTTACAGTTAGCGCGTTGAAGTGTTGTCTGTATCTCTTCGTTTATAAAAGTGTAAACGAAGACGATTGAAGGACCAAAGAAAGATGAAGTATTTTGGTAATCCGGAATGGGCAGAAGCCGTTGAAGACTTTCAGATGCCGGTCGATATGCGCGATACCGGCGCATCAGACATGGGCGCCGTTGCGGTATCGATTGCGGAATTGGATCGCACCCCGTTAGGTGAGCCACGCGTCGGATTTGATGTTAGGTGCGTGTATGATTCCCGTCCCGTCAACGGCTACGATTTCAATTTTTCCGCAACCGCCACGGCCGTTACCACCGGAAATTGGCAAGTCACCTTCAATGTCCCTAACGGCTATCGTATCGTCCCGCGAGAATGGGAAATTGTCTATGACGGGGCACCGACGGGAGCCAATAAAAATTCGACCGTAACGATTCAGCAAACGGGTGCCAATCTGCCGAATAATGGTCCTATCATTATCGGAACGGGAACCACGCATCCGATCAAGACATTTTTTGTCTGTGAGGAAAATACGACCTTCGGCATCATCGGTCGCAACACTAATTTGGTTGCGGGGACCTTGGACGTGAATATCAATGTCTATGGGAATTTGTTGGCGGTTTCCGATGTCGCGCTACCCTTTGAAGTCGCCAACAAGAAACCATAAGGTGATCAAAAAATGTCATTAGGCCCTACCGATGTCAAAATTTTCGCAACCGTCGCCGGTAAGCAAATTGCCTTATTAGCGGACGCATCGGGTCGTTTTATTGTATCTCCTCCAACGACATCAACCGGGAATCAAGCCAATATTATTCAATTGCAAGGGGTAGCCATTCCAGCATCCGGAGATTTTGGTTTAGTCACGGCCTCCGTTGCCTTCGGTGCCAATGTTCAAACAGGGGTCTTTGATAATATCAATGAAGACGCCAACAATTACGATGGGCAACCGGTCTTATTGTTTGGCAATCTTCTCACGAATGCTCAAGGTTTTGGATTTAATGGAGCAACCTTTGATCGCGTACGGATCGCGAATGTATTTAAAAGTGTTGCTGCCACGGCATTAGGCAATACCGTTGTGTGGACCCCCGCCGCAGGAAAAAAGTTTCGCCTGATGGGCTATGCAATTTCCGTTTCCGGCACTCTCGCAGTATCGGGTGTCCAAGTGATTCAGTTACTGGATAGTGCAACTATTATTGGTCGCATGAATGCCGGATTGATTCAAACACGAACCGCCAATATTTCAGGCGGGGATAGTCAAGCTTTTCGCGATTTAGGTCAAGGGCGTTTATCTGCCGTCGCCAACAACGTACTCAATGTGAATTTGGGCACTGCTATGGCGGACGGATCTGTCACAGTAGATGCATGGGGGACTGAAGAATGAGTAGCAATCGTCCGGGTTTATCATCTGCTCTACCGTTTTTCGGAATTCCACCCCAAGCGGGAGGATCAATCATTCAAGGCGACGGATTTGT
>WNFP01002318.1_pt1 | contig 17032 bp, 21 predicted proteins | sample 5400201 | NCBI WGS metagenome assembly WNFP01 (sample SAMN13153355, study PRJNA577476) | soil metagenome | isolation source: 115 cm saprolite under Madrone tree | place: USA:California | collected 2016-06-14 | reverse complement strand
CGAATCTCGATCGTGGTCGCGGCTCTCACGACGGGCTGTCCGTTCACTTCGCCACGCTCCGCCAGATCATCGTCGGCGAATCCGCTTCATCGCAGTACTGCTGACCGTTCTGAGCGTTAGGCAACAGTGTCTACTTTATCGAGGGAGGTTCATGGCCGCTCGAGCGGGATGTTAGACGGCCCCGCGTAACTATTCCTCAAGACCAAGATCCCGAGGGAACTGCCGCCAGCGTTCGAAGTCCTCGTCGGAAGAAGCTGCCACGCGCTCCGGCGATTCGTCCCGGGCGTTCCACGCCGTATTCAGATGGTGGTAGAGGTGCTGCATCGAGACCCAAAACTCGCCATAGTCGTATTCGGAACTCGCCTCCATGGCACCGATGGTTCGCTGAAGCTCCTCCGCAGCCTCGCGGAGGTGGAACAGCGTGTGATCGCGATTCATGTCCTCGTTGTCCGTCTAACGTGAATTGGACGGAACCATCTAGAAATGGTGACGCGGCGCGTGCTGCTGCATAGCAGAACCACGAGGCTCCGCTGCTACCGCACTTAAGGGGGTGGAACTTCGAAATAAACAGTGCCGCGGCAGCGCCAAAGTGATAAGAGATCGCGTAGCGCGGCTTCGGTGGACGGGAAGGCGAGATGCTCCCACGGGATCCTGGCGGGCGCGACCCACTCGACGCGGTCGTTTTCGCTGCAGGTCTTGATCTCGCCGCCGACCACGCGCGCCCGGTACACGACGATCACGATGGGCGTGCCCGCGTAGGAGTAGACGCCTAGCACGCCGCCCAGGTCCACCTTGAGACCGGTCTCTTCCCAGGTCTCGCGCACGGCGCCGTCTTCCACCGGCTCGCCCCAGTCGACGAAGCCGCCTGGGAAGGTCCACTTGCCCTTGGCGGGCTGGATGGTCCGGCGTGTGAGGAGAATGCGGCCGTCGTCCTCCGGGATGGTGCCGGCCACGACCTTGTGGTTCAGGTAGTAGATGAAGGAGCAACCGACGCAGACCATCTCGTGCTTGCCCTCGGGCGGCACCTCGCGGCGCTCGAGGCCGCCGCCGCAGAGAGGGCAGAAGCGGATGCTTTGGGGCGAGAGTTGATGGTGGAGATGTGAGTCGCTCATGAGGTCCTCAGTCTACCATCGGGCGTCGGCGCCACAACGCGAGGCCTTGCCGATTCGTCGCCCCTGCTGGACAATGGCTGTCTCGCGCCGGGAGGACCCGTCGGGCAGTCCCGGCCAGCGCCCAGCTCGACAGGCCGTGACTCAGTCTCTGACCCCCGGAGGGGCCATGCGCATCAATCGCAAGCGGCTCGAAGAGAGCATGGACGCGCTGGGCAAGGTCGGCGCCACCGCCAAGGGCGGGCTCACCCGCGTGGCGCTGACGGACGACGATCGGCGCGGCCGCGATCTGCTTGTCGGCTGGATGCGCGAGGCCGGGCTCACCGTCACGGTCGATCAAATGGGCAATGTCTTCGGCGCGCGCACGGGAGCGGACAGCCTGCCCCCGGTCATGATGGGCTCGCACGCCGATTCGGTGCCGACGGGCGGGAGGTACGACGGCCAGCTGGGCGTCCTCTGCGCGCTCGAGACGATCCGCACGCTCAACGACCAGAAGACCAAGACGCGGCATCCGGTCGCCATGGCCATCTTCACCAACGAGGAGGGCGCGCGCTTCCAGCCCGCCATGGTCGGTTCCGGCGTCATGGCCGGGAAAATTCCACTCGAAGACGCCTACAACGCACGGGACCGGGACGGACTCCGTCTCGGCGACGAGCTCGAGCGCATCGGCTATTTGGGCTCCGAGCCCTGCATCCCCCGCCCACTCCGGGCCTACCTCGAGCTGCACATCGAGCAGGGTCCGATCCTCGAGGAGCAGCACCTCCACGCTCACCGGCGTCCAGGACCACGCGGGCCCGACGCCGATGCGCATCCGCCACGACGCGCTCGTCGCGGCAGCCGAAGTGGTTCGAGGCGTGCGCGAGATCCCGCGCAAGATCGGCGGCGATCTCGTCTCGACGGTCGGGCGACTCGACGTGACGCCGAACATCCCGAACGCCATCCCGGGGCGCGTGACGATGTCGATCGATTTGCGCGGTCCGGACGAGCACAATGTCACGCGCGCCCAGGGCCTCCTCGACCGGCTGGTCAAGGACGCCGCGCGCGTGGAAGGCGTCACCTATGACCTCGAGCACTACTGGCGCGTGCCGCGCACCCACTTCGACCTCGAGGTCGTGGACACGATCGAGGCGACGGTCAAGGGATTGGGCTACGGCTACCGGCGCATCCTCTCGGGCGCCGGCCACGATGCCCAGTACATGGCCGCGATCTGCCCGACTGGGATGATCTTCGTCCCCTCCCGCGACGGACGCAGCCATTGCGAGGAAGAATTCACGCCCATGGACGACATCGAGAAGGGCGCCAACACGCTCCTGCTGACGGCCGCCAAGCTCGCGGGCACGGCCTAGCCGCCGGGCTGACATGCAGACCCCGATCCACGACGCGCACCCGATTGTCGCGTCGGTGCGCCAGTTCGTGGACAAGGAGGTCGTCCCCGCGGCCTCGGCTCTCGAGCACGCGGACGCCTATCCCCACGACCTGGTCGCGCGCATGCGGGACATGGGCCTTTTTGGCGCGCTCGTGCCGCAAGCGTACGGCGGCCTCGGGCTCGATGTCACGACCTACGCGCGAGTGATCGAAGAGATCTGCCGCGGCTTCATGTCGCTGGCGGGCGTGATCAACAGCCACACCATGGCGGCGCTGATCGTTCTCCACAATGGGACCGACGAGCAGAAGAAGCGCCTGCTCCCACGCTTCGCCGCCGGCACGGCGCGAGGAGGGCTCTGCCTGACCGAGCCGCACGCCGGCTCCGACGTCCAGGCCATCCGCACCGTGGCCAAGCGAAGCGGCGACGTCTATCGCATCTCCGGCTCCAAGATGTTCGTGACCAACGGCCGCGAGGGCAACACCTTCGCGGTCTTGGCACTTACAGATCCGGCCGCTTCGCCTCGGCACAAGGGCATGTCGTGCTTCATCGTCGAGAAGGGCGCCGCCGGGCTCCAGGTAGTCAAATCCATCGCGAAACTGGGCTACAAAGGGGTCGATACGGCAGAGCTTCTTTTCGACGACTTCCCCTGCCCGGCGGCCAACCTCGTGGGCGGCATCGAGGGGCGGGGCTTCAAGCACGTGATGTCGGGCCTCGAGGCCGGTCGCATCAATATCGCCGCGCGCGCCGTCGGCGTCGGCCAAGCCGCGCTGGAGGAAGCGACGCGCGGCAGTCTGGGTGCGGCCGAGCCACCCGCCGCGATCGCCTCGATCGCTATCAAGGTAGAGGGCTCGCGTCTTTTGACCTACTGGGCCGCCGGGATGAAAGACCGCGGCGAGCGCTGCGACCTCGAAGCGGGCATGGCCAAGCTCTACGCGTCGGAGAGCGCGCAGGAGGCGGCGGCCGCAGCCATGCGCATCCTGGGCGCGCCCGGCCAGGCCACGGCGGGCATCGTCGAACGCCTGTACCGCGACACGCCGCTGATGATGATCGGCGAGGGCACCAACGAGATCCAGCGAACCATCATCGCCAAGAACCTGCTCCAGCGTCACGGCGAGCGGCTGGGCGCGCTGAAGTCGCTCGACTCAGAGCCGGAGGAGCGGAGGCAAATGACGCTGGCAGTTCGCCAGCTCGTCGACCGCGAGATAGCCCCGGCCGCGATGGAGGACGATCGCGCCGCGCGCTTCCCCGCCGCATCGCTCGACAAGCTCACCGAGCTCGGGCTCTTCGGCGCAACGATTCCGCAGAAGGTGGGCGGACTCGGCCTCGACAGCGCCGCCTACGCGCTGATCGCGGAAGAGCTGGGCCGCGGTTCGGCGACGGCAGCGGCTCTCCTCGCCAATCATCTCGATGCTGCCGAGATGATCCTGCATTTGGGCACGGCCGAGCAGCACGAGCGATTCCTTCCCGCTCTCGCCTCTCGCAAGCTTCGCGGCGGGATGCTCAAGCGCCTGGGCGAGCCGGAGACGTGGGAGCTGAACGCGGTCCGTCACGTCAACGGCTACCTGATCAGCGACGGCGCGCTCCTCGCGGCGCCGGGAAGTCACGCCGACCTGCTCGTTCTCCAGGCGCCCGTGGACGAGGTCATGCGCGCCTTCATCGTCGAAGCCGGACAACCCGGTCTCATGCTGTCAGCGCCCTTCGAGACCGTCGGCCGCCGCGGCGCCGATCTCTGGCAGGTCGAGCTCAGGGGCTGCGTCGTCCCGGAGCGTAACGTACTTGGCGGCCAGGCCGCGCCCGATCCGGTGGCATGCGCGCGCGCCCAGGCGGCGGCGCGAGTCCGCGAGGCGGCTGCGGCCGTCGGGTTGGCGCAGGCCGCATTCGAAGCCGCGCTCCGCTATTCCCAGCAGCGCTCTGCCTTCGGTGTGCCGATCTGCCAGCACCAGGCCGTCCAGCTCATGCTGGCCGACATGGCGACTGCCATCGCGGTCTCGCGCCTCCTGGTCCAGCGGGCCGCCGCCGAAAGCGGAGCCGGCGACACCATAACGGCGCACGCGGCGATGGCGTACCTCCACGCCGCCGAGACCGCGTACAGGGTGACGCTCGATTCCATGCGAATCCACGGAGGCTACGGCTACACCGCGGAGTTTCCCGTCGAGCGCTACTACCGGGACGCGGCGGCTCTTCTCGCGGGCGAAGCCGGCCACGAGACCCTTCGCCGCGTCATCGCCCGGCACATCGTCGAGTCGGGGACTTGATGAGCTACGGACGTTACTTCGAGGAATTCGCGGTCGGGCAGGGCTTCAAGCACTGGCCGGGGCGCACCATCACCGAGGCGGACTGCACTTGGTTCGCGCTCTTGACCATGAACCAGCACCCGCTGCATTCCGACGCGCACTTCGCCGAGACCTACACCCAGCACAAGCAGCGCGTGGTGATGGGCCCGCTGGTCTTCAGCGTCGTCATCGGCATGAGCGTCGCCGACGTGTCCGGCCGCGCCATCGCCAATCTCGAAGTGGACGCGCTCAAGCACGAAAAGCCCACCTTCATCGGCGACACGCTCTACGCCGTGAGCCGAGTGGTGGAGCTGCGGGAGTCGAAGCAGGGCGACCGCGGCATCGTTACCGTGGAGACAATCGGGACCAACCAGCGCGGAGACCAGGTCTGCTCCTACACGCGCAAGGTCCTCGTGCCCAAGAAAAACCACGCCACCTTGGGAGAAGGGAAGCTTCCCTACTGACATGGCGAAGCCACCGCTCGAGGGCGTGCGCATCCTGGCCGTCACCCAGTTCGGGGCAGGCCCCTTCGGCACGCAGGTGCTGGCAGATCTGGGCGCCGAAATCATCAAGATCGAGGATCCCGGCGTGGGCGGCGACAGCGCGCGCTACGTGCCGCCGTACCTGGCCGAGCAGGATTCGCTCTTCTTCCAGTCCTTCAACCGCGGCGCCAAGTCGCTCACGCTCAACCTTCGCCACCCGGCGGGCCAGGCCGTCCTCCACGATCTGGTCAAGGTCTCGGACGCGGTTTTCAACAATGCGCGTGGCGATCTGCCCGGAGCGCTCGGGCTGACGTACGAGACGCTGAAGTCGATCAATCCGCGGATCGTGTGCTGCTCGCTGACGGGGTTCGGCATGACGGGGCCGCGCTCGGCCGAGCCGGCCTTCGACTACCTCGTCCAGGGATACGCGGGCTACATGGCCCTGACCGGCGAGCCCGACGGACCTCCGGGGAAATGCGGAGTCTCCGTGGTCGACTTCTCGGGCGGCTACGCGGCGATGATCGGGCTCATGGTCGGCCTCTTCGACGCCCAGCGCACGGGCGTCGGACGCGACGTGGACGTCTCCCTGCTGGACACCGCGGTGAGCATGCTGTCCTACTTAGCGATCTGGGCGCTCAACCGCGACTGGCAGCCCGAGCGCATCGCCAGCTCCGGCCACCAGACGCTCGTGCCGGCCCAGAACTTCCGCACCAAGGACGGCTGGATCGTGGTCTTCTGCAACAAGGACAAGTTCTGGCAGGCCCTGGTGGCCCGCCTCGAATTGCCCCACCTCGCCACGGACCCGCGCTTCGCGGGCTTTCCCGAGCGCTTCGCCAACAAGGCGGAGCTGGTCTCCGTCCTGACCGCGCGCTTCGAGGAGAAGACGACCGCCGAATGGCTGGCCCTCCTGCGCGGTCACGTGCCGTGCGCGCCCGTGAATACCGTGGCGCAGGCGCTCGACGACGAGCAGGTGCGGGCGCGCGAGATGATCCTCGAAGTCGACCACCCGCACTTCGGCCGCATCCGGGAAATGGCGAGCCCGATCCGGACCGAGGGCGAGATCCGCCACCCCGCTCCCGCCCCAGCCCTGGGCGAGCACACCGAGGCGATCCTCGGCGACATCCTGGGCTACGGCAGCCAGACCATTGCCCGGCTGCGGACGGAAGGAGTGATCGGCAAATGAGCGACGACCGCTTCAAGGCGATCGGCATGGGCGACATCACCATGCCCGGCGGCTGGTCGGTCAACGACGGGCAGACATTCCTCTATACCGACGCCGAGCGCGAGATCATGCACCAGAGCCGCGCCTTCGCCCAGAGGGAGATCCTGCCGCTCGCCGCCGCCGCCCACGCCCAGGTCAAAGAGATCAAGACGCGCCACGACGGCAAGGTGCGCCGCGAGAAGCTCCGAGCCATTGCCCGCGACTATCTCAGGCTCCTCGGTGAGGCTGGCCTCACCGGCGCGCTCTTCCCCGAGGAGTACGGCGGCAACGGCCGCGGCGTGCTCGCCGAGTGCATCCTCGACGAGGAGTTGGCGGCCGCCGGGCACCCCGGCGACACCATCCGCTCGGTATCGCTGACGCTCGGGACCATCTCGATTCTGCGCTATGGCACGCCGGAGCAGAAGAAGCGGCACATCCCCCCGCGCCTGCGTGGCGACGAGCTGGCCGCGCTCGCCATCACCGAGCCCCAGATCGGCTCCGATACGTCGAGGATGCAGACGAAGGCCGTCCTCAAGGGCGACCGCTGGGTCATCAACGGCCAGAAGCGCTTCATCACGGGCGGCGGGCTGGCCGACTACTTGACGCTCTTCGCCATCACCGAGGAAGGCGCGCACCCGCACAAGGGCATGTCCACCTTCATCGTGCCGATGGACCACCCCGGCGTGACCATCCAGCGCCAGCTGGACGAGGTCATCATGGCCGACTGGATGGACAACGCCTGGATCGACTTCAAGGACGTGGACATCCCGAAGGAGAACCTCCTCGGGCCACTCAACGGCGGCTACCACGTGCTCATGGACGAGCTCGACACCGAGCGCGTCACCTACTGCATGGCCTCTCTGGGCTCGGCCCGGCGGGCGCTGGAGATCGCGGCGGAGTACTCGACCAAGCGCATCCAGTTCAAGCAGCCCATCGCCATGTTCGAAGGCGTGTCCTTCAAGCTGGCCGAGATGTACGCGGCGCTGGATGCCTCCCGCCAGCTCGTCTACCGCACCGCCAAGATGGTCGAGGCGGGCATCCCCGCTCAGCGCGAGTCGGCGGTGACCAAGCTCTTCGTGGCGGAGTCCGTGTGGAAGATCGTGGACCACGCCATGCAGGTGCTGGGCGGAATCGGCTACACGACGGACTTCCCCATCCAGGCCATCTTCCGCAATGCTCGCCTGATGCGCATCGGTGCAGGCTCGGACGAGATCATGAAGTTCCTGATCGCCCGCGAAGTCCTGAAGGAAATCAAGGGGTGACACCCGGCCCAGGCACGACCCCAGAGGTCGAAGCGGAACAGGGCGAAGAAACCGCCCTGGCGCCGCCGTGGATCACCATTTTGCACAACTGTGATTGCCACACGTTCGAAGACGTGGTGAAGCAGCTCATGAAGGCCATCGCGTGCTCGGAAGAGAGGGGCTGGGAGATCGCCTGGGAGGTCCACAACACAGGCAAATCCGTCGTCAAGGTCGGCCCCGAGACCGAGTGCGTCCGCGTAGGCAATATCCTGGCTTCGATCGGGCTCATCGTCACCGTCACGCAGTCCTGAGCCGCCGTCCCCCCCGTTTCGTCGCCCCGTCTTCCCTTTTTCGTCGCGTCTCCCAGTGTCAGCGTGCGAACGGGCCTTCCAGCCTCGTGAATTTCTACAGTTACGCGCGATCGAGCCGTGGCACCAGCCTTGCTCTGTCAAGAGTTCAGAAGCGCGCAGTCGACAGCGACATAAGCGAGGAGACCTGAATGGAGCGGCCAGCCTGGTACATGAAGCCGGAGTTCTGGATGGTGGTGGGAACACTCGTCGTGCCGTTCTTCTGGCTCTTGCCGCTCAGTCGTGCGGCCTACGCTCGCGTCAACGTGCGCAGAGATCGCCGCTTTTAATCCCGCCACTAATACCCGCGAGCCCTGGCGGGCACCTGGTCACCACAGCCTTGACCTATGGGACCGTTAACGGTGCGAGGGGTTCACCCATCACTGGCCGTCGGCAGGGCGGCGGCCAGCTTAATCTCCTTACGACTGCTGGGCCGGGGGGCCGCTCACCAGGGTCCAGTCATCGATTCCGGGCACGTTTGGAGCTTCAGCAGATGACGTCGTGAGCGTGCGGCCCTTGCTGGGAGAGAACCACACCCACTCCACCATTCCCTGACCGAGCGCCTCGGCCGCCTCGCCCATCTCAGGGCCCGACTCGCCAGTTTCCTTGCGCTCGGCTTTGCGCGCCTTCTTGGCCTCCTGCTTGGCCTTTCGCGCGTCTTCCTTCCGGCGCCGGTCGCCGCGATACATCCCGGGACGTCCCGCCATCCGCTCCCCCTTAGGCTGTCTGCATCCTTACCGATCAGGTCCGCCGCTCATGATAACCGGGGCGTCGGTGCCACGGCCAAGTTTTCTGGGTAGGACAACTACGCAACTCCCTTTCCATGTGGTCGCCTCGCCTTCGGCTGCGGCTCCCCTTGCTTTCCATGTGGTCGCCTCGCCTTCGGCTGCGGCTCCCCCTACGACTACATGACAGGTCCGATGATCCAAGGCGCAAATTCTTCTTCGCCGACGCCGGAGAGCTCGCTCTTCGACCGCTTGCCAGAGGCGACAGCCACGATCTCCTCGAAGATCTGGCTGCCGACCTTCGGAAGCGGCGTGCCCTCGAGGATCACGCCGCAGTTGATATCCATGTCCTCCTGCATGTGGCGGTACATGAGCGAGTTGGTCGCGAGCTTGATCGATGGCACGGGCTTGCAGCCGAAGACCGAGCCGCGGCCCGTCGTGAAGCAGATGAGGTTGCAGCCGCCCGCCACGAGCCCCGTGATGGACACGGGATCGTGCCCCGGCGTGTCCATGAAGACGAAGCCGCGCGTCGTGATGGGCTCGCCGTAGAGGAAGACGTCGTTCATGGGCGTGGTGCCGCCCTTGGTGACGCCGCCCAGGCTCTTCTCGAAGACCGTCGTGATGCCGCCCGCCTTGTTGCCGGGCGCGGGGTTGTTGTCCATGCGCTCGATACCCCTGCAGTACCACTCCCACCACTTGTAGCGGTCGATGAGCTTCTTGGCGACGGCTTCGCTGGCGGCGCGCCTGATCAGCAGGTGCTCGGCGCCGTAGATCTCGGGCGTCTCGGCGAGCACGCCGGTGCCGCCGTAGCGCACCAGCTCGTCCACGGCCCAGCCGAGAGCGGGATTGGCCGTCATGCCGCTGTTGCTATCCGAGCCGCCGCAGTTGGTCGCGAGCGTGATTTCCGAGATGGGCTGCTTCGAGCGCTTCGCCGCATTCGCCACGGGCAGGAGCTTGGCGACCTCGGCCGCGGCCTTCTCCACGGTCTTCTTGATGCCGCCGGCCTCCTGGATGTTGATGACCATGGGCCTGCGCTCGGGATGCCCGGGGACGGCCATGCGCTGCTTGTCCACCATGACCGCGGCCTGGTTCACCTCGCAGCCGAGGCCGATCAGGATGTAGGCGGCGACGTTGGGATGCTTGGCGTAGCCTGCCAGCACCCGCTGGAGCGCCATGTGGTCCTCGCCAAAGAGCTCGGTGCCGCAGCCGGACTTGTGCGTGACGGCGAGCACGCCGTCGATGTTCGGGTAATCCTTCGAAACGTCGCGGAACTTGTCCTTGACGAACTGGCTGACGCTGGCCGAGCAGTTCACGCCCGAGATGATGGCGACGTAGTTGCGCGTGCCGACGCGCCCGTCCTCGCGCTTGTAGCCGTCGAAGTAGCGCATCTTGTCGGCCGGATAGAAGTCTACCGGGCGGACGTCGGTGCCGATCTCGTACTCCTGGTGGAGATCGCCGACGGCCAGGTTCTGGGTGTGGACGTGGTCGCCGACGGCGATGTCGGCCGTGGCGAAGCCGATCACCTGCCCGTAGCGGCGCACCTTCTCGCCTGTGCTCTTCGCGTGCCGCGCCACCTTGTGGCCGGGGCGGATGTCCTGCCGCACTTCGATGCGCCCGCCGGCGTCCTCCAGCACGCTGCCGGCCGGTATTTCTCTCTTCGCGATGGCGACATCGTCGGCGGGGTTCAGCACGATCGCGACATCGGTGATCGCAAAAGTTGCCATGTCAGGGCCTCACTTGGCCGCGGATTTCCCCGGCGGGATTGGCGGCGCTGTGCACGTTGACGTAGAGATTGCCGAGCCCGTACGCCTCGTCCTGGGCGTCGCATCCCGCGGCGAGGAGCGCCGCGATGCCCACGCCGCTGCGCCACAGGGAACGTGTCATGACCCGTCGTAGTGTGTCCATCGCTTCGCCCTCCCTTGACCGCGCTGTAAAGCCTCTGCCGAATCTCGCATGCGAGAGAATCTACAGGCGGGCCGCTGCTTTTGCAAATACGCCCGGCGGACTTGACGGGCGCCGCCTGCCCAGCCATATTTCCTGCCACGGGCCACCAAGGGCGTTCCCGGCGAGTGGCGCCTGTACGCGGTGACGCAGGCAGCTTGACACCGATAGGAGACCCGATGAAAAAGAAGATCTCGAGCCCGCAGGTGCCGGATCCCCCGCCGCAGACGTGGTCCAACTGCCTCGTCGTCGGCAACCAGGTCTTCGTCGCCGGCATGGTCGCCAAAAACGGCAGCGATGTGATCGGAGGGGACAGCATGTACGGCCAGGCCAAAGCCATCTTCGGAAAGATCAAGCACCTGATGGAGGCCGCGGGCGGGACGATGGATGACATCGTCAAGGTCGACATCTTCGTGACGGACATCAAGCGGCGCGAGGAGGTCTGGAAGGCCCGGCGTGAAGTCTTCACCGGGGATTTCCCGGTCTCGACGCTGGTCGAGGTGCGGGCGCTCGCCGCGCCCGAGCTGCTGGTCGAGGTCGAGGCGGTGGCGATACTGGGCGCCGGGAAGCCCTGACGGCTTTTAAGAACGAGAGGATCCAATGAGACGGCGCCAGTTTGTTTCACTTCTCGGTGGAGCTGCGCTGGCACCGCTCACCGCGTTGCCGCTGTACGCGGACCCGCTCGACGGCTGCGGTGTTCCGGTCGCGCGAGACGACGGCTGGCCCGTCGCCTCCGTCAATGAGGACAAGCTCATCGACCGCGGCGCGCTGTGCAGGATGACTGATCGGCTCGCCGCCTCGAGCTATGCCAATGTACATGCCGTTCTGGTCGTACGCGGTGGTAAGCTGGTCTTCGAGCGGTACTTCAGGGGTTCCGACGAGATTCCCGGCCGCATTTACGGCCGTCGGGTGGAAAACGTCACCTTTGATGCTGATACACTGCATAACATGAAGTCGGTTTCAAAGAGCGTCGCGTCCCTCGCACTCGGGATCGCGGTCGATCGCGGGCTGATACGCAGCGTCAACGAACCGATCTTCAGCTTCTTCCCCGAATTGTCAGACCTGCGTTCACCTGAAAAGGATCAAATCCAGCTGTCGCATGCGCTCACCATGTCGATGGGTCTGAAGTGGGTGGAGGCGACTCCGGCCACTGGAGACTACGACAACGACGAGGCGCGCATGCATATGGCGTGGGATCCGTGTCGTTACGTCCTCGGTCTTGCGGTGACGGCCCCGGCAGGACAAGAGTTCTTCTACAACACCGGGGCGCTCACGCTCATATCGGCGATAATCCGTAAGGCTACGGGACGCCCCCTCGACGAATTCGCCCGAGCGACGTTGTTCGAGCCTTTGGGCATAACCAGCGCAGAGTGGACGAGGGTCAGAGGCGATACCGATGCGGGAGGTGGGTTGCGTTTGCGACCGCGTGACATGGCAAAAATCGGCCAGCTCGTCCTCGCGGGCGGCCGCTGGAATGATCGCCAAATCGTTTCCAAAGGTTGGGTCGAGACCTCGACGACACCGAAGATCGAGGCCCCCGACGGTCAATCTTATGGATACCTGTGGTGGCTCGGCCGCTCCCTGCACAATGGGCGTGAGGTCCACTGGGCTGGTGCGCTTGGTCGAGGCGGGCAGTCGATTCGCATCGTCCCGGGGCTCGATCTCGTTGTCGTGGTGACCGCGGGATACTACCAGGACTACAGCCCGCGAGCGTTTCAAGTGCAGTTCGGCATTTTCAGGGACGTCTTGCGGGGGATTTCGCCTCCGGGCTGAACTGGAAGCGCCGTCGTGCTGCGCTGCATTGGTCCGCTGATGGCGGCAAAAAACCGACATGGTGCTTTAAACCAACAGCGACGAACGGAGAGTCCAATGGCGCGCAAGGCGAAGGCAAGGGCAGAAAAGGCGCGGAAGAAGTCAGCAGCCCGGGTGGACGAGGCAATCGCAAAGGGGATGAGCAGCGCGGCAACCATCCAGACCGGTGTGGCGAATCTCTTCCGGACCACGCTCGGGACGGCCCTGTCCGCCGTCCAGGGCGTCGGCGGCGATCTCGGGACCGTCGCCAAGCACGCCGTCAAGGGCACGGTCCAAGCCGTGGAGAAGCTCGGCGGAGATCTCGGCTCCGTCGCCCACTCCGCTTCGAGGGGAGCGGTCAAGGCCGCTAATGACTCCGGAGCAGATGTCGCGCTGGTCGCGAAGAAGGCCGTGGAAGGGTCGATCGAGGCCGCTCGAGAGATGGGCGCCGACGTGGCGGTCCTGGCCAAGGGCGCCGCCGAAGGGGCGATCGAAGCCGCGGACCGGATCGGCTCCGTCGCCGGCCGCACGGTGCGCGCCGCGTTGGCGGGCACGATCGAAGGCACACGCGTGATCTACCAGAAAGCGGCCCCCAAGGTGAAGAAGCAGGCTCGGCGGCCCGCGTCGGCCAAGGGACGGAAGAAGAAGAAGAAGAAGGCAGGCTAGGGAAGAGAGGCTACCTGGAGCGGAGCTTGCGCGCAGCCTCGGCGCGCATCTGCTGCATCGCGCGCGTCTCCTGGTCCGAGTAGCGCTCGTCCTTCCAGGGGTCGGCGTGCATGTGATAGCCGTTGACCTCCCAGAAGCCCGGCGGGTTGACGTCGAGGAACTCGAAGCCGCGGATCCACTTGGCGCTCTTCCAGAAGTAGAGCTTGGGAACCACGAGCCGCAGCGGACCGCCGTGGTCGGGCTCGAGGTCCTTGCCGTCGTGCTTGAGGGCCAGGACGACGTCGTCGTCCACGAGGTCTTCAAGCGGCAGGTTCGTCGTGTAGTCGGGATCGGCGTGGATCATCACGAACTTCGCCTCGGGCTTCACGCGCACGCGCTTCATGATCTCGCGGATGTGGACGCCTTCGAAGCGGTTGTCCAGGCGCGACCAGCGCGTCACGCAGTGGATGTCGCAGAAGATTTCCGTGCGCGGCAACGCCAGGAACTCCTCCCACGTCCACGAAACCTCTTCCTCGACGAGCCCGAAGCAGCGGAAGGTCCAGGTCTTCGGGTTGAACTTCGGCGTCAGGCCATAGGTCAGCACCGGCCACTTGGTGGTCAGCGACTGCCCCGGCGGAATTCGCTTCGCCACGTCGTCCGGGTTCGCGCTCATGCGCCTAGCATCCCACAGACTATCCCGCGAAGCGATAGCCCTGGCCGTGGACCGTCAGGATATAGGCAGGGCGCTCGGGATCTTCTTCGAACTTCTGCCTGAGCCGCAGGATGTGGGTGTCGACGGTCCGCGTGGTGGGGAACTGCTCGTAGCCCCACACCTCCTCGAGGAGCCTGTCCCGCGTGACGACCTCGTCGCGGTGCTCGACCAGGTAGCGCAGGAGGTCGAACTCCTTGCGCGTGAGGCGCACTTCCCTGCCCGCGCGGAAAGCCTGCCGGCCTCGCAGGCGGATCCGCACGTCCCCGAACGCGAACTCCTCGAATTTCTGCCGCGGCCCGGGCCGCCTCAGCACCGCGCGAATCCGCGCCATCAGCTCGCGGAGACCGAACGGCTTGGTGACGTAGTCGTCGGCGCCCAGCTCGAGCCCCTGGACCCTGTCGGCCTCCTCGCCCCGGGCCGTCAGCATGATGACCGGGATGTCGAGGCCCTTGGCGCGCAGCTCGCGGCAGACGTCCCAGCCGCTCATGCCCGGCATCATGATGTCGAGGAGAACCAGGTCCGGCGCCTCGGACAGGGCGAGCGCGAGGCCGCGCCGGCCATCGGTGGCCGACAGCGTCTGGTACCCCTCGAAGCGGAGGTTGTCCTCGAGCCCGCGCACCATCTCGGGCTCGTCGTCCACGATCAGGATCCTCGGCACTCTAGCTCCCGCCGGTCATGCGGCCACCGGCACGTACAGCGTGAAGCGGCTGCCCTCGCCCGGACGGCTCTCGACCTTCACGCGCCCGCCGTGCGCCTCCGCGATGTGCTTGACGAGCGCCAGCCCCACCCCGCTGCCCCGGCTGGCCTGCGTCTCACTCCGTCCGATGCGATAGAACTTCTCGAAGATTCGCTCGGCCTCGCCGGGCGCGATGCCGATGCCCTCGTCGGCGACCTCGATGGCCACCCGATCGCCCTCGCTCCGGACGGCGACCGCAATCCGCCGGCCCTCGCCCGAGTACTTGATGGCATTGTCCACGAGATTGGCGACCGCCTGCTTGACCGCCTCGGGATCCACGAGCGCTTCGGGCAGGTCTGGCGCCATCGCCACGTCGACCTTGAAGCCCCGCTGGGCGAACGGGTAGCGGAAGGCCTCCAGCACGTCGTGGACCAGCGGCTCGACCGGGTGCGGCGCGATGTCGTAGCGCCGGCGGCCGCCCTCGATGCGGGAGAAATCGAGCACGTTGTCGATGAGGCGCGTCAGCCGCTCGCTCTCGCGCGTGATGACGGCGTAGTACTCGCGCCGCGTCGCCTCGTCGGGGGCGCGGCCGAGCTCGAGCGTCTCGCCGAACATGCGGATCAGCGACAGGGGCGTCTTGAGATCGTGCGACACGTTGGCGACGAAGTCGGACTTGAGCCGCGCCATCTCGCTCTCGCGCCTGACCACGCGGTAGGTCGCGCCGAGCCCCAGCACGATCACGATCAGGAGGAGCGCGAAGGCCGCCGTGAAGAGCATGGCCTGACGCCTCACGCTGCCGATCGGCGAGATGCCGTCGGGCTGGTAGAGGGCGACGCGCCACGTGGGCAGCGCCTCGCCGAAGCCCACGGTGAGCACGCGCCGCGCGCGATCGACGGGACGGGAGGCGTAGACCTGGTTGTCTGCGCGGTCGAGCACGGCGAGGAGGCTCGGGCCTTCGAGGCCGCCCAGGGTCTTGGCCAGCACCAGGTCCTTGACCGCCGCTTCGCTGCGTCCCATGGCGGCCAGGACGGGAGCGCCGGAGGGCCCCGGAATGACGGCGGCCAGGACGACCTGGTCGCCGACGAGAAAGTGGCGCCGGCCGCCTCGCTCCCAGAACCCCTGCGGGATCTCGCGCAGGAGTCCCGGAAAGACGGCCGCGCCGCCCGGCGGATAGAGGACGCGCCCCTGGCCGTCCACGAGGGCCAAACGGTCGAAGAGCGGGTTCTTGCGGCTCCAGGCCTCGATCGATTCGGGGCGGAAGGCCGGGTCCATCAGGATGGCCTGGAGGCTCGAGAGGCATTCCTCCTCGGTCTTGAGGATGGCCATCTCGACCTTCTCGGCCGCCATGGCGGCCATGTCGCGCGCCTGCTCGCGGAAGAGCAGCTCGGCCGAGGCCTGCCACTGGCGCAGAGACACGTAGCCCAGCACCGCCAGCACGGCGGTAGCCGCGATGACCGCCCCGAACGTGAAGAGACGCGCCCGGTTCACTTCTCCGCGAGCAGCTTCCTGATCAACACCTCGGTCTCCTCGTAGGCACCCTCGCCGATGTGCGTCGCGCGGACGATGCCCTTCCTGTCGACGACGATGCGAGTCGGCCAGTACCGGTTGCCGAAGCGCTTCCAGATCGTGAAGTCATTGTCCTGGACGACGGGGTATTTGACCTGAAGATCCTTCGTCGCCTGCACCACCTTGTCGTACGGCCGCTCCCAGGTGAACTCGGGGGCGTGCACGCCGACGATGGTGAGACCCTCCTTCTCGTACTTCCGGTGCCAGTCCCGCAACTGCGGGATCACGTTTTTGCAGTTGTATCAGCCGTAGGTCCAGAACTCCACGGTGACGACGCGCCCGCGGAGCTTTTCCATGGTGAGCGGCTCGCTGTTGATCCACGGGCCGCCCGTGATCTCGGAAGCGGGCTGGCCCACGCGGGTCGAAAATGCCTCGGGCCCCCGCGGGACCGCCAGGAACACGACTGCCGCCGCGATCGCCGCCGTCGCCAGCCACGCCGATGCCGTTTTCATGGTCACCACCATAGCGCCTCCGGAGGGCTTCGGTGTCACGCTCCTGTCAATTCTACTCTCGGGTCCTTCCACAGAGGTTTGGATACCTCCGGGTAAACCCCTATAATGATGGACGGCGAGAGGGTGGGCATGGGCCCTCCCGGATCCACTGGCGCCTCAGCGCAATACCCGAACAGGAAAGGCAATGGATGAGCGATGACAGGAAGTTGGCAATGTTCATGGATTTCGAGAACATCGTCCGGGGAGTGAAGGAAGCGCAATACAAGCAGTTCGAGATCAAGCTGGTCCTCGAAAGACTCGTCGAGAAGGGCAAAATCATGGTCAAGCGGGCGTACGCGGACTGGAACCGCTACGCCGAGTACAAGCGCCCCTTCCACGAGCATGCCATCGAGCTGATCGACGTCCCCCAGAGCCGCTACAGCGGGAAGAACTCGGCGGACATCCGCATGGTCGTGGACGCCATGGACCTGGCGTACGCCAAGCAGCACGTGGACAGCTTCGCGCT
>WNFP01005216.1_pt1 | contig 17035 bp, 18 predicted proteins | sample 5400201 | NCBI WGS metagenome assembly WNFP01 (sample SAMN13153355, study PRJNA577476) | soil metagenome | isolation source: 115 cm saprolite under Madrone tree | place: USA:California | collected 2016-06-14 | reverse complement strand
CGGAGGCAGACCGGATTCTCGAAAAGCGCTGGGACGAAGTTTTCGTGATCCCGGATATTCTCTGCAACGCCGGCGGCGTGATCGTTTCTTATTTTGAGTGGGTGCAGGGTTTGCAGGCATTTCTTTGGACGGAATCGGAAGTGACCGACAAACTCTTCCGCATCCTTGAGCACTCATTCGCACAAGTGATAAGGCGAGCCAAGGAACACAAAATTTCACATCGCACGGCGGCCATGGCGATCGGAGTCGAGCGCGTGATCAAAGCCAAACAGGTGCGCGGGTTGTTCCCATGAGCGGTTCCTGTAGCCACGCCCCTGTGGGGCGTTGATCATTTTGACCGAAGGCATCCCGGACGGCGCACAGCACCGTGGCTACAGCGCCTGAATATTTATAGAAACACGATGAAGTTTTCGCACACCGAAGAAAAACGGGACGATCGAGACCTCGATGTTTTGATCGATGAGGAGAACGGTCTGCGGATCATTGTCTCGCGTCTTGGGGCGGAATTAATCAGTTTGGCCCGAATAAACGACGCCGGGAAATGGACGGGCTTTCTTTATCGTGACGATAATCTCTCTACACCGCCTCAAGGTTGGGCGAACCACGCCACGGTCATGGGCTATTATCTTCACCGGTTAAAAAATGGTCGCAGTCTTTACCGGGGCCGCGAAATCATAGGCGGCAATCACGGGTTTCTTCGCTCGAAAAACTGGCATCTCGCCGGATCTTCAACCGAAGACACCGGCGCTTCGCTAACGTATCAGATCACACCGGACGATTTTTCGCCGACCGAATATCCATTGAAGGTGAGCGTCAATCTGACCTACAGCCTCGAGGCCCACAAACTCAGCGTGCTTTTCGAGTTTCGAAACCATGAGCCCGACTTAATCGCGCACGTTGCGTTCGGATTGCATCCGGGCTTCGCAGCGACTTCGTTTGGGAGCTTCCGCTTGCAAATGCCGCGAGGCTGCTATCGGCGATATTTTTCACCGGGTAATTTTTTATCCGGAGAGACCCGCGACATCGAATTTCCCGGTGGCGAAATGCCGTTTTCCAAGAATGAATTGCCCGGTTCCGTCATTCTTGAACTCGTTGATGTGGCGCGTCGGAAATTTTCCTATGTCGATCCGCCGAGCGGCCGGTGGGTAACGCTGGATCTGACCGGAGTGCCTTATGTGACGTTGTGGTCCGATGGCGGACCATTTCTTTGCGTCGAACCGTGCTGGGGCCTGACGGATCATCATGAACAGCGCGCGTTCGAAAACAAACAAGGAATCCAAATCATTCCGCCTCGCGGCGAGTTGCGCGCCTCCTTCAGCATGGCCCCCCAACTTGCCTCGGCCGACTAGCTGGATAACTCACCACTGACGCGACTGCATCCGCCTCAAGTCATAGCACGAAAGGAATGATGCGCTTGGCGCGGTGTTGGTAGGCCGCATATCGCTCGGGGAATTGTTGGAGCATCAGTTTTTCTTCGCGGCCGAGTTTGATCCAGAAACTCGCAAACGTTAGCAGCACGGCTGCAAATCCGGCCACGTGTCCTTGCGCGAGCGCGGTCGCAACGAACATGGTAAGTATGCCGGTGTAGATAGGATGGCGCACGAATCGGTACGGCCCGTGTTCGACCAGTTCGTGTCCTTCTTTCAATGTCACAACACCGCTCCAATTGCGCCCGAGAATAACTCTGGCCCAAAGGGCGACTGCCAGGCCGGCCATGCACAAGAGTGCGCCCGCCCATGCGATCGGCGCCGCATGTGGAATAACGCGAAGGTTCAGCGGATACGGTAATTGCCGGCCATAAACAAGGAGGAGATAAGCGATTACGAGCAGCACCCAATAGCGCAGCCGTTGCGCCCGGCTTTCGCGATACACCGTGCGCTTGGTCGACACCGCAGCCACCAACCAGACTGCGACAAATGCGATCCAGCACGCACGGATGATGTCGAGGGACAACGAATACGCCTGCATGGAATCAATAGTTTACCTGAACATCTTCCTGTCTACCTGTCGCGCCGTAGCCTTGGCGAAGGCGGATTCGTGGTTGAATGTCCCCGGTCATGGCTGTTTCCATTTCGCTCCGTACTCTTCTCAATCAATCGATCGATTACGCGGGAATGTTTCCGCCGTGCAGTCTTGGGCTCGAGGCCGCTCTGAAAAATCACGCCCAATATGTTCGTTTGGCCGATAGCTGGATGCTCGGCGGATTCGTTCTTCCCATTGAACAATTCGATGCGGCCAAACAACTTCTTTCAGAGTTCGACCCTTTGCATACGCTGCGCGTCGCGGCACTCGGACCGAAGACTGCGACAGCGGACGCGTTTTTGGACGCGCTCGACGACATCGATGCGGCGATTCGTTCGTTCGCGAGATACGATGTCGATCTCATATCGATTAACCACCTCGAGATGCTTTTACCGCCCGATGTTGAGCTTGCAGTGTTGAAAGAGGCGAAAGCGATTCTCGGCGATCTGCCGGTTTTCTGGGAGGCGCCACCGGACAGGGCGCAGCAAACCATAGCGCTCGTCGCCGGGCACAATTCCGATGAGGAAGTCGCAACCTTTGGTTACAAACTGCGCACGGGCGGAGTGACAGCCGATGCGTTTCCAACCTCGGCGCAGATCGCCAACGCTCTTGTGACCCCCGCTACGCATCAGCTTCCGATCAAGTTTACAGCAGGGCTGCATCATCCGATCCGGCAGTTTCGCGATGAAGTGAAAACAAAAATGCACGGATTTCTTAATGTGCTCGGCGCGGCCGTCCTTGCGGCAGAGCATCGATGGAATGCAGATCAAGCTGCGATCATGCTCGAAGATGAAGAGCCCAATTCATTTTCGTTCACGGACGATTTTTTTGCATGGCGGGAATGGAAGATCGACGTCGAACGGCTGCGATATCGCCGGAAATTCGTCAGATCGTTTGGCAGTTGCAGCTTCGATGAACCACGTGACGATTTGCGCGCGCAAGGACTTCTCTAATGACCACGAAGGACACGAAGATCACGAAGTGCTTGAAAGGGAAAATTCAAATAAGTCTTCGTGGCCTCTGTGATCTTCGTGGTTAAATCATAGGCATGGCTCTTCGCTCGTTTCTCGAAATCGCAAAAGATTCGGATTTTCCGATTCAAAATCTTCCCTTCGGCGTGTTTCAACCGAAACAGGATACACCACGCGTAGGTGTCGCGATCGGTGATTTGGTTTTTGATCTTTCGGCGCTGGAGGAACTCGGTCATTTTCAGTCGCCAGAATTTCGAGGCCGAAAAGTGTTTTCGGAAGGGTCGCTGAATTCATTTCTCGCGCTGGGCCGACCCGCATGGCGTAAAACGCGCGAGATCCTGCAACATCTTCTGGCAGCAGACGCGCCGATATTGCGCGACGATCCGATTATTCGGCGTCGAGTTTTCCATGCGCAAAAGGACGTCGTGATGAAATTGCCGGCCCGTATTGGCAATTACACGGATTTTTATTCTTCCTATCATCACGCGCACAACGTCGGCACAATGTTGCGCGGACCTGAGAACGCGCTGATGCCAAACTGGAAGTGGTTGCCCGTGGCGTATCACGGACGGGCCAGCTCGGTTGTGATCAGCGGGACCGGCGTGCGCCGGCCAAGCGGGCAAGTCAAACCACCGGATGCTTCAGAGCCAATCTTCGGTGCGAGCAAAAGTCTGGACTATGAATTGGAGATGGCGTTTCTGATCGGTCCTGGCAATTCGTTAGGCGAACCGGTGCCGATCGGTAACGCAACCGATCACATCTTCGGCCTCGTACTGATGAACGATTGGAGCGCGCGCGACATCCAGGCGTGGGAATATCAACCGCTGGGACCTTTTTTAGCAAAAAACTTTTGCACAAGCATTTCGCCTTGGGTTGTCACGCTCGAGGCGCTCGAGCCGTTCAGGAAGCCGCTCCCGCGGCAGGATCCCGAGCCACTCCCGTACTTGCGCGCGAAAAACGATTTCACGTTCGACATTCAGCTTGAAGCGCAGTTGCAAACTTCATCGATGAAAACGCCGCACGTCATCACCCGCACAAATTTCCAAAATCTATACTGGAGCATCGCACAGCAGCTCGCGCATCACACCGTCAATGGTTGCAACTTGGAACCCGGCGATTTGCTCGCGAGCGGCACGATCAGCGGTTCCACAGAAGAATCGCGCGGCTGCATGCTGGAGTTAACGTGGCGCGGCGCGAATCCACTGAAGCTTCCAAACGGCGAAACGCGTAAATGGCTCGAAGATGGCGACACTCTCACCATCACCGGCTGGTGCCAGGGTGACGGCTATCGAATCGGCTTCGGCGATGTGAGCGGCCGCGTCCTGTCGGCGGTGTAGAACATGGCGGCAAGTTAAGTTGCACTCCGAAAGCATTTTCGTCCGAAATTCACGCAATATGCGTGACCTGTTTTGCGAAGATTTGGAGTGCGCACTGCCCGCCCCCCTGTGTGCGGGCGCCCTCGCGTCGCTTTTGTCAATAGCGCACGCGCACCAGAAATAATCCTTCGGCGGACGCGGTCAAACGCGCTGAGCCAATGTGACCGCAGTCGAGACGCGCTTTGACGTCCTCGATACGCATTTTTCCAAGCGCGGATTTCACAAGTGAACCGACCATTAACCGGACCATTTTGTAGAGAAAACCGGAACCATCGAATTCAATCGTCAGGCAAGGACCGTTTTGTCGGACGCGCACAGAATAAATCGTGCGGATCGTGCTCTCTTCGGCTTTCCCGCGATTGGCGGCGAAGCCGGCGAAATCATGAGTGCCGACGAACTGCTTCGCTGCAGTTTTCAGGAGTTTGAGATTGAGCGGGCGTGCGATGTGCCATGCACGTCGGTACTCAAACGGCGGTAAAACAGGCGCGCACCAGATTCGATAACGATACACTTTTCCTTTTGCCGATAAACGCGCGTGGAAATTTTTCGACACATATCGGCAACGAAGCACGCGAATGGCCGGAGGCAGTAACGCATTCAGTGCTTCCATCCAACGCGCAGGTGCTAACGCTTTGTTAACGTCGACGTGCGCGCATTGCGCGAGCGCGTGTACGCCTGCGTCTGTTCGTCCGGCGCCGTGAACGCGAACAGGTCTGCCAGTGACGCGCTCGAACGCGCGCTCGAGATAATCCTGAATAGTATTGCGGTGAGATTGGCTTTGCCAGCCGGCGAACGGCGCGCCGTCGTACGCAACGATCAGTTTTAATCTTCGCGACATGTCAATCGCCGGCCCCATAGATGAGGCTGTCATGTTGAGCGAAGCGAAACATCTCTGGTTTATTTCGGCTAACGAGATCGATCCAAAACTGATCCGAGATTCTTCGCTTCGCTTAGAATGACATTAACAGATCACTGATCACTGATCACAGATCACCGATCACGTTTAGCGGCCGCGTTCGCCGCGCGGCTGTCCAGATAGCTTTGCAAAATCATTTGAGCTGCTACCTGATCGATGTAGCCGCGCGTGTGCCGCGTCTTTTTGCCCGCATCGCGCAATGCGCGGTGTGCTGCGACTGTAGTCAGCCGCTCATCCCAGGTGACGACTGGGCATGGCAGAACCGCGCGCAGCTTTTCTACAAACTCGAGGGCTTCGGTCGCAGCCGTGCCGATCTGGCCATTCATTCGTTTGGGTATACCCACCACGACATGCTCGACGTTCCTTTCGCGGACGAGTTCTACCACTCGCGAGGTCGCGCGCTCGTTTGCCAGAATAGTTTCCACCGGGTGCGCCAGCAACTGTAACTCGTCAGAAATCGCCACACCGATGCGTGCTCGTCCAAAATCGAGAGCCAAAATTGGATTCATGCGTTCGGTGGGACACGGCCAACTCGCCCGCCTCTCCCCTTGGGGAAGGGGAGAGGACCGTGGTGAGGGGTTGAACCAAGCGCGCGACAGTTGTCGCCGTATGAATCCTCACCCTCCCCCTCTCCCTTTCGAAGGGAGAGGCGACCCTCTTCGCGCACTGCGCCGCGTCGCGATGAACCCATAATTGAGAAGGCTCCGCTCTGCGCAATTTTCATTGCAGTTCCGGAGGAATTTTGCCGATCAGATCCTTGATTCTTTCGGCTTCGTGCCGGTCACAAATCAATAGGGCATCTTCCGTTCGCACAACGATGAGATTATGAACTCCAAGTAGCGCGACGGTCGTCCCATTCTCCTCGAACACGACATTATTACTCGAATCGACTGCAGTAATCGCGCGGTTCGCGGCATTGCCGTGTTGGTCCTTCTCAAAATAATTGGCCACAGTTCGCCAGCTCCCGATATCATCCCAATCGAAGCTAGCCTCCACCACGAGGACGCGATCTGCTTTTTCCATGATCGCGTAATCGAATGAAATGCGGGGCAGTTTACTGAAATGCTCACGCAACGCCTTCTCGAAATTTTCCGGGGCGCGAACTTGGGAAATGAAATCCGCCAGCTCCGACGCGTGACGATTGAATTCGCGTAACACTGTCGGGACTGACCAAACGAACATGCCTGCATTCCATCGAAAATTTCCCTTTCGCAGGAACGATTCAGCCAGATCGAGGTTCGGTTTTTCGCGAAAGCGCACGACCCGATGAATCGCATCGCTGTCAGGCCGCTTACGCAAACGAACCGGTTTGCCGTGCTCAATGTAACCGAACCCGGGACACGCCCATGTTGGTGTGATACCGATGGTGACAAGCTCGCTTGTCTCCTCGGCCACATCGGCAGCCAGAGCGAGTGTTTCCTGAAACGCTGTTCGGTTTGTGATGATATGATCGGCAGGCAAAACGGCCATAATCGCCGCGTGATCGCGAGCTGTTACCCAGCCGGTGCCGAGCGCGACGGCGGCGGCTGTGTCGCGCTTGGCCGGTTCGGCGACGATGTTTTCCTTTGGGAAATTCCGGAGCAATTTGCGAACTGCGTTCTCCTGTTCTGCGTTTGTCAGGATCAGAATGCGCTCGCGCGGGATGAGGCCCTCCAAGCGCGCCAACGTTTCTTCGAGCAGAGTTTTGTCTGAGACGAGGCGCAGGAGCTGTTTGGGGCGCGCGCGGCGACTCAATGGCCAAAAACGTTCACCGCTGCCGCCGGCGAGTATGAGCGCGTACATCGAATCAGGCATGTTGGTGCAGGCTGGATCGCGTCGCGAAAATTGCCGTTTCTTTTTCCAAAACGCGACGTATATGGTAGGCGATGTCTTTCCCGATATCCATTTCAAAAACTTCCGAGCAAGCGGCAGTGGACCCACTGCTTGCGCTGACCCGCACCGCGATTGGCCTGGGCTTGGGAATTCTGATCGCGGACAAGATCAAACCTCCGCTGCGTCAGGTAGCCGCGATTGCGCTTGTGGCAGTTGGCGCGTTGGCAGCCGCGCCGTGGCTCATAAAAATCACTCTCGGACAAATCAATCGACCGGAATCCGAATGGGGCAGCCGCGCCCGTTTGCGCTCTATTCGAGGGGATTCGGGCTACAGCTCCGATAACGATATTTATTGATTTTCAGTAGCGCCGGTTCAGCGCAACGGCGCGGCCTTCATTGCTAGCCTGGGGCGCCGCCCCAGGCTGATTTGAGCAGGGCGCCGTTGGCGCTAAACAGATACGGCATCAACGATGCCGGCTACAGCAATGCTTCGGCCACTGAATCCGCCAGCAGTTTGCCTTGTCGCGTTAGCGCAAAATTGCCGTGTGATTCGCGAAGTAGCCCGAGCGCGGTAAACTCATCCTTTTGTCGCTCGAAACCTTTCAGGTCCGAAGCAGAAACTCCATCGCGGGTGCGCAGCGAGAGCGCGATTCGCTCTGTGCGTTTCATGTCGGAAGTCAGGGTTTCAGCAGAGCCAGTTGGTGATTGCCCGGCGAAAACGCGATCGATGTAGCTCCGATAATCACAAGCGTTTTGCCAGCGCTGCATACCGACGGTTGAGACGGCGCTCGGGCCGATGCCGAAGTAATCTTCGCCCATCCAATAGGCGCGATTGTGAACCGACGAAAACCCGGGACGCGCATAGTTTGAAATTTCATAGTGTTCGTAACCAGTATCCTCCAGAATCGACATCGACGTCTCTAAAAACTCGGCATCCGCGTCCGGATCTTGCCGAAATTCACCGCGCGCGTGGCGCAGAAAGAATTCCGTGTCTTCCTCATATGTGAGGCAATAGGCAGAGACATGCTCCGGTTGGAGAGCGATCGTTTTCTCCAGGGTCGATCTCCATTGCTCGAGGCTCTGTCCTGGTAACCCGAACATCAGATCGATATTGATGTTTGAGAACCCGGCTGCTCGCAGAATATCAAACGACTCTTTCGCCTGCCGCGCATTATGTTCGCGCCCGAGCAACTTCAGCAAGTCGTCATTCCAGGACTGAACGCCGAGGCTGATTCGGGTAATTCCGAGGTTGCGAAGAAAAGCTGCTTTGCGCGCTGACACGCTTCCCGGATTTGCTTCCATTGTCCACTCGACCAGCTGCGACAAATCAAGCCGCTCACGAAATCCGCGCAGTAGCAGTTCCAGTTGCGCGATGCGGAGTGCGGTCGGTGTGCCGCCACCGAAATAAATGGTTTTAGGCGATATCGCAAAACTTCTGCGCTGCCGATCGAGTTCGGACAATATCGCTTCACAAAATCGCCATGTTTGCGAGCGATCGAGTAAATCTTTGTAAAATGCGCAGTATGGACAGATTCGGGCACAGAAAGGGATATGAACGTAAAGGTGGCGAATTGGGCCAGTCATGCCGTGCGAGAATTGTAGGGTGTCTGCGTCAGCTCCGAAAGCTTTCGGAGTTCACAGAAACGCCCTAAAAGCTTCGTATGCTTTGCTGAAGTATTGTGATTCGCGCCGTTACTCATAAAATCCGTCTGCCGTGGGCCCCGTCATGCTGATGCGAAACGTACTGCTGCTTCTCTTTTGCGCCATCTCTTCCGGCATGGCGCAGGGACCGCCGCCGACGCCAACGCCATCGATTGTTTATGCGGTGCACAATGCTGACTCAATCAAAGATTACAACACGAAGCCGCGCGTCGTGCGTGACATGGTGAACCGGCTCGTCCTCGCGGCGACCGGCCAGTCTGACGTGGCAAAAGCGTGGGCGTCGCTCGTCTCCCCTGGTGAAAGGGTTGGAATCAAGATCTGCGCAGCAGGCGGCGAACTTTTCACGACACATCACGACATCGTAAATGCGATTGTCGATGGGCTCGTCGCAGCTGGTCATCCGCGCAGCAGCATCATTGTTTGGGACCGGTCTCTGGGTGGAGTAAAAGGCGCCGGATATCGGCCTGGAGTTGACGGTTACCAGTTAAAAGCGATCACGCCGCATGATGGATATGACGCCAAAGCGGTCCTGTCCGCGCCTGTGATGGGTAAGCTGGTCTGGGGCGATTTCGAGTACGCCGGGGACATAACAAAAGAGCCGATTCTGTCCGACACTGAGCATACGAGTAACGTGAGTCATTTTTCGAAGATCATTTCCAGCGATGTGGATAAAGTCATCAACGTCCCCGTGATGAGTGTCAGCGAAACGAATGGAATCGCCGGTTGCATTTACAACATGACAATCCCGAACATTGATAACTGGCGTCGATTTGCGCAAGGCTCTCGTTTCGGCGCGGAAAGTCTTGCGGAAATTTATAGTAATCCAGTTATCGCAAGGAAGGTTGTGTTCAATCTGATGGATGGCCTGCTTGCGCAATATGCAGGCGGCCCTCAGCCCCAACCGAACTACGCGATTCATCATGCCACGTTGTACGCCAGCAGAGACCCGGTCGCTTTGGACGCGATGGCATTGAAACGTTTGGAAGAATGGCGGACGCGCGGAAGTCTGCCGAAGGTTGCTCCACAGGCAGCCTATATCGGCTTCGCCAGCCAGCTCGGACTTGGTAACTCAGCGTCCGATCGCGTCGAACTGAGAAATATCGGCCGATGAAATTCTCGCCTGTAGCCGGGGTCGCTGACCCCGGCCATGCACAATGACCGAGTGGTCGTATCGAAGCCACAGTGCCGGCATCACCGATGCCGGATACAGTTTATGAGCGCGCGTTCCGCCGGCGATTTGGAGAACATGATCCTGCGATCGGTTTCCCGTTCGTTTTATCTTTCGATCCGATTTTTGCCTGCTCAGCTACGTCAACCAATCGCGCTGGCGTATCTGCTGGCGCGAGCAACGGACACAATCGCGGATACCACGGGAATTTCCCGCCTCGTGCGAATTGAAACTCTGAAGATGCTTTCGAACGGGATTCAGGGCAAAGCGTCGCGTGATGTTGTTGTCGATCTGATCGCCTCATTTATCCCGCTACAAGTGAACAAGAACGAACAACGACTGCTCGAGTCGTTGCCGGATTGCCTTGATTGAGATCGAGCATGCCGATCGCAACGACATTCGCATCGTGCTCGGCAAAATCACGCGGGGCCAGATGCTCGATCTGCAGCGATTCGACAATCCGCAGGAAATTCGCGCACTCAGCACCGCTGCCGATCTGGATGAATACACCTATCTGGTTGCCGGTTGTGTCGGTGAATTTTGGACGCGGCTCTGTTTCCGGCATGTCCGGAATTTCTCCGGCCTGAGCGAGGATGAGATGCTGGCTCTCGGCAAACTCTACGGCATGGCCCTTCAACTGATCAATGTGCTGCGAGACGTCGGCGCCGATCTTCGCGCGGGCAGATGTTATCTTCCGGAATTCGAATTGACTGCGGCGCATCTCACCACGTCGCAGATTCTCTCTAAACCGGAGCGTTTCCAGCCGATCTATCGGACCTGGCTCGCGAAAGCAAAGACGGGGCTCGAGTCTGGGATGCAATATTCGCGTGCGATCCGAAATCGCCGTGTGCGTGCAGCGACGGTTTTGCCGGCTTTGATCGGGGCGCGGACGCTTGCGCTTTTAAATGAGATCGGAGCGAGTGCCTTGCAGCGCACGGTCAAAGTGCCGCGCAGTGAAGTTCGCCGGATGATTTTGCGTCTGGCGCTGACGGTCGCATCACGAAAACAGATCGAGTCGATTTGGAATCGGGCGACGCAAGAGTAGCGCAACCGTCTCCCGTCCCGGCGAGCGCGTCCACCGCGATCGCGGACTCTCCATCTGGGTTTTCAATCGCCTCGTTACAAACGAATCCTAATGAAAGACTGTTTCGGCGCGACGCCGAAACAAGCACGCGAGACGCTTGCGCTAGATCAGGCTACAGAAAATAGTTTCGCTGTCGCTCGGTGATCGGTCGGTCGAGTCGCTCCAGCACCTGCAGCATGTCTTCCCAAACTTTGCGCTTTTCCGAAGGCGCCTGGTTTCGCAGCAGGTAAGCGGGGTGATACGTAATCATGAGCGGGATGCCGTTGTAAGCGTGCCAGCGGCCGCGCAATTCACGCATGGTCCCTCGCATTCCAAGCAAACCTTCCACAGCGACTGCGCCGAGCGCGACTAAGACTTTGGGCTGGATCACGTCGATCTGCTCCACCAGATATGGCCGGCAGGTCTGCATCTCGGTCGGGGTTGGCGCACGATTTCCAAAACTCCCCGGTGGCGTGTCCGGCCGGCATTTGAGGATGTTTGCAATGTAAACCTCTTCGCGCGCAAAATTCATCGCTTTGAGAATTCTCGTCAGCAATTGTCCGGCGCGTCCGACGAATGGCTCGCCTTGTTGATCCTCATCGACTCCAGGCGCTTCGCCGATGAACATCAAATCCGCGTCGGGATTTCCTACCCCGAAAACCGTTTGTGTGCGCGAACACGCGAGATGGGCGCATTTGGTGCAGGCGCAAACGCGCTGGCGGATTGGCTCCAGTAGTTGTGCTTTGTCCAGCGATGGGTCTAGCCGTCGCTCTGTGAGCGACGCGCGCGCTTCGCGCAGTGAAGCGCGCACAGGATGTTGAGCTTGCAACTGCGCCAACGCTCGCATTGACACGCGAGGCAATCGATCATTCGACTCTCGAATTTTCTCCAGCGCTGCGATTACGAAATCGAGAGCTGGATGCGTCATTGCGGCGATCATGTCAAACGTTGCACGCAGCTGCAATTTTTTTGTATTCGCTGTTTGGGGGAATTAAAAGCGATGCGAAGACGCATCGCACTCCAAAAGCACTGCGTGCGAAATCCATTAGAGGGTGTTCCCGTTTTGCGGAAGCTTTTGGAGTGCGCACGCGTCCTCGCGTCGCTTTCATGCCAGAGCCGAGAACCGACAGGTCGGGCTCAAGGCTGTGCAGAGGATCGCACGCTACTGTAACTTCAAACTCAACCGATGAGCGCGCGGCTAAGCGATTACGATTACGATCTGCCGAGGGAGTTGATTGCGCAGCGCCCACCTGATCACCGCGAAGATTCCAGAATGATGGTGCTGGATCGTGCCAGGCAGGCGATTGAACACCGGCAGTTTCGCGAATTGAAAACCTTCGTGCGGTCCGGCGATCTGTTTGTGCTAAACGACACGCGAGTTCTTCCAGCGCGCCGGTTTTCCGATGATGGCGCGGTTGAATTTTTGTTCCTCGAACGGCTCAGGCCAAAGTGTTGGAAATGTCTGGTCAAGCCAGGCCGAAAAATGCGGATAGGCGCGACAGCGAGAATCGCCAATGTCGTATTGCGCGTTGATGAGATTACGGTCAATGGCGAACGCATCGTTGCATCGGATGAAGAGCTCGATCCTTATTCCGGGGGTTCCATGCCGTTGCCGCCCTATGTCAAGAGGCCGAGCGATGACGAAGACCTGGCCAGATATCAGACAGTCTTTGCGCGCGCGACCGGCGCGGTTACCGCGCCGACGGCTGGTCTGCATTTCACTCCCGAAATTTTGAATGAAATTCCGCACGCGTTCGTGACTCTGCACGTCGGTCCCGGAACATTTCTGCCCGTGCGAGCAGAGAAGGTCACCGAACATCGCATGCACGCGGAGCGCTTCTCCGTTGCGCGCGAAGCCGCAGACAAGATTAACAGTGCCCGGCGCGTCCTGGCTGTCGGAACAACGGTCGTGCGGGTGCTGGAAACTGCGGCATCGCAAGCTCAGCGGTCTAGGAGAATTGTAGGGCAATCGCATCGCTTGCCCTCGGCAGGCGGAGCGCCTGCCCTACAAGAATTTCAACCCGGCAAATCCGACAAGGGGCAGATTAACGCGCAGTCGGGTGAGACGGATCTGTTCATCTATCCGTCGTTCGCGTTTCGAGTTGTCGATGCGCTGCTGACGAATTTTCATCTGCCTCGCTCGACTTTGCTGATGTTGGTGAGCGCATTTGCAGGCCGGGAGTTTTTGCGACGTGCGTATGCCGAAGCGATTCACGAACGTTATCGCTTCTACAGCTATGGCGATTGCATGCTGATTTTGTGAACCACGAACGAATACGAATTCACACGAATGAGAAAAAACATCTCCCCACAAATCACGCGATCAATGAGTGATTCTTTTTCATGATCTTTTTGCGCTTATTGGTGTGATTCAAGGAGCGCTCTTCATTGTGTTTTATTTGTGTTTATTCGTGTTCATTCGTGGTTAAAAAGACCTCATGCCCGACCAACCCAGAGGCGAGCTGGTGATTCAAACGATTGCCATGCCGAAGGACACCAATGCCAACGGCGATATCTTCGGCGGTTGGTTGACGTCGCAAATGGACCTTGGGAGCGGAATTCTCGCAGCGAAAACCGCGCAGGCGCGTGTTGTTACCGTGGCGATGGAAGGGATGTCGTTTCTCGAACCTGTGAGGGTAGGGGACACCGTCAGGTGTTATGCACGAGTGGAAAAAATCGGGCGGACATCAATGACCATTCCAGTCGAGGTTTGGGTCACGCGTTACATGACGGGCGAAGAGCGTCGCGTTACACACGGCGTCTTCACTCTGGTCGCTGTTGATGAATTCGGTAAACCGATTCCAGTAAAGCGCGAGAGTGCCTAGAAAATCACGAAGCACGAATGCCGAAGCTCGAAGAAAAACTCGAAGCCGAAATGACGAAACGTTCATTGCATCCGCCTTTGGGATTTCTGTCATCGTTATTAATTCGTCATTCGTCATTCGTGCTTTGTCATTTGGCGGATGCTCGGTAATTCGTGCCGATGGCCAACTTCGCCTATCTCTTCGAACGGTTCCCCTCATTCGGACAAACATTTTGTTACCGCGAAGTTGCGGAGCTTGATCGACAAGGCGTTGCGTCGCCGATTTTCTCGATCCGCAATCCAAAAGATGAGCCGCCACAGGAGTGGGACCCACGCATTATCGAGCGCGTGCATTATGTCCCTGAGGAAAAAGAATTGCTGAACGACGTTCGGAGCGCTTCAAAAAAACGAAAGCTCACGCCGGAAATTGTTGCTGCACTCGATCACTGGGGTCGGCGCACCGATTTTCTTCGGCTTTATCAGGCTGTTTATGTCGGGTTGCGCCTGCAGGAACTGGGCGTCCGCCACGTTCATGCACATTTCGCGGGAATGGCTGCACGCACCGCTTTCTGGATCCAGAGATTGTTTCCGATGACGTTTAGTTTTACCGCGCACGCCAACGATATTTTCGCGCCGCGCCATTTTGAGATTGGACTTGATAAGCTCGTCGATGCGGCACGCGTAATTGTCACCGAGACCGATTATGCTGCGCAATTTTTGCGAGAGCGTTTTCCACAACGCGCGGATAGCGTCCACCGTATTTACAATGGCTTGGATCTCGCAGAATTCGAGCGAGCGGATCTTTCTTCTACTCCGCCTTTGATCATTGCAGTCGGTCGCTTGATTGCGAAAAAAGGATTTGCCGAGCTGATTCGCGCCTGCGCCTTGCTTGCTGAGCGCGGAAAACTGTTTCGATGCGAAATCATCGGCGGAGGCCCGTTGGAGAATGAATTGCGCGCGCAAATCGCCCAGCTGAATCTGCAAAATCGCTTTGTGTTGTCCGGTGCGAAACCGCAGCGCGAAGTCCGCCAGCATCTTGCCGCGGCGAGCGTTTTCGTATTGCCGAGTGTGCTCGATCCCGAGGGAGGGATGGACAACCTTCCAACAGTGATCATGGAAGCGATGGCGACAGGCTTACCGGTCATCTCGACCAACATCGCTGGGATCCCCGAGATGGTGGTACAAAATGAAACAGGTTTTCTCGTGCAACCAGCCGATCCAATTGCACTGGCCAAAGCGATCGAAGCCGTGATTGATGACCGTTTGTTAGCGCAAAGGCTCGGTGAAGCGGGGCATCAGCGTGCACAGGAGCTATTTTTGATTGAAAAAAATGTGCGCGAACTGTGCGCGCTGCTTCCTACTGGTAGGGGCGATTGACCGCAATCGCCCAGAGAGTCGAGCGGTTCAGGTGAAGCGCTCCTAGCAAAGCTTAAAGCAAATCGCGAACGCAGTTAACAGCGCGCAGGTAAACATGATGCGGACCGCCGCGCATTAGTTCTTCGCTCATCAAATTCACTGGATCATTTTTTCCTGCAGGCATTAGCTGGGGCATGCGGTTTTCACCCGGTTTTCCGCGTGAGACTTCCAAAAGATCGCCGCACTCTGCGTGAGTGACGCGGAATTCTACGTCGCCTGCCGTCAACGCGATTTCGTGAATTGGTTGGCCGTCGCGCTCACGCAGTTCAACTTCCATGGTGCGCCCGGCCGGCCCGGTAAACCGCAACTCCTCAGGCGAGCTCGTTTTCTGAGGCTGCCAATCCAACTGTGCTCCGAGCCAACCGGTAAATAGAAACGCAGTCGACCGGAACGCAGGTGCAAAATCAATGCGCACCTTACTGATCTTGGCCAGTCGATGATGCGACGCCGGATGATCAAAGAACTGTGCGAGCGCGAAGCGAACATGGTCGAGTCGCGTCCAATTTAAGTCGCACAAGACCAGGCGCTGCTTCGCTTCGCGATGAGCTGTTTCGACCAACGCCATTTGCGCGGGAAAATCTTTCCAGTCGTGGCTGTCGTAGATGAATCGGTCGACCCACTCCCAGAGTTGCGTGTCCATCGGGTCATGGAGTTCTCCCTGCCACCACAGATAAAATGGCAGGTCCGAATCCAGATTGGAAAGAATGATGCTTGGCAGTTGTGTGGTGCATCCGCCTTTGAGCAGGAATGAAATTTGTTCGGAGCAAACTTGTTTTTTTCCGGTACGACCCACGTGACAATGCGCGCTGATCCAGGCGTCTACTCGGTTTTCCTCGGACCGGCAATCGGCTTCGATGACAATCGCGCGGCAGGCGTGGTCCTCGGTGATTTTTGCCATCAGTTGAGTGTTGTTGTTCAGGGAGCCCGGCTGTTCGCTGTAAGCGGCAAGATTCATAAGCGATGCGCGAGTCATTGCCCCTTCGCTCTCCTGCCACAGTTTTTTCAGCTCCTTCTCAATCTTTCCGATTTCGACCGGAGCGCCTAACGAGTATGTTTCAGCAGCCGCAGGCATAACGGGTTTCATAATCTCCTCCACGCCCGGTCATCGCGGTCGAGCAAATCATCGGCAGCTTCCGGCCCCCACGATCCCGCGGGATAGAAATATAACTCCGGCGCATCTTTCTTTTCGTGCCACGCTTCCTCGATGGGGTCGATGAACGACCAGGCTTCTTCGACCTCGTCGCGTCGCGCAAAGAGCGTGGCGTCGCCGCTCATCGCATCGAGGAGCAAACGTTCGTACGCTTCCGGGCTGGGTTTGCCAAAGGAAGTGCCATAATGAAAATCCATCTTGACCGGTTCGATCCGCAGACTGGTTCCCGGAATTTTTGCCAGCATTCGCAATGAAATTCCCTCGTCTGGTTGGATGCGAATAACGAGCACGTTTTGGTCGATCTTCACGGTCTGTTTGTTGAACAGTACTGCCGGAGCTTTTTTGAAATGCACGGAAATCTCGGTGGCCGATTTCGGTAAACGTTTGCCGACCCGCATATAAACAGGCACGTCGGCCCAGCGCCAATTGTCGATGTTAATGCGCAGTGCGACATACGTTTCGGTCATCGATTTTGGATCGACGCCTTTTTCCTGGCGATACCCCGGGACCGCTTGGCCGCCGATCGCGCCTTCGGTGTATTGAGCGCGCACCACACTCTTCGCCACTTCCGGTCCGATGATGCGCCGGAGCGCTCGGACGACTTTGACTTTCTCATCGCGGATGCTGTCGGCGCGGAGATCGGTTGGAGCTTCCATCGCCACCAGGCAAAGCAACT